>Ga0302347_1002009_pt1 | contig 22105 bp, 20 predicted proteins | sample PhyWR1_FD_202178 | JGI IMG/M metagenome (GOLD analysis project Ga0302347, IMG submission 202178) | Leaf surface microbial communities from wheat plants in UC Gill Tract Community Farm, Albany, California, United States - DLSL W.R1 (v2)... | ecosystem: Host-associated > Plants > Phyllosphere >...
GCGTGGTGTTCGACTCGCGAAACGCGCCGAGCATCACCGAGGTGTTCATGGTTGAATTCTGTTTTTCCACGCCGCGCATCATCATGCACATGTGCTTGGCCTCGATCACCACGGCCACGCCGGCGGCCTGGGTCACTTCCTGGATGGCGTCGGCGATCTGGCGCGTGAGGTTTTCCTGGATCTGCAGGCGCCGGGCGAACATGTCGACGATGCGCGCCAGCTTCGACAGGCCCAGCACCTTGCCGGTCGGAATATAGGCCACGTGGGCCTTGCCGATAAAGGGCAGCAGGTGGTGCTCGCACAGCGAGTACAACTCGATGTCCTTGAGGATCACCATCTCGTCGTTATCGGAGGCGAACAGCGCACCGTTGACGATGGTTTCCAGGTTCTGCTCGTAGCCATGACACAGATACTGCATGGCCTTGGCGGCGCGCTTGGGGGTGTCGAGCAAGCCTTCGCGTTCCGGGTCTTCGCCCAGGCCTTTGAGGATCTCGCGGTAGTGTTGGGGCAGGGATAAGGTCATACAACATCCTCAAAACGGCTTACTTGATATGCCGCCCGCCGTTGACGGTCAGGGTGGTACCGGTGACATAGGGGTTGTCCAGCAGGTAACGCAGGCTCTGGTAAATCACCTCGGGCCCGGGCTCGATGCCCAGCGCCGACTTGGCCAGCACCTTGGTGCGATAGGCCGCGTCGTCGTCTTCATTGAACATCACCATCGCCGGGGCGATGCCATTGACCTTGATCAACGGCGCAAACTGCGCAGCAAACGACAGCGTGAGGCTGTCGAGCCCGGCCTTGGTGGCGCAATAGGCAATGTGCTGGCGGCTGCCCTTGCGCACCACGTCATCGCTGATGTGCACGATATCGGCAGGTGTCGAGCGTTGCAGCAAGGGTGAACAATGCAGGTTGATCAGGTACGGCGCAAGCATGTGCACGCTGAACATGTCGCTGAAGGCGCGGCTTTCGTCGCCGGGTGTTTCCGCGACCCAGGCCGAGGCGTTGTGGACAATCGCGCGCAGGCTGTGGGTGTGGGTGTTCAACTCGGCGATAAACGCCAGAATCCCCGCCTCCGTGGAGAAGTCGGCAAACACACCCACCGCGCCACGTGCGCGCAGGGCTTCGACGCCTGGGCGTTCGCTGCGGTAGCTGAAAATCACCGGTTGGCCCTCGTCCAGCAGGCGCTGGGCGCAATGCAGGCCGACACGCTGGCTGGCGCCGGTGATCAGGATCGGGGCGGGGGTGGAAGTCATGGGGGGCTCGCGTCGCTGGCAGAGTGAAACTATACCAGCGCGCGGCCGCCCCTGTACTCACGCGGCGGCTTCGGTGGCCTTGCGCGGTGGCGGCGTAGGGTGCAGCCAGTTGGCCAATAGATGGGTCGACAACGGGATAAACCAGTAAACCATCAAGGGCGTGAGCGCCAGGGTGCTGACCAGCACGCGCGGCACCAGGTCCAGCCCGCCGAGCAGCGGCCCGAGCACGAAGTTGAACAGCAGCGACACCGGGAAAAACGCCAGCCAGATCGCCACCGCCTGTTTCCAGCGCGGTGGCCGTGCGCCTACTGCGCCAAACCAGCCATCAATGCCGCTGACGCGATGTTCGGACGGGTCGGCAAACAGCTCGCTGCCACGGCTCAGCCACGCACTGCGCGAGGCGGAAAACTCCCAGGCGTGCAGGGTCTGTCCATCGGCGAAGCGGAAAATAATCTGGAATTCATCATCATTGGGTGGTGGCGCGAGCACGCCGGAACCCAGGTAACCGGGGAAGTCCGTGGCCAATTGCTCGCCTTCGCGCAGCCAGGCCATCAATTCTTCGTAGCGACCTTTGGCCACGCGACGCGCAACCATCAAGGTGACGGGTGAGGTAGACATTGTGTATCTCCAAGTAATCAGGTGCGCTGGGCCGGGTAGGCGGCGCACAAACGTAGCTGCCGGGTAGGCTGCTACGTAAAAACAGGCAAGGATTATTCCTGTTTCAGCCAAATACACCAGATACTTTGGTCGGTTCGCTGTGTAACTTGAATCCGGTGCCCTAATAAGCGTTAAATGGGATCCAAATCGACACGGACGGTTCCTGACCTCTGATGCCCGAAATCACTGCTCCTCATCACGAATCCGCGCCCGACAGCGTCGCGGATATCGATGATCTTTTTCCGATTCGCGAAGTTGCCCGACTGACTGGCGTAAACCCGGTTACGTTGCGCGCGTGGGAGCGTCGCTATGGCTTGATTCAGCCGGTTCGCACCGAAAGCGGGCATCGGTTGTATTCGAGCACCGACATCGACACCGTGCACCGCGTTCTGGACTGGATCGAGCGCGGCGTCGCCGTGAGCAAAGTGGGCAAGATGCTGGCACGCGACGCGCTGTACAGCGAGCCCGCCACCCCCTCGCGCGTCGACACCGAACGCGAGTGGAGCCAGTGGCAGGCCCAATTGCGCGTGGCCATCAACGCGTTCGATGATCGTCAACTCGACCGCCTGTACGGCCAGATTTTCGCGGCTTACCCGCTTGCGGTGGTGCTCCATAGCATTCTCATGCCCCTGTGGCAGCAGCTGCTGCGTCACCAGGGGCACTTCGGCCAGGCGAGTGAGTGGTTGTTCTTCGACGCCTTCCTGCGTGCCCGCCTTGTACAACGCCTGCACCTGGCCAGCGCTTCGACGACACCTAGGGTGTTACTGGCGGCCGTGGCCGGCGAGTGTCGAGAGCTTGAGTTGCTGGTAGCGGGGGTGTTGATCGGCTCGGATAAGCTGGCGGTGAAAGTGTTTGCTGCGGGCCAGCCGTTTGACGAGTTGACGCTGGTGTGCGAGAAAACCCGGCCGCGCGCGCTGGTGCTGTTCTCCAACCGCGCACCCGGCGCCGAGTTGCCCTTGCGCCTCAAACGCCTGGCGCTGACCCTGGACTGCCCGTTGCTGCTGGCCGGGGATGCGTCGGACATGGCAGAAGAAACCCTGGCGGACTCATCCATCGGTTGCCTGGGCAATGAAGGGCGCTCGATGCAACACCGCTTGCAGCAGTTTCTGCGCGGCAGCCTGGACACCTGATCTCAGGCGTGAACCTCGGGGTGGATCAAGCGGTGCTGATGCAGGATGAACTGGCGCAGCCGCTCGGTTTCGTCCATGTCGCTCTGGTCCAGGCGATAGGCAAACAGGCCCCGCGCGGTTTCACGCTGCAGCGTGCCACGCAGGGCGATGCGCTCGTAGCCCGAAGGGCTGAACCACAGCGCAAAAGTCTTCGGCGGCTTGAACCGCCCGCGAATTTCCACCAGCACACCCTTGAATGACACCTCATGCACCCACAGGGCGCCGGGGTTGCCCCTGATGTTCTCCAGCGCGACCGGCGCTTCAAGGGCCAGGCGCCAGGGGCGGACCATCGGCCCGTCTTCAAAGATAGTCGGCACGCCCAGGCGCAAATGCACCGCATGAAACTCGTCTTCCACTAGGTGCAGTGGGAAGGTGAGTTGCTGGTTTTCGAACTGCGCCTGGATGGTGAGCTGGTCATGGCTGGCCAGCCGGGTGAGCAAGTCACGAATTTGCGCGCCGCCGTTGACGGTCAGGCTCGACGAAGCATCCCGCAGGTTGAGTTGCGGGTTGTGCTGCATCTTCTGGATAAAGTCCAGTTCGTCCTGTGTCAAAAGTGCGTCGCGTTGCATGAGGCGTGCTCAGGAGGGAGGCATTAAAACGCCATTATCCGCTTAATGGTCGAATATCCTATGATTTGTTGCTGCCGCTGGTCATTTTAAGCACGGCCAACTCGGCTTTTACCTGGGCCAGTTCGGCTTCCAGCTGGAACACGCGCTGCTGGGCCTTGACCTGAAGGGTCACGTCCTTCTGCACACCGACAAAATACGTCTGTTTGTCCGCTTCGTTGTACACCGTCGACAGCGACAGTTCGTTCCAGAAGTGGCTGCCGTCCTTGCGGTAATTGCGCAGGGTTTCGCGACAGGCGCCGCCACTTTCCAGGGCCTCGCGGATGGCCATCAGGGCTGGCTGGTCGCGGTCGCCTGACTGCAGGAAACGGCAATCCTGATAGAGAATTTCATCCGGCGTGTAACCGGTCATCCGCTCGAAGGCCGGGTTGACGTAGATCAGCGGCTTGTCCTTGCCTTCGCGTTCCGCGACGACGATGCCGTCGTTGGAAGCGTTGATCACCATTTGCATCAGTTGGGCGTTAATCATTGAGCGTTACGTGTCTTATTAAGGATGCTGGCAGTGTATGACATGCCTTGAATGTTGCACGGCTCGCGCCGAAATTTTTGCCACAGCTGCTAATATCCCAGGCTTTCGCTCAACTACAGGATCAGATTGATGAAAGTCGCCATCCTTTCCGGCTCGGTGTACGGCACGGCTGAAGAAGTCGCCCGTCACGCCGCCGGCATCCTCAACGCGGCCGGTTTTGAAGCCTGGTACAACCCGCGCGCCACTCTGGCAGACGTGCAGGCCTATGCCCCCGAGGCCTTTCTGGCGGTGACTTCCACCACCGGCATGGGTGAGTTGCCCGACAACCTGCAGCCGCTTTATTCGGCCATTCGCGACGTGCTGCCCGCCGCCTGGCGCGGCCTGCCCGGCGCGGTGATCGGCCTGGGCGACGCCAGCTACGGCGACACCTTCTGCGGCGGCGGGGAGCAAATGCGCGAGCTGTTCGGCGAGCTGGGCGTGCGCGAAGTGCTGCCGATGCTGCGCCTGGACGCCAGCGAAAGCGTGACCCCGGAAGCCGACGCCGAGCCTTGGCTGGCCGAGCTGGTTACTGCACTGCGCGCTTGACCGGAAACTCGCGCAGCAACGCCAGCCAGGCCTGCGCGGCTTTCGACAGATAGGCGCCCTCACGCCAGATAAACGCAATGTCCCAGCGCAAGTAGTCGGGCGCCTTGAGCGTGAGGCGCACCACCCCCGGTCGCACCAGCCCTCGGGCGACCACGCTGGGCAACAGCACCACGCCCTGACCGGCGGCGACCAGCGCGGCAAGGAAGTCCGCCTGGCCGCTGCGCCCGATTTCCTTCGGCGTAAAGCCCAATTGCTGACACGCCTGCACCAGCCGGTCGTTGAGCACAAAGCTGCGCTGGTACATCAGGAACGGTGTGTCGGCCAATTCCTCGAGGCGCACCTGGGCGTTGTCCGCCAACGGGTGGTCAATTGGCAGCAACGCATCCAGCGGTTCATCGCAGAAGGCCTGCCAGGCGAATGCCGGGTCGGTGGGCTTGAGGCTGCCACCCACATCCAGTTCCCCGTTCAGGATCGCCTGTTCGATATTGCGGCTGCCGCCTTCCAGCAACTGGATGGTGACGTTCGGGTAGCGTCTGCGGTATTCGGCAAACAGGCTGGCGAACAGCGTGTCCCCCGCCAGCAGTGGCAGGCCCAGGCGCAGCTCGCCGCGGATGAGCTGGTGCATGTCGTCCAGCTCACTGAGCAGCTCGGCTTGCAGGCGCAGCATGGCTTCGGCGCGTTGCAGCACCACCTGGCCGGTGGCGGTCAGGCGGATCTGCGAGCCGATGCGGTCGAGCAGCGGCGTGCCGAGGCTTTGCTCCAGTTGCGCGACCTGCTTGCTGACGGCGGACTGGCTGATGTGCAGGGTTTTGCCAGCCTGGGTGAAACCGCCCCGGTGGACCACTTCAACGAAGCTGCGCAGTTGTTTGAATTCCATCTTCGTGATTCCAGTCTGGAATAGCAGGCAGTCTAACAATTCGCTGTGGGGATGGAAGGTCGCTCTTTAAACTGAGTGCCTGCGAGGACCCAAAGCCCATGAAGCGTTTCACCCGTGTGTTGATCGAACTGGTTGTATTGCTGGCCATCTACCAGTTGGGTACCCAGCTGGCCGTCTGGTTTGCGTGGCCAATCCCCGGTGGGGTGGTCGGCCTCGGCTTGTTGCTCACCACCTTCGCGACCGGCCTGGTCAAACCCGCCGCCTTGCAACTGGGCGCCGGGGTGTTGATGGCCGAGATGTTGTTGTTCTTTATTCCGGCGCTGATGAGCCTGCTCGACTACGGCGGCCTGCTGCGCAATGACGGCTGGCGCATCCTGCTGGTGATTGGCATCAGCACCCTTGCGGTGATGCTGGTCACCGCGTTCACCGTCGAACTGGTGTGTCGCTGGAGGCTGCGCCGTGAAGCTTGAGCTGATGCCGGTGTTCTGGCTCGCCCTGACTCTGGGCGCATATATCTTCAGCCGCTGGATTTATCGGCGCACTGGGCGCTACCTGCTGTCCCCGCTGATTCTGGTACCGGTGCTGCTGCTGGCAGTGGCCGTACCGATGAACACCGCCTACGCCGAATACGCCGCCGACACCCACTGGCTGATGCTGGTGCTGGGCCCGGTTACCGTGGCGTTTGCCATCCCGATCTGGCAGCAACGCCGCTTGCTGGCGCGGCACTGGTCGGCGTTGCTGCTGGGCATGGTGGCGGGCAGCGTGGCGTCCATCGCCACCTCGTTCGGATTGGCCAAGGCGCTGGCGCTGGACAGCTCGGTGACGATGTCGCTGGTGCCGCGCTCGATCACCACGCCGTTTGCCATGCCGGTGTCGTCGGACCTTGGCGGCGTGCCGGAACTCACGGCGGTGTTTGTGATGTTCACCGGTGTCTTTGGTGCGATGCTCGGCGGCGTGCTGCTCAAGTGGCTGCCGCTGCGCACACCCTTGGCGCGCGGCGCGTTGTTTGGCGTGGGCGCCCACGGCGCCGGCGTGAGCCGGGCTCATGAAGTGGGCGGCGAAGAGGGTTCGGTGGCCGGCCTGGTGATGGTGTTGACGGGCCTGCTCAACCTGTTTGCCGTGCCTTTATTGGCGGCGCTTCTCTGACGCTGCTTGAGCAAATTTCAACTATTCTCATGGCTGACTCGCTCGGTCATCAAGCTGGCTGCCAAGGCAACTCCTTGGGCCAGGGTGTCTGACTAGACTGGCCCATCACTCAAAAAATAATAACAAGTGCGCCAAGGAGGTCTTTACCGTGAGCCTAGCCCCCGTTCTATCGCCACAGAATGTCAAAGACCAGGTCAGCGCTGCCGAGTGGCAAGCCCGTGTCGACCTGGCGGCCTGCTATCGCCTGGTGGCGCTGCATGGCTGGGATGACCTGATCTTCACCCACATATCGGCCAAGGTGCCGGGCACCGATGACTTCCTGATCAACCCTTACGGGCTGATGTTCCACGAGATTACCGCGTCGAGCCTGGTCAAGGTCGACCAGGCCGGCAACAAGCTGATGGACAGCCCCTACGAGATCAACCCGGCGGGCTACACCATCCACAGCGCCATCCATGAAGTGCGCCACGACGTGAACTGCGTGCTGCACACCCACACCGCCTCCGGGGTGGCGGTGGCGGCGCAGAAGCAGGGCGTGCTGCCGATCAGCCAGCAATCGATTTTCGTGCTGTCGAGCCTGGCCTATCACGCCTACGAAGGCGTGGCGCTGAACCATGAAGAAAAGGCGCGCCTGCAGGCCGACCTTGGCGACAACAACTTTCTGATGTTGCACAACCACGGCTTGCTCACCTGCGGCAGCACCATCGCCGACACCTTCCTGATGATGTTCACCTTCCAGCGCGCCTGCGATATCCAGGTGCTGGCGCAAAACGGCGGCGCTGAACTGATCCCCATCGGCCCGCAGATTCTTGCCGGAGCCAAGGCGATGGTGGCGGCTGTCACAAAGAGTGCACAAGGTATGGGGGGCGCGCTGGCCTGGCCGGCGTTGCTGCGTAAATTGGACAGCCAAGACCCTGGGTATAAAAGCTGATGCCACTCGCCGAGATCCCGCTCAGAGCCTGGCGCAAGCGCGGTCAGGAATTCGTCTTCCGTGGTCGTGCGATCCGTTACTGGGTGGCGGGGCAGGGCGAGCCGTTGCTGCTGATCCATGGCTTCCCCACGGCCAGTTGGGACTGGCATTACCTCTGGCAACCCCTGGCTCAGCGCAATCTGGTGATCGCCTGCGACATGCTCGGCTTTGGCGAGTCGGCCAAGCCGCTGGACCACGGCTATTGCCTGCTGGAGCAGGCCGACCTGCAACAGGCGCTGCTCGACCACCTGCGCGTGGATCAGCCGGTGCATGTGTTGGCCCATGATTACGGTGACAGCGTCGCCCAGGAGCTGTTGGCCCGCCACTATGAAGGCCGGTTTTCGATGGCCAACTGCGTGTTTCTCAATGGCGGTCTGTTCCCCGAAACCCACCGCCCGGCGTTGGTGCAAAAACTCCTGCTCAGCCCGCTCGGCTGGATGATCGGCCGCGCCTTCGGGCGCAACGCCCTGGCCAACAGTTTCAGCCAGATCTTCGGCCCCAACACCCGCCCCAGCGAAAGCGCGCTGGATGACTTCTGGAGCCTGATCGACTGCAACGACGGTACGCGCATCCTGCACAAACTGATCGCCTACATTCCTCAGCGGCGACGTATGCGTGAGCGTTGGGTGGATGCGATGCAGCGTGGCGAGGTGCCGTTGCGCGTGATCGATGGCGAGGTCGACCCGATCTCCGGTGTGCATATGGTCGAGCGTTATCACCAGTTGGTGCCGAATGCCGACACGGTACTGCTGGCGAATATCGGCCACTACCCCCAGATCGAGGCGCCGGTGCAGGTGCTCAAGCACTACCTGGCGTTTCGCGATGGGGTTGGGCAGGCGGCGCCGCGCTTGGCCTATTCCTGACACCGCAGTTCCAATGTGGGAGGGGGCTTGCCCCCTCCCACATTTGAACCAGTGTCGGCCTGGCATCATCCCCCTGCCTTATCGAGCACCATTCAGCTCTGGCCGACTTTATTGTGACCAGGAGCCCCGTGCCTGACACTCAAGCCATTCCCATTGTCGCCATTGGAGTTCGGTATGAGTGAGTCAGTGCAGTTCCAGGATAAGGTCGTGATCGTCACCGGAGCCGGCGGCGGGTTGGGCCGTGCCCATGCACTGTTGTTCGCCCGGCACGGGGCCAAGGTGCTGGTCAACGATCTCGGCGGTTCCACCCAGGGCGAGGGCGCCAATGCGTCGGCGGCCGACCGCGTGGTCGCCGAGATTCGCGCCGCCGGCGGTATCGCCGAAGCCAACCATGACTCTGTCACCGAGGGTGACAAGATCGTGCAGAACGCCCTCGACGCCTTTGGTCGCATCGACGTGGTGGTCAACAACGCCGGCATCCTGCGTGACAAGACCTTTCACAAAATGGACGACGGCGACTGGGACCTGGTTTACCGCGTGCATGTCGAAGGTGCCTACAAAGTCACCCGCGCCGCCTGGCCCCATCTGCGTGAGCAAGGTTATGGCCGCGTGATCTTCACCGCGTCCACCTCGGGCATCTACGGCAACTTCGGCCAGTCCAACTACGGCATGGCCAAGCTCGGGCTCTACGGCCTGACCCGCACCCTGGCCCTGGAAGGGCGCAAGAACAACATCCTGGTCAACGCCATCGCCCCCACCGGCGGCACGCGCATGACCGAAGGCCTGATCCCGCCGCAGGTGTTCGAGCGCCTCAAGCCGGAGCTGGTCAGCCCGTTGGTAGTGTATCTGGGCAGCGAGGCCTGCCAGGACACCGCGGGGCTGTTTGAAGTGGGCGGCGGCTGGGTTGGCAAGACCCGCTGGGAGCAAAGCCTGGGCATGGGGTTCGATCCGGACGCCGGGTTTTCGCCGGATGACGTGGCGGCGCACTGGGCGCAAATCTGCGACTTCGAAGGCGCGTCGCACCCCAAGGACAACATCGAGGCCTTGAAGGAGATGATGGCCAATTTGCAGAAATACAGCCTGTGATCGTTACCTGAAAAAGCGTGAATCCCACGGGGCGCTGATAGCGCCCCGTTTTATTTTCGGCAAAAAAAAGCCGCTGCAAAGGCAGCGGCTGAAGTAAGACGTTGGATCAAGGAGCGACAAATCAACGTCAGTGAACACGGGTAACAGATTGAAAATAAGCATCAATCCATTGGAGTCTGGCTTTCTCCCGGTTGCGGAAGCGGGCCGTTTGCCCTGAAAGCCCGGCAAGAATAGCCGCTTGTAACAAAATGAGTAATAGCGCTTCAGGACAAGGACTGTTACCGATATGGCAACAGTTGCAATGAGCGCTATCCATCCTCCTGATAACCCGCCATCCACCCAATCCATGACCTCGCCCAGACCCCGGCCAGAGCGCCCGGTAATCCTTTCGAGCGACAACACGAATCCCTCCTTGGTGCGCTTATCGCTCCTGACCGGCGGCAGTAGGGTGGGGCCTTCTGTCACTCACCGGGGAAGACGCATGACAAGAACAACAATGCGCGCCATCTTCAGGCCACAGGCGCTGGCCGCTGCGGTTGCACTGGGGTGCTGTGCCCAGGCGCAGGCTGTTTCATTCAACATTGGCGAGATCGAAGGGCAATTCGATTCCTCGCTGTCGGTGGGCGCGAGCTGGGGCATGCGCGATGCCGATAAAAAGCTGGTGGGCACCGTCAACGGCGGCACCGGGCAGGCGTCGACCGGCGATGACGGGCGCCTGAACTTCAAGAAAGGCGAGACCTTCTCGAAGATCTTCAAGGGCCTGCACGACCTTGAGTTGAAATACGGCGACACCGGCGTGTTTGTGCGCGGCAAATACTGGTACGACTTCGAACTGCAGGACGAAGACCGCGAGTTCAAGCAGATCAGCGATCACAACCGCAAGGAAGGCGCCAAATCCAGCGGCGCGCAAATCCTCGATGCCTTCGTGTATCACAACTACTCACTCGGCGACCTGCCCGGCACCGTTCGAGCCGGCAAACAAGTGGTCAGCTGGGGTGAAAGTACTTTCATCGGCAACTCGATCAACAGCATCAACCCCATCGACGTGTCGGCGTTCCGCCGCCCGGGTGCGGAGATCAAGGAAGGGCTGATTCCGGTGAACATGTTGTTCGCCTCCCAGGCCCTCACCAACCAGCTGACTGTGGAAGGCTTCTATCAGTTGGAATGGGACCAGACCGTGCTGGATAACTGCGGCACCTTCTTTGGTGGGGATGTGGCGGCGGATGGCTGCACCAACAACTACACCGTGGGCAACCCGGCGATTGCGCCGCTGCAGCCGGTGGCCGCCGCGTTCGGCCAGGGGTTTGGCGTAACCAACGAGGGCGTGATCGTGCGCCGCGCCGGCGACCGTGATGCGCGCGATTCCGGCCAGTTCGGTGCGGCGTTGCGTTGGCTCGGGGATGACACCGAGTACGGCCTGTATTTCATGAACTACCACAGCCGCACGCCGACCGTGGGCACCATCACCAATAACACCAGCCTGGCCACTCTCGGCGCGATTTCCGGTACCGCCAACGGCCTGGCGCCGGGCTCCGGTGCGGGTCTGGTCCAGAGCCTGATGCTCGGGCGCGGCCAGTACTACCTCGACTACCCGGAAGATATCCGTCTGTTTGGTGCCAGCTTCTCCACAACCTTGCCCACCGGCACGGCGTGGACCGGCGAGATCAGCTACCGCCCGAACGCACCGGTGCAACTCAATACCACCGACCTGACCCTGGCCCTCATCAACCCGGTCGCGGGCCAACTGGCCTCGCCGATCCGCAGCAACTTCGGTGACGACAACAAAGGCTACCGCCGCAAGGAAATCACCCAGGTCCAAAGCAGCATGACCCAGTTCTTCGACCAGGTACTGGGCGCCGAACGCCTGACGCTGGTGGGCGAAGCGGCCATCGTGCATGTCGCAGGCCTGGAGGATAAATCCAAACTGCGTTACGGCCGCGACTCGGTGTACGGCGCCTATGGCTTCCAGGGCGATACCGACGGTTTCGTCACCTCGACATCGTGGGGTTACCGTGCGCGGGCGATTCTGGACTACAACAACGTGATTGGCGGGATCAACCTCAAGCCCAACCTGTCGTGGTCCCACGACGTCGCCGGCTACGGCCCCAACGGCCTGTTCAACAAAGGCGCCAAGGCCATCAGCGTCGGGGTCGATGCCGACTACCGCAACACCTACACCGCCAGCCTCAGCTACACCGACTTCTTTGGTGGCGACTACAACACCCTGACCGACCGCGACTTCCTCGCCTTCAGCGTCGGCGCGAACTTCTGATCTGTCTTAAAGAAGGACAAGACTCTATGCGTAAGCTATTTGCGGTGATGGCCCTCAGCCTGTTGGCGGCCAATGTGATGGCGGCGGTGTCGCCGGAAGAGGCGGCCAAGCTCGGCACCAGCCTGACCCCAATGGGCTCGGAAAAAGCCGGCAACGCCGACGGCTCGATCCCGGCCTGGACCGGCGGCATCCCGAAAAACGCCGGCGCGGTAGACGCCAAGGGCTTTCTCGCCGACCCGTTCGCCAGTGAAAAACCGCTGTTCGTGATTACCGCCGCCACCGTCGACAAGTACAAGGACAAACTCTCCGACGGCCAGGTGGCGATGTTCAAGCGTTACCCCGAGACCTACAAGATCCCGGTGTACCCGAGCCACCGCACGGTCAACCTGCCGCCGGATATCTACGAGTCGATCAAGCGCAGCGCGCTTAACGTCAAGCCGATCAACGATGGCAATGGCCTCGAAGGTTTCACCGGCAACCGCTACTACGCGTTCCCGATCCCCAAGAATGGCGTGGAAGTGCTGTGGAACCACATCACCCGCTACCACGGCGGCAACCTGCGTCGCATCATCACCCAGGCTACGCCGCAGACCAACGGCAGCTACACGGCGATTCGTTTCGAGGAAGAAGTAGCCGTGCCGCAATTGATCCCCGACATGGACCCGGCCAAGGCCGCCAACGTGCTGACCTTCTTCAAGCAGTCAGTGACGGCGCCAGCGCGCCTGGCGGGCAACGTGTTGCTGGTGCATGAAACCCTCGACCAGGTGAAGGAACCGCGCCTGGCCTGGATCTACAACGCCGGCCAGCGTCGGGTGCGGCGTGCGCCGCAAGTGGCTTATGACGGGCCGGGCACTGCGTCCGACGGCCTGCGTACCTCCGACAACTTCGACATGTTCTCCGGCGCACCCGACCGCTACGACTGGAAGCTGGTGGGCAAGAAGGAGATGTACATCCCCTACAACAGCTACAAGCTGGACCAGCCGACGCTCAAATACGACGACATCATCAAGGCCGGCCATATCAACCAGGACCTGACCCGCTATGAGCTGCATCGCGTGTGGGAAGTGGTCGGCACGGTCAAGCCGAGCGAGCGGCACATCTACGCCAAGCGCCACATGTACATCGACGAAGACAGCTGGCAGGTCGCGCTGGTGGATCACTACGACGGCCGTGGCCAACTGTGGCGGGTGGCCGAGGGCCATGCGCAGTTCTACTACAACCACCAGACCCCGGCCTACACCGTGGAAACCCTGTACGACATCATCGCCGGGCGCTACATCGCGCTGGGCATGAAGAACGAGGAGAAGAGCAGCTTTGTGTTCGGCTTCAATGCCAAGGCGGCGGACTACACGCCGGCGGCGTTGAGGGCTGAAGGCGTGCGCTGATCCCTCGGTTGCAATGCAGTTCAAATGTGGGAGGGGGCTTGCCCCCGATGGCAGTGGGTCAGTCAAAGATGAATTGGCTGATACACCGCCATCGGGGGCAAGCCCCCTCCCACACTGGTTTGTGTACACAGTGGTTTGTGTGCACATTGGGTTTTGTGCATGGGCTTCAATCACCCTGCTGAATACTTCTTCAATAACCGCCGCCCACAGGACTAGGGTAAGCGCCAGGTTGCATAACAATAAAAAGCAGGATGCAGCAATGACCGCCATGACACGCTGCCTGGACCGTCCTGGATTCATGCCCCGGCTGTCCGCCCACCATCTGCTGCGCCCGCGCCTGGCCGAGCCTTTGCTGGCAGCGCCGGTCAGGGTCAAATTGCTCTGCGCGCCCGGTGGCAGCGGCAAGAGCGCCTTGCTCGGCGAATGTGCGTTGCAGGCGCCGGCGGGTTGCCAAGTGTATTGGTTGCCGCTCAATGGCGTGGCCTTGAGCCCTCTCGACTTGTGCCAGCGGCTGGCGCAAAACCTGGGTTTGCCGTTCACCGATGAAGCCACGTTGCTGCTGGACCTCAGCCGCTGGCAGGCGCCGGCGTGGCTGTTCCTGGATGATTTTTGCCGTCTGCCCGCGCCCGACACCGACGCCTTGCTCGACCGCCTGCTCACCGCCGGGAGCCCGGCGCTGACATGGTGGCTCGGTGCGCGGCGGCGCCCGGCGTGCAACTGGCCACGGCTGCTGCTCGACGATGAATTGCTGGAGTGTGGCGCCGAGTTGGCTTTCAGCCCCGGCGAAATTCAGCAACTGCTCAGCCATGCACCGGGGCACTCGGTGGACAGTGTCATGCAATTCAGCGCCGGCTGGTGCGCCGGTGTACGCATCGCCTTGCTTGGCGATGGTCATCCCGAAAAAACCTTGCTCGATTACCTGCAACACGAACTGTTCAGCACGCTACCGCCCGAGCTGGCCGACGCCTGGCGCGTGTTGGCGCATCTGCCGCGTTTTAATCTGGGGCTCTGTGAGCACCTGTTCGGCTATGGCGACGGCAATCACTACCTGCGGGATTTACAGGCCCTCGGTGCATTTATCCAGCCGTGGGAAGACACCGACTGGCTGCAAGTATTTCCACCCCTGGCCAACCTGCTGCGCGATGAGCCTTGGGCGGCCAAACGCTCCTGGCATCGGCGCGCCTGCCAATGGTTTACCGCCGAGCAGGACTGGCAGGCCGCCTTCGAGCAGGCCCTGTTGGCGGAAGAATATGAGGTGGCGGTCAGCCTGTTGCAGCACTTCAGTTTCGAGGACCTGTTCCGCCAGCAGAACGCCGCGCTGCTGTTGCGCCTGCATGAGCAGCACGGTGACGAATTGATGCTCGGCTCGGCGCAGCTTGTAGGTTTGGTCACGGCGGCGTTGCTGTTTGCCGGGCGCTTCGAGCAGGCCGCGCAGTGCATCGATCAACTGGCACGGTTCGCCCCGCAACCGACGGCGGCGCTGCAACGGCATTTGCTGGCACGCTGGCAGGCGCAGTGGGGCTGGCTGCTGCACCTGGGCGGGGATGCCGAACGCTCCCGCGTGCACTTTCTGGAAGCCCTGCAAGCCTTGCCCGACAGCGCCTGGACCTCGCGGCTGATGTGCCTGTCGGGGCTGACCCAGCAAGCCTTGCTGCGCGGTGAGCTGGACGTGGCGCAAGGCCTGAGCCGCGAAGCGCTGTGCCTGGCGCGGGCTCACGGCTCGTTGCTGCTTGAGGCTTTGCTCGAACTCGATCACGCGCAATTGCTGGAGCAACGCGGCGCGCCGTACCGGGCGCAAAGCCTGCTGGAAAATGTGCAAGCGATGTTGCTTGAGCAGCGGCTCAAGGTCGGGCCGCTGGTAGGGCGCATCGCGTTGCGACGTGGGCACCTGGCTTTGCGCCAAGGCCAGGATGCCCTCGCGGGTGAATGTTTCGAAAGCGGCCTGGCCCTGTGCCTGCACAGCCAGGACAAGCGCGTGCTGTACGGTTTTCTCGGCCTGGCACTGCTGGCTGCCAACCGCGGTGATTACGCCCAGGCGTTTTTCCAGCTGCGTGAAGCCGAGCGCCTGATGCAGCAACGCCAGGTGCCCGACACCGTGTACCGCGCCGTGCTGCTGTTGGTCAGCGGGCATTTCTGGTTGCAGCAGGGGCGGCCTGAATTGACCGTGGAGGCGATGCGCCGCGTGCTCCGCCATTTCCGTGGGCCCCAGGCCAAGCAGGCACCGCCGGCCACCCTGGAGTTGATCCCGCGTCTTGAGTACCTGCTGGTGTTGGCGGAGGTGAAGCTGGGCTGCGCCGAGCAGCCGGTGGCACGCCTGACCGCGCTGCTGGAGGCCACTCACCAGCGCGGCATGCTGTGCCTGGAAACCGAATTGCACCTGGTGCTCGGGGAGGTGGCCTGGCAGCTGGGCGACAGCACCCTCGCGCGGCGTGCACTGCAAACCGGGTTGGACCTGGCCGCGCGCTGCCAGGTGCAGCAGGCCGTGCGCGAATTGCGTTTGCGCTCGCCGGGGTTGTTGAGCGAGCTGGGCATGGAGCCGCAGGCCAGCACGCCCGGCACCGTGGAAAACCCGCTGAGCCAACGCGAGCTGGAAGTGCTGCAACTGATCGCTGTGGGCAACTCCAACCTGGAAATCGCCGACCGCCTGTTTATCTCCCTGCACACCGTCAAGACCCACGCGCGGCGCATCCACAGCAAGCTCGGCGTGGAGCGGCGCACCCAGGCGGTGGCCAAGGCCAAGACGCTGGGGCTGATGGTTTAAAGGAACGCCTGGCGGTATTCACCAGGCGTTGCACCCATGGCCTGGCGGAAGCGATGGGTGAAGTGGCTGGCGCTGGAAAACCCGCACAGCCAGGCGATTTCACCCAAGGGCAGGGCACCGCCGCGCAGCAGGCTTTGCGCGCGAGTCAGCCGGCGCGCCAGCAGGTACTGATGGGGCGGCAGGCCGAAGCTTTGGCGGAACATCCGTGCAAAGTGGTATTCCGACAGCGCGCACAGGCTGGCCAACTGGCCCAGGCTGATCGGGTCCGCGAGGTGCTGGTCGATGTAGTCCACCAACAACCGCCGCTGATATGCCGCCAGCCCACCTTTCAACCGCAGGCCATCACGCGCGCCGACCTGGCTGAGCAAGGTGTGGCTGAGCATTTCGTGGGCCAGGCTGCTGGTCAGCAAACGCTCGGCAGGCTCCTGCCAGTTGAGGGCGATCAACTGGTGAAAGCGCCGGGCCTGGCTGGCGTCTTCGAGGAAGGTGCTCTCGCGCAACGCCAGCGTGCGCGGCTCGCGGTCGAGCAGGGTGACGCACCCCAGGGCAAATTGCTCCGCGCTGAAATACACATGGGCCAAACGGATTTCACCGTTGATCACCCACGCCGATTGATGCTCGGCAGGCAGGATACAGAGTTTGCCGGGCCCGCCCTTGGTGCCCGGCTGGTCACGCCGAAACGTACCGGTGCCGCCGCCGATGTAGCACGACAGGGTGTGATGGCTGGGCGCCTGGTAATCCTGGGAATCGTGATGGTTGCTCCACAAGGCCGCAGACAAGCCGTCACCAAGCTCGGCGCAGGCTTCCAGGCGTGCGTTGGGTGAGCGGTTAAGGGCTTGAAAAACTTGCAGGGATTCCAGATCAGGCATGGTGTGTACTCTCCGACGCCTTGCATCCTACTCCGCGCAGCGGGCGCTGTGAGCCCGCCGCCCGACAAAAGCGCAAGAATGTGCAAGAGCGTTGCACGGGTTGAAGGCGACACTGTGGCTCAACCGATGGAGCCCGCTATGAACCTTTCCCTGTATTTACTCACCGTGCTGATCTGGGGCACCACCTGGATCGCCCTCAAGTGGCAACTGGGCGTCGTCGCGATTCCTGTGTCCATCGTCTATCGCTTCGGGCTGGCGGCGCTGGTGCTGTTTGCGTTGCTGTTGCTCAGCCGCAAGTTGCAGGTGATGAACCGGCGCGGGCATCTCATTTGCCTGGCCCAGGGCTTGTGCCTGTTTTGCGTGAACTTCATGTGTTTTCTCACGGCCAGCCAGTGGATTCCCAGTGGGCTGGTGGCGGTGGTGTTTTCCACGGCCACGCTGTGGAACGCGCTGAATGCCCGGGTGTTTTTCGGCCAGCGGGTGGCGCGCAATGTGTTGATGGGCGGCGGCCTGGGCTTGCTGGGGCTGGGCTTGCTGTTTTGGCCGGAGCTGGTGGGGCATACCGCCAGCCCGCAGACTTTGCTTGGTTTGGGGTTGGCGCTGTTGGGGACCATGTGTTTCTCGGCTGGCAATATGCTTTCGAGCCTGCAGCAGAAGGCGGGGTTGCGGCCGCTGACGACCAATGCCTGGGGCATGGCGTATGGCGCGGCGATGCTGGCGACGTATTGCGCGGTGCGCGGGATTCCGTTTGAGATGGACTGGAGTGCGCGGTATATCGGCGCGTTGTGGTACCTGGTGATTCCGGGGTCGGTGATTGGGTTTACGGCCTACCTGACGTTGGTCGGGCGTATGGGGCCGGAGCGGGCGGCGTATTGCACGGTGCTGTTTCCGGTGGTGGCGTTGAATGTGTCGGCGTTTGTTGAGGGGTATCAGTGGACGGCGCCGGCGTTGGTGGGGTTGGTGTTGGTGATGGCGGGGAATGTGTTGGTGTTTAGGAAGCCTAAGGTTGTGAATGCTGTCTTGAAGGCACAACACATCTAATGTGGGAGGGGGCAAGCCCCCTCCCACATTTTTAACCGAGTTGGCTGGGCTATTTCAGGCCGAGGCGTTTGGCCATGCGGCCCAGGTTGGCGCGGTCGAGGCCCAGTTCGCGGGCGGTGCTGGCCCAGTTGTGCTGGTGGCGTTCCAGGCTAACGGTGATGACTTGGCGCTGGTAGTGCTCGGTGGCCTGGCGCAGGTCGCCGGTCACGGCGAGGGGTACCTGCGCCGTTTCTTCGACAGCTGGCGCGCTGACATCGGGCAGGTCCAGGTCCTGGGCACTCAGGCTCAAAATCTTCGGACGCTCGCGACAGTTTCCCAGGGCTTTCAGCGCGCTGCGTCCGATCAAATGTTCCAGTTCGCGCACATTGCCTGGCCAGTTATAGGCCAGCAGCGCCGCTTGGGCGTCGCTGGTCAGGCGCAGGCTGCCCAGGCCCATGCGTGAGCGGTTCTGCTCGAGGAAAAAACCCGCCAGCAGCAACACATCCCGCCCACGCTCGCGCAGCGCCGGCACTTGCAGGGGGTACACGCTGAGGCGGTGGTAGAAGTCGGCGCGGTAGCGGCCGTTGCGTACTTCGTCGGCGAGGTCGCGGTTGGTGGCGGCGATCAGGCGCACGTCCACCTGGTGTTCCTTGTCCGAGCCCAGGCGTTGCAATTGGCCGCTTTGCAGCACGCGCAGCAGCTTGGCCTGCACGGTCAACGACAACTCGCCGACTTCATCGAGGAACAAGGTGCCGCCATTGGCCAATTCGAACTTGCCCCGGCGTTCATTCAGCGCGCCGGTAAAGGCGCCGCGCACATGGCCGAACAGCTCGCTTTCCACCAGGGTCTCCGGGAGGGCGGCGCAGTTGAGGCTGATCAGCGGTTTGTCCGCGCGGCTGGACGCGGCGTGGATCGCCTGGGCTACCAGCTCTTTGCCCACCCCGGTTTCGCCGGTGATCAGCACGGTCAGGTCGCTGCCGCCCACCAGTTGGATTTCCTCAACCAGGCGCTTGTGGCTTTTGCTCTGGCCGATCATTTCCTTGTGCTGCTGGCCGCTGGCCTGGCGGTAGATCTCGGCGCGCTGGTGTTCGTCTTCGGCGCGCAAGGCCAGGCGTTCGATGCGTTCGGCCACGTTGACGGTGGCGGCGGCGAGGCTGGCGAAGGCTTGCAGGGCGTCCAGTTCCACGCGTTCGAAGCGCTCGGTGTCGAGGGCGTCCAGGGTCAGCAGGCCCCAGGGCTGGTCGTCGACGAACAGCGGGCAGCCCATGCAATCGTGCACTTCAAGGTGGCCATGCAGGCCGTCGACCAGGCCGTCGTAGGGGTCGGGCAATTCGCTGTCACTGTCAAAGCGCTTGGGGCCGGGGCTGCTCAGCAGCACGGCGAAGCGCGGGTGTTCGCTGACCTTGAAGCGGCGGCCCAGGGTGTCGGCGCTCAAGCCGTCGACCGCCAGCGGCACCAGCCACTCGCCGTCCAGGCGCAGCAATGCGGCGGCGTCGCACGGCAGCAGGGCGCGCATGGCGTGCAGCAGTCGACGGTAACGCTCGCCTTCGGGCAGGTCGCGGGACAGGTCGGCGACCAGGGGCAGTAGGGTGGTGAGCAGCGATTGCGCAGTCATAATGACTCCTTGTAGTCCTTGTGACTATAAAGTGCTTGCAGTCATATTGACTATATTTAATTTAAACTATTGATATATATAGAATTATTTGTTGGCATGAATAGTGACTATACAAAGGGAATCAGTAAAGAAGCCCAGGAGGCTCCCATGCTTAGTGCCCAAGACCGTGCCATCGTCAAATCCACCGTGCCCCTGCTGGAAAGCGGCGGCGAAGCACTGATCACCCATTTCTACCGCATGATGCTGTCCGAGTACCCCGAGGTTCGCCCGTTGTTTAACCAGGCCCACCAGGCCAGCGGCGACCAGCCCCGCGCCCTGGCCAATGGCGTGTTGATGTACGCGCGGCATATCGACCAGCTCGACCAGTTGGGCGACCTGGTGGCGAAGATCATCAACAAGCACGTGGCGTTGCAGATCCTGCCGGAACACTACCCGATTGTCGGCGCCTGCCTGTTGCGCGCCATATCCGAAGTGCTCGGCAGCGAGATCGCCACCCCTGAGGTGATGAGCGCCTGGGGCGCGGCGTACGGCCAGCTGGCGGATATCCTGATTGGCGCGGAAAAAGCCATCTACGATGAAAAGGCCGAGGCCCCCGGCGGCTGGCGCGGTGCGCGGGCATTCAAGGTGGTCAAGCGCGTGGAGGAGAGTGCCGAGATCATCTCCTTCTATTTCGCCCCTGTGGATAACGGCGTGATTCTGGCCGCCGCGCCGGGCCAGTACATCGGCATGAAGCTGCTGCTCGACGGTGAAGAGGTGCGCCGCAACTATTCCCTGTCGGCCCTGACCGATTCGGGCCAGTACCGCATCAGCGTCAAGCGCGAAGCGGGCGGGCGGGTGTCCAACTACCTGCATGACCAACTGCCTGTCGGCGCGACCATCGACCTGTTCCCGCCTTCGGGTGAGTTCACCCTGGCGGCCAGCGACAAGCCGCTGGTGCTGATCAGCGGTGGCGTCGGCATCACGCCGACCTTGCCGATGCTCGAAGCGGCCCTGGCCACCCAGCGCCCGGTGCACTTTATCCACTGCGCGCGCAACGGCGGGGTGCATGCGTTCCGCGACTGGGTGGATGGCCTGGCGGCGCAGCATCCGCAACTCAAACGCTTCTACTGCTACGCCGAGGACGACGGCATCAGCCCGGCAGCCGACAAGGTTGGCCTGCTGAACCAGGAACAACTGGCCGCCTGGCTGCCCGAGCAGCGCGACCTGGACGCCTACTTCCTCGGCCCCAAAGGCTTCATGGCCGCCATCAAGCGCCACCTCAAGGCCCTGGGCGTTCCCGATAAGCAGGCCCGCTACGAATTCTTCGGCCCCGCAGCCGCCCTGGATTAACCCCTAAAGGTTCACTCTGTTCAAATGTGGGAGGGGGCTTGCCCCCTCCCACATTTCGATCTGTGTCCTGGCTGATTAATCCCCCGTTAACCCCCCTCTGTTTAAACCACTGTCTGTGTGTAAACTTGCGCCCATTGGCACAACCAAACAAAGGAATCGGGGATGAGTGACGAATTGCGTTTAGGCAGGGAGCGACGCTTTCTGGTGTTGCTGGGCATCATCTGCCTGGCGCTGATTGGCGGCGCACTGTACATGCAGGTGGTGTTGGGCGAGGCGCCATGCCCGCTGTGCATCCTGCAACGCTACGCCTTGCTGCTGATCGCGATCTTCGCGTTCATCGGCGCCGCGATGCGCACCAAGGGCGCCGTTACCCTGTTTGAAGGCCTGGTGATCCTCAGCGCCCTCGGTGGCGTGGCGGCGGCCGGCCATCATGTGTACACCCAGTTTTTCCCCGAGGTCAGTTGTGGTGTGGATGTACTGCAGCCAATCGTCGATGAGCTGCCCCTGGCCAAGGTGTTCCCGCTGGGCTTCCAGGTCGACGGCTTCTGCAGCACCCCGTACCCGCCGGTCCTCGGCCTGTCCTTGGCGCAATGGGCGCTGGTGGCCTTTGTGCTGACCGTGATCCTGGTGCCACTGGGCATCTATCGGAATCGCCAGCGCCAGGCCTGAGGCATTCACTGAAACGCCCCGGTCCTTCTTGAATGAAGGCCGGGGCGTTTTTGTGTGTAGGGTTTTGTGAAAGGGCTGTGACGAGGGGCAAGTTTAGGTGTGCGCAGTGTGCGACATGTTGTCACACGGAAGCTGTCGCAGGACGTTTCTGAGACGTTATTTGAAGCCTTAAATTTGCATCCGGCGCTCAATTTGTGCTGTCAGTTCGTGGTTTGAACCCTGCCTGAAAGGTCGCGCCATTCGAGCTTCGGCGTGATGTCCGAATGCCTTGTTTTATGGGGGGTTGGGTGCGTTTGCCATGCCCTTACGGGCAGTAAGGGCTGAGCGCAGCGGGCTAATAACAGGGCAATTTTTGTGGTTTTTGTTGAGAATCTAACGCGATAAGATCGCGAACCCCCGCAATAATGGTGAAGGATTATTGCTGTAATCGATAAAAATTATTTCTTTATAAGACATGGTTTATACATCGCTAGCTAACTACAAT
>Ga0302347_1002017_pt1 | contig 22014 bp, 10 predicted proteins | sample PhyWR1_FD_202178 | JGI IMG/M metagenome (GOLD analysis project Ga0302347, IMG submission 202178) | Leaf surface microbial communities from wheat plants in UC Gill Tract Community Farm, Albany, California, United States - DLSL W.R1 (v2)... | ecosystem: Host-associated > Plants > Phyllosphere >...
CGACCGCCGCCCAGGCCGCTGGCGATACCCCCGCCGCGGCGGTGTTTGCAATTGAATCGCCCAAGGCCGCCAAAGGCCTGATGATCGACGTGGTGCACGCCGGCAAGCGCCTGGTGGCAGTCGGTGATCGCGGGCATATCCTCTATTCCGATGACCAGGGCGCGACCTGGACGCAAGCCAAAGTCCCCACCCGGCAGTTGCTCACGGCGGTGTTTTTCGTCGATGACAAGCAAGGCTGGGCCGTCGGCCATGATGCGCAAATCCTCGCCAGCACCGACGGCGGCGCCACCTGGGCCCAGCAATTTCAAGACCTCAAGCGCGAATCGCCGCTGCTGGATATCTGGTTCAACAACGCCAACCACGGCCTGGCCGTGGGCGCGTACGGCGCGCTGATTGAAACCACCGACGGCGGCAAAACCTGGGCCGATGTCAGCGACCGCCTCGACAACGAAGACCAATTCCACCTCAACGCCATCGCCTTTATCAAGGACGCCGGCCTGTTTATCGTCGGCGAGCAGGGCAGCATGTTCCGCTCCAGCGACGACGGCCATACCTGGGAAAAACTCGAAGGCCCCTACGAGGGCTCGCTCTTCGGCGTGATCAGCACAGCGCAGCCGCAAACCCTGTTGGCCTACGGTTTGCGCGGCAACCTGTATCGCTCCACGGATTTTGGTAGCACCTGGGAGCAGGTTGAGCTCAAAGCCGCGCGGGGCGCGCTGGAGTTTGGCTTGTCCGGCGCGACATTGCTGGATGACGGTTCCATCGTGGTCGTCGGTAATGGCGGCAGTGTGGTGGTCAGCCATGACGATGGGGTGACCTTCAGCGTCTTCAATCGCCCGGACCGGATTTCACTGTCGGCGGTGACGGCGGCAGGCAATGGCAACTTGATCCTCGCGGGGCAGGGTGGTGTGCGTGTCGCCACTGTTGCCGGCGCAGAGCTCTCAAAATAATAAGAAGGCGGGGATTCAATGAGCAGTCATCACAACGATAAAGCGACCTTTCTTGAGCGCCTGATCTTCAACAACCGCCCGGCAGTCATCGTGATCTGCCTGTTGGTGAGCATTTTCCTGTTCTGGCAGGCGACGTTGATTCGCCCGTCCACCAGCTTTGAAAAGATGATCCCCCTCAAGCACCCCTTCATCGAGAAGATGATGGAGCACCGCAACGACCTGGCGAACCTGGGCAATACGGTGCGCATTTCGGTTGAAGCTAAAGACGGCGACATCTTTACGAAGGAATACATGGAGACCCTGCGGCAGATCAACGACGAGGTGTTCTACATCTCCGGCGTCGATCGCTCGGGCCTCAAGTCGCTGTGGAGCCCCAGCGTACGCTGGACCGAAGTGACCGAAGAAGGCTTCGCCGGCGGTGAAGTGATCCCGCAGAGCTACAACGGCTCGCCGGAAAGCCTCGATCAACTGCGCAACAACGTGCTCAAGTCGGGCCAGGTCGGGCGCCTGGTGTCCAACGACTTCAAGTCGAGCATCGTCGATATCCCGCTGCTGGAGGCTTACCCGGACCCGCAGGACCAGGGCAAGTTGCTGGCCCTGGACTATCGCAAGTTCTCCCATGAACTCGAAGACAAGATCCGCGACAAGTTCCAAGCACAGAACCCCAACGTCAAGATCCACATCGTCGGCTTTGCCAAGAAGGTCGGTGACCTGATCGATGGCCTGGTGATGGTGGTGATGTTCTTTGGCATCGCGTTCGTCATTACCCTGATCCTGCTGCTGTGGTTCACCAACTGCCTGCGCAGCACCATCGCTGTATTGAGCACCACGCTGGTGGCGGTGATCTGGCAACTAGGCCTGATGCACTTTTTCGGGTTTGGCCTCGACCCGTATTCGATGCTGGTGCCGTTCTTGATCTTTGCCATCGGCATTTCCCACGGCGTGCAGAAGATCAACGGTATCGCCCTGCAATCCAGCGAGGCCGACAACGCGCTGACGGCGGCGCGACGCACGTTCCGCCAGCTGTTCCTGCCGGGGATGATCGCGATCCTGGCGGACGCGGTGGGCTTTATTACGCTGCTGATCATCGATATCGGCGTGATCCGCGAACTGGCTATCGGTGCGTCCATCGGTGTGGCGGTGATCGTGTTCACCAACCTGATCCTGCTGCCGGTGGCGATTTCCTACGTCGGCATCAGCAAGCGCGCCATCGCCAAGAGCAAGAAAGACGCCAATCGCGAACACTCGTTCTGGCGCCTGCTGTCGAACTTTGCCAGCCCGAAAGTCGCCCCGATCTCCATCGCCCTGGCCCTGGTCGCCTTTGGCGGCGGCCTCTGGTACAGCCAGAACCTGAAGATCGGCGACCTCGATCAGGGCGCGCCGGAACTGCGCCCCGATTCGCGCTACAACAAAGACAACAACTTCATCATCAGCAACTACTCCACCAGTTCCGATGTGTTGGTGGTGATGGTCAAGACCGCTGCCGAAGGCTGTTCGCGTTATGAAGCCATGGCGCCCATCGACCAGTTGATGTGGAAGATGCAGAACACCGAGGGCGTGCAGTCGGCGATCTCGTTGGTGACCGTGTCCAAGCAGATGATCAAGGGCATGAACGAGGGCAACCTGAAATGGGAAACCCTATCGCGCAACCCCGATGTGCTGAACAACTCCATCGCCCGCGCCGACGGCCTGTACAACAACAATTGCTCCCTGGCGCCGGTGCTGGTGTTCCTCAACGACCACAAGGCCGAGACCCTCGACCGCGCAGTGCATGCGGTGCAGGAATTCGCCAAGGAAAACAACAAGGACGGCCTGGAATTTATCCTGGCCGCCGGTAACGCGGGGATCGAGGCGGCGACCAACGAGGTGATCAAGGAGTCGGAGCTGACCATCCTGATCCTGGTGTACCTGTGCGTGGCCACCATGTGCATGATCACCTTCCGTTCCTGGGCCGCGACCCTGTGCATCGTGCTGCCGCTGGTGCTGACGTCGGTGCTGGGCAACGCGCTGATGGCGTTCATGGGCATCGGCGTCAAGGTGGCGACCTTGCCGGTGGTCGCCCTGGGCGTGGGGATCGGCGTGGACTACGGCATCTACATCTACAGCCGCCTGGAAAGCTTCCTGCGTGCGGGGTTGCCGTTGCAGGAAGCCTATTACCAGACCCTCAAATCCACCGGTAAAGCCGTGCTGTTCACTGGCTTGTGCCTGGCGATCGGTGTGTGCACCTGGATCTTCTCGGCCATCAAGTTCCAGGCCGACATGGGCCTGATGCTCACCTTTATGCTGCTGTGGAATATGTTCGGTGCGCTGTGGCTGCTGCCGGCTCTGGCACGCTTCCTGATCAAACCGGAGAAACTGGCCGGCCAGAAGGGCAACTCACTGTTCGCCCACTGACCGGTGCGCGGCCCGTGCTTCAGGCACGGGTCGCCGCAGGCGGTGCGATGGCCAGGAACAAGCGGTCGAGCGGCGGGGTGATGCGCACATATAAGATGCTGCGCAGCGGCACCGCCCCTGGCTCGCTGTGTTCAAGCAAGCGCGCTTGCACCGGAGCCTTCAACAAGTCTTTTTGCGTGTACTTGCGCTGCTCGGGCAGTTTCAGGTGCGCGCGGGTGTATTCGGCTGCCGGTGCGGTGGCGCTGGCGTAGTGAAAGTGCGCGTACCACAACACTTGCGGCGGTTTCTGGGCCTTGTCGTACACCGCGTACTCCGTGAAAAAATCCCCGCTCAAGGTGGGCCGCTGCGGGTCGGCCAGGCTGGTCAAGTTGATATCGATCTGTTGGTGGCGCCATAGGTAATCGATACCGTCCAGGCTCGGCCATTGTTTTTTATACGCCGCGCTGCAGCGTTGCTCCGCTGTACGGCGCATATCCCGTGCATGGTTGCGAAACTCCTCGGCCAGGTCCATGGCGCTGGTTTGGTTGGCATGCTCCCCAGCCAGCGCGTCGGCCACCCCATCGAGTTGGCGCGCCTGGGTGTCGAGCCAATGGTCCCAGTCCGCCGGGTCGATGGATTGTCGGGTGCGTGGGTCGTCGAGCTTGAGCTGCTGGGCCTCGATGGTGCGCTCAATCGCCGCGCGTTGACGGATCAGCCCACGGCCTTCTTCGCGCAGGGTGGCGAAGGACGGCTTGGATGGGGTGATTACAGCCGGCGCCTCAGGGGTTTCAAGCACCTGGGCCCAGCCGTCGGGCGTGGCTTCGAAGGTGCTGATGGGGCTGCCGGTAAAGCTGTCGGTGATGGTCAGCTGTTCCTGCTGCCGAGTGCCGCGCGTCACCTCGCCGACCCGGTAGCGACGCTTGCGGGTTTTGAACACACGGCTTGTGGCGGGCTTGCTGCGCAGAGTTTTCGCCAGCGACACGCTCACGGCCAGCGCTTCCTGGGCGCGGACGACGTTTTCCAGCTCGGTCTGGGCCAGGGTCTGCGCATGATCCAGACGCTGGACAAACCGCTCGACGATGCTGGCGTTCAAGCGCGCGGGGTTGATGGCCTTCAGCGCCTGCACGCCGTTGGCGTAGCTGCGGTAGCTGTCCAGCAGGCTTTCATACAGGTTGCGTTGATCGTCCAGGGCGAATCCTTCGCTGCTGCGCACGCTGATGTGCGATTGCACGGCCTGGTGGATATCGAGGCGGTCCAGGCGCTCCACATACAGGGCCTCCTGGGGCGGCAAGTGTTCACCCGTATCGACGATGACCACGCTCGCCAGCGACGACAGCGCACGCAGGCGCATGTTCTCATCGAAGAAATTCTGCGGCTCAATGATCAGTGCCAGCAGCTTCTGACGGATTGCGCGCCCGGCGGCGGAGTCGTGCTCCAAACGTTCCAGGGTGTCCTCCAGCGCGGTGGCGGTGGCGGCCAGCCGATCGAGCGCATCGGCCATGTCGATGCTGCGGGCGACGTGTTCGTAATAGGCGCTCAGGTTACCGAAGGCGCGCTCGACCACCATGCGCCGTTCGACCTGGGCCATGGGTTCACCGCGGTCGGAAAACAGCAAGGCATTGGCCCAGTTGCGCTGGTAGTGATGCAGGGAAAACTGCTGGTTCCACAGGGTTTCGAGCACTTTGGCGCGGTCTTGCACATGCACGCCGGCACCGCCCACCTGTTCCAACTGTTGCCCGACGCTCACCAGTTCTTGGCGCAGGCGGACGCTCTCGTCCAGCCGTTCGCTCAGGCGCTCCAGCAGAATCTCGAACTGCGCGCGCAGCGTGCTGTGGCGTTGCACCTCCAGCCCATGGCGTTGCCGCAGCGCGGGTTTTTGCTGCTCGCTGGCTTTGTCCAGCAGGTTCCAGGTCAGCTTCAGCACACGGCTCTGGTCGGCCAGGCGTTTGTCGGCGTCGGCCAGGCTGTCCAGCGCCTGCTCCAATGGGCGCATCAGCGGTGGGATATCGGCGCTCAAGGTTTGCAGGCGTTCCACCAGCGCCTCTTTGCGGCGTCGGCTTTCCTCGCGTAACGCCGCGATGCGCTTGGGCCCGCCCCCTTCGAGTTTGAGTCCGCGATCCAGGCGCCAGTGGCCCTGATCGTCGGTCTTGAGCTTGATACCGGGGTGCTCGGGCTTCTCGGGATGGATGATGTACACCTCGCCAAAGCCCGGCACCACCGACACTTCAAACAGCAGCCCGCCGACCGAGGCATGCCAGCGTCCGCCGATGTTGAGCAAGCCCTTAAGCGCGCCACTGTCCATGGCTTTCGGGGTGGGTTGCGGCCAGGGTTTGTGCACGCTCAGCAGCTTGTCCAACAGACGCCCGGCGGCGCTGTCGCTGGCCAGGGAGCGGTCGAAGTCCAGCAGGGTGCGCCCACCGCCGGGCGGCTCGGCAGGCAGGCCCACCGTGCCGCGGCGAATATCCGCCTGGCGGATGCGCAGCGGTTGGCTCAGGGGCCGACGCAGGGGCAGGCGGGCCTGTGTTTGTGCGTGCCGTGTCGCCTCAATCGGCGTATCGCCCGCCTGCGCCTGGTGCATCAGCACCATGGCGATGTTGAGCAACAGATCGACCCAAGCCAATTCCCGCGCCACCGGATCGGCGCTTTGCAGGTTCGGCAGGTCTTGCCTGAGGCCCTGCATCATTTGCAGCATCCAGCCCACCACGGCCAATGGTCCCCGGGCTACCACCAGCAGGGTGTTGAAGCCCAGTTGCACGCCTTCGAGCAGCAACGCCCAGCGGCTTTCGCTGTTGGAGGTGGACTCGCGCTCGGCCAGTTCCACCAATTGCCGGGCTTCGGCGCCGAACAGGTATTCCAGCAGCCGATTATTGTTGAGGAACAGGCGCATTTCATCCGCGCTCTCGTCGTCGGCCTCGGCCAGGGTCGCCGGGCTCGGACGACTGGGCAATACGTCGAACTCCGAACCCTGGTAGAAACGGATGATATGGGGCTCCAGAAAGCCGCCATTGCTGTAGATCGCCCGCGCGCTGTCGGGCAGCCAGGTCAGCACACTGTCTTGCAGCGGGCCGGGGCGCGTGATGGCGCTCAGTAACTGTGTGCGGCTGGGGAACTCCAACAGCGCCGGCTGATAGGCCGGGCGGTAGAGCAGGTGCGGACCTTCCTGGCCGTTGCGCGCTTCGATGATGAACATGTTGGGCACCGTGTCGGCCTGGGCGTCGGCTTTCCGCTTGAAGGCCAGCGGGCGCATGATGATTTCGGTGCCTTGCACCCAACGCTGCGCACGGCTTGCGCCCAGCACCGCACACACATAGCGCACGCCGCGCCGGGTCAGCCCGGCTTCACCCTTGATCAAGGCTTCCAGGGCTTGCAGCTTGAGCCGCACCGGATGCTGCTGGATAAACAACTGCTGACGTCGCTGCGCCTGCGCATTGGGCGCCAGCAATTGTTCGCGCAGGTAAGCGGGGTAGGTGCGGCCGATGTCCACCTGTTGCACCAGGCGCATCAGGTAGTCCGGCGTCAGCCAGGCTTCGATGGGCCGCCCGGAGCGGTGATGCAGGGTGACGCTGCCGCTGGGTTTGCCGCAGAGGTTTTTCAGCGCCAGGTCCACCAGGCTCAGGGTCACCGGTTGCACATAGCCGCTTTGCAGAGTGCCGACGGACACCGCAAAGGTCAGTTGCAGGTCTTCGGCGCGATAGGCCAGCGCGGACTCATCGGTGCAGCGGTCCTGGCGCTCGAGCGCCGCATTGCGCGCCTGGCACAGTTGCGGGTTCAGGCGGCGGGCGGCGAAGCGGCGGATATCGTCGATGCCGTCCAGGTAGCCCGCACCGTCGTTGAGGCGACGCAGGCTGGCCTGCTCCAGCAGGCATTGGCGATAGCTGAAGCGCTCGCTGACGGAGGCGTTTTTCAGCCAGGCGGGCAGTGCGCCGTCAACGGCGTCGAGAGGCTGCGCCGGCGTGGTTGGCGCGCTGATAAAGCTAGGCGCCAGGTCGGTGAGGGCGGCCACTTGGCTTTCCAAATCGGTCAATGGGGTGTGGGCGGGCAGGCGCAACGCCGCCAGATCGTCCAATTGCCGGTTGAGCAGCAGCGCGGCTTGTAGCTCGAAGATGTCGCCGTCGGGCTCGTACTGGCGCCAGGTGATCCGGTCGGCGAGGTAGCGCGCCTCCAGGCGCTCGCCCCACGCCTGCCCGAAGGCTTGCAAACTGGTGAAGGCTTCCACGGTGCCGGGCAGGCTATACAGCCAGACGCGTTCGCCGCTGACGATCAACAGCTCGCTGCATTGCAGGGTCAGGCGGGTCTGGCCGCGTACCAACAGGGCTTCCAGGGTATAGGCATACACCCTGTTGTCCGGGGCGGTTTGCTCGCGGCGCGCTTCGCGTGCCGGGTAGCGCGCCAGGGCGGTGAGGGCCTGGAGTTGCTCGCGGTCGCTGGTCGATTGGCTGATCGCACACTGGCGAAACAGGCTGTGCAGCACTTCGCCAAGCCATTGCCAGTGGCTGATGCCGGCGCTGTCAACCTCGTCCCAGAAGCTGCTCAGCGCGGTTTGCAATGTCGCCGGCAGCAGGGTTGGCAGCTCGCGGATGATGCGTTGCAGATCGTTCAGGGGGACGGCGGGTTCGGTCAAGCGGTTGCCGCTGGCATCGCTCAGGTAGGCGTCGAGTCCGGCGCGGGTGGCGAGGTCGGGCAGGGTGCCGTTGGCCAGGTAGGTCAGGGCCACTTGCAGCACAGAGGGCAAGGCGCGGCCGCCCCCGTCGCGCGGGTGGGCCAGGTATAGCTCGGACAGTGGCCGGGTCAGGGGCGGGCTGAGTTCTTTGAGGCTGTCGCTCAGTCGCTGCGCGGTGGCCGAGCGCAGGGTCGGCCGCGCCTGGAAGCGCGCCTGTACGGCGTGCGCGAGGATCAGGTGATCGGGGCTGGGCATGAGGGGAGTCCTTTCTTGATGCTTGATGGGAGGGCGATGCTTACGGCGCCAGCGGCAGAAACCAACGCTCGGCCAGGGCCTTGCCGATCAAGCCGCGGTGTACGTTCACCACCGCCTGAGGGTTTTGCGTTTTGGCCAGCAGCGAGTAGTAGCTTTGCTTCTGCTGGGCTTTGGTTTTCAGGTGCGCGACGCTGTAGTCGGCCTTGGGCGTGTCGTGTATGGGGTAATGAAAGTGCGCGTACCACAGCGGTGCGCCATTGAGGTCGGTGACGGCGTATTCCTGGATAAAATCGCGCCGCTCGCCGCTCAGTGGCACACGCTCGCTGTAGCGCGCGATGGCCACTTGTTTCTGCGCGAGCAGGTATTCCAGGTTGCCGTGGGTGGGGGGCAACTCCAGGCTCAATTGCAGGCGCAAGGCATCGCCCTGGCGCGTCAGGCGCATGCCGGCCTCGCGCAGCTGGCTGGCCAGCGCCAGGTCGGCGGCCAGGCGTTCGGCCAGGGGCAGGGCCTGGATCGTGCGGTCCAATTCGGTGGCCAACCTGTCGTAGCGCGTACCCTCGTAATGCAGGATTTCCTGCACTTCCTCAGGATGGCGACAGACGCTGCGGTAGCGCTGCGCACGTTGCAGGTGGGCGTCGAGCATGGCCAGCAATTTGCGGGCTTCACCCTTGACCAGGCTCAAGCCACGGGAGGGGGCGGGCGGCGGCGGTGCGAGGGGTTCTTTGAACTCGACCCATTCATCGCCGTCCTGGGAGTACAGGCTTAGCAATTGGTTGCTCTCTTCCGAACGCACCTCCACCACTTCGATCAGCAGGCTGCTGCCGGCTGGCTTCAAGTCGCCGATCAGGGTGCCTTTGCGCCGCGTGCGGATGACTTTTTTCTGCGGTTTGCCCGGCGCCGTCGGCTGGCGCTTCGGCGTACGCACGGGGCTGGGATCGCTTGGCTGAATGGCGTTGGCCAGTTGCAGGTTGACGTCCTGATACAGCTCCTCGATCAGCGTGAACAGGGGCGCCGAATAGCTTTGCTCCAGGCCTTCCACATCGACGATGTTCAGACCTTGCAGGGCGTCCAGGGCGCGTCCGTAGTGTTCCACCAGGCTCTCCAGCACGCTGATGCGCTCACTGGCGGGCAGCTCCAGGGCATTGAGTTCGCTGTGAGTTCGCACCTGCTCGACCAGCGGTGCTATGAGGGTGTCGAGCCTGTCGAGCCGCACCGAGTCGGACCCTCGCGTCGCCAGCCAGCGCAGGGTACGAATCTGCAAGGCCTGGATCGCCAGCACACTGATTTCGTCGGGGCGGTCCTGGGTCAGGCGGGTAAAGGCGTCTAGGCCCAGGCCGCCCAGTTCGTGCAGTTGGGCGAGGTAACGGTCCTTGACTTTCAGCCACTGGATCGAGCGCTCGTTGATCGCCAGCAGGTCCTTAATAAATTGCTCGTGGCCGGCGCGGTTGGCCAGAACCGCCTGTTTCAACGCCGCGCCCTGGCGCGTGAACGGTGCATTGGCGGTGTACAGCGCTTGGCGATCGGTTTCGGCGATGACCACCAGTTTGCGCCCGTTGTTGACCATGTTTTCCATCAGGGCTGCGACGGTTTGCGTCGACAGCGGGATACTCAGCGCCCGTCGTTCCTGCACGCTGTCGAGAATCTGTTGGTATGCCTGGGTCTGGGCCAGCAGCGCGTTTTCGAATTGCCGACGTTTTTCGGCGCGCTGTGCCGGTGTGAAGCGTGGGTCGTCCTGGGTCTTCTCCATGACGGCCTGGGCCACGTCCACGCTCTTTTGCTGCTGGGTTTGCTGGCCCAGAAAGTGGCGGTACTCGCTGCTCAAGGTCTCGACGCGCTTGGCATTGAGCTGACGCCGTGCGGCGATGCGGTTGGACGGCATACCGCCGCGCAGACGCAGGCGCGTATCCATGCTCCAGTTCCCCTGTCGATCATTGCGCAAGGGCGGGCCACGGCGGTCGCTGTCGACGGGGTCGACGATCAGTACGTCGCCAGTATTCGCTTCCATCCACACCCGATACCACTGACCGTCCAGTTGGGCGTACCACTGGTTGTCGATGCGGTACAAGCCTTTGTGCGGCCCGCTCGCCAGCGGCTCGGGCACATCGGGCGGCGGCGTGGTGCTGTAACTGTTCAGGCGTGCGCGCTGACTGGCGGTCAGGCGCCAGTGGGACTGAGCGAAACTGAAGTCCAATAGCGCTTTGTCGGTGCCCGGCAATACACCGGGCAACCCGACGCTGCCTTGATGGATACGCGGCGCGGGCGGGGTCGGCCAACGCTCGGCGAGCTGGCGCGGCAATGCCAGGGGCGGGCGCCGGCTCCGTGCTGGGGCAGTGGCGCCAGCGGGCAACGGCGGGCCTTCGAACAACGACAGGCCTAGGTTCAGCAACAGGTCGACACTGGCCAATTCCCGCGTTTGCGCATCCATGGCGTTCAGGCCCTGAATGTCTTGTTTAAGGCTGTTGTACAGGTTGCCCAGCCAGGTGCTGAGCAACAGCGGGCCGCGTAACAACGGGTACAGCACCCCACTGAACAACAATCCGCCACCTTCGAGCAGCAGTTTCCAGCGGCTTTCGTGGTTGGACACCGATTCGCGGTCGGCCTGGGCGACCAACGCGCGGGCGTTGCTGCTGTACAGGTACTGCATCAGACGACCGGTGATCAGGCATTGATGCAGTTCATCGTTCAGCCCGTCCTCCGACAGGGTGGCCGGCCCAGGCGTGCGCAGGGGGCTGAATTCATCGCCCTGGCCAAAACGCAGGTAATGGGGCTGACGAAAACCGCCGTTGGCATACACCGGGCGTGCGCTATCGCTCATCCACAGCAATACGCTGTTCTGCACCTCACCCGGGCTGGCGATGGCCTCCAACAGCGCTGCGCGGCTGGGGAATTCCAGCAAGGCTTGGGGGTAAAGCGGGCGATAGAGGATATGGGGACCACTGGCAATGTCCTGGGCTTCGATCAGGTACATGTTGGTCACCACGTCGGGGCTGGCCGCCGGATGACGCAACAGTGCCAAGTGGCGAATGACCACGCCCTGCTGATCGGCCACCGTCAGGGCCATGAGCGCGGCCACACGCCGGGCGCCGTCGCCGGTCATGCCGTTGACGCCGCGCAGGCTCTGCTCCAGGGCCAGCAGCGGCAGTTGCACGGTGAGCTGGTCGGCGAACAGTGTTTCGCGTCGACGGGTTTCTTCACCGGGGCCCAGCAATTGGTCCTCCAGCAATCGTGGGTAATGCAGGCCGATGTCGACGCGTTCGATCAGGCCGTTCGAGCCGGTGAGGTAGTCGGCGGTCAGCCAACCCGGGACTGTCAGGCCGGCGCGATGGGCGATGCGCATCTCGCCGCTGGGGCGTGCGCTCAGGTTATTGATCGCCAGGTTGGTGAGGCTCATGCGTTCGTGCTGGGTGATGCCGACGGTGCCGGGGTAACCGGCGGAAATGGCAAAGGTCAGTTCCAGTTGGTCGGGGTCCAGTGCCGCTACGTCGGCCTGTGCCGCGCCTTCAAGGCGCACCGCATCGGCTTGCAGCTCGCGCAGCAGGCTGGCGACGGTGAAGGCGTGAATATCCGGGATGCCACTCAGAAAGGTGCGGCCGCCGCCACGCCGCTTGGCACTGGCCAGGGCCAGGCTGTAGCGGCGGTAGGCGGCCTGGGCGCTGCTGTCGGCGTCCTTGAGGCCGGCGGGCAAATGGGTGCGCAGCGTGGCCAACAGATCCGTGGGCACGCTGGGCGCGTCGAGAAAGTACGCCGTCGGGTCGACAAGCCCGCGACAGTGCGCCTGTAGCGCGGCGAACCCGCCGTTGGCCGGCAGTCGCAGTGCGCCAAGTTGTTCCAACTGTTGATTGAGGATGAGCGCGGCTTGATGGTCGAATATATCGCCGTCCGGTTCGTAGCGTTGGATCAGCACTTCGCCGAGTTGATAACCGGACGCCATGCGTTGCCCCCAGGCCTCGGTCAACGCATCCATGGACGAGAACGCTTCGATAGTGCCGCCGGGGCTGCACAGCAAGACCGTCGCAGCGCCATTGGTGGGGCGGGTCAGCACCAGGTGTGGGTCGAGCACCGTGACACTGCGCTCGGCGCTGCGCAGGGTGGTTTCCAGGCAATAGGCCAATACCGCCTGGGCGCCGTGGCGGCTCATGCGTTGCTCGCGGTCCGGGGTGGTGGTCAGTTGCTCGAGGGTTTGTCGGGCCGGTTCCGCCAGGTCGGTCCGGCGCAGGGTGGCGATATGCAGGGTGTCCTGGAGCAGGCGGGCCATCCAGCGCCATTGGCCGTTGCCGGTGTGGTCGCGCCAGTAATCGTTCAGCGCGTTCTGCAAACCCACGGGAACCGTGTCCGCCAGTTCTTTGATCAGGCCCTCGATGACCTGCATGTCCAGCCGCGATTTGCCGTCTTGTGGCAGTGTCAGCCGACGCGGCGGGCTGGTGGTGAGGTAGAAACTCAGGTTGCCGATGTCGCTGAAATCCAGGTTGGCGGTGCCGCCCAGGTAGTCCTGCACCACAGAGAGCAGTGGGCGAAACACCCACTGCTTGCCGTTGGGCGTGGCCAGGCGCGTCGCTGAGAGGTCGAGGGCCAGGGCAGGGTAGCGCTGGGCAATGGCATCGCTGAGCAGTTGGCTGACCACGTGGGCCACGTCCGGCAGCCCGGCAAAGTGAGCGGCGACCGCCTGCGCTGCAGTGTTGGTCACCCCCGGCAGCAGGGGGGCGGGGTGGACGGGGGTTGAGTCGGGCATTGGCATTCCATCGCGTTATGAGAAGGTGCCGAGCATGACAAAGCCGTCGCGCAGACCGGGCATAACCGGTTACCGCACGCGCACAAAGCGCGCCAGGCGGGGGTGGATTGGCCTATCATCAGCGCCTTTCTTCCTGATGAATGATCCCGATGACTGCTACTGGCCTGCCCGCTGAACTTAACAACGCTGACATGCTCGAAATCGATGGCTTGCATGCCTTTGATTTCACTTCCGACGACAAAGGCCTGCGCATTACCTGCATGGACGGTCGCGCCGAAAAGCGCTGGTTGTTCAGCCTGACGCAGGTGCAGGCGGCAAACTTTGACGACGCCTTGCAAAGCTGGACCCTCACCGGTGATTCGGGCGAACACCGCCTGGTGTGCATGAGCGCCTTCACCGGCAACAATAATGACGAGGAAGACGAGCATGATGATGCGTAAATTCTGGCCGCTGCTGATGGCCGGCAGTGTCGGTGCCATGTCGGCGCAGGCCGCGCCGACAGACACCTATGAACTGTTGGTGGGCAGCTACACCGCCGGCTCCAGCGAAGGCATTTACCGCCTGCAATTCGACAGCCGCACCGGGCAGTTCCAGGGCAAACCTGTGCTGGCGGCCAAGGCCGCCAACCCGTCGTGGCTGACGGTGTCCAAGGACCAGAAGCAGCTGTTTGTGGTCAATGAAAATGGCCCCGGCCAGAAGGATGCGGTGGGGCGCGTGAGCAGCTACGCCATCGACCCGAAAAATCACCAGCTCACACTGATCAACCAAGTGCAGAGCCTGGGCAACGAGCCGACCCACTCCAGCGTTGCCGCAGACGGTCGTCACCTGTTCGTCGCCAACTATTCGGTACTGGAAGACCCGGGCGGCAGCCTGGCGATCCTGCCAGTGGACGCCACTGGCAAGTTATCCGCACCGGTGCAGTTGAGCGGGCACCCGGCCAGTCGGGTCAACCCGCAGCGCCAGGCCTCCAACCATGTGCACGCGGTGGTGTCGTCGCCGGACGGGAAGTACGTGTTCGCCAATGACCTGGGGGCGGACAAGATTTTTGTCTACCGCTACGACCCCAAGGCCAACCATGAACTGCCCCTGACCCCGGCCGACCCGGCCTCGGTGGCATTGCCGCCGGGCAGCGGCCCGCGCCATTTGCTGTTCAGCGCCGATGGCAAGCACGCCTGGCTGACCACCGAGATGAGCGCTCAGGTCGCGGTGTTCGATTACGCCGACGGCAAACTCACGCAAACCCAACTGGTCGACTTCGCCGCCGGGCAACCGGTGTCCGACAAGGCCGGCGCGGCGCTGCATGCGTCCAGTGACGGCAAGTTCTTGTACGTGAGCAACCGCGGCACCGCCAACCAGATCATCGTGTTTGGCGTGGACCCTGTCACCGCGCACCTCACCGAGCTGCAACGCCGCAGCGTGGAAGGTGACCATCCGCGCGAATTCAGCCTGGACCCGAGCGGTAAGTTCCTGCTGATCGCCAACCAGAAAAGCAATGAAATCGTGGTGGTCGAGCGCGACCCCAAGACCGGCCTGCTGGGTAAAACTGTGCAAAAATTGCCGATCGATGCCCCTAGCGACCTCAAATTCCTGGTGCGTCAATAAGCCACAGGCCCCGTACGCCGGGGCCTGAGCTTTTGTATTAATTGCATTAATAGCGGCTACTGTTTCAAAGCATTTCTAAGGTTCAACCCTCGGGCGTAAGTTGGGTTCCAAGGCCTTCACCGGCCACTCAACCAACCGCACACAAGGGTTACCGACATGAATTTGAACCTGTTCTCCATCATCGCCGCTTCCGCTGTTTCCGCCACCGTAGCCTTGCCGGCGGCCGCCAGCGTGGAGGTCACCGGTCGCAAGTCCAGCACCAGTGCCTACACTCAGAAATACCTGCAACAAAGCGCCAACTTCTACGCCGCGCTGGATCACAAAACTCAACACTGAGCCCTGCGCAACAGCAGACGCCAAACCACTGGAACGTCAATCGGCGTTCGAGTGGTTTGGCGTTTTTGCCTGGGGTGAAAAAAGTCGCTGTAATATCACATTGCCATGTGTTTAAATTTGACGCTCAATTTTTGACGCGTTTATTCCTGGAAACGACAGCATGGCCCTTCGACTCGCTGCAGCAATTCTGTTTCTGTATTCCGCCCCGATCCTGTCCTCCGTGCAGCCCCTGGAAGGCGAGCCGGAAGTGGCTCATGAGCGATTGTTGAATTTGGCCCAGGGCTAACGCGCTGGCACACCTTACGCCTTGGCCATCACGCCGATAAACAAGGGCGATTGCAGGAACTCATCCAGCCATTGCTGCAAGCGCGGGTAGGGCGCACGGGCAAACCAATCGCGGTCTACGTGGGCGAACTGGCGCACGAACGGCGCCAGCGCCATGTCCGCCAGGCTGAGGTGCTCGGCCAGTAAGTAGGCGCGCTCAGCCAGCAAACCTTCCAGAGTGTGCAAGAACACCGCGCCTTCGGCCCGGTAGTGTTCCATCGGGTATTCCGGGTAGCGTTCGGCGTATTTGTAGCGATTCAAGCAATGCTTGAACCCGCCGTCATTCTCGGCAATCAGCGCCTGCACCGCCGGGTCGCCGCCCAGCAACCAATCGTCGGGATCGTGCTGGGCCAGGGCCCACTGCATGATCGCCAGGCTTTCGTCGATCACCTGGCCGTCCACACTCAACACCGGCACCGTGCCCTTGGGCGACAGTGTCAGCATCTCTTGCGGCTTGGCCTTCAGGCTCACCTCGACGATGCGCACCGCCACGCCGCTGTAGCGCAACGCCAGCCGCGCGCGCATGGCGTAGGGGCAGCGGCGGAACGAGTACAGCAACGCTTCGCTCATTTGACCTCCAAGGTGCTCAGGCCATTGCCCTGACGCTTGACCTGGATCTGCACCGGGATGCGTTCATGCATTTCCTGGACGTGGGAAATCACGGCGACTTTGCGCCCCTGGGCCTGCAAACCGTCCAGCGCGTCCATGGCCAATTGCAGGGATTCGGGGTCGAGGCTGCCGAAGCCTTCGTCGATAAACAACGACTCAATCTTCAAGGTACTGGACGCCATCGACGCCAGCCCCAGGGCCAGGGCCAGCGATACCAGAAAAGTCTCGCCGCCGGACAGCGAATGCACCGAGCGCAGTTCATCGCCCATTTCGGTGTCGAGCACCAACAGACCGAGCATGCTGCCGCCGCGCTTGAGGCGGTAGCGCCGCACCAGCTGGCGCAGTTGCACGTTGGCGTGGTGCACCAGCAGATCCAGGTTGTAGGCCTGGGCGATCTTGCGGAAGGTGTCGCCGGTGGCCGAACCGATCAGGGCATTCAGCCGGGCCCAGCGTTGCCATTCTTCATAGGCCTTGGCGATCTGCTCGGCCAGCACGTTGTTGGCCTGCTGGCGACGTTGGTCTTCGGCCTGGCGCGCGCGCAGTTCGGCGCACTGCTTCTCCGCATCGGCCAGTTGCTGGCTGAGCGCGGCGAGGTGGTTGTCCAACTGTTCGGCGTCGAGGTTGCCATTGTGCAGGGCCTGGTGGTCAGCCAAGCGTTGTTCGCGCTCTTGCAGCAAGACCTTGGCTTGCTCCACCGCTTTTTCGCTGGTTTGCAGGCGCTGACGCAGTGCGCTGACCTGCGTGTCATCCATGCCCAGCAAGCGAGTGAGGCCGGCATCGTCCAGTTCCGGGTGCGATGCACGCCATTGGCTCAGGCGCGCATCGAGCGCCTGTTGTTCGGTGTGCAGCGCCTGTTGGCGTGCCTGCCACGCCTTAAGGTCGGCGGCCAGTTGGATCAAGGTGGTGCGGGTGTCTTGGAGTTGCTGGTTGGCGTCGCTCTCGCTCTGACGCGCCTGCGCCACCGCTTGCTCCAACTGCTGCTGCCAGTGTTCCGCGCTGGTATGAGGGCCCAACAGCTCGGCGAGGGCTTGCGCGGCGGCCTGTTGCTGGCGGGTCAGTTCGGCCACTTGCTGGCTCAGCGACTCCAATTGCGCCTGACGATGCTGTTGATGGGTCTGTTCTTTTTCGATGACCTGCTGACGTTCCTGCTGTTCTTCGCGTTCATCCCGTTGATGGCCCAACTGTTCCAGGCGCTGGCTGACCTGTTGATCGAGCTGCATAAAGGTCGCGGCCGGATCGTTGCGCAGGCCGTCCAGGGTGTCGGCGGGCAACAGGCTGGCGAATGCGTTGAGTTCCTGTTCCAGGCGCTCGCGGTCATTGGCCAGTTCGCGCTGCTGGTCGAGCCATTGCTGACGGGCTTGCTGGCTCGCGTCCTGGGCCGCTTGCAGTTGCTGCTGCAGGCGCCCGGCGTTCTGTTGCAGGTTGAGCAGGGCGCTCTGGCGCTGCTCGTCCTGGCTGATGCTCTGGCCGAGCTGAGCCAGTTGGGTTGCCAGCCAGGGGCTGCGTTGGGGGGCGTCCTGATTGAACAGCGCGGCGCTCAGCGGGTGGGCGTCCAGGCTTGGCTTCAGCGCCAGTTGTTGCGCGGCTAACTGCTCCTGCTGGTGCAGAAACTCCTTTTGCTGGGCGATCAAACCGCCCACTTCGCCCCGCAGCTCGGTGAGTTTCTCCTTGAGCGCATCCACCGCCTGTTGCGCCGTGGCTTGCTCGTTGTCGTCATGCCGGCCAAGGCTGTGCAGCAACGCTTCGGGTTGGTGATAGGGGTGCTCGTGACTGCCGCACACCGGACACGGCTGGCCGTCCTGCAAGTGTGCGCGCAACTCTTCAACGCTGGCGCTGCGGGCCAGGCGCTGACGTTCCAGCAGTTGCTGGGTCACCGTCAGCGTCTGCTCGGCCACGCTCAGATCGGCCTTGGCTTGCAGGCCGGCCTGGTTCAGTAGTTCGCGTCGCTGTTGGGCGTCGGCGAGTTTCTGGGTGAGGGTGGCGGCCTGCTGATCCAGCTGCTGCTGACTGTCCCACAGCCGCGTCAGGTCTTCGACGGCGCGTTGCTGCTTGCGATTGTCCTGCAACAGGCTGGCGAGCAGTTGGATCTGCTCGGCCACCGCCTGGGGCTCGGCGCCGGCTTCCTGGTACAGCAGGGCCAAGGCGTCGCGCTGACTGGTAAAGGCTTCGGCGGTGGTGTTGGCGCGGTGCTCCAGTTGTGCCAGTTCGGCCTGGCCTTTGTTCAGGCGATTGCCGATCAGCATCAAGTGTTGCAGGCGGTCGCGGTAAGCGGTCCAGGCATCGGCCAGGGGCGCCAGCGCGGCGCTGCGCTCAAGGTCGTCGGCCAGGCGTTGCAGGCGCTCGGCAACTTCGGCCTGTTTAGCCTGCAACGCGCTGAGGCGCGCTTGGCCTTCGCGGCTGGCGGCGGCCTGTTGCTGCTGGTCGGCGCTGTGCTTGGCCAGGTCTTTAGTCAAATGGGCGAGGCTGTTTTGCCCGTCGAAGGCCTGGCGCAGCAAGGGTACGGCGTCGCTCTGGGCTTGCAGCGCGGCCTCCAATGCGGCGTGGGCACTGGCTTGCTGCTGTTGGGCCTGGTCCTGGCGCGTCAGCAATTGGGCCTGCTGCGCGATGTGCTGCTGAATCTGCGCGGCCAGCGGGGTGAGCTCCGCGGCCAGCTCGATCTGGCGGGCGAAGTGATGACGTTGCGGCGCCAGTTGCTCCAAGCGACTGAGGTCTTCGCGCTGCGCGCCCAGGCTGTTCCAGTCGGCCTGGGCTCGTTGCAGCTGTTGGGTGGCGTCGAGCTGGCGCTCCTGCCATTCGCGCAGCTCCTTGAGCCAGGTGTGCTGCGCTTCCAATTGCTTGAGCTGGGCTTGCTGCACCTTGAGCTGCTGCTGAGCCTCGGCCAGTTGCCGGTCCAGTTCGGCGCGGTCTTCGGCGCTCAGCGGCACCACGCCCACGGCCTGGTCTTGCAGTTGTTTGTGCGCGTCCCTGGCCTCCTTGGCCTTGTCGAAGGCGCGGCGGCCGAGCTGGGTGTATAGCGCCGTGTCAGTGAGTTTTTCCAGCAGTTCGCTGCGCTCGTTGTCGTTGGCCTTGAGGAACGCGCTGAACTCGCTCTGCGCCAGCAACACGGCGCGGGTGAACTGTTCGAAATTCAAGCCCAGGGCTAGTTCCAACTGGGTTTTGTATTCGGTTTTCTGGCTGGCCAGCAGTTGCTCGCTGTCCAGATCGATCAGGCTTTGCCGGCTGTTCTGCAACTTGCCGCTGGCCTTGTCGCGGGCGCGATTGGCCTCCCAGCGCGCCCGATAGCGGCGGCCGCTGACGCCAACAAAATCCACCTCGGCATAGCCGCCGCCGGTACCGCGCCGGAGTAAGGTGCGCGGGTCACCGATGGAAATATCGCTGTCGGCATCCGGCATCTTCGCCTGGCCGGTGTCGCCCAGGCGCGGCACTGCGCCAAACAGTGCCAGGCATAGCGCATCGAGCAAGGTGCTCTTGCCGGCGCCGGTCGGCCCGGTGATTGCGAACAACCCGGCACTGGCCAGGGGCTCGGCGGTGAAGTCGATCTCGAACGGCCCGGCCAGGGACGCGAGGTTTTTCAGGCGAATGGCGAGGATTTTCATGGCTGCTCCTCCTGCTGTTGCACTTCCTGGAGCAACATGGCGAAGTCCTTCAAGGTCTGTTCATCCACTTCACTGCCATAGCTGTCCTGCCAGGCGCGGCTGAACAACTCTTGGGGCGTCAGTTGGTCGAGTTCGATCAGGCGCTCGTCGTCACTTTCATTGCCACTGCGGATACCGGCATATTCGGCGGCGATGCGCACCAGACGCACGGCCTTGCCTTGCAGGGCGCTTTCGATCTGTTGGCGCAGGTCCGGCTGCGGCTCGTCGAGGCGCACGCGCACTTCGAGCCAGGGGTGGCGCTGGGTTTCGGCCAGCAGATCGATGTCGGGCAAATCGGCGAGTTGCTTGAGGATATCCGCCAGCGGTGCGGCGTCCAGGCGTTGCAGCTCCACAGAGCGGGGGATCAGAATCGGTTCTACGCCCACCAGGCATTGGCCCTGGAAGGTCACATCAAGAATCTGGTGTTTGTAGCCGATCTCGGAAAACGACAACGGAATCGGCGAGCCGCTGTAGCGAATGCGCTCTTCGCCATTGACCTTTTGCGGCTTGTGCAAATGGCCCAGGGCAACATAGCCGACACTGTTGTCGAACAGGCTGGCGGGCAGCGCCTCGGCATTGCCGATGATCAGGCTGCGCTCGGAGTCCTCCGACACCGAACCGCCGGCCATATGCGCATGGCTGATGGCGATCAGCGCCTGGCCTTTTTTGCGTTTGGCATTGGCGGCGGCGATCAGCTTCTCATGCACCTGGCCGATGCCGCGCAGGTAGTCGTCGCCCAACTGCGCGCCTGTCACCTCCGCCGGGCGCAGAAACGGCAACGCCAGGCACCACGCGGCAATCTTGCCTTTGGCGTTCGGCAGCGGAATCAGCAGGCGTTCGGCATCCAATTGCCCGTCATCGAGCCACAACACGCGGCCGAGGGCATGGGTGCGCAAGCGCCGCATCAACGGCGCCGGCAGCTCGATGCGCGAGCCGGAATCGTGGTTGCCGGCGATCATCACAATGGTCAGGTCGGGGTTTTGTTCATGGGCGCTGATAATGAAGTCATACAGCCGCTCCTGAGCCTTGAGGGGCGGGTTGACCGTATCGAAGATATCGCCGGCGATCAGCAGCGCATCGGGATGCTGAGTGCCGATCTGGCGCAGCAGCCACTCAAGGAAACAGGCATGTTCGAAGTCGCGTTCCTGGCCATGGAGGTTTTGGCCCAGGTGCCAGTCGGAGGTGTGGAACAGACGCAAGGCGAACTCCGTGGGGTAGAGAGAAAGGAGGGGAGTTTACCTGTATTGCCAACCCGTTGCTCCAAACCAGACAGGGCCACTGTGGGAGAAGCCTCCTCTCTCCCACAGGGCCATTTGTGATGACACACCTCTCTATAAGGTGGGGCTAGTGATTACTCGAATGACTCCACATATATCTCATTACGTCGTTGATCATCAATTTCATATTCGCTAACGAAGGATTGATATTGTGTTGTTACTGTGATTGTTGTGCAAGGAGAATCAAACTCCCATCCGGGTGGGGTGAGTAACTGTCAGAATTTACAGTGGCGACGAATGGCAGCCGTTGGCGTCCCGTTAATGTGATTCAACAACTTCACACTTTCCCTTACTTTTTTTCGCGCTGCGGGTGGGGAGACGCCGGTGGTGTAACAGGTGCAGTAAATGTGGGAGGGGGCTTGCCCCCGATAGCGGATCCAGGCGTGTGCAGGCATGTGACTGTCGTCAAGGCTTATTGGAAAGTAACTTTAGATCATTCGTCCCCCATAATTTTCACTTTTGTCTTTGCATGTTAAAAACGGGACAGGGAATTCTGTCCCGTCCTAGTAGAGGTCATATAGCTCGTAAACAAACTGACGGACGTGGATCGAAAGTATTGGCAGTGCCAAGTGTCCAGTTTATAGGGGCGGTAAAAGAATGAAGAACTTCTGCGACCAGCACAGTTCCCTGATATCTTGAAATGCCAGTAAAATAGGCCTCGCTATGAGGCGAGCCATATTGTTGGCCGATTAGCGGTCCTATTTGTTCTGCGTATATGTAAGCTCCCCCTACTGAAGCGATCCAAGATCGGCATTGTTCCATTGTTAGCAGTGACGTGTTATGTAGTATTTGATAACTAATAACTTGATTGTTGACTGAATAACTTGCTGTTTGGGCTGGATTTGAAGAATCTCGAACAGTAATGGTCGTCGTGCCTCTCCGCACGGCTACAACTCGTCCATTACTTGCCCCGACTGTCGCAACACTGGGAGCGGAGGATGAGTAAGTATAAGGCGGCGTACCACCTTGCGCTGTGCGAGTTTGACTAATCGCGTATGCTAGTTTTGGCCACCCCAGCGACGCGGCAGCTAAGTACAGTGTTCCGGTAAGTGACATCTGGTTTGTGTTAATCGTGAGAGGAGCCACTGTAGCTCTGATTGTATAAGTTGTGCCTGGGAAACTTACTGCCTTCGTCTGATCTGTACTTCCATCAAACGTCACCGCACAACTAACCGTGATCTCCTGATTATTCGGCAACGCCGCCAACCAGGTGCGCAGCACCGTCTTATTCGCCAGGCCATTGTTGGCTTCCAGTGAGTTAATG
>Ga0302347_1002021_pt1 | contig 21987 bp, 7 predicted proteins | sample PhyWR1_FD_202178 | JGI IMG/M metagenome (GOLD analysis project Ga0302347, IMG submission 202178) | Leaf surface microbial communities from wheat plants in UC Gill Tract Community Farm, Albany, California, United States - DLSL W.R1 (v2)... | ecosystem: Host-associated > Plants > Phyllosphere >...
CCGTTGCCGGTCAGCTCACCGTTGACCCACACCGCATTCTCGCGGCGCACCACCAGCGGGTTGGCCTGGCCGCCGTATGGCCCCTGGCTCCAGATGGCCATGGCCGCCGGCCACAGGCCGTGGTTGAACAGTACGCGCGCCGCCTCGCGGGTGGCATGGCTGAAGTAGAACGCCGAGTTGGTCGCCGATGATGGCGAAGCCAGTTTGCCGACCCAGCGCGGGTTGCGCAGCGCAGCGTCCTGCTCGGGCTGGCTGATCAGGTACGGGTTGCCGCTGGTGGTCAGCTGCAACTCCGGCCATTCGGTGACTGCAGTCCTGACCTCGTCCGCCGAGCGACCAAGGAAATCGCTGACCACCAGGGCCTGGGAAGTGGACATGCCAGTGCCCAGCTCAGTGCCGATATGGCGCAGGCTGATGCGCCCGTCGCGGCTGAACTCGATGCTGGCCATCGGCGCTTCGGAACCGGTGCCGAAGTCCTTCTGGCAGATGGCAAAGCCTACGCCGTACCAGTGGTCCTGGTCCTGGGCATCCATCTGCTGCTTGCGTGCGTCACGGTTGCGCCACCAGTCGTGCACGGCGGCCTTGTCGAGGATCTCGTACAGACGCAGGGCACCGGCCGGCACCGCGCCTTGGGTGTTCTTCATGCCCGACTTGAGTGCGTTGGCGCGGCGCAGGTCGATGGCATCGACACCCAGGCGACCGGCGATCTCGTCGACCATCATCTCGGTCGCAGCCATGGTCTGCAGGGTGCCGTAGCCGCGCATTGAGCCGGCCTCGACCCCACGCGAATGGTAGGCGGTGACCGACAGGTCGTTCTGCGGCATGTAGTAGATCGACTGCGCCGCCGTGGCCCCCACCGCCGCCACCGACGGGCTGTAGTTGATACGCCCGCCGCCGTCGCAACTCAGGTCGGCACGAAAGATCTTGAAGCGGTTGTCACGCTTGTCCACGGCCAACTGGTAGCGGATATCGAAGGCATGGCGCTTGATGCCGCTCTGGAACTGCTCGTAGCGGTCGTTGGCCAGGCGGATCGGTACACCCGCGCCGTACAACGCGGCCACGGCGGCGTAGAAGACGAAGATGTTGTTGTCCTTCGAGCCATAGCCCACGGTGTAGCCCGGGTGCATGTTCAACGTGTTCAGGGCAAAGCGCGACGGCTTGATCATGTGCACGCATTCCTGCGCCACTTCGAACGGGCACTGTGTCGCGACCACGAAGTGCAGGGTGCCGGTGGCCGGGTCATACCAGCCGTTGCCGTTGTCCGGCTCGAGGGCTGCAGGTTCGATGGAGGGTGTCTTGTAGCGTTCGTCGAACACCAGCCAGTTCTCCGGCGGGTTGGCCAACTGCTCGGCGATGCGCCCGGCGTAGAACAGCCCCTGCTCGGTCAGGTCGCCATGCTGGTTGGGCTGCTTGGACCACACCGGTTTGCGGTTGAGAATGGTCGGGAACAGCATGGAGTTCTTCAGGCTGGAGAATTCATCGTCGTCGAACGGCGTAGCCCCGCCCACCCGCACGAAACGAAAGCTGCCGTAAGGGTCGCGCTGATACAACAGGGCCTGGGCACCGTAGCGGATCGCCTGGTCGTTGAACTGCAGTTTGCGCTTGGCCTGGCGGAAGCGCTCGAAGTCGTGCCAGATCAAGATGGCCACCGGGTGGCCGATGAACATCGGCACTTTGCCCGGGGGCAGCAGCGGGTCCGGCGAGTGGGCCTCGGGCCAGGCGATGCCGTCCTGCTCCAGGTCGGCGGCGGTGACGACGCGGTCCGGTTGCAGGTCGGCGCCCAACAGGGTCAGGTCGTGCCCGGCGTAGATGCGGTCGGCCTTGGTCGCCTTGAGCAACAGCGCATGGCCCTGCTGCGCGGGCCAGCCGGGCATGTCCTTGGCGCGGATGTCGCGGGCGAAGACCTTGTCGCCGCAGACCTTGGACAACGCATCGTTGCGAAAACGCGCCTTGCCGTCATGGTTCATCCACTTCAGCGGCGAGGTGGTGACGCGGTCCTCCATCAGGGCGGCGAATGCCTGGCTGCCAAGCGGCGCCATGGTCACGCCGACACCAGCGATCAGGCCGCCTTGCAGGAAGGCGCGCCGGGAAATATCACGGTTGGACATGCTTGATCCTCTGGGCAGTTGGGGGCCTGCCCTTTTTTGATTCTAGTACTAGCGGGGAAAAGCTGACTTGTGCGTCAACTTTACAGCAAATTGGTGGGGGGAAGCAAAGTCAAGCCGACAATGTGTCGCGGTATGTCTCAGATGTGTGCGGGTGCGGGGCGTGAGGCGGTTAACCTTTACTTAATCATCCCCAGCCAGCATGGCCCCATTCCCAGTTCTGCCAAGGCGAAGACATGCGCGTCCTCCTGCTCTTCCTGACATTTTTCCTGGCCGGCCCGTTGCAGGCCAACCCGTTCGAGGTCAAACCCGACTTCCTGCCGGTCAACCAGGCCTTCGTGCTGACCCACGACCGCCAGCCCGATGGCCAGATGCGCCTGTACTTCCAGATCAAGCCGGGCTACTACCTGTACCAGAAGCGCCTGAAATTCGACGGCCTGCCGGCCGAGCAGCACCCGCAATTGCCGCCGGCGCTCAACCACCATGACGAGTTCTTCGGCGACAGCGCGGTGTACCGCGACCAGCTCGAACTGCTGCTGCCCGCCAACGCCCAGGGCCAGCTGCGCCTTGGCTGGCAGGGTTGTGCCGACGCCGGCCTGTGCTACCCGCCGCAAACAACCATGATCGAGCTGGGCGGCAGCGCGGCACCCGCCGCCGAACAAGCCAGCGACCAAGCCCTGGCCAGCGGCCTGCAAAGCGGCAACCTGGCCTGGGGCGTACTGGCATTCTTCGGCCTTGGCCTGCTGCTGGCCTTTACCCCCTGCTCGCTGCCAATGCTGCCGATTCTCGCCGGGCTGGTCATGGGCAATGGCGCCAGCGCCCGGCGCGGTTGGCTGCTGGCCGGCGTCTACGTGCTGAGCATGGCCCTGGTGTATGCCGCCCTGGGCGTGGTCGCCGCGCTGCTGGGAGCCAGCCTGCAGGCCTGGCTGCAGCAACCCTGGCTGCTGGGCAGCCTGGCGGGGCTGTTCGTGCTGCTGGCCCTGCCGATGTTTGGTGCCTTCGAGCTGCAACTGCCCGCCGCCCTGCGTGACCGCCTCGACCGCGCCGGGCAAGGTACCCGCGGTGGCAACCTGTATGGCGCGGCGCTGCTGGGCGCGCTGTCCGGCCTGCTGCTCGGCCCGTGCATGACCGCGCCACTGGCCGGCGCGCTGCTGTACATCGCCCAGAGCGGCGACGTGCTGCAAGGTGCGCTGGTGCTGTTCAGCCTCGGCCTGGGCATGGGTGTGCCACTGCTGTTGCTGGTGACCCTGGGCAACCGCTACCTGCCGCGCCCGGGCGCCTGGATGAACCGGGTAAAAGGCGTGTTCGGCTTCGTGTTCCTGGCCATGGCGCTGTACACCGTGCGCAGCCTGCTGCCTGCCCCCCTGGTGCTGGGCATTGGCGGCGCCTGGCTGATTGCCCTGGCCTGGGCTGCCTGGCCAGCCCTGCAACGTTTGCCGGCGTTGCGCGCGGTGCCCCTGCTGTGTGCCCTGTGGGGCGGCCTGCTGCTGGTGGGTGCAGCAGCCGGTGGCGACGACCTGTGGCAGCCGCTGCGCCCGTTCGCCGGGGGGGGTGCACCGGCCGCCAGCCAGCACGCCGAAGACCGCTTCGTCACCGTCAGCCGCCCCGAAGACCTGCAACGTGAACTGGATGCAGCCAAGGCCCGTGGCCAGTGGGTGATGGTCGACTACTATGCCGACTGGTGCGTGTCGTGCAAGGTCATGGAAAAACAGGTATTCGCCCGCAGCGACGTGCAGGCCGGCCTGGCCGGTGTGCACCTGCTACGGCTGGACGTGACCGCTGACAGCCCGGCCAGCAAAGCCCTGCTGCAGCGCTACCAGGTACCCGGCCCGCCAAGCATCATCTGGATCGGCCCGGAAGGCGACGAACGCCGCGCGCGGCGCATCACCGGTGAAGTGGATGCGGCCACGTTCCAGCAACACTGGACCCAGACCAGGAGCCAAGGCTGATGCTCACCGTAACCCTCGGGCCACTGACCATGGCCCTGAACCACCTGCTGATGCTGACCGCCCTGGTAATTGCCAGCGTGGTCGGCTGGTGGGTGGCCCGGCGTGGCGGCCAGAGCCCGGAATCGGCGCTTTTCAACCTGTTCCTGATCGGCCTGCTGTGCGCCCGCGCCGGCTTCGTGCTGGCCTACTGGCCCATGTACCAGGGCGACCTGGTGCAGGTCATCGACATCCGTGATGGCGGTTTCCTGTTCTGGTCGGGCCTGGCCGGCATCGTACTCGCAGCCCTGTGGCAGGGCTGGCGCCAGCCGGGCCTGCGCCGGCCGCTGGGCTGGGCGTTGTTCAGCGGCGCATTGTTCTGGGGCCTGGCCAGCTTCGGCGGGCACTTGTACAGCAAAGGCACCGAGCTGCCCGAACTGACCCTGCGCAATGCCGGCAGCCAGCCGGTGGCACTGCACAGCTACCGCGGCAAGCCATTGGTGATCAACATCTGGGCCACCTGGTGCCCACCCTGCCGGCGCGAAATGCCGGTACTGCAACAGGCGCAAGGCGACTATCCGCACGTGACCTTCCTGTTCGTCAACCAGGGCGAAACCCCGGAAAACGTCAGCACCTTCCTCGCCACCACCGGCCTCAGCCTGACCCATGTGCTGTTCGATGGTACCGGCCTGCTGGCCCAGCGCGTCGGCTCCATGGCCCTGCCCACCACCCTGTTCTACGACGCCGATGGGCGGCTGGTCGGCAGCCACCTGGGCGAGCTGTCCCGGGCCAGCCTGCGCCATGCCCTGGAGCCTTTCGACCGGGCCGCAGCGCCCGCCCCTGCCGCACAAGGAAACTGACATGCGATTGACTGCACTACTGCCCCTTTCACTGGCCCTGCTGGCCGCCCCCGCCCTCCAGGCCGAAGAACTGCCCAAGGCGGTTCAGCAACTGCAAGCCAAAGGCGCCGTGATCAAGGGCAGCTTCGACGCCCCCAACGGCCTGCGCGGCTATGCCGCCGAGTATCAGAACAACGCCCTGGCCCTGTACCTGACCCCAGACGGCAAGCACGTACTGGTCGGCAGCCTGTTCGACGAACAGGGCAAGGACCTCAGCGCCGAGCCGCTGCAAAAGCTGGTGTACGCACCGATGAGCAAGGAGGTCTGGGCGAAGATGGAGAAAACCGCCTGGATCGCCGACGGCAAGGCCGATGCGCCGCGCAAGGTATACCTGTTCAGCGATCCCAACTGCCCGTACTGCAACATGTTCTGGGAGCAGGCGCGGCCGTGGGTGGAGTCGGGCAAGGTGCAGTTGCGCCATATCATGGTCGGCATCATCCGCGAGGACAGCCCTGGCAAGTCGGCGGCGCTGCTGGCAGCGAAAGACCCGGCCAAGGCGCTGCAGCAGCACGAGAAGGCAGGCAAGGCCAGTACGCTGAAGGCCCTGGACCAGGTGCCGGAGGCAGTGCAGCAGAAGCTGGCGGCAAACATGGCGCTGATGGAAGAGCTGGGGTTGCAGGCTACCCCGGCGATTTTCTATCAGGATGAGCAAGGCCAGCTGCAGAGCCAGCAGGGGGCACCGCGGCCGGAGATGCTGGGCAAGATTCTCGGCAAGCGCTAGCGCATGTCGTGAGTTTTGCAGTGGGGCAGAGATCGAGCGCCGCCCGCGCGGCGCTCGATTTCCGCCACTCTGCATGTCCCAAGCCGAACCCTCCCCTACAACCCCTCCAGCTCGGCCATCAGGTCACTCAGCCGGTCGACCTTGTCGTCATCCAGCGCACTGCCCTGCAACCCCTGCACATACACCGCAAGCTCCGCCACCGTGCTGCACTCGAACATCGCCCGCAGCGGCACATTCAGTTGCAGTTGCTTCTGCACCCGCGAGGCGATCTGCGTGGCCAGCAGCGAATGCCCGCCCAACTCGAAGAAGTTGTCATGCACCCCGACCCGGTCGGCCTTCAGCACATCAGCCCAGATACCGGCCAGTACCTCCTCCAGCTCGTTGCCCGGCGCCTGGTATGCCTGGCTGTGCTGGCCACCGATATCGATGGCCGGCAGCGCCTTGCGGTCGAGCTTGCCATTGGCGTTGTGCGGCAGGCTGTCGAACCAGCCCCAGTGCAGCGGCACCATGTACTCCGGCAACTCGGCACGCAGGCGCTGCTTGACCCGCTCCAGCAGCGCGGCATCAGCGACGATGCCCTGGTGCGCCACCAGGTAACCGACCAGGTGCTTGCCGTTGACACCCTCCTGCACCCCGACGGCAGCATCGCGGATTTCGGCCTGCTCATGCAGCCTGGCCTCGATCTCGCCCAGTTCGATGCGGTAGCCGCGAATCTTCACCTGATGGTCGATGCGGCCGACATACTCCAGCACACCGTCCGGTCGTTGCCGGGCCAGGTCACCCGTGCGGTACAGGCGTTCACCCGGCGCCCCGTAAGGATGAGGGATAAACGCCAGCGCAGTGCGCACAGGGTCACCCACATAGCCACGGCCCACACCGGTACCGGCCACGCACAGCTCGCCCACCGCCCCCAGCGGCACCAGCGTCTGGTCCTCGGCAAACAGGTACAGGCGGTTGTTGTCGGTGGGGGTGCCGATCGGCAGGTAGCTGCCTTGGGTCGACGCGGCATCGACGCGGAAGAACGCCACGTCATCCGAACACTCCGCCGGGCCATAGGCGTTCACCAGGCCCATGTGCGGGTATCGCTGCAACCATTGCGCCGCCAGTTCCGGTGGCATGGCTTCGCCGGTCGGCAGCATCCAGCGCAGGCCATCCAGCGCCTGGTGGTCGTTGGCCAGCATGCCCTGGATCAGCGACGGCACGCTTTCCAGCACGGTGATGCCAGTGGCCTGCACATGCGCCAGCAAGCCCTGCGGGTCATGCGCGATGGCGTTGGGCACGATCTCCACTTTGGCGCCGAACAACGGTGCCGCGAGGAACTGCCACACCGAAATGTCGAAGCTCTGCGAGGCGGTCTGGGCGATCACGTCGTGCTCGCTCAGCGCCAGGTAGGGCACCTTGCTCAGCTGGTTGTTGAGCATGCCGCGCTGCTCGACCATCACCCCCTTCGGCAGGCCGGTGGAGCCTGAGGTGTAGATCACATAGGCGAGGTTATCCGGCCCACTGTGGATACCCGGGTTGTGGCTCGCCACCGAGCTGGCCTGGATGTCTTCCCACACCAGCAACTGCGGCCGCACGGTCGCTTCCAGTTCACCCAGCAACTGCCGCCCCTGCTCGGCACAGGCCGCGCTGCACACCAGCACTGGCGTGCGGCTGAGCTGGACAATGCTTTGCAGGCGCGCCGCCGGCAGGCCCGGGTCCAGCGGCAGGTAGCCAGCACCGGCCTTGAAGCTGCCGACGATCATACCCAGCAACGGCAGCCCGCGTTCGGCCAGCAACGCCACCGGCTGGTCCACGCTGACCCCGGCGGCTACCAAGGCGTGGCCCAGTCGGTTGGCCGCCAGGTTCAGGCCGGCGTAGTCGTAGGCGGCCTCCAGGCAGCGCGCCACGGTACGTTGCGGGTGCGCGGCGACCTGCGCTTCGAACTGCGCGATGTAGCTTTGCTCCAGGGGGTAGGCGCGCTCGGTGCGGTTGCAGTCCTCCAGCAGGAAGCGCTGCTCCTCGTCGCCCAGCAGCGGCAGTGCACTCACCTCCCCTTCAAAACCTTGCACCAGCGCCAGCAGCAGGCGCTTGAACTCGGCGAGCAGGCGCTCGACGGTCGGGTAGTCGAAGTAGCGCTGGTCGAACGACAGGTGCAGGCCCAGGTCATCGCCCGGGTAGCACACCGCCGTCAGCGGGAAGTTGGTGTGGGTACGGCCCGAGTCGGAGCTGGCGTTCAAGTGCTGGGCGTGGTCGAGCACGGCGGTTTCCACCGGCGCATTCTCGAACACGAACAGGCTGTTGAACAGTGGCTGGCCCTTGGGCAGTTCGCTGCATTCCTGGATTGCCACCAGCGGCAGGTACTCGTACTCGCGCAGTTCCATGTTGCGCTCCAGCAGGCTTTGCAGCCACTGGCGCACGCTGCAGCGCTCGCCGGCTGCCGGCAACTGCACGCGCAGGGCGACGCTGTTGATGAACAGGCCGACGGTGCGCTGCATCTGCGGCATGCTGACCGGGCGCCCTGCAACGGTGACACCAAAGGCCACGTCGCGCTCGCCACTGTAGCGTGCCAGCACCAGCGCCCAGGCCGCCTGGGCGAAGGTGTTGACGGTGAGTTGATGGGCCTGGGCCAGTTCGCGCAGGCGCCCGCCTTCGCTTATGTCCAGGCGGGTATGGCAGTCGCCCACGATCATGCCGTCACCGGCATGGTCATGACGCAGCGGGCGGTCGCTGGGGATCGCCGTGGCGCGTTCGAAGCCGGCCAGGCTGGCCTGCCACCAGGCGCGTGCGTCGTCCAGGCCCTGGCGTTGCAGCCAGCCGATGTAGTCGCGGTAGCGCGGCGGCACCGGCAGCTGCGCCTGGCGGCCTTCGCCGAGGGCCTGGTAGAGCTCGAAGAAGTCGTTCATCAACAGCGAGCGGCACCAGGCATCGATGAGGATGTGGTGGTTGCTCATCATGAACCAGTAGCGCTGGTCGGCCACCCGCACCAGGCGCAGGTGGAACGGCGCTTCGCTGAGCAAGGCAAAGCCGGCTTCGCGCTCCTGCTTGTGCAAGGCCTGCAGGCGCTGCTCTTGGGCGTCATCGGCAACGCCGCGCCAGTCCTGGTAGTCCACCGCCAGGTTGCCCGGTTTGTGGATGATCTGCAGCATTGCCTCGCCGCTGTTCCAGCTGAACGATGCGCGCAGCGCCTCGTGGCGCGCGACCACGGCCTGCCAGGCCTGGGCAAAGCGTTCAGGGTCGAGCGCGCTGTTGATGCGGTAGCGGTCTTGCATGTAATACAGACCGGTGCCCGGCTCCAGCAGGGTATGCAGCAGCATGCCTTCCTGCATCGGGGTCAGCGGGTAAACGTCCTCGATCTGTGCAGCCGGCACCGGCAGCGCGTCGATCTGCTGCTGGGTCAGGTGCGCCAGCGGGAAGTCCGAGGGTGTGAAGCTGCCATTGCCATCGGCCAGGCAATGGGCGATCAGCGCCAGCAGCTCCTGGCGATAGGCGTCGGCCAGGCGGGCGATGGTCGGCTCGTCATAGCGCTGGGCGCTGAAGGTCCAGCGCAGTTGCAGGGCGCCGCCATACACCTGGCCATCGACGCTCAGCCAGTTGGGCAGCGGCGCGTCGAGGTCATGCGCCAGACCGGCAGCGCTGTCCAATGGCTGGAACAGCGCGGTGCTGTCGAACTGCTGGTCGAACTGGCCGAGGTAGTTGAAGGTGATCCGCGCTTGCGGCAAGGCCGCCATCTGCTCGCGCCCGGCCGCATCGGCCAGGTAGCGCAGCACGCCGTAGCCCAGGCCTTTGTGCGGCACCTGACGCAGCTGCTCCTTGATGCGCTTGATCGAACCGGCCCGTGCCACCTCGTCCTCGCCCGGCAGCGGGCGCAGGCTCAGGGGATAAGCGTTGGTGAACCAGCCGACGCTGCGGGTCAGGTCCATGTCTTCGAACAGCCCGTCGCGGCCATGGCCTTCAAGCTGTACCAGCACTTCTTCGGCGCCGCTCCATGTGCACAGGGCACGCGCCAGGGCGGTCAGCAGCAGGTCGTTGACCTGGGTGTGGTAGGCCGCCGGGGCCTGCTGCAGCAACTGCCGGGTCTGCTCCACATCCAGGCCGATGGCCAGGGTGCGGGCATGGCGGTGCAGGTTGCCGCCCTGCGGGTGATCGCACGGCAGCTCACGGCGCACGCCGCCCAGCTGCCCTTGCCACCAGCCCAGCTCGTCGCGCAGCGAATCGCTGCCGGCGTAGCTGGCCAGGCGCGCGGCCCAGTCGCCCATGGCATGGGTCTTGGCCGGCAACGGCTGGCCGCGGTACAGCGCCTGCAGGTCTTCGAGCAGCACGCGCCACGACACGCCATCGACCACCAGGTGATGGATCGCCAGCAACAGGCGCTGGCTGCCCTGCCCGTCCTGCACCAGCAAGGCGCGCAGCAGCGGGCCCTGTTGCAGGTCGAGGCTGCGCTGCAGGTCGCTGTACAACGCCTCGCAATCATTGAAGTCGGCGACGCTGGCGGTCCACAGCAGCTGCTTGGCGGCAGGCGCGGTGTATTCGGCCTGCCAGCGGCCAGCGGCGTCGCTGAAACGCAGGCGCAGGCTGTCGTGGTGCTGCACCAGGCCGGCCAGCGCCTGTTCCAGTGCGGCCTCGTCCAACGGCTGCCGCGCCTCCAGCAGCACGGCCTGGTTCCAGTGCTGCGGCTGCGGCACTTCGCTGTCGAAGAACCAGTGCTGGATCGGCGTCAGGCCAGTCTGGCCTTGGCGCAAGCCCTGTTCGATGTTGCCCGGGGCTTCGCTGTGGCGGGCGACGGCCGCCAGGGTCTGAATGGTCTGGTGCTGGAACAGGTCGCGCGGGGTGAATTGCAGGCCGGCCTGACGGGCGCGGCTGACCACCTGGATCGACAGGATCGAGTCGCCACCCAGTTCGAAGAAGTTGTCCTGCACGCCGACCCGGGCAATGTTCAGCACGTCGCGCCAGATCTGCGCCAGTTGCGCTTCCACCTCGTTGCCAGGCGCCTGGTATTGCTGGCGCGCCTGTTCCAGGTCCGGCAGTGGCAACGCACGGCGATCAAGCTTGCCGTTGCCCATCAGCGGCAGGTTGTTCAGCAGCACCAGGTGCGCGGGCACCATGTAGTCCGGCAGATGCTGGCGAGCGTCGGCCTTCACCGCCTCACGCAAGCGGCTTTGCGCCTCGCTGTCGGCGGCGGCCTGTCGGCACACCAGGTAACCCACCAGTTGCTTGCCACCCGGCAGGTCGAGCGCCAGCACCACCGCCTCTTCGACATCGGCATGCGCCTGCAGGCGGCTTTCGATTTCGCCCAGCTCGATGCGGAAGCCGCGGATCTTGACCTGCTGGTCGGCACGGCCGACGTACTCCACCAGGCCATCCGTGCCCAGGCGCACCAGGTCACCGGTGCGATACAGGCGCCCGCCTTGGGTGCTGAACGGGTCGGCAACGAAGCGCTCGGCACTGAGGCCCGGGCGGTCGTGATAGCCCTGGGCAAGGCCGGCGCCGCCGACATACAACTCACCAATGCCGCCTTGTGGCAGCAGGGCCAGGTCTTCGTCGAGGATGTAGGCGGTACGGCTGCCGATGACGCGACCGATCGGCACGCTGCCCAGCTCCGGCGGCAGCGCCTCTGGCGCCAGGCAGGCCAGTGGCATGACCACGGTTTCGGTCGGGCCGTAGGCGTTGAAGAACTGCTGCGGCACAAACGCCTGGCGGATGCGCTGCAGGTGCTCGCCGGTCAACGCTTCGCCACCAGTGATCACCAAGCGCACGGGCAACTGTTCGGCCTGCCCGCCCAGGTACTGCGCCAGCTGGCTACCGTAGCTGGGGGTGAAACCAAGAATGCTCACCTGCTGGTCGCGCACCAGCTGGCAGATTTCCTCGGCGCCCCACTGCCCCTGGGCGCGCAGCACCACACGGGCACCGCACATCAACGGCACCCACAGGCGCTCGCTGGCAGCGTCGAAGTTGATCGAATAGAAGTGCAGCTCGCAGTCATCGCTGCGCATGCCGAACGCAGCGATGACTGCCTGGCAATGCATGGCGAACTCGCCGTGGCTGACCACCACACCTTTGGGCTTGCCGGTGGACCCGGAGGTGTAGATCAGATAGGCCTGGTGTTGCGGCAGGGTAAGGTTGTCCAGCGCTGCATCGCTATACCCCGACAAACTGGCAGCGTCGTCTTCCAGGCTCCAGCGCGCCACCCCTTCGGGCAGCTCGCCCAGGCTTTGCAGCAGCTCGCGCTGGCCTAGCAGCAGGCCGATGCGGCTGTCTTCGATCATGTAGCGCAGGCGGTCGAGCGGGTACTCGGGATCGAGCGGCACGTAGGCACCACCGGCCTTGAGAATGGCCAGCAGGCCGACGACCATTTCCAGCGAGCGCTCCAGCGCCAGGCCCACGCGCACCTGCGGGCCGACACCACGCTCACGCAGGGCGCGGGCCAGGCGGTTGGCCTGCTGGTCGAGTTCGGCATAGCTCATGTGCTGGCCGGCAAAGGTCAGCGCACCCGCCTGCGGCGTGCGTGCGGCCTGGGCGGCAAACAGGCCATGCAGGGTCTGCTTGAGGTCGAAGTCATGCTCGCCCTGCAGCTGGCTCACCATCACCTGCTGCTCGGCGTTGCTCAGCATCGGCAGCTCGCACAGGCGCTGTTGCGGGTTGTCCAGCAGGCCGACCAGCAAGTGCTGCCAGTGCTCGGCCATGCGCGCAATGCGCGGCTCGTCGAACAGGTCGCGGCTGTAGGTCAGGCAGCAGCCCAGACGGCCGTCGAGGTCGGTCACCTCCAGGTACAGGTCGAACTTGGTGGCGCTGGCGTCGTTGACCAGGTAATCCACCTGCATGCCCGCCAGCGTGCGGCTTTGCTGGAAGGCCCAGCGCTGCACGTTGCACATCACCTGGAACAGCGGGTTATAGGCGCTGCTGCGCGGCGGCTGCAAGGCTTCTACCAGCTGATCGAAAGGTAGGTCCTGGTGCGATTGGCCTTCAATGGCGGCCTGGCGTATCTGCTCCAGCAACGCGCTGGCGGTCATCTGCCCGTCCAGCTCGCAGCGCAGCACCTGGGTGTTGAGGAAGGCGCCGATGAGGCCTTCGCTTTCAGGGCGAATGCGGTTGGCCACCGGCGCGCCGATGCGCAGGTCGCGCTGGCCGCTGTAGCGGTGCAGCAAGGCGGCCAGGGTGGCGGTCATGGTCATGAACAGGGTCAGGCCGCGCTGGCTGTTGAACGCATGCACGCGGGCGACCAGTGCCGGGTCGAGCTCAAAGCGGAACAGCTCGCCGCGGTGGCTCTGCACAGCCGGGCGCGGGCGGTCGGCGGGCAAGGCCAGCACCGGGTGCTCGTCGCCCAGGCGGGCTTGCCAGTAGGCGAGCTGGCGGGCGCCTTCGCCGCTTTCCAGCCATTGCCGCTGCCACACGCTGTAGTCCAGGTATTGAACCGGCAGTGGCGCCAGCGGCGACTCGCGGTCATCGACGAAGGCTTCGTACAGCTCGCCCAGCTCGCGGGCGAAGATGTCCATGGCCCAACCTTCGGTGACGATGTGGTGCAGGGTCAGGACGAAGAAGTGCTCGCGCTCCCCGGCCTTGACCAGGCAGGCACGCAGCAGCGGGCCGCGCTCCAGGTCGAACGGCTGGTGCGCCTGGTCGTCGGCCAGCTGCTGCAGGCTTTGCTGGCGCATATCGACGGGCAAGGCGCTGAAATCCTGCCAGTCCAGCTGCAGGCCGCTGTCTTCGGCCACGCACTGGTACGGCACGCCGTCGATGCTGGGGAAGGTGGTGCGCAGGGTTTCGTGGCGCACAATCAGCGCCTGCAGCGCGCGCTCGAAGGCATCCACATGCAGGGTGCCGCGCAGGCGTGCCATGCCGCCGACGTTATAAGCCGGGCTGCCCGGCTCCATCTGCCAGAGGAACCACATGCGCTGCTGCGAATACGACAGCGGCACCGCCTGGCGGCGATCGACGCGGGCGATCTCGCCTTGCAGGTTGCGCTCACCGGCTGCGCGAATACGCGCAATCTCGGCACAGAACGCACCCAGCTCGCTGGCTTCGAACAAGGCCTTGAGCGGCAGTTCGACATCGCAGGCCTGGCGGCTGCGCGAGACGATCTGGGTCGCCAGCAGCGAGTGGCCGCCCAGGGCAAAAAAGTCGTCCTGCAAGCCCACGCGCGGCAGGTTCAGCACTTCGCGCCAGATGGCGGCAACCTGTTGCTGCAGCTCGGTTTGCGGTTCGACGTGCTCACGCTGCTGCCACACCGGGGCCGGCAGCGCCTTGCGATCGACCTTGCCACTGGGGCCCAGGGGCATCTGTGCCAGCGGGATCAGTTGTGCCGGCACCATGTAGACCGGCAGTTGTTCAGCCAGCACGGCCAGCACCTCGGCAGGCTGAGCGCTGCCGCTGTAGTAACCGACCAGTTGCGCACCGACAGCATCCTTGTGGATCACGACCAGCGCCTGCTCGACACCCGCCTGTGCGAGCAGGCAGGCCTGGACTTCCTCGGGCTCGACGCGGAAGCCACGCACCTTTACCTGCTGGTCGATGCGGCCAAGGTACTCCAGCGCCTCGAGCTGGGCCTGCCAGCGGGCACGGTCGCCACTGCGGTACAGGCGTTCGCCGTTGCCGTCGGCGTGGGGTACGAAGCGCTCGGCGGTAAGGCCCGGGCGGCCGAGGTAGCCACGGGCCAGGCCCGCCCCGCCCAGGTACAGCTCGCCCGCAACGCCCGGGGCGGCCAGTTCCAGTTCATCGTCCAGCACGCGGCACAGCACATTGCCCAGCGGGCGGCCGATTGGCGAACGCTCGCCATCTGCAACCTGGCAGTGCCAGTGAGTGACGTTGATGGCGGTTTCGGTCGGGCCATAGCGGTTGTGCAACTGCACCTGGGGCAGCACTTGCAACACCCGGTCCCGCAGTGCGGCAGGCAGCGCCTCGCCACCGGAGAACAGCCGGCGCAGGCTGCTGCAGGCGGCAGCCTGAGGCTCCTGGACGAACACTTGCAACAGTGGCGGCACAAAGTGCAGCGTGGTCACGCCATGGGCCTGTACCAGCGCGGCGATGCGCTGCGGGTCGCGGTGCTCGCCGGGGCCGGCAAGCACCAGCTTGCAACCGGTGACCAACGGCCAGAAGCACTCCCACACCGAAACGTCGAAGCTGATTGGCGCCTTCTGCATCAGCACGTCGCTGTCGTTCAGCGCATAGGTGGCTTGCATCCATTGCAGGCGCTCGGCCAACGCCGCGTGGGTGCTGCCCACGCCTTTGGGCTGGCCGGTGGAGCCGGAGGTGTAAATCACGTAGGCCAGGTTGTCGCCGTGCAGGCGCAGGCCGGGGGCATGGCTGGGCCAGCTGTCCAGGTGCAACTGGTCGAGGGCGATGGCGCTCACCCCTTCGACCTGCGGCAGCTTGCCCAGCAGGTTGCTGTGGCTAAGCAGCAGGCCGGCATTGCAGTCGGCGAGCATATACGCCAGGCGCTCCGCCGGGTAATCCACGTCCAGCGGCACGTAGGCACCGCCTGCCTTCAGAATCGCCAGCAGGCCGACCAGCAGTTGTGACGAACGCTCGATGGCGATGGCCACGCAGGTGTCGGGACCGACGCCTTTGTCGCGCAGGTAGTGGGCCAGGCGGTTGGCCTGCTGGTGCAGCTCGGCGTAATCCAGGCTGCCACCTTCCCAGGCCAGGGCAGTGCGTTGCGGGGTCGCGCGTGCCTGCTCGTTGAGCTGTTCTACCAACAGGCGCTGCGGCGCAGCGGTGGGTGCCTGGCCCCAGCCCAGCAACTGCGCGCGGCTTGGCGCGTCAAGCAACTGCACTTCGCCCAGCGCCCGTTGCGGCGCGGCACACACCTGCTCCAGCAGGGCCAGCAGATGCTGTGCCAGGCGCTTGACGGTGCTGGCCTCGAACAGCTCGGCGGCATAGTCGAAGGCCAGGCTCAGGCGGCCCTGGTGGTCTTCTTCACTGTGCAGCTGCAAGTCGAACTTGGCCTCGCGGCTGTGCCATGGCAGCTCTTCGGCCAGCAGACCCGGCAGCCGGCGCAGGGCCGACAGGTCGCGTTGCTGATGGTTGAACATGACCTGGAACAGGCCCTGCTCACGGGCTTCGGGCAGGGCTTCGACCAGCTGTTCGAAGGGCAGGTCCTGATTGGCCTGTGCCTCCAGCGTGGCCTGGCGCACCTGCGTCAGCAGCTGGGTGAACGGCAGGCGACCATCCAGTTGTGCGCGCAGCACCTGGGTATTGATGAAGAAGCCGAGCATATCCTGGGTTTCCAGGCGTGGGCGGTTGGCATTGGGTACGCCGACGCGAATGTCGGCCTGGCCGCTGTAGCGGTGCAACAGCGCCTGCCAGCCTGCCAGCAGGACCATGAACAGGCTGGCCTGCTGCTCACGGGCCAGGCCCTTGAGCGCGTCGGCAAGCTGGGCCGGGACCTTGAGGCTGAGCCGGGCGGCGCTGTGCTCGCGCTGGTTGGCGCGCGGGTGGTCGGTGCACAGGTCGAGCACCGGCAGCTCATCGCCCAGTTTGCCTTTCCAGTACTGCAATTGTCGCTTGGCTTCGCCTGCGGCCAGCCACTGGCGCTGCCAGGTGCCGTAGTCGGCGTAACCCAGGGTCTGCGGCGCCAGTGTGGCCTCCAGGCCTTGGCAACGCGCGGCGTACAGCTTGGCAAACTCGTCGAGCAGAATATTCAGCGACCAACCGTCGGCCACGATGTGGTGCAGGGTCACCCACAGCTGGTGATCTTCATCGTCCAGGCGTACCAGGGTGACGCGCAGCAGCGGGCCCTGGGTCAGGTCGAACGGCAACCGGGCCTCGGCTTCGCGCCGGGCCGCAACCGCTTCGCCACCCAGGCCTTGCAGGTCCAGGCGCTGCACGTCGAGGGGCTGATGCGCCAGGATGCGCTGCAGCGCCTGGCCGTTGTCTTCGCTGAACACGGTGCGCAGGGATTCGTGGCGCGCTACCAATGCCTGGAAGGCGGCTTCCAGTGCGCTTTGGTCAAGCTCCCCACGCAAACGCAGGCCGGCCGGAATGTTGTAGGCCGCCGATTGCGGCTGTAACTGCCAGAGTAACCACAGGCGGTTTTGCGCCAGCGACTGGGGCAACGCCTGAGCGCGCTCCAAGGTAGCGATTGCCGCGTTCTGGGCACCGCCTTCGGCGAGCAGGGTGGCCACGGCGTTGCTGTAATCGGCCAGTACCGGCGCTTCGAACAAGGTGCGCAGGCTCAGGTTGATGCCCAGCTCATCGGCCAGGCGTGCGGTGGCCTGGGTGGCGGCGATGGAGTTGCCGCCCAGCAACAGGAAGTGGTCGTCTGCCGTCACCGACCCTACCTTGAGGATGTCGCGCCAGACGCCGGCGATGCGTGCCTGCAGTTCATCACCCGCCGCCGCGCCCGCACGCGCTTCGCTCACCTCGGGGAAGCGCGCGTAGCAGTCCAGGCTGCCATCGTCCATGCGCAGGCGGCAGGCCGAGCGCTGCAGCTTGCCGCTGGAGGTTTTCGGCAGTGCGCCGGGGTTCAGCAGCAGGACCACGGCCGGGGCTTGGCGGCACGCATCGGCGATGACCTGGCGCAGCGTCCTGATCAGTTCCTGGGGCTTGATTGCCTTTTGCACGTTGCGGCTGATTTCCACTGCAACGCCGATGCCCTCCTCGCCCTGGTGCTCGACCGCGAACACCGCCACCCGGCCTTTGCGCAGCACCTCGACTTCGCGCTCCAGGGTTTTTTCCAGGTCCTGCGGGTACAGGTTCTGCCCGCGCACGATCAACATGTCTTTCAGGCGCCCGGTGACGAACACTTCGCCGCCCCGCATGAAGCCAAGGTCGCCGGTACGCAGCCAGGTCTGGCCGTCCATTTCGACAAAAGTGCGGGCACTGGCTTCGGGGTTGCGCCAGTAACCCAGGGCGATGCTCGGGCCACCGGCCCAGATTTCGCCGACCTGATTGTCGCCCAGCACCTGCAGACGCTGCGGTTCGACGACGCGTACCGCGTGCCCTGGCTGGGGGTAGCCGCAGCTCATCAGCACACTGCCCTTGCCGGGCTCGGCGCGGTTGGCGGCGAAGGCTTGGGCGTCCAGTTCCAGTGCGGCGATGCCCTGGCCACGGCGGCTGCCGCTGACGAACAGGGTCGCCTCGGCCAGGCCGTAGCTGGCGAAGAAGTTCTGCCGGTCGAAGCCGCAGGCCTGGAACTTGTCGGCGAAGGTCGCCAGGCTGTCCTGGCGGATCGGCTCGGAGCCGGAGTAGGCGACACGCCAGCGGCTCAGGTCGAGGCCGGCCAGGGACGCTTCGCTGACCCGCTCGCTGCACAGGCGATAGGCGAAGTCGGGGCCACCGCTGATGGTGCCGCCGTACTCGCTGATGGCCTGCAACCAGCGCAGCGGGCGGGCCAGGAAGTAACCCGGCGACATCAGCACGCAAGGCACGCCGCTGAAGATCGGCTGCAGCAGCCCGCCGATCAGGCCCATGTCGTGGTACAGCGGCAGCCAACTGACGATCACGTCGTCGGGGTTGAGGTCGATGCCGAAGCCACAGCGGATCAGTTGCTCGTTGGCCACCAGGTTGCCGTGGCTGACCTGCACGCCCTTGGGCAGTGCGGTGGAGCCCGAGGTGTACTGCAGGAAGGCGATGTCATCGCCCTTCAGCGCCGGCTCGCGCCAGCTGGCGGCCAGTGCCGGGTCCAGGCCATCCACCGCCAGCAGTTCGGGGCCATCGGCTGCCGCCAGGGCATGCAGCCCTTGCAGGCTGTGGTGCAGCGCCGCCACGGTCAGCAGCAGGCGCGGTTCGGCGTCGGCGATGATCGACAGCAAGCGGTCCTGGTGGTGCTGGCGTGCGGATTCCGGCGGGTAGGCCGGCACCGCGATCACGCCCGCGTACAGGCAACCGAAGAACGCCGCCACGTAGTCCGGCCCGCTGGGGAACAACAGCACCGCACGGTCGCCGAAGCTGGCACGGGCCTGCAACGCAGCGGCGATGGTGCGCGCGCGCTGGTCGAGGTCCCGGTAGCTGAGCATGGCCTGCTCGCCGGGAGCATCGGCCAGAAAGCGCAAGGCGATCTTGTCCGGGGTCTGCGCGGCGCGTTGCGCCAGGGCCTGGACCAGCGAGAGCGGGAGTTCGAAGGCGTCCGTCATGGGGTGTTCCTGCCAGTGTCTGGTGGGGTCGGCCGGCTGCTCCGCGACGTGGGGCGGGCAGGGTCGGCGGCCGGGGATGTACACAGGGGAACGGATGGGCGGGGGGAGAAATTAGCGGGGGGTTGGGGTTTTGGGGGTTGTGGGGGCATGCCTTAAGAGGGCTGCCCTTAGAACCGAAAGATACAGATACTAATTACGTTTCGTATTTGACAATCATTATCATTCTGAATAGTTTGTCGCACGTCGTAGGAAGCTTCCCAAAAACGGGTGCGTCCTTTCCCCTCTGTGACAAGGTGATTTCCATGGCGGAACAACTATCCACAAGTAAGTGCGATTCACCATTACTCCAGGCCTTCGTCGACAACCGCAGCATCCTGGTCAAGATCGCTGCACGCATTACCGGCTGCCGCTCACGCGCCGAAGATGTGGTGCAGGATGCGTTCTTCAGGCTCAGCGCCGCCCCGCAGATCACCTCGTCGTTCAAGGCGCAGCTCAGCTACCTGTTCCAGATCGTGCGCAACCTGGCGATCGACCACTACCGCAAGCAGGCGATGGAGCTGAAGTACTCCGGCACCGAGGAGGAAGGCCTGAACGTGGTCATCCAGAACGCATCGCCCGAAGCCACGCACATCAACCTTGCCGCACTGGACGACATTGCCGAAGCCTTGAACGAGCTACCGCAGCGCACCCGCTATGCCTTCGAGATGTACCGCCTGCATGGCGTGCCGCAGAAGGACATCGCCAAGGAGTTGGGCGTGTCGCCGACGCTGGTCAACTTCATGATTCGCGATGCCCTGGTGCATTGCCGCAAGACGGCCAACCGGCAGGCTTGAGTCTTCAGGTTCGCGTCCATGGGGCTGCTACGCAGCCCATCGCCGGCAAGCCAGCTCCCACATCGACCGCATCAACTTCAAGCCATGCGCCATCCCTGCGGGAGCTGGCTTGCCTGCGATGGGCCGCAAAGCGGCCCCATGGCCCTCAAGCCAGTTTGCAGCGGTCGAAAAACCGCTCCCGCCCGAGAATCATCAGCGCCGCCCGCTTGTGCGGGAAGTCGAATTCCTTGTCGCAATGGAAACACTGATCCTGCATGTAGCCGATCATCTTGCCGTTGTCGGCGCGCGGCTCGGCCACCACCCGCTGGGTACGCGGGTCATCCAGGAACAGGTAGTGCACCAGCGCCGAGAGCCAGCTGGCCACCTTGTGCGGACCGCGATGGCTCTCCTCCCCCACCAGCATGTGAATGCCACGGTCGTAGTCGTCGGCCGGATAGAACGGCGCGATGCGGTCTTCCTTGGCCCAATACGCCTCGAAATAGGCGAACGGCTCATCATCGAAGCAGCCGATCAGCGTCAGCGTATGCGGGTCCACTTCAAGCTTGCTCAGGTACTCATGGTGCTGGGCAAGCGAGCCACCCTCCTGCCAGAACGCTTCTACCCGCGGGTTGTTCTGCCAGCGGTTGAAACGCTCCAGATCGTGCTCGATCTCCAGGGTGCGCAGCGACACCCAGCTCCCCAGCCGTGCATCGAAACGCCGGTACACTTCGCCACGCGGTTTGGGCGCGCGGCGCGGGTGGCGCTTGCCGTTGCCGAGCTGCATCTGCTGCGGGTACACCGCGGCCGCCGCCTCGCCCAGCCAAGGCTGCGGCAACTGCCAGAACAGCGACCGCTCGCACAGGTACTCACCCGGCCGTTCAGCGATCAGCAGCAGGCCACTGGCCAACGCTTGCGGCAGCGCCTCGGGCAGGTGCCAGGCCAGGCGCTGGCAGGCTGTGTCGCGGGACAACAGCCAGTAGCAGGCAGCCCACAAGGCTTGATAGGGGCGCTCGGGGCACAGGCGCTCAAGGTGAACATGCAGGGTGGCACCCGCCTCCAGCCGCAACTGGATCAGCGGGCGGCCTTCAAGCGACAAGCTCAACACGCTATCGCCCTCCTCGGCACTGAGGCTGCGCCAGCGAGGCGGTGATTGGGGCTGCGAAGCGGCATCGAAGGGCATGGGCTCGACTCACTAAAATGAAGAAAAGGCTCACTGCTGGGAACGAGGCCGGCGCGCCGGAATTTACTCCTTGGGTGCCGTGACCGTGATGCGATAGGGCGCGAAGATGCGCGCCAGCTCACCGCTGTCGCGCAGGCCCCGCAGCAGCTCGGCGAACGACTGCTCGCCAATCGGCGCGCCCGGGCGCAGCAAGGCGTAGTGGTGATAGACCTGGTCGATACGCTGCGACGGCACCAGCTGCGCCTGGCTGGCCGGGTTGCGCGCCAGAAAGTCGCTGAGGTAGGAACGGGTGACCAGGGCGATATCCGCACGGCCTGCCTGCACCATCAGCAGGTTGCTGTCGTGTGAGTAGGTCAGGGTCGCGCTGTAGGTTTTGCGCAGGTAGTCCGGGTCGGCCTTGAAGCCGGCGAACGCATAGTGATAGCCGTTGAAAAGGGCCAGGCGCTTGCCGCGCAGCTCGTCGAAGTAACGCGGGTCACGGCCGTTGGCCTGGCGGGCAACGAATACTTCGGCGTCTTCCAGGCCCATGTCCACGGTCTGGTGGGCAATCGTTTGCCAGCCCCATTGCGGGTTTTCGAAGATGGCCATGTCGGTGCGGCCTTGCTGGAAGTCACCAAAGCGCCGCTGGATGGACGTCGGCACCAGTACAAAATGGTAGTGCTGCTGAGCGCGGTTCAGCGCGTCGATCAGTTGCGGCAGCAGGCCGGTGTCGGCCCCCTGTTCCGGGCGCACCGTGTAAGGCGGGAAATGCGCCGCGCCGATCTTGACCTCGACCGCTGCACCAGCCCATGCCGGCCCCGCCAGCCAGAACATGGCCAGCAGCATCAGGGTGGACAAGGCCTTGAGGCCGGGCGCTGGAGTCAAGACGGACACTCGTAACGGATCATGCCTGGGTCCGCCTAAGCTAGGCGTTTTCCGGGGAGGGCACAACTGCTGATGCCTGATCTTTGCCACTCTTCATGCCGCTCTTTATGCCAAGGCAGACGGCAAAATGCCATAGGGTGCCGGATGCCCCGAGTTTGGCTACGCTCTAGCAGGATCTGCAAGGGAGCCTGCTATGGGCCATTGGTTGGTGATCGACCTGGAAGCCACCACCGACGAGGGTGGGTGGCCGGTCACAGAGATGGAAATCATTGAAATCGGCGCAAGCCTTGTGACCCGCGAAGGCCGCGAAGTCGACCACTTCCAGCGCTTCGTGCGGCCGCGGCGGCGGCCGCAGCTGACCCCGTTCTGCCGCGAGCTGACCCACATCAGCCAGGCCGACGTGGACAGCGCCGTGCCGTTTCGCGAGGTGTG
>Ga0302347_1002023_pt1 | contig 21966 bp, 18 predicted proteins | sample PhyWR1_FD_202178 | JGI IMG/M metagenome (GOLD analysis project Ga0302347, IMG submission 202178) | Leaf surface microbial communities from wheat plants in UC Gill Tract Community Farm, Albany, California, United States - DLSL W.R1 (v2)... | ecosystem: Host-associated > Plants > Phyllosphere >...
GTGCTGGCTGACCTGGAAGAGGTCGAACACGCCATCGTCGCCACCGACAACCAACCCCACGGCAAGGTGCGAATCGAGCTGCCCGCCTCTTACGGGCGCCTGCATGTGCTGCCGCTGATCCTGGATTTCATGCGCCTGCACCCCCTGCTGCAACCGCATGTGTCGTTCTCCGACCGTTTCGTCGACCCGGTGCACGAAGGCATCGACATCGTGGTGCGCATCGGCGGCCCGGATACCTGGCCGGCAGCGCTTGGCCACCAGTATTTCGGGGCTCAGCGCCTGGTGTTCTGCGCCTCACCTGGCTACCTGGCAACGCAGGGTGTGCCGCGCACCGAACGCGACCTCGAGCACCACCACTGTGTAGGCTATGGGAACACCGACGGTGGGGTCAGCCCGTGGTTCTTCAAGGGCCGCCAGCCTGGGGAAATGGAGCGTCGCAGCGTTCAGCCACGGATCGCGGTGGGCGACGGCGAGGGCGAAGTGGCGGCAGTGCTGGCCGGCCATGGCATCGGCCAGCTGCCCACCTGGCTGACCCAGCAACACCTCGATCAGGGGCGCCTGGTCGAGGTGTTGCCAGCGCTGGCGACCGATGGCCTGCCCATGAACCTGGTGTGGCTGAAAAGCCGCGAAGGGCTGCCCAAGGTCCGCGCCTTGCTCGACTACCTGCTACCGCGCCTCGCCCCTCACGGCACGCGGGCCAGCGTACCCGGCTGACGGGTCAGCTTGCCGAGCACTGCCACCAGGCCCAGCCCCGACAGCGCCACGCCTGCGGCCACGTAGCCCAGGTACTCGATACCCAGGCCCGGGATGGTCACGCCACCGATCACCGCGCCCAGGCCAATGCCGGCGTTGGCCGCCGAAACATTGGTGCTGCCCGCCAATGCCTGGGAATGTGTCACCGCACTCATCACGCGCACCTGGCTGATCGGGTACAGCGCGGTATTGGCAATGCCCCACAGCGCCAGTGCCAGGCAGAACACCAGGCCGGCATGGGCCAGCGGCACGATCGCCGCCATGCCGATGGCCAGCAGCACCAGGAACAGCGCGGTTGCCCCGAGCGGCGAACGGTCCACCGCCCGCCCGCCGAGCCAGTTGCCTGCCAGGCCGACCGCGCCAAAGCCCATCAGCCACCAGCCGGTATGCCCCGGGGCGACACCTGCAACGCGTTCCAGCATGTCGGCGAGGTAGGTGTAACCAGTGAACATGGCCGTGAATACCACCACCGACAGCAACACGTTGGCGAGGAAATTGCGCTCACGAAAAATACGCGCCTGTTGCTTGAAGTCGACCTTTGCCGTGCGGGTCACCGACGGCATCCACACCAGCATGGCCAGGGCCATGATCAGCGACAAGCCTGCCAACGCCCAGAATGCCGCGCGCCAGCCGATGGCGTTGGCCGCGACGGTACCCAGGGGGATACCCAGCAGCATGGCTGCCGAAATCCCCAGGTACACCTTGGACACGGCCTGCCCCGCCTTGTGCGGCCCGGCCAGCTGCCCGGCTGTTTCACTGGCCGTGCCCCAGAACACAGGCAGCGCCAACGCTGGCATGACCCGGGCGATGGCCAGCACCCAGAAGCTGGTCGAGGCAGCAGCCAGGGCATTGGCGCCGGCGAACAGCAGCAGTATGGCGATGAACAGCCTTTTACGGTCCAGGTGCGATAGCGCCGCCGTCAGGGGCGGGCCGGCAACCATCACCGTGAAGGCGAACAGCGTGACCAGTTGCCCGGCAGCCGAGATCGAGATGCCAAGGTCGCGGCCAAGCGCGGGCAACAGGCCGACGATGAGGAACTCGGTGGTCACGATCAGAAAGGCCGAGAACGCCAGGATGGCAATGCTGACGCCGGCGTTCTGCGCCGTCGCGGCCCCCGTGGCGGTAGGTTGATAAACGGACATCAAGACAAACTCCAAAACTGATGCCGGCAGTCTATTCGTTATCCTGATTCCGATTGCTGGCCAATTTTCCATTGTTTTACGACCTGGATTCACCAATTACCGGGCCCTGTATACAATCAAAAGCAACTCTGGTTACATGGCTCTGCGCCTACGACTCCGGCAAACGCCGCTGCGTATTGCGCAGGCACAGGTTATGCCCAAGACTTTATTGGTAAAGAACGCCGAGCTTCTGGTGACCATGGACGGCGAACGCCGGGAAATCAAAAACGGCGGTATGTACATCGAAGACAACCTGATCAGGCAGGTCGGCCCCAGCGAAACCCTCCCCCAGCAGGCCGATGTCATTCTGGACATGGCCGGCAAGGTGGTCATCCCCGGCCTGGTCAACACCCACCATCACATGTATCAGAGCCTCACCCGCGTGGTGCCGGCGGCGCAGGACGGCGAGCTGTTCAACTGGCTGACCAACCTGTACCCGATCTGGGCACGGCTGACTCCGGAAATGATCGCGGTGTCGACCCAGACCGCCATGGCCGAACTGATCCTGTCCGGTTGCACCACCTCCAGCGACCACCTGTACATCTACCCCAACGGCTGCAAGCTCGACGACAGCATCCATGCCGCCGCCGAAATCGGCATGCGCTTCCACGCCGCGCGCGGCAGCATGAGCGTGGGCCAGAGCCAGGGCGGGCTGCCGCCAGACTCGGTGGTGGAGAAGGAAAGCGACATCCTCAAGGAATCCCAGCGCCTGATCGAGGACTACCACGATGCCAGCCACGGCTCGATGCGCCGCATCGTGGTGGCGCCCTGCTCACCGTTCTCGGTCAGCCGTGACCTGATGCGCGAAGCGGCGGTACTGGCACGTCAGTACGGGGTGTCATTGCACACCCACCTGGCCGAGAACGTCAACGACATCGCCTACAGCCGCGAAAAGTTCGGCATGACCCCCGCCGAATACGCCGAAGACCTCGGCTGGGTCGGCCACGATGTGTGGCACGCCCACTGTGTGCAGCTCGACCAGCATGGCATCGAGCTGTTCGCCCGTACCGGCACCGGCGTGGCCCATTGCCCTTGTTCGAACATGCGCCTGGCCTCGGGCATCGCCCCGGTGCGCAAGATGCGCGACCACGGTGTACCGGTGGGCCTGGGTGTCGACGGTTCGGCATCCAACGACGGCGCCAGCATGATCGGTGAAGTGCGTCAGGCCTTGTTGCTGCAACGGGTAGGTTTCGGCCCCGATGCGATGACGGCGCGCGAGGCCCTGGAGATCGCCACCCTGGGTGGCGCCAAGGTGCTCAACCGCAATGACATCGGCGCCTTGGCGCCGGGGATGGTGGCCGACTTCGTCGCCTTCGACCTGGGCCACGTGGCCTATGCCGGTGGCCATCATGACCCGCTGGCGGCGCTGGTGTTCTGTACGCCGACGCAGGTGCACACCAGCGTGATCAATGGGCGGGTGGTGGTGAAGGATGGGCAGCTGGCTACGGTCGACCTGCCGCGGGTGCTGGAGCGGCATAACCAGCTGGCGCGGCGGTTGGTTGGGGGCGAGTAGGCGGCTGCGTCACCGGTAGGGCCCACTAGGGTAACGCGTCTGGGCTGACAGGTGTATGCCATAACATATGCAGCGCCTATGAGATCGAGCGCCGCGTGGGCGGCGCTCGATCTCAATGCCGCTGCATATCTTGTGGCAAACACCTGCAACACCGGCGCACGAGTACCGCTCTTTCAGCTCCATGCCCTCGCCCAGCCAATCCGCTATCCTGAGCACTCCCCCGCCCCGGACCGCCCCATGGAACTGCACATCCGCCTGGAAGGCCGCAAAGGCCTCGCCGACCAGCTCTACCAGCAACTGCGCGCCGGTATCGACAGCGGCCACCTGGCTGCCGGCACCCAGCTGCCGCCAACCCGCCTGCTGGCCGAGCAACTGGGTGTGTCACGCAAGACCGTGGCCGAGGCCTACTCGCGCCTTACCTACGACAACCTGCTCAGCGGCGTGGTCGGCCGTGGCACCTTCATCACCCCGCGCCTGCCCCTGCGTAGCAGCGAATCTGCGGCCATCCCCCTGGCCGGTGCTGCGTCCCTCGAACGCTGGCAGCAACGCGCGACAGTGCTTGGCCGGCGCCAGCTGGAAGCGCCGTCGCGCTACGATTTCATCGGCGGCGCATCGAGCAAGGCGCAGTTCCCGTTCGACCAGTGGCGCAGCTGCCTGAACTACGCCCTGCGCCGTAGCCAGCGCCACCCCGATCGGCAGTTCCCGGCCCAGGGCCTGCCAGAGCTGCGCGAAGCCATCGCCCACCACATCGCCTATGCTCGCGGCGTGCACTGCAGCGCAGCCGACCTGCTGGTGTGCAACGGCGCCCAGCAGGCGCTGGACCTGATCGCCCGGGTGCTGGTCGAGCCGGGTTGCCAGGTGGCCATGGAAGACCCCGGCTACCCGCCAGCCCGGCAACTGTTCCTGGCCCTGGGCGCACGCCTGCAGTCGGTGCCGGTAGACGATGAAGGCCTGTGCGTGGAGCAGATTGCCGACGGCACCCGGCTGATCTACGTGACGCCGTCGCACCAGTTTCCGCTGGGCATGCCGATGAGCGAGCGGCGCCGGCACGCGCTGCTGGCGCGGGCCGCCGAACTGGGTGCGCTGATCATCGAAGACGACTACGACTGCGAGTTCCGCTACCACGGACCAGCCTCGGATGCGCTGCAGCGCCTGGACCGCCATGGCCTGGTGGCGTATGTGGGGACGTTTTCCAAGACGCTGCTGGCAGAGCTGCGCCTGGGCTACGCCGTGCTGCCCCCCGCCGTGCTGCAGGCCGCCTGCGTGGCCAAACACCTGAGTGACTGGCACAGCCCGACCCTGCTGCAGTGGGCGCTGGCGCGGTTCCTTGGCGAAGGCCACCTGAACAAACACATTCGTCGTTGCCACGAGGTCTACAGCGCCCGCCGCGACCGCATCCTGGCGCGCCTGGGTGGGGACTTGTCTGCCTGGTTCAGCCCCATCCCGGCCAGCGCCGGTTTCCACCTCAGCGCCCTGGCCAAACCTGGGGTCGATGTCGAACTGCTGGCCAACCTTGCGCGCAAGGTGGAGGTCGGCCTGTACTCGCTGGCGCCGTTCTACAGCGAAGCGCCGGTGCGCCCAGGGTTGCTGCTGGGCTTCGGCGCCATCGAGTTGCTGGACATCGACCCGGCGCTGGACCGGGTGCGCGACACCCTGCAACGCCTCAGCTGACCGGTGCGGCCTTGCCCACCAAGGCCGAGCGTGCGATGGCCGCCGCATAGCCGCGCGGGTTGAAGCACGCGGTCACCAGCAGCATCGCCAGCACTGTCACGGTCAGCAGTGCCCACGACGCCTGGAAGTCACCACTCACGTCACGCAGCCAACCGGTGATGTACGGCACGATGCCGGTGATGATGAAACCGATGCCCTGCACGAACGCCGCCAGGCTACCGGCCTGGGCAGGTGTTTTCAGGTGTTCCAGGGTCAGCGTCAGGCTCTGGCTGAAGCAGGCGCCCAGGCCAAAACCGATCATCGCCACCCACAACCCTTGCGCCTGGGTCGGCACCAGCAGCAAGCCGAGGAAGCCCGCCAGCTGGATCGCCAGCGCCAGCCACAGGCCGGGACGACGGTCGGTCCAGCGCCGCAGCAACAGCGGCAGGCCCAGTGCACCGGCCACCTGGAAGATCGTCATCAGGCCCACCAGGTCGGCGCCACCCTGGGCGCTGCCGCCGTGCTCGATGTGATAGGCCGGCAACCAGGCCACCATGCTGGTGTAGCCGCCGTTGATCAGGCCGAAGTACAGGGCCAGCAACCAGGCCCGGCGGGTGCCGAACCAGTGCCCGTCAGCGGCGCCGGCCAGCTTTGGCGGTTGCTGCCGGGGCCGCAGCACGGCCCAGGCGAGCACCGCCAGCAGCGCCGGGATCGCCCAAAGGCCCAGGCCGACCTGCCAGTGGCCAAAGTAGCCGCTGATATGTGGGCCCAAGACGGCAGCCAGGCCGCCGCCGCTCATCAATGCCGCCGAATACAGGCCCATCGCCCCTGCCAGACGCGCCGGGAACCAGCGGTTGACCAGCCCGGGCATCATGCCCTGGACCAGCGCCACGCCCAGGCCGGCAACTACTGCGCTGGCGATCAGCGCCCACGCGCTGTCCAGCTGCAGCCGCCACAGGCAGGCCAGGGCAATCGCGGCCAGGCCGCCCAGCATGCCGCCATGCTCGCTGATCCAGCGCCGCAGCCAGGGTTGCAGCAAGGGCACCAGGCCCATGCACAAGACCGGCAGCGCCGTCAGCAAGGCCGCCTGCTGGTAACCCAGGCCGGTGCTGGCGCGCATGGGTTCGAGTAACGGGCCGATGCTGGTCAGGATCGGCCGCAAGTTCAGCGCCAGCAGGATCACCAGCAACAGGTTCAATGCAGCTCTCATTGTGAATCGGTTCTCTGTGTCAGGACCTGGCCATTATCCGGGCTTGGCGAGCCGTGCAGAAATGAAGAGATTGGATGCGTGGCAGTGGGCAGCTGAATGCACGATTGGCCTCCCGCTTATGTGCGCGATTGGCTATCGGGGTGACCAACGGGCGGCATTACAGTAACCCCATCCCATCCCACACCCCTTGGAGACAGCCATGCACAACCGTATCGAATGGGCCAAGCACGCCCCCGAAGCCTACAAAGCCATGGTCGGCCTGGAGCAGGCGTTGGCCAAGAGCGGCCTGGAGAACTCGCTGCTGGAGCTGGTGCGCCTGCGTGCGTCACAGATCAATGGCTGCGCCTACTGCGTCAACCTGCACGCCAACGATGCACGCAAGGCCGGTGAGACCGAAGCCCGCCTGCAAACCTTGTGCGTGTGGCAGGAAACCGCCTACTTCACCCCGCGTGAACGCGCCGCGCTGGCCTGGGTCGAGAGCCTGACCCGCCTGCCGGAGCATGGCGCGCCGCAGGGTCAGTATGAAGCGCTGCAGGAACATTTCGAACCGGCCGAGGTGGCCAACCTGACCTTGGCGATTGCCACCATCAATGCCTGGAACCGCTTCGGCGTGGGCTTTGCCATGGTCCCCGCCTGAAGCACGGATGGTGAGTTTTCATACAGCATGAGGTGAGCGCCCTGACTGCGCGGCAGCAGCGGCGTCACTAGGATCGGCACTCCCATCATCCCGTGAGTGCCCTCCAATGCCTGCAAGTCACCCCACCCGCTCTGCGTTGGCCCTTCTATGCGCAACCCTGCTGGCCAGCCCAACCCTGCTGGCCGCGCCGCTGACCCGTGACAACGGCGCTGCCGTTGGTGACAACCAGCATTCGCAAACCGCCGGTGCCACTGGCCCGGTATTGCTGCAGGATGTGCACCTGGTCCAGAAACTCCAGCGGTTTGACCGCGAGCGTGTCCCCGAGCGCGTGGTACATGCCCGTGGCACGGGTGCCCACGGCCTGTTTACGGCCTCCGAAGACCTGTCCGGATTGACCTTGGCCCCGCTCTTCACCCCCGGCGAACAGACCCCGGTATTCGTGCGTTTCTCCTCGGTGGTGCACGGGCTGCACTCGCCGGAGACGCTGCGTGACCCGCGCGGCTTTGCCACGCGTTTCTACACCAGCACCGGCAACTGGGACCTGGTCGGCAACAACTTCCCCACGTTCTTCATCCGTGACGCCATCAAGTTCCCGGACATGGTGCATGCCTTCAAGCCCGACCCGCGCAACAACCTGGGCAATGACGCCCGGCGCTTCGACCTGTTGTCGCACATGCCGGAGGCCACCCGCACCCTGACCCTGCTGTACTCCAACCAAGGCACGCCCAAAAGCTATCGGCACATGGACGGCAACAGCGTGCATGCCTACAAGTTCGTCAATGCCAAGGGCGAAGCAACCTATGTGAAGTTCCGCTGGAAAAGCCTGCAAGGCCAGGAAAACCTCGACCCCAAGGCCGTTGAGCAGATCCAGGGCAAGCATTTCAGCCACATGACCGAAGACCTGGTAAGTGCCATCGCGCGTGGTGAACACCCCAAGTGGGACCTGTATATCCAGACCCTGCGCCCCGAGCAGCTGGCAAGCTTCGATTTCGATCCGCTGGACGCTACCAAGGTCTGGCCGGATGTGCCTGAGCGGCGGGTCGGGCAGATGGTGCTCAACCGCAATGTCGACAACTTCTTCCAGGAAACCGAACAAGTCGCCCTCGCCCCTTCCAACCTGATCGCCGGTATCGAGCCTTCCGAGGACCGACTGCTGCAAGGCCGGCTGTTTTCTTATGCCGACACCCAGATGTACCGGATCGGCGCCAACGCTGGCAGCCTGCCCATCAACCAGCCGCGGGCTGCGGTCAACAATGGCAACCAGGATGGCCTGCTCAATCCCGGCCGCACCCAAGGCATGGTCAACTACGAACCCAGCCGCCTGCAGCCACGCAGCAGCACCGAGTCGGCGCGCTACAGCCAGCTGACCTTGAGCGATACCACCCAGCAACAAGGCATCGCCAGGGAACAGAACTTCAAGCAGGCAGGCGACCTCTACCGCGCCTTTTCGAAAAACGAGCAGCGTGACCTGGTCAACAGTTTCGGTCAGTCACTGTCCGTCGCAGATGACCAGAGCAAGCACATCATCCTGTCGTTCTTGTACAAGGCCGATGCCGAGTACGGCAGCAGAGTGGCAAAAATCGCCAAGGGCGACCTGACCCGGGTCAAGGCACTGGCGGCGGATCTGCAGGACTGAAGGTGGCGCAGGTTGCCAGCTATCGCCCGGCCAGCCTGGCGCGATAGCTGCCCGGGCTCTGCCCGGTCCATTTCTTGAATGCCCGGTGGAAGGCACTGGGCTCCTGGAAACCGGCCTGCTCGGCAATCTCGGCAACGCTCAGTACGCCTTCGCGCAAATGCTCGAAGGCCATCGCCCGGCGCACCTCATCCTTGATCTGCTGGTAAGACCGCCCTTCCCGCTCCAGCTGCCGGCGGAAGGTACTGGCGCTGATCCCTTGCTGCTGCGCCAGCGCCGCCAGCGTCGGCCACTGCCCGTAGCGCCGGGCCCGCAAGTGCCGGTATACCTGGGCTACCAGCCCGTTCTGGTTGCGAAAACGGATCACCAGCCCCTGCGGTGCACTGCGCAGAAAGGTTTTCAGGGCCGCCACGTCCTGCACCACTGGCAAGCGCAGGTAAGCACTGTCGAACTCTACCTCGGTGCGCCCGCTGCCCAGACGCAGGTCCGGCCCCCACAACAGCAGGTCGTCTTCCTGGGCCGGGCGAGACACTGCCAGCTCGGTGCGGTCGATGGCGATGCGCCGCCCGGCCAGCCAGCAAAGCATGCCGATCATCAGCACCAGGTAGGTTTCCTCGGCGTACACCCGGGTCAGTGGGTCGGCAATACTCGACTGCACACTGATCAGCGCGCGCCCGCCGCGCAGCGTCAGGTTGCCACGCAGGTCACGCAGGAACAGGCTGAAACCGCCCATGCACTGGCGCAGGGCCTTTTCCAGGTTCGGCTCGAGGATCAGGCCGCGGCAGATCAGGGCAAAACTGCCCAGCGGCATGCCATGGCTGTCGAGGCGGAAAAACTCGTCGTCCAGGCGCTGGATCAGCGCCAGCCAAAGTGCGGCGAACGCCTTCGCCGGCACCCGTGCCTGGGGCTGCTCGAGCAGTTGCGGGTCGATGCCCACCGCGCGCAACTGGGCATCACGCTCGCCAGGGCTGTCGCGCAGGGCATGGAGCATGGCATTGAGGAAGTACACGGCGACCGAATCGCTATCGCGCATGGCGGTTTTCGCTGTCTATGCTGAGTGGCAAAAAGTGCCAGGTTGTTTGAACAGTTCCGGCATAGGCTGCAACAGAGCCTTTGCCTAGACTCGATCCCACTCCGGGACCGCCGGCCATTCTCGCAGAGCCTGCCCCGGTCCCGCCATGCCTTCGCAATCGGAGCCTCCATGAGCAGCCCAGAAATCTATGTCGTCAGTGCCGTCCGTTCAGCCATTGGTGGCTTTGGCGGTTCTCTCAAGGACCTGCCCCTGGCCGACCTGGCCAGCACCATTACCCGTGCCGCCATCGAGCGCTCGGGCGTGGCCGCCGAGCAGGTCGGCCACCTGGTAATGGGCACGGTGATCCCGACCGAGCCACGGGACGCCTACCTGGCCCGGGTAGCGGCGATGAACGCCGGCATCCCCAAGGAAACCCCCGCTTTCAACGTCAACCGCCTGTGCGGCTCGGGCCTGCAAGCCATCGTCTCGGCCGCCCAGGGCCTGCTGCTGGGTGATACCAACGTGGCCGTGGCGGCCGGCGCCGAATCCATGAGCCGTGGCCCCTACCTGCTGCCGCAGGCGCGCTGGGGCGCACGCATGGGTGACCTGCAAGGCATCGACTACACCGTCGGCGTCCTGCATGACCCGTTCGAACACTTCCACATGGGCATCACCGCCGAAAACGTGGCGGCCAAGCATGGCATTACCCGCGCGATGCAGGACGAACTGGCCCTGAGCAGCCAGCAACGGGCCGCCCGGGCCATCGCCGAAGGCCGTTTCGCCAGCCAGATCGTCCCCGTGGAGCTGAAAACCCGCAAGGGCAGCGTGCAGTTCAGTGTCGACGAGCATGTGCGTGGCGATGTGACCGCCGAACAACTGGCCGGCATGAAGCCGGTGTTCAAGAAAGACGGCAGCGTCACCGCCGGCAACGCCAGCGGCATCAACGATGGCGCGGCCGGCCTGGTGCTGGCCACGGGTGACGCGGTACGCCGGCTCGGCCTGAAGCCGCTGGCACGCCTGGTGGGCTACGCGCATGCCGGGGTCGAACCCGAGCTGATGGGCCTGGGCCCGATCCCGGCCACCCGCAAGGTGCTGGAAAAGACCGGCCTGAAGGTGCAGGACCTGGACGTGATCGAATCCAACGAAGCCTTCGCCGCCCAGGCCTGCGCCGTGGCCCGCGAACTGGGCTTCGACCCGGAAAAGGTCAACCCCAACGGCTCGGGCATTTCCCTGGGCCACCCGGTGGGGGCCACCGGTGCGATCATCGCCACCAAGGCCATCCATGAACTGCAGCGCATCCAGGGCCGCTACGCGCTGGCCACCATGTGCATCGGCGGCGGCCAAGGCATCGCCGTGGTCTTCGAGCGCGTCTGAGGGAACCTGAGAAATGAGCATTGAACAGATCGCCGTGATCGGCGCCGGCACCATGGGCAACGGTATTGCCCAGGTCTGCGCGGCAGCGGGCTACCAGGTGCTGCTGGTGGATGTGTCCGACGCAGCGCTGGAGCGTGGCATGGCCACCTTGAGCAAGAACCTCGAGCGCCAGGTCAACAAAGGCACGCTCGACGCCGACAAGGCCACTGCGGCCAAGGCGAGGATCCGCACCAGCACCGACTACACCCAGCTCGGCATCGCGCAGCTGGTGATCGAAGCGGCCAGCGAGAACCTGCAGCTCAAGCAGCGCATCCTGCAGCAGGTGGCGGCCAACGTTGCCGCCGACTGCCTGATCGCCACCAACACGTCGTCGCTGTCGGTCACCCAGCTGGCCGCCAGCATCGAGCACCCCGAGCGTTTCATTGGCGTGCACTTCTTCAACCCGGTGCCGATGATGGCGCTGGTCGAGATCATTCGCGGCCTGCAGACCAGCGACAGCACCTACGCCCAGGCGCTGCTGGTAACCGAAAAAGTCGGCAAGACCCCGATCACCGCAGGCAACCGCCCAGGCTTCGTGGTCAACCGCATCCTGGTGCCGATGATCAACGAAGCGATCTTCGTGCGCCAGGAAGGCCTGGCCAGTGCCGAGGACATCGACACCGGCATGCGCCTGGGCTGCAACCAGCCGATCGGCCCGCTGGCCCTGGCTGACCTGATCGGCCTGGATACCTTGCTGGCGATCATGGAGGCCTTCCATGAAGGCTTCAACGACAGCAAGTACCGCCCTGCCCCGCTGCTCAAGGAAATGGTCGCGGCCGGTTGGCTGGGGCGCAAGAGCGGCCGCGGTTTCTTCACCTATTGAGGAGCAGGCACCATGCCGCCGGTCAATGCCGCAATGCGCTGTGCCAACTTCGAGGAGCGACGCGACCGGGCCATGGCGCTATTCGCCGAAAAGGGCTTTGGCCAGGTGAGCATGCGCGAGCTGGCGGCCCATGTGGGGCTGACCGCCGGCTCGCTGTACCACCACTTCCCGAGCAAGCAGGACCTGCTGTACGACCTGATCGAGGAATTGTTCGAGGAACTGCAGGCGACCTTGGACCAGGGCCGTCGGGCCATGGCCCGTGGGGCGTCGGCGTTGAGCTGCCTGATTGCCGCACACTGGCAGTTGCATGCCGAGCGGCCGCTGCAGTTTCGCCTGGCAGAGCGGGACTTCTGTTGCCTGAGCGAAGCTCAGCAGGCGCACCTGGGCTTGTTGCGTGCGCGTTATGAGGCGGGGTTGCTGCGGTTGATTGCGCCACAGGCGAAATTGCAGGGCGAGGCCTGGGTGGCCACGGCGCATGTGGTGGCGACGCTGCTGAACCAGTTGCCGGGGTTGTTCAGGGCACTGCCCGAGGAGCAGGGGGTGGGGTTGATGGAGAGCATGCTGGTGGGGGGGCTGGAGCGGACCCTGGGCTAGCCTGTTCCGGTCTTTTCGCGGGTAAATCGGATCGCCGGACCGCTGCTGATGCAGGGGTTGAGGGCTGACAAGTGTTCGCCTAGACATATTCAGCGCCTATGAGATCGAGCGCCGCGCGCGCGGCGCTCGATCTCATAGGCGCTGAATACGTTGTGGCAAGCACCTGTCAGCCCTTATGCGATCCCCGTCTGGGCTTCACCCGCGATCAGCGCAACAGATCCTGAATCTTCTCATGCAAGGTATCCAGGTCAAACGGCTTGGCCAGGATCGGCGCCGTGCGGGCGATCGGGCTGCCGGACTCGAGAATTTCGGCCGGATAACCGCTGATGAAGATCACCTTCAGATCCGGTCGCAGCTTCACCGCAGGTTCCGCAATCTCCACGCCGGAGATGCCACCCGGCAAGCGAAAATCCGTCACCATCAGGTCCAGGTGCGGCTTGCTCGCCAGAATGGCAAATGCCTGTTCGCCATCTTCCGCCACCAGCACGTGGTAGCCCTCGCCTGACAGGTAATCACGCAAAATCATCCGGATCGCTGGTTCGTCCTCGACCACCAGCACCACGTCTTGTGCATCTTCACTCATGTTAACGCCTTGAAATTCTTACAGTTGGCCATCAGACCCCAGGCTTACGCAGAGGTTGCCCGAGCCTGGTCGTTTTGTTGTTCACGTGTCGCCAGCGGCAATTGCAAGGTGAAGGTGGCCCCTTTACCCACTTCACTTTCAACCAGTATCCGCCCGCCGTGGGCGTTGACGATCTGTTCCGAAATATACAGCCCCAGGCCCAACCCGCCGCTGGCCTGCTGCGTCGCGACCCGCTCGAACTGCTGGAAGATCCGCTGCTGGTTGGCCGCGCAGATACCGATGCCGTGGTCCTGCACCTGTACGCAGGCCTGGTCGTCCTGGCGGAACACGCGCACGTGCACCGGCTGGCGTTCACCGTATCGCAATGCATTGGACAACAGGTTGGCCACCACTTGCTCAATCCGGAATTCGTCCCACTCACCGCACAGCGGCTCGCAGCGCTGAATGGCGATGTGCGTGTCCAGCGCCGCGGCCTGGGCAGTGAAGTTTTCCACAAGCCCGCCAACCAGCTGGCTGAGGTCGAACACTTTTGGCCGCAACGATAACTTGCCGGTGCGGATGCGCGAAACGTCCAGCATGTCCTCGATCAACCTGATCAGGCTGTTGATCTGCCGCTCGTCGCGCTCGACCATGGCCTGCAGCTTTTCAGGCATGAACGCCTCCAGATTGCCCCGCGACAGGTGCAGCTTGCGCAGCTGGGTTTCCAGGATCAGGCCATTGAGCGGGGTGCGCACCTCATGGGACACAATCGACATGAAATCGTCGCGCATGCGCACGGCATGCTCCAGTTCGCCCCGCGCCGTCTGCAGCTGGGCCAGCAGCAGCTCCTGCTCCTGGCGGCTGCGTTCCAGCGCCTGCAACTGGCGGTCGAGCACTTTGCGCTGGCGGAACAGGTCGACGAACACCGACACCTTGCTCTTGACCGCCATGGTCTCCAGCGGCTTGTGCAGGAAGTCCACCGCGCCGCTTTCGTAGCCCTTGAAGGCATAGTTCATCTCGCGCCCGGCGGCGGTGACGAAGACGATGGGTATATTGCGGGTCTTTTCCGTGCCACGCATCAGTTCGGCCAGCTCGAAGCCGTTCATGCCTGGCATCTGCACGTCGAGAATGGCCAAGGCGAACTCGTGTTCGAGCAACAGCGACAACGCGGCTTCGGCAGACTGGGCCTGGTGCACCTCGCGGTCCTCGCCCTGGATCAGGGCGGCGAGGGCCAGCAGATTTTCCGGCAGATCGTCGACGATCAGCAGTTTGGCGATGGTGGGGCTTAGCATGCGCTGGGTTCCAGGGCCGCGAGCAACTGCCCGATGCCACTCAGAGAAAGAATATGGTCGGGCTGGTGCAGGGCCAGGGCGGCCTCGGGCATCAACGCCACCTGTGCGTCACGGGGGTCCTGGACGATGGTCCGGCCCCCATTGTTCTTGATATAGGCAAGCCCTTGGGCACCGTCTTCATTGGCGCCTGTGAGCAGCACGCCAAGCAGGCCGGCGCCGTAGGCATCGGCCGCGGATATGAACAGGTAATCGATCGCCGGCCTGGAGAAATGCAGCGCCGGCTCCTGGCTCAACGACAGGCTGAAATCGCGTTCCACAGACAGGTGGTAGCCCGGCCCGGCCACGTAGATCTGCCCGCCGCATAGCGCTTGCTTGTCGCGCGCTTCAACCACCGGCCGGCGCAAGCGGCGTTGCATTACCTCGGCCAGCTGGCTGTGGCGGTCATCGGGCAGGTGCAGCACGCACACCAGCGGGATGGCAAAATTGGCTGGCAGCGCGCCCAGCACGGTGAACAGGGCCGCCACCCCGCCCGCCGAGGCGCCGATCACCACCGCGCGTACACCGTTCATGACTTGCGGTAGATCCGTTCGGGCTTGACCAGCGGCTCGAAGCGCTCGCTGTAGGCGGAAAAGTCCACCGATTCCTTGCTACCCAACACCAGGAAGCCGCGGTGGCACAGCGACTCGTGGAACAGGCCCAGGGCGCGATCCTGCAGCTCCTTGTTGAAATAGATGAGCACGTTGCGGCACGACACCAACTGGGTTTCGGAAAACACGCTGTCGGTGGCCAGGCTGTGATCGGCGAAGGTCACGTTCTCGCGCAGGGTGCTGTCCATGATGGCGTTGCCATAGGCTGCCGTGTAGTACTCGGAAAAGTCCCGGCGGCCGCCGGCAAGGCGATAGTTTTCGGCATACTCGTGCATGCTCTGCATCGAGTAGATGCCCTGCTTGGCCCTGTCCAGCGAGTGCGGGTTGATGTCGGTGGCATAGATGATGGTGCGCTCGAGCAGGCCTTCCTCACGCAGCAGGATGGCCATCGAGTACACCTCTTCGCCCGTGCTGCAACCGGCGATCCACACCTTGATCGATGGCCAGGTGCGCAGCAGCGGCACCACCTCGTTGCGCAGCGCCAGGAAGTGGCCCGGATCGCGGAACATCTCGCTGACCGGAATCGTCAGGTACTGCAGCAACTGCATGAACATGCCCGGGTCGTGCAGCACGCGCTCCTGCAGCGCCGACACCGTCAGACAATCGAACTGGCGCAGCGCATGCAGGATCCGGCGCTTGATCGAAGCGCCGGAATAATTGCGGAAATCGTAGCTGTACTTGAGGTAGATGGCCTCGATCAGCAAGCGGATTTCGATGTCGGTGTTACGTTCGCTAGTCAAATTCGCTCCAGTTGCGGCAACCATACACGGATCAACGAGAACAGGCGGTCCAGGTCGATCGGTTTGGCGAGGTAATCATTGGCACCGGCCTGCAGGCAACGCTGCTGGTCATCCTTCATGGCCTTGGCGGTCACGGCGATGATCGGCAGCTTGCGCCAGCGCGGTTGCTGGCGGATCAGGCGGGTAGCCTCGAAACCGTCCATTTCCGGCATCATCACATCCATCAGCACCAGGTCGATGTCGTCATGCTGTTCCAGGCGCTCGATGGCCTCGCGGCCGTTGCGGCCGATCTCGACGATCGCGCCCTTGTGCTCCAGGGCGCTGGTCAGGGCGAAGATATTGCGCACGTCGTCGTCCACCAGCAGTATCTTGCGGCCCTCGAACACTTTGTCACGGCTGCGTGCGGTCTTGAGCATGCGCTGGCGTTCGTTGGACAGCTGCGATTCGACCTTGTGCAGGAACAGCGTCACTTCATCGAGCAGGCGCTCCGGTGAGCGCGCGCCCTTGATGATGATCGACCGCGAGTACTTGAGCAGGTCGGCTTCTTCTTCGCGGGTCAGGTTGCGCCCGGTATACACGATCACCGGCGGGAAGGCGCGGATATCTTCGGCGGTCATGCGCTTGAGCAGCTCGTTGCCGAGCATGTCCGGCAGCTTGAGGTCGATGATCATGCAGTCGTAGATGTTCTCGCGCAGCAGCGCCAGGGCATCCTGGGCCATGCCCACGGCGGTGATCTCGACGTCGTCGTCGCCGATCAGGCGGGCAATGCTCTCGCGCTGCAGGTCGTCGTCTTCCACCAGCAGGATGTGCTTGAGCTTCTGCGTCAGCTTGGCCTCCAGGCGGGCGAACACTTCCTTGAGCTGTTCACGGCTGGTGGGCTTGACCGCGTAGCCGACGGCGCCCATGTGCATGGCGGCCTCGACCCGGTCTTCGACAGAAATGATATGCACCGGAATGTGCCGGGTGCCGGCCTGCTCCTTCAGGCGCTGCAGCACGGTCAGGCCGGAATGGTCGGGCAGGCGCATGTCCAGCAGGATGGCATCGGGGATGTACTGGGCGGCCAGCTCGAAACCTTCATCGGCGCTGTGCGCTACCAGGCAGCTGTAACCCAGTTCGTGGGCCAGGTCGAAAAGGATGCGAGCAAAGTTCGGCTCGTCCTCGATCACCAGGATGCAGCGGTTATCGAACGGCGCGCGCTCACGGTCATCGACAAAGGCCAGCGCCGGGCGTTTCGGCGCCATCGCCACCGGCGACTGCGGCGCGGGTGGCAGGGTATCCACGGCCGGGCGCAGGCTCAGGGGCTCGACGTCTTGCCCGGCGGTCTCGTAGCGTTCTGGCAGGATCAGGCTGAACACGCTGCCTTTGCCCGGGCTGCTGTCCACATTGATCTGTCCGCCCAGCAGATGGGCCAGGTCGCGGGAGATCGACAGCCCCAGGCCGGTACCGCCATACCGGCGGTTGCTGGTGCCATCGACCTGGTGGAAGGCGCCGAAAATGGCCTGTTGCTGGTCGGCAGCGATACCAATGCCGGAATCGCGCACCTCAAACACGATACCGGTACCTGGCTGGTGGCCGATGTTCAGGCTGACCTGGCCACGCTCGGTGAACTTGATGGCGTTGGACAGCAGGTTCTTGAGGATCTGCTCCAGGCGCTGGCGGTCGGTGAACAGTGTGGCTGGCACCTTGGGCTCGGCTGTCACCTGGAAGCTCAGGCCCTTCTGCCCGGCCAGCGGCTCGAACATGCCGCGCAGGCCTTCGACCAGGCGTTCGACCTGGGTGGTCTCTGGCCGCACCTCCAGCTTGCCTGCCTCGACCTTGGCAATGTCGAGGATGTCATTGATGAGGTTGAGCAAATCGTTGCCGGCCGAATAGATGGACTCGGCAAACTTGACCTGCTCTTCGCTGAGGTTGCCGTCGCCGTTCTCTGCCAGCAGCTTGGCCAGGATCAGCGAGCTGTTCAGCGGGGTGCGCAGCTCATGGGACATGTTGGCGAGGAACTCGGACTTGTACTTGCTCGAGCGCTGCAACTCGTCGGCGCGCGCCTGCAACTGCTCCTGGGCCTGGACCAGCTCGTCGTTCTTGCGGTCCAGGGCCTCGGTGCGCTCGGACAATTGCTCGTTGGTCTGCTCCAGCTCTGCCTGCTGGGTTTCCAGGTGGGCCTGGGACTCCTTGAGCACACGCGATTGCTCTTCGAGCTCTTCGTTGGCGGTTTTCAGCTCTTCCTGCTGCACTTGCAGCTCTTCGTTGAGCTGTTGAGTCTCCGCCAGCACCTCTTGCAGGCGTTGACGGTAACGAGCGCTTTCGATGGACATGCCGAGGTTGCCGGCGACGCGCTCCAGGAGCTCATCGTCGCGTTCGTGCAGCGGGCGCAGGAAGCCCAGTTCGACCACGCCGTTGATCTGCCCATCCTCGATGGCCGGCATCAACAGCGCGCTGCGCGGCAGGCCGCTGCCCAAGCCGGAGCTGAGCTGGTAGTAATCCTCGGGCAGGTCCTCCAGGCGCAGCAGGCGGCCCTCTCGCACCGACTGTGCCAGCAGGCCATGATGGTCACCATGCACCTGCTCGCGCCCCTGCTCCTCGGCGCTCAGGCCATAGCAGGCTACCCGCACCAGGCGGCCATGCTCGTCGCGCACGTAAACCGCGCCGACCACACTGCCCAGGTATGTCGCAAAAAACCGCAGGATGTTGTCGCCCAGCATGGGCAGGGTGAGCTGGCCCAGCACCTGCTGTGCCAGCTGAGTCTGGCCATTACGCAACCAGGCCTGGTGCTCCAGCCGTTCGGCGGAGCGCTGCTGGGCCTTGAGGTTCTGGTCATAATTTTCGGACAACGCCAGCAGGTCTCGACGGCCCAGATAGGCCAGCAACGCACTGAGGCCCACAATCAACAGCACGAACGCAGAGATCGCGGTTACCGTGACGCTGCTGACCTTGTCGTTGCGGGCCATGCGCAGCTGCTGCTCGGTGGTGACGAAGCTGTCGAACTCCTTGCGAATTTCGTCGGTCAGGCGTTTGCCGCGGCCATTGCCCACCAGTTCGCGATAGGGCCCTTCATTGCGGCGCAGGGCAATCATGTCGTTGCCGAAATCATTCCAGGCCTGCTGCAGCGCAATCAGCCGGTCGATGCGGTCGACCTGCTGCGGGTTGTCTTCAACCATGCCGCGCAGGCCGTGCAGGCTGCTGAAAATGCGCGGCTTGGCTACTTCGTACGGGTCAAGAAAACTCTCGTCCCCGGTAATCAGAAACCCGCGCATGCCGGTCTCCATGTCGATCGACAGCTTGACCGTTTCGTTGGCATTGCCGATCACCCGGTCGGTGTGTTCGACCCACTGCATGGCCGAAAGCAGGTAGTTGATGACCGCGACAAACGCCACGGCCCCCAGCAGGCCCACGCCCAAGGGCAAGCCGATGTTGCGGCTCAACAGCTTGCGAAAGCTACGCTGGTCTATCGAGGCTGCTTGAATCATGTGAAAACGCCCGAGCAAGAAAAGTCCATTGAAAAGTGTGGCCGATCAATCGTTATTGTTATCTGCCACTGCCGTCCTGTTAAGCGAGTCTAACCAGCTTTGACGGGGCTGGCGGGGCATTTAGCCAGTATTTGAAGGTGGCAGGCGCCAATCGTTCCATCTGATTGCAGGGATCGGTATCCTCGGGAACTTCTGCTGCCATGCGGTGCACAGATTAAAGACATTCATTTTGCACAGGATCCCAACCATGCCCCTTCTGGTAGTCGAAGACGACGACATCGTACGTATGCTGATGGTCGAAGTGCTCGACGAATTGGGCTACGCGGTCATCGAGGCGGCAGACGCTAATGCCGCGCTGACGGTTCTCGAAGACCCGGCCCAGTCGCTGGAGTTGATGATGACCGACGTCGGATTGCCGGACATGCGCGGCGAAGAACTGGCGCACAAAGCGCGCGAGCTGCGCCCGCTGCTGCCGGTGCTGTTTGCCAGCGGTTATGCCGAAAACCTGAATGTGCCCGAAGGCATGCACCTGATCGGCAAGCCGTTCAGCATCGACCAGTTGCGCGACAAGGTGGTGGCGATTCTGGGCGCACCGTAACAACGGTGCCGCCTGCTTCGCGGGGACTGGGAACAACGCTTACAGCTCCCTGCGAAGCAGGTAGGTATCCATGATCCACCCCTTGCGCTGCCGCTCCCGCTCGCGCACGGCCAGGATCTGCGCCTTCACCCCCTGCAACGGCCCGGCAATCAGCAGTTCATCCGCGGTCCCCAGATACGCGCCCCAGTAGATCACCAACGCCCGGTCATCCAGCTGCGCAAAGGCACACTGCCCGTCGAGCATGACCACCACATTGTCGATAGCCCCCAGCCCGGCCAGGCGCCGCCCGGGCAGCACGACCAGCGGCTCGCCGATACGGTTTAGCGGTACCTGATGGCGCGCCGCCAAGGCCTGCACGCTGCTGATGCCAGGGATAACCTGCAAGCGCAGCGATACCCCGCGTTCGCGGACCAGGTCGAGGATGCGCAAGGTGCTGTCATACAGGCCTGGCTCGCCCCACAGCAGAAAGGCGCCGGTTTCGCCGGCGCCGACCTCCTGATCGATCAGCTGGGCATACAGCGCCGCACGTTGGCGGTGCCAGCCCTGCACAGCGCCCAGATAGTCAGCCGCCTGGCCATCGCGCAGCGGGTCGGCCACCTGTATCAGGCGATAGCCGCCCTCTGGTCGGTAGCGTTGCAGGATGGCCTTGCGCAGGCCCACCAGTTCGTCCTTGTCAGGGCCCTTGTCGAGCACGAAGAACACGCTGGCCTTGCGCAGCGCATCGACTGCCTCATAAGTAATCTGCCGCGGGTCACCCGGGCCGATGCCGATCAACAACAGGTCTCTCATTGCCCTGCCCTTCCAGAACCAGCCGCCATTGTCAGGCGGCTGCCGGTATTTGGCAAAGCGCCCGGTTACAGGATCGAGAAGTTGTAGCTGACGATCACTCGGGTTTCGTCCATGTCCCGCGCCCACTTTTCATAGTTGCTGCGATAAGTGGAGTTTCGCAGGCGCACACTGACGTCCTTGAACGTGCCACTTTGCACCTGGTACTTGAACTCGGTGTCGCGTTCCCATTCTTTGCCTTCGGCGCTGCTGCCCGGCACCTGAATATGGTCACCGTTGATATAGCGGGTAAAGAAGGTGAGGCCGGGTACACCCAGTGCCTTGAAGTCATAGTCATAGCGCACTTGCCAGGAGCGCTCCTGGGCGGCAGCGAAGTCGTTGACCTGAGCGTAGTTGACCAGGTACGGGTTGCTGCCGTCCAGATAGGGCATGGCGCTGTCGCCATACATGCGCTGCCAGCCTGCACTGAGCTTGTGGCCGCCCAGGCTGTAGCCAAGCATGCCGCTGAAGGCACGGTGGTCGATTGCACCGGCGCGGGCATTGCCGATATCGTCACTCTTGATCACACGCAGGTCGGCCGACAGGCTACCCACCGCCAATGGCTGGCTGGCCACCAGGCCGAGGAAGTGCTGACGGTAGATATTCTCCAGCTTGGCCACCTGGTACTGGGCACTGAAGCGCTCGTTGAAGCGGTAATCGACCCCGGCCAGGTCGAAGTGGTCGGCCTCGGTATCGCAGGCATAGCGCTTGTTCTTGCAATGCACGCGAATGTCCTGGCGGTCGGTGGAGTCCCGAGCAGTGTATTTGTCCAGGCGCGCCAGGGTGAACTTCAGGTCATGCAGTTCTTCGGAGGTCAGCATGGCGCCGTGGAACATGGTCGGCAGCAGACGACCGTCGTTATACTTGACCAGCGGCATATCCGGCATCATTGCGCCGTATTTGAGCACGGTGCTGGAAACCTTGACCTTGGCGGCAAGGCCCATCTTTGCGTACTGGTCGGCGGAGTGGCGTGGGTCGTGTCCGGAGGACGGCAACAGGCCGCTGTTACTGTCGCCGGGGCTGGAGTCGAGTTTGAAGCCGAACATGCCCAGCGCATCCACGCCAAAACCTATCGGCCCCTGGGTAAAACCAGACTGCACATTGAGGATGAAGCCTTGCGCCCATTCTTCGCGCTTGGAAGCGCCTTGGCTGGAACTGCTATGGCCGTCTCGGAAATCCCGGTTGAAATAGACATTGCGTGCTTCGACCTTGGCAGTGCTGTCTTGAAGAAAACCGGCAGCCTGGGCATTGATGCCGGCACACAACAGGAACAGGCCGGCAACACGACGCCTGGGGGCGAGAGGAAAAGGGGCAAACATGCGAGGAAACATCCAGAATCAAGGGCGAGTTAACAACCTGTGGCACACGCTGGCCACGGTACTGCGACAGGGCCGAACATTCGCCGGCCATTATCTGAAA
>Ga0302347_1002026_pt1 | contig 21920 bp, 18 predicted proteins | sample PhyWR1_FD_202178 | JGI IMG/M metagenome (GOLD analysis project Ga0302347, IMG submission 202178) | Leaf surface microbial communities from wheat plants in UC Gill Tract Community Farm, Albany, California, United States - DLSL W.R1 (v2)... | ecosystem: Host-associated > Plants > Phyllosphere >...
AAGCCCAGGCCCAGGCAAGCAGGTTGGCAGCGATCAGGCCGATCAATAAATAGATGGCGCGCCGCGTCGTGCTGGACGGCTCGATAGCGGGCGCTAACCGGGCGATAGCTGTCATTGAAAAATTCCCTGTAAAAGTCGGGCGTTATTGACGGTGATGCGGCATCACATCCTTGTTCGGGACCAGGAATAGCCATGACGCCAGAACAAACGGCATGGTCAGGGTCGGGATGCCAACGGGTGCCAGTAGCGTATTCAAGGCGCCCTGTACAAATACAGTGAAAATCACCCCGATCAGGGTATAGATCAGCACGCGCCGGCTGGGCTTGTTGAAGGTCGAACCCAGGGCGATGGCCGTCAGTACGGCACTGAATGCATACATCCCGTTATTGACGCTGGTGTGTTCGGCCTGCAGCACCGTGGCCACCAGAATCGCCAGCAGCGAACCGCACAATCCAAACACTGCGGCCCATACCGAGGACACCGCCAGCCCCGCCAGCAGCAGCACGCTGCCAATGACACTGCTGAACAGGAACACTTCGGAAATGCCGTAGAAGGTGCCATCGACCAAATGGATGCCGTCGAACAGGCTGCTGTTCACCGCGACCAGCTCATGGGGCAGGTTGGGTACCGGCAAGGCGCTGCTGTTCAGGCCGCCAAAGGCATAGCTGGCCAGTAACATGATCCAGGTCACCAGCACGAAAGGGGCGGTAAGGGCGGCGACTTTCCACGTCTTGAGAATGTCGGCGATGCAAATCATGACGATCACCGAGACCATGCTGCCGAGGATGATGCACAACCAGAGCGCCGGTGTGACATCCAGAAATGTTGGCAAGGCTGCCCCCACCAGGCAGCCGTTATAGCCATACAAACCGGCTTTCCAGGATTTACGGTCCTTGAGGTTCAAGCCGGTAAGGGTAGCAACCACAGTACCCAGTACCGCGCCATAGGCCACCGCGGGGTTGCCCTCACCATAGGCACCGACAAAAATCGCGGCAAAAAACAGCAGTCCGGTCAGCGGATTGTTCTGGAACATGACCTGGGCACAACCGCGCAGGGTAACGTCTACGAACTCCAGAAAGACGTTACCTTGGGTCAGCTGTGACCACTTGGACGTAGGGGCTGATGCAGCATCCATATTGACTCTCCCGATTGTGCACTTGGCCAGATCCATCGCAAGGGGAGCCGGCTTGCCAGCGAAAGCATCACTGCGCAGTGTCAGTCAAACCGCTTTGCCTTTATCGCGGGCAAGCCGGCCCCCACAGGATCCATTTGGTATTTCCTATCGCCACAAAAATTGCGGTTGCAACGTCAGGCCCAGAATCTCTTCACGGGCGACTTTCCAGAACTCGCGCACCTGCGCTTTGACTTCACCGCTGTCATTGCCCAGCACTTTGAAAATCAGCCCGCAGTTGTTTGGCAAGCGGGTGACACCGCTGGCAATTCCTGCCTCCATGTCGAAGATCGCAGGGACGCGCTCGACTATCCGGTCGTGATGCTCCTTGGGGGTCAGCAACACGACGTTGCCGAACACATCGAAGGTTTGCATGACGCCGATGGCGTCCAGGCTTTCCTCTTTCGGTTGCAGAATGTACTTCTCGACAAACAGTTCCTTGCCTTCAAGGTTTTCGGCCGTGACCCGTGAGGAATACACGTCAAAGCCGAAACGCTCGTCGACATGGTGATACTTGCGTCCCGACATCAGGATTTCGCAGTAAATCGCCGTAGCCGTAGGGTGGATACTGATTCTGGTTTCGGTGATAAACCGCGCATTGCGATGGGGGATCAAGGGATCGGGCATGAACTCCAGGTAGCCATCTTCTTCAACCCGAAAATTCTGGATTTGCGAGGCGTAGTTGGCGTTCATCGAGTGCACTTTGGTCGCCGACTGGGTGGTGACGTGCCCGCAGGCACCCACCCCGACATTGACATCAGTGGCCAGGCGATCGCCCTGCAGGATGCAGCCCGAGGTCGAAATCATGGTCACGCAGGGCAGTTCGGGCATTATTTCGTCCCAATACAGTGCCCGCTGCACCAGCGACGGAACCCGCCGCTCCATGTCCGCCAGCACGCTGCGGTTGCCGCGTTTTTCAAAACCAAGGCGCAAGTAACCACTTTTGCCGACGGCGCCGCTGCTCATTTGCGGCGGCTCGTCCTGATACTGCGCAAGCTCCGGCGCATCATTACCCAATGAGTGAGCGCGAAGCCTTGAAGGGTTGTTCACGATCTGGCATTGGGCTGTCATGCAGTGACCTCACTCTTGGCCGCCGGTTTCTGGGCGAACAGGAACATGTGTTCGATCATGTCCACCAGCTCTTCGATGCCCTGGCCGGTCTTGCAGTTGGTGAGGATATAAGGACGGTTGCCACGCACCACCTTGGTGTCGCTTTCCATTACATCGAGGCTGGCGCCGACGTAGGGTGCCAGGTCGATTTTGTTGATGATCAGAATGTCCGCCTGCACCAGTCCCGGGCCGTTCTTGCGGGGGATTTTTTCGCCTTCGGCCACGTCAATCACGTAGATGTAGAAGTCGGCCAGGGCCGGGCTGAAGGTCAGGGTCAGGTTGTCGCCACCGCTTTCGATCATGATCAGGTCGCTGTCCGGAAACTTCTCTTCCATTTCCTCGACTGCGGCAATGTTCATGCTCGGATCTTCACGCACTGCGGTATGCGGGCAGGCACCGGTTTCGACCCCCAGAATCTTGTCTTCGTCGAGGATGCCTTTGAGCGTGCGCTTGACCTGTTTGGCGTCTTCGGTGGTCACGATGTCGTTGGTGATGATCAGCGGCTTGTAGCCACGGTTGATCAGGATCGGAGTGATCACTTCGATGATCGCGGTTTTACCAGAGCCGACCGGGCCGCCAATACCAATGCGAGTAATCTTTTTCACGATAAATTCCTTAACAAAAAATTGAAGCTGATTCAGCGTCGACTCAGGTCAGCGCTGTTGATCCGGATTCGCTTGCAGCATCAGTTCATAAATAGCCGCACGTGGGCTTTGACGTGGACGGCAGCCAGCACGTCGACAATCGGCACATAGGACGACATTTGCTCGATATCACCGATTTCGGCGATGTCGCAGAACGCTTCAATGTCGTGGTTGAGTTCGAACAGGATGTGCTGGGTGTCCAGGTGCGTGACCCGCATCAAGCGCATCGCGGCGCTGAGAATGGTCATGGCCACACCGTACTGGTGCATCACCACCACCTCGCGGGCGCCAATGCCCTGGGTCGACATCACTACCGCCTGGGTGACGGGGTAGGTGCCCGCTGCATTACCGGCCTTGATCTGCTCCAGCCACCAGCGCACCAGCGGTTTCTCGACGACATGGATCGACATTTCTGCCAGTTTTTTGCCCATGCGCGTGGCCATCAACCGGCTTTCTTCGTTGAGCTTGCGGTTATTCACGGCCCAGTCGGCGCGCAAAATTCCGTCACGATCATCATTGCTGGCCGCGCGGTGGGCGGCGACCACGCCCATGCCATCACAACTGGCCGCTTGTTTGAGGGCGGTGAGGACAAAGCCTTTGAGGGTCGCGACATCGTGGACGATGCCTTTCTGAATGGCGGATTCAACGCCGTTCGAGAACGAAAAGGCACCCACTGGCAATACGGAATCGCCAAACTGCATGATGCGAATTAGATCAGATGCGTTCATCTAGGCGCCTTCTTGCCGGATTTAATGCTTATGGTCGTGATCGTGGTGCGAGTGGCCGTGGTCATGCCCGTGACTGTGGCTGATACCGTCGCCATGGCTGTGCAGGCCCTGGATCTTGAGGGCGGCAGCATCGAGCTTGTCTTGCGGGCTGGCGACGTGAACGTGGGTGTCGGTTTCTTCGGCGCCACCAAACAGCAGGCGTGCTTCGGAGGTGGTGAGCTTGGGCAGAATCTCGGCGCCGCCAATAAAGGCGTACGGCAGATGCTGGAAGCCGTGGGTGCGCATCACCGAATCCATCATTTTGGTTTCGACCGTGAGCGGGATGTACACCTCGTTGTTCTTGGTCACCGCTTTCCAGTGCTGGTTACCCAGGGCGTGGCCCAGCTCGAAGCTGGTTTTGATCAGTACGTCCAGGGGCTGTTTTTTCAGCTCCTTGAGGTCAATCACCATCACGTCGCGCAGGTTCAGCTGCACCACCACGGCGGTGCGCGATGGCTCATCCCACATCAGTACATCGCCATCGGACAGCACTACGTTGCGTTCCAGCGAAATCCCCAGATCGAGCCCGCCGATACTGGTGCGCCGGCAGCGGCTTTTTTGCGCTTCACGCTGGTCAAGCACCAGCAGGTCGACGTTGGCGCCTTCCAGTTTCTGTTTCCAGACCGGGTCTTTCTTGGCATTGCCCAGAATGTGTTCAATCAAAATCACGTTGCAAACTCCTTCCTTGATTGTTACGGACCACACCCTGCGGGAGCCGGGCCTGGCGACACAGACGCAACTGCGTGGTCTGCATCGCCGGGCCGGCTCCCACAGTCTCAGCCAAAGAAATAACGCTGGTTCATCGCGGCCGTATCTATGGGTTTGCACGTGGCGTGCACGCCATCGACCTTCACGGCGAAGGTTTCCGGATCGACCTCGATATGCGGGGTTTTATCGTTGCGCACCAGATCCCTTTTGGAGACGGTCCGGCAACCGCGCACCGCCATCACCTGACGCTCCAGCCCGGCTTTTTCCTTGACGCCGTCATCCACCGCTGCCTGGGAGACAAAGGTCACGCAGGTGTCTTGCAGGGTTTTGCCCTGGGCGCCAAACATCGGGCGGTAGTACACAGGCTGCGGGGTTGGCAGCGAGGCGTTCGGATCGCCCATGGCGGCCCAGTTGATCATGCCACCCTTGATCACCAGCTTCGGTTTGGCCCCGAAGAAGCGCGGGTCCCACAGCACCAGGTCGGCCATTTTGCCGACTTCCACCGAGCCCAGCACGTGGCTGATGCCCTGGGCGAGAGCCGGGTTGATGGTGATTTTGGCCACGTAACGCAGCACCCGGAAGTTGTCGTTGTCGGCGCTGTCTTCCGGCAGCTTGCCGCGGGAGGCTTTCATCGCGTGGGCGGTCTGCATCACCCGCAACCAGTTTTCACCGACCCGGCCCATGGCCTGGGAATCGCTGGAAAACATCGAAATCACGCCCATGTCCTGCAGCACGTTTTCGGCGGCGATGGTTTCCGGACGCACCCGGCTTTCGGCAAACGACACGTCGGCCGGTACGTTCGGGTTGAGGTTGTGACAGACCATGATCATGTCGAACAACTCGGCCTGGCTGTTGATGCCATAGGGCAGGGTCGGGTTGGTGGAGCTCGGCAGCACGTTGGTCTGGCTGGCGACCTTGATGATGTCCGGGGCGTGACCGCCACCCGCACCTTCGGTGTGGAAGGTGTGAATGGTGCGACCTTCGAAAGCGTCGATGGTGTCTTCGACGTAACCGCATTCGTTGAGGCTGTCGGTGTGCACCGAGACCTGGACGTCCAGTTCATCGGCAGTACGCAGCGCGTGACGCAGGGCGTTTGAAGTTGCGCCCCAGTCCTCGTGAACCTTGAACCCGGCAACCCCGGCGATCACTTGTTCGACCAGCGGGTCGCGACCATAGGAGTTGCCTTTGCCCAGCATGCCGACGTTGATCGGCAAGCCTTCGAGTGAGCGCAGCATCTGGCGGATGTTCCAGGGCCCCGGGGTCACTGTGGTGCCATTGGTGCCGTCAGTCGGGCCGATGCCGCCGCCAAAGAAGGTGGTCACACCGTTGGACAGCGCGTGATAAGCCTGTTGAGGCGAGATCAGGTGAACGTGGGTGTCGATCCCGGCAGCGGTCAGAATCAGATGTTCGCCGGAGATGGCGTCGGTGCTCACACCCACCACCAGGCCCGGGGTTACGCCATTCATGGTGCCCGGGTTACCGCTTTTACCAATCCCGGCAATCTTGCCGTCGCGGATGCCGACGTCGGCTTTGATCACGCCCTGGATCGGGTCGATGATGGTGACGTTGGTGATCACCAGGTCCAGTACGCCGTTATCGCGGGTCAGGGTGTTGTCGGCGCCCATGCCGTCACGCAGGGATTTACCGCCGCCGTATACGGACTCGTCGCCGTAACCGCGTAAATCCTTTTCAATTTCGACAAACAGGTTGGTATCACCCAGGCGGATCTTGTCGCCCGTGGTCGGGCCGAACAGGCCGGCGTATTCTTTGCGTGAAATGGTAGGCATCGGTGGCTCCTTTCTAATGCCGCACGGGCGTCAATAACTCAACGGCGCGAGTGCAAAGTATGGGAATGCGTTGATTACTTGGCGGGCTTGGAAAACTTGAAGCCGTGATCGCGCGCGCGCTGGATCGCTTGCAGTTTTTCCGGGCGTTCATGGTTGCTGGTCAGTTTGTCCGGCGCCCAGCCATCCACCAGGTTGTTGAAGCCGTACAGGGTTTGCTTGCCACCGTAAGGCACCAGCGACACTTCAATCTCGTCACCCGGCTCGAAGCGGATCGCAGTGGTTGAGGAAATATTCAACCGTTTGCCAAAGGCCTCTGCGCGATCGAATTCAAGTGCACGGTTAACTTCGAAAAAATGAAAGTGCGAGCCGATCTGAATCGGCCGGTCACCGGTGTTACGCACCTTGACCTTGGTTACCGGGCGATCTTCGTTGAACACGATCGGGCTGCTGGCGTAGATGCAGCCACCCAGCGGCACGTCCTGTTCATTACCCTGATGCACACCGCCAGGGTTTTTGGCATGGGGGATCTTGTGATCCGGATGGGTATCCTGGTGCGGGCTAGCTGCACTGGCGGGAGTCGCGGGTTTTTTGCTGCTCATGACTGATTCCTCAAAACGGGTCTGTCTTGCGTTAGCCGGATGTCGCGGGCGCCTTTACTTGATCGGGTCGTGGACCGTAACCAGGCGGCTGCCATCGGTGAAAATCGCTTCAACCTGAACGTTGGGAATTAGGTCACTGACGCCTTCCATGACATCGTCTTTGGTCAACACCTTGCTGGCTTCATTCATTACGTCTTCAACCGACTTTCCGTCCCGTGCGCCTTCCAGTGCGGTCACGGTGATAATCGAAACTGCTTCCGGATAGTTCAACTTCAAGCCACGAGCCTTGCGTCGCAATGCCACGTCCGACAAGGTGTAAATCATCAGTTTGTCGATTTCTCTCGGGGTGAGCTGCATAAGCCCTCCTATCTACAGTGCGGTAAAAAATTTAAGTTCTGGAGTGCCGGTCGGGCAGAGGTGCAGGCAAAAACGCTGCGCACGTTGAACGCTTGCGAAGGTGGGTAAAAGGTGTGGCGGGGTGGCGAATGCGAGATTTGTTTTCATGGGGCTCAACCGTTCAAATCCTTGTCAGACGGGCGCGAACAGAGCCTAGATGTAGCGGCTCGCGTTTGAAAACACGCGGGCTCGCATTCAGCGGCATTTCTGGCTCACATTAACTGCAACCAGCCAAATGCTCCGGCTCACATTAATTGCAAATGGGCTTGCATTCGAGGACACGGGCTCGCGTTTCATTGTGACGGGCTCACATTATCTGCAAATGACCAGCGGCGGTTTTTGATCACAGAGGTGAATCGCCCCGGCAATCTGGAAAACCTCGGTTGTTAAGTACCAGCATTCATGGTGACCCCAGTGGCAGCTCAGAGCCGTAGCGTTGGAATAGTGATCACTACCGCTGGTCGGCCCAAATATGCATAAATGCATATTTTGGCTTGGCGTATTTACTGTGGTTATGTACAGTATATCGGTGTCTTGATTTCACCTCCCCCGTATCAGCGATGTTGGAGACGGTTATGGCACGGACGCCGGGAAGTCCAAGCACGGACCTCCGGTGCACAGATGCTCACTTTCATCTTTTTAGGGATGAGCACTTAATTCAGGAGAACACTATGTCAGAACCAGGCGGCCCAATTGAAATCGGGCCTGTTATTATCACCGACACTAATAACCCCCCACCAGTAATACTACCTCCGCCACCTGTAGGCGTACCGGGTGGTTTAGGTGATCGTCCACCAGTATGGGACGCAAATATTCCTACCAGCGCCCAAGTTGAGGATTTCTTTAATAAAAAGGATATTTTTGCTCTCAATAAAATCCAAGCAGTAGTTTTAACCGTGGCTGCAGGACAAAAAAACGTAGAAGCTTCCTACGTAGCTCACTTGCCGAATGTGCCTTCTGAAGTTGACTATGAAATAAATAGTTCTGTCGGAACTGAAGTATTGTCTCCATTGGAAAAAGCCATAAAGGAAAAAGCAGTTGTTGATCAGCTTATCACTTTAAAGCAGAGTGAGCTTGGCGTTAGTACTGTGACGGCAAACTCCTATTTTGGAAGGAATCCTCTGGATAAGGATGCTGACTTAAATGGGGTGGATTTTTTAATTCGATTTCAAGATCGAAAAAACCCATTAAGCCCATTAGCACTTTATAATGAATTTATTAGCTCTGTTTCAGCAGCATACACAAGTAAAATTCTAACGGAAAAAATCCGCTTATTGACTGAAAAATCTACAGCGCTCACCAGTAGCATTGCGACAGAGCAAGCAGCAGAAGACGCACGTCTTGCGGCCGAAGCTGAAGCGAAACGTATTGCCGATGAAGCGGCAACTGCTGAAGCCGCTAGGGTTGCTGCTGAAGCAGAAGCCAAACGCGTGGCTGATGAGGCAGCCGCCGCAGAAGCGGCGAGAGTAGCGGCAGAGGCAGAGGCAGAGGCAGAAGCTCAGCGGGTGGCTGCTGAGGCGGCAGAACAAGCTCGATTGGCAGCAGAAGCAGAAGCGGCACGTGTGGCCGCCGAAGCCGCTGAGCAAGCACGCCTTGCAGCGGAGGCCGAAGCTAAGCGCATTGCCGATGAAGCCGCAGCCGCCGAGGCGGCTAGATTAGCGGTTGAAGCTGAAGCCAAACGTGTTGCAGACGAAGCTGCTGCTGTTGAAGCTGCCAGGATAGCCGCCGAGGCAGAAGCTAAGCGGATCGCGGATGAAGCGGCAGCAGCTGAGGCTGCTAGGGTAGCCGCTGAAGCCGCAGCACTTAAAGCAGCTCACACGTATAGGCTCCCCGCTGCCGGTGCGACTCAGTTGAGTACCGCAGCAGGCCCTATCGCCATTACTTCAGGTTCAGGCATCACGCTTGACGCTCTTATCCAAGCCATCAAAGCAGTTTTGGGCACGATCGTTAGTGTGCCTACAGCTGTTGGTATTGGCTTGCTGTCCTATTCCTCGTCCCTGGGAAACGGGGAGTTGCCTGCAACGATGCTGAACCTGCCAGCCAAAGGTCTTGCACCTGATCTACCTGATAACCTGCTTGACCTAGCTGCGGCAGGTGGCACGGTTAATGTGCCTTATCGGATTTACGGCGATCAATCCAAATACTCGGTGGTGGCCACCCAGGCCACTGGAGGGTTGGCAGCTACCGTTCCGGTAAGAGCGCTAGTGCTTGATCCCGTAGCCAACGCCTATACATTCACTACAACTGACACACCGCCGATCACCCTGACGTTTCCTATCGCAGTTCCAGGTAATAGCACGACGGCGACGCCTGCGCAGCCTGTGGAAACTCCAGTGTATACCGGGATAACACTGACACCGATTGAGGTCAAGGCTGAACCATTCCCAGCAGCCAGTCAGCTGAATATCCGAGATGGTATTTACGTTTACCCATCGGACTCCGGCTTGCCGCCCATTTACGCAGTGTTCAGTAGCCCGTACGAAGGTGCAACCACTAAAGGTGAGCACAGCGGTCGCATGTACAATCCCGACAAAGCTGGGGGCCCCACTCAAGACTTGGACTGGACAACAGCCTCGGTAACTCAGGAAGGTATCGATCTAGTCAAGTTGCATACAGGACGGTTCGACCCATCGGACGCAAATGTTGTGATGATTGACCGTCTGGAAAAAATCCTAACTGGCGAATTGGCCATTACCGATGTCGATAAGCGATTTTACACCCATGAGATTCGTGAGCTGGAGCGGTATAGGGCTCTAGGTGTAGCGGATGGTGTAGAACCTAAAGATGGTGGTGCTATTTGGAACAATACTCACGCTGCGACTCTGGAAGACTACAAACTTAAAGATGGATCAGATGTATTCTATACGCCGGAAGCCATTGCTGCATACAACAAACAAACATACGGAGAATAAAATGAGCAATATTAATGATGTGGTTGCAAATGAAAATCCCAGGGATGTTATATTGTTTATTGTGAGAAATAAATCCATTTCATATCCTATGGTGGATATGCTATATAGCGGAAACAGCTGGGTAAATATTGGTAATAATCTTGAGCTATTAAAGCTTGTTCATAACATGAAACTAGAAGGGTTAATTGAAAATTCTGATGGGGGAATTAAAAAAGGTCCTAATTGGAAAGAGCCAGCCTTTATGGCTGAGAATAAGTATACGCTTGAGTGATATGTAGGTCTGCAAAAGAAAGCCCAGCTCAAGCTTGGCTTTCTTTTTCCCGAACTTTGACAAATGGCTCCTCTTTGTATGTTGGAGACTCTTGCTGGTCGTATTTTTTAGGTATACCCAACCGATACTCTCAGGTGAGACAGTTTTCTTGTCTCAATAGGGTTGTCTTTCGATTTTGGTATGCTAGCTTTTACAACGTCTAAAGCCTAACGAGACAAACCTCACCCATGGCACTTTACGGATACGCCCGAGTCTCCAGCAGCGACCAAGATTTTGTGCTGCAAGAAAAAACCTTGCGCGAAGCGGGTTGTGACGTCGTTCGTTCCGAAAAAGGAAGCGGGGCAAGCCGAGTGGGTCGAACAGAGCTTCAAACACTGCTCGATTTCCTACGCCCTGGCGATACGCTAGTGGTTACACGCATTGACCGCCTTGCACGCAGCATCAAAGATCTTCAAGACATCGTTTACACGCTAAAAGAGCGGGGAGTCAGTCTCAAGGCGACTGAGCAGCCAATCGATACACTCAGCGCGGCGGGGAAAGCCTTCCTGGACATGCTGGGCGTTTTTGCAGAATTTGAAACCAACTTGCGACGTGAGCGCCAACTCGAGGGGATTGCTGACGCTAAAGCTCGTGGCGTTTACCGAGGCCGTAAACCGTCCATTGACCCTCTGGAGGTTCAACGCTTGCGGGCTGAAGAAAAACTAGGCGCGACAGAGATTGCTCGACGGCTTGGCGTCGGTCGTGCCTCAGTGTATCGAGTGTTAGCTCAGCATGGACACCAAGCGTAATTCCATTCCTGTCGACTCGCTGTTGCAGTTGCGGCAGCGATTGGATCTTTTGCCACGCAAAAGTCCTGAACGCGCCAGACAGGTGCAGGCCGTTGCCGAGCTATACGGCATCTCGTCTACCACGGTCTACCGTGCATTGCATGCTTTCAACAAACCGCACGCAGTACATCGCGCTGATCACGGCAAACCACGCAAACTCCCAAAAGCCGAGCTAGAGCGCTATTGCGATCTGGTCGCGGCTTTGAAACTGCGCACCACCAACAAGAACAACCGCCATCTCTCTACAGCCAACGCAATCAAGCTGCTGGAGGATTTCGGTGTTGAGACGAAGCAAGGCTTAATAAAGGCTCCCAAGGGGCTGTTGACCAAGCCGACCGTCAATCGCTATCTGGATCGTTGGCACTTGGATCATGCGCATTTGACGCGAGAACCAGCTGCGGTGCGTTTCCAGGCGGAACACAGCAACGATTGCTGGCAGTTCGATATCTCTCCGTCCGATCTCAAGCGCATCGACAAGCCAAACTGGATCGACCCCAGTAAAGGCGAGCCTACACTGGCGATTTTCAGTGTGGTCGATGACCGCAGTGGTACTGCTTACCAGGAGTACCACTGCATCTACGGCGAGGATGCAGAAACAGCATTGCGTTTTCTGTTCAATGCCATGGCGGTAAAGGCCGACGCCGAGAATCCATTCCAGGGCCGACCAAAGATGATCTATCTCGACAATGGCCCTGTCGCTAAATCTCGCGTGTTCCAGAATGTGATGCAAGCGCTCGCGATTGAATGGCAGACGCACCTGCCTGCCGGCAAGGACGGTACGCGAACAACGGCTCGATCCAAGGGAAAGGTCGAACGTCCGTTTCGTACGGTCAAGGAGGCGCATGAGACGCTGTACCACTTTCACAAGCCGGAAACTGAGCAGCAGGCCAACGAATGGCTGTCGCACTATCTGGTGCACACCTACAATCAGCAGCGTCATCGTTCAGAGTCGCGCACCCGCATGGCGGACTGGCTCACTATGCTGCCAGATGATGGCCTGCACGAGATGTGTACCTGGGAGCAGTTTTGTCGATTTGCACGCGAGCCGGAACGGCGCAAGGTTGGCATTGATGCGCGTATTACCATTGATGGTACACAGTATGAGCTTGAGCCCGGCATGGCCGGAGACCATGCGATTTTGTTGTGGGGCCTGTTCGACGATGAGTTGTACGCCGAATATGAAGGCGAGCGCTTCGGCCCCTACTATCCGGTAGACGGTCCTATTCCGCTGCGCCGGTATCGGGCATTCAAACGAACCAAGGCGGATGAGCGCGCAGACCGGATCCGTTTGCTGGCCGACCAGCTTGGATTGCCGATTGCAGCGCTATCTGGCACCGACGTGCGCTTGTCTGATGCTCCCATGTCCGCGGCGGACATTCCACGTCAGCCGTTCGACCCGCATGCCCACGAATACCACTATCCGACAGTGATTGCTGCCAAGTTGGCCATCGCTGACGAATTGGCCAAACCGCTGGCCAAGCTTGTGGCTGAAGACAAAGTATTCATCGATCAGGTGCTGGCAGAAACGCTTATGCGCCGTGTCGTTCTGGAGCGCGTGCGCGAATATTTCCGACACAAAAAAGGAGCTCAATATGCGGGCTGAAGTGATGCAGCATTTCGGGTTGACGGTGCCGTTCAAGCAGGCTGGCTACTATGAGACTGAACACCACAAGGATCTGATAAAGGACGTTCGTGGAGCGGTGCAGGAAGGTCGTTTGGTCGCAATCTGTGGTGTGATCGGCAGCGGCAAGACCGTTCTGCTACGCCGGTTGACCAAGATGCTGCAAGACGACAAAAAAGTGATCGTCTCCAAATCTGTCGCCGTGGATAAGCACAACATCAAGCTGGCCACGTTGATCGAGGCTCTTTATTACGACTTATCGTCCGAAAAACAGGTGCAAATTCCCAAGAAGATCGAGCGCCGAGACCGACAGCTTCAAGAAATGATTTTAAAGGGTAAGAAGCCCATCGTCATGTTCGTCGATGAGGCGCATGACTTGAATGGGCACACCCTCACTGGCTTGAAACGTCTGATGGAACTGGCCGAAGACGTGGATGGACTGCTTTCGGTAGTGCTTGCGGGCCACCCTAAACTGCGCAATGACCTGCGCAAGGACAACATGGAGGAAATCGGCGCCCGTACCGATGTGTTCTCGCTGGACGGCATTACTGGGGCACAGCGCGAGTATATCGAGTGGTTATTACGTACCTGCACTGGAGCGGAAGACGCCTGCGAGTCAATCCTGACGGACGATGCCATCGACCTGCTCGCGAGCAAGCTGCGGACACCGCTGCAAGTGCAACTTCACCTGACGCTGGCCTTAGAGGCTGGATACCAGACCGGCGAGCGCCCTGTGTCGGTGGATGTCGTCGAGTCGGTACTCTCACGACATATCGATGACCTGGAGCCCACGTTGACGCGCAATGGTTATCGCATGAAGGACTTGGTGGAGCAATTCAGTGCCAAGCCGCACGAGTTCAAGGCGCTGTTCAATAACACGCTGGACCTCGAACGGGCGACTGAGTTGCGCGACAAGATGCTCGCGGCCGGTATTCCTCTGTGATCCCAAACCACCGCTGGTCATTTGCAGATAATGTGAGCCCGACGCAATGAAACGCGAGCCCGCGCCGTCGAATGCAAGCTCATTTGCAATTAATCTGAGCCGGAGCCTTTGGCTGGTTGCAGATAATATGAGCCAGAAATGCCGCTGAATGCGAGCCCGAGGGTTTTCAAATGCGAGCCGCTACACCTAGACCATAATTTCCGACTGGCCAGAAGCTGGAGGAGGGGGGGGCAGATATTGATAGAAGTCTGGTTGACTTCTTATAACTATTTAAAAAACAGAGGGTTACGAAGGTATTGGCGGGATTTCAAGTGCCTTTGGTACCCGATAACCCATTGTTTTGAGTGAAGAATTATTAATCTTTAGTGCGATATGTCATTTAAATGAGTGATGGGTTGCTGAAAAATAGCGGGCGGATCGCCTGCTAGCCTCCAGATAGACGATTGCCCACCCAGAGTGCCTGGCGCTATTTATGGGCTTGAAGGGGATTTTTCAGCAACAGATGCCGATGGCCTTTTTGGTAAAGCGCAGCATGCAGCTGGTCGTTGAGATCGGTCAGTTGCCGGAGCATTTGCAGACTCAGCCAGACAAAGGCATAAAACTGGGTTTCGTTAACCTTGCCATCGATGCACTTGAGCACCAGCTCTTTCAAGTCGTTGGCTTTCTGGCGCAGTTCACCGCTGATCTGGTTATCCGAAACACCGTTGCACAGCTTGTCCTGCAGCGACTCGAGGGCCTGCGGGATCAAACGATTAAGGTCGCGCAGGGCGGGCTCGCTCTCAATCAGCTTATGCCCTTCATGGGACGCCCAGTAGGCATCAATCATCAGGCTCATGGTGGTGAACAAATTGCGGTGCAGGGTCTGCATGGAGTTGAAAACTTCGGGCTTCAAATTGCTTTCGTTGCTGGCCGCCGACACGTAATTGCGTAGTTTGACCACTGTGTCCAGCTCGTCTTTCAACTTGTCATCCAGATTGGGCCGCTCCAGCACCAGCGGGGAGAAGTACGCTTCATACAACTCGCTGAGTTTGCCCAGGCTTTCGCTGAATTTGATTCGCATGTCGGTATACGCCCGTTGCGGATAAATACTGGTGAAGAGCATGGCCAGTACCGAACCTGCCAGTACATAAAGACTGCGGGTGATTGCCGACTCCATGTCGTTGGGCGGTGCGCAACTGACCACCGCCAGGGTGGCGCCGATCAACAGGGCCATATAGGGGTGTTTACCCAGGGTCAGGTAACCGGCGATAAACATCGTGACCGCGCTCCACGCCAGCATCGCGGGAAACGAGTAGAGCTCCATATACAGCCCCGCCAGCCCGGACAGCGCACCAATGACGGTGCCGAAGGTGCGCTGTACGGCACGGGAAGACACATTGCCCCAGTAAGGCTGGGGCCCCATCACGATCAGCATGGTGATCAGGGCGTAAGACGCGCCGTCGAGTTTGAAATAGCGGATGGCAACGAAGGTGGTCAGAAAGGCGAGGCTGATTCGCGCGGCATGAATCCAGCGGCTGTATTTACAGAGCAGCCGCTCCAGTTTCGAAATTTTATTGCCTAGCTGCATAAAGCCCCCAAACCCTGTAATGGAATGCGCACGGAGCGTAGTTCAGGAACAGTCAGGCCACCACCGGCAACGGGGTTGCCATGGCGCGATAAGAGGGGGGGATTCGGGGGAAGCGTTGTGGCGTGGTTCAAGAAATAAAAAAGGCCATTACCATCATGGGGATCCGGTAATGGCCAAAAATCTCAACCAAAGAGAGCGTCAGGCCTCGGCCTGACGGGAAACAATGTATCAATCTTTAACTTAGTTAGCTACCTAACAAGTGGCGATACAGTTTTACCTGTCATGCAACAATGCAGCATTGCCCGTCTAGCGATCCGGCGCGTTAAACGCTACCCTTTGGCCCCATGCAAATACCTGACTTGAATCTGCTGGTTGCCCTGAATGTCTTGCTCGAAGAGGGCTCGGTAGTGGGCGCCGCCCGGCGCATGAACCTGAGTGCTCCGGCCATGAGCCGCACCTTGACCCGCATTCGCGATGCCTTGAACGACCCGATTCTGGTGCGCTCGGGACGTGGCCTGGTGCCCACCCCCCGGGCGCTGGAATTGCGCGAGCAGGTGCGGGGCGTGGTGGAGTTGGCCCACGGTGTCTTCACCCAGAGCCAGGACAGTGATCTGCGCCTGCTGGAGCGCACCTTCAGCATTCGCGCCAATGACGTGTTTTTCGGTGTGTACGGGGGTGCCTTGCGTCAGCAAATGGCCCTGGAGATGCCCAAGGCGTCGCTGCGGGTAGTACCTGAAGGCTTCACCGATGATGAAGCCTTGAGCGAAGGGCGCATTGACCTGGCCATCTGTGCCACCAACAAATTCAGTTCAGACATCAAGGTCCAGCGGCTGTTTACCTGCCCCTTTGTGGGGCTGGCGCGGGAAGGTCATCCGATCTTCGATCAGCCCATCACCGCGCAACGCTTTATCGCCTTTGACCACATCAGTGTTTCGCGCCGGGGTCGGGCTCGCGGGCCGATTGATACGGTGCTGGCCGAGCAGGGGCTGGAGCGCCGGGTGTCCTTTACCACGCCCACTTTTTACTCGGCGATTTTTGCCCTGGCCGGCGCGGATTTGATCTTGCCGCTGATGCCCCAGGTCTTGCTCAACACCCTGGCCCCAATGGGTTTGAAACTGCGTCCTTTTGAATTGCCGATCCCCCTGCAACCGGTTGAAATCTTTCAAGCCTGGCACCCGCGTCTGGACAACGACCATGCCCACCGCTGGCTGCGCCGCACCCTCAAGACGTTCTGCGATAACGCCGTGGCCTGAGAGATCCTCGCTTCAGGCACACGCTTGCTCTCGATCTGGCTGTGGATTGCGTCCGACGCACTCCATAGTTAGCTATTTATCAATTTTTATAGCATTGCCTGCTGGTTAAACTTTTCGTCATCTAAAAGACGGAGTCAGCCATGTATTGGCGTTTTAAACGTGGGCGTCATTTGGTGCCGGAGGGCGGGGCATGACCTCGCTGACCGCCGGTTCCACGATTGCCGCGATGTCAGCCAAATCCCCCCCAGCCAATGCTGCTTTTGGCCTGCGGATTTTTACCGGGCTGGTAGGGGTATTGCTGGCGGTGCTGGTCTCGGGGTTCAACGAGAACGTGACCAAGGTGGCAATGCCCGATATCCGTGGCGCCATGGGCATTGGCTATGACGAGGGCACCTGGTTGCTGGCGGTGTACAGCGCCACGTCGATCAGCGCCATGGCGTTTGCACCCTGGTGTGCTGCGACATTCTCCCTGCGCCGTTTCACCCTGTGTGCCATAGGTGCCTTTTTGCTGCTGGGCATCCTCTGTCCGTTTGCCCCTAACGTTGATGTACTGATGGTGCTGCGCACTTTGCAGGGGTTTGCCGGTGGCGCATTGCCGCCCATGCTGATGTCGGTGGCGCTACGGTTTTTACCCCCGGGCATTCGCCTTTACGGCCTGGGCAGCTATGCGCTGACCGCAACCTTCGGCCCCAGCTTCGGTACGCCGCTGTCCGCATGGTGGGTGGAATATGCCGGTTGGCAATGGGCGTTCTGGCAGATTGTGCCGCTAAGCCTGCTGGCAATGGGTTGTGTGGCCTGGGGTCTGCCGCAGGACCCGCTGCGCCTTGAGCGCTTCAAACAGTTTGACTGGCGCGGCCTGCTCCTGGGGTTGCCGGGCCTGATCATGCTGGTTCTGGCGCTGGAACTGGGCCAGCGCCTGAACTGGTTGGAGTCGCCGATGATCCGGTTTTTCATCTTCGGCGGCGGCACGCTGCTGGTGCTGTTCTTTATCAACGAATGGTTTCATCCACTGCCGTTCTTCAAGTTGCAATTGCTGAAAATCCGCAATCTGGCCCACGCCTTGCTGACCCTGGGCGGGGTGCTGTTTGTGTTGCTGGCAGTGATCAAGATTCCCTCCAGCTATCTGGCCCAGATCCAGGGCTATCGCCCGCTGGAAACCGCTCCGGTGATGTTGCTGGTGGCGCTGCCGCAATTGCTTGCGCTGCCGCTGGTGGTTGCCCTGTGCAACCTGCGCCGGGTTGATTGCCGCTGGGTTCTAGCCATAGGTCTCGGGTTGCTGGCACTGGCCTGTGGCATCGGTTCACAAGTGACGGCGGCGTGGAGCCGGGAGAACTTCTACCCGTTGCAGGCGATTCAAATCATCGCCCAGCCGATGGCAGTGATTCCTTTGTTGATGTTGGCCACCGGTGGCCTGAACCCGGCCGACGGGCCGTTTGCCTCGGCCTGGTTCAATACCGTCAAAGGCTTTTCGGCAACGGCCGCGGGCAGCCTTCTTGGGGTGTTGACGCTCAACCGCGAGCACTTCCACTCGACGATGCTGATCGATCGCCTGGGTAACTCGCCGCTGGTGGCTGGCAGTACAGATCTGGCACACCGGATACACCAGCAGGCGGTGGTCCTGACATCTTCAGACCTCTATCTGTACATGGCCGGTCTGGCGCTGCTGTTAATTGTATTAATTCCTTTTGGCCCGACGCGGATCTATCCGCCGGGCATAGCTGTTGGAGCCGTGAAATGACCACAACAATCGGGCGCAAGCCCTGGGTACTGGGCAGTGCGGGCCTGGTGGCGATAGTCGTGCTGTACGGGCTATGGCAACTGATCTTTGCCACCAGCACAGTACAAAGCACCAATGATGCCTTTGTCAGTGCCGACTACACCTTGATCGCGCCAAAAGTCGCAGGCTTTATCGATGAGGTGCTGGTGCAAGACAACCAGCCGGTCAAGGCAGGTCAATTGCTGGTACGCATTGATCCCCAGGACTACCAGACCAATCTGCAAGCAACCCGGGCCAATGTGGCGACGGCCCAGGCACAACTGGCCAACGCGCTGGCCATGCTCGAGCGTCAGCGTTCGCTGATCGAGCAGGCCAGTGCCACGGTTGACGCTGATCTGGCCCAGGTTGAGTTTGCCCGGCATGAATTGCAGCGCTATGAACATCTGGCCGGGCAGGGCGCGGGCACGCTGCAAAACTCGCAGCAGGCAAAAAACCGCTCACAGATCGCCCGTGCCGAACTGGCTCAACACCGTGCTGCGCTGGAGGCTGCCCGCCAGCAAACCCGGGTGCTGGTGGCGCAAACCACTGCTGCCCGGGCTTCGGTACAGCATGCCGAAGCCTTGCAGGCCCGGGCCGAGCTGGACTTGTCCCACACCCGCCTGGTGGCGCCCTTCGATGGCGTAGTGGGCCGGCGCAGCGTGCGCCTGGGTGCCTATGTAAAACCGGGTGACTCAGTGCTGGCGGTGGTGCCATTGGCCCAGGCGTATGTGGTCGCCAACTTTCTGGAGCGCCAACTGACCCACGTCAGCCCGGGGCAACGGGTCACGATCAAGGTCGACAGCTTTCCCGGCGAAACCCTGCTCGGTGTCGTCGACAGTATTGCGCCGGCCACAGGGGTAACGTTTTCGGCCATTGCCCCGGACAACGCCACTGGCAACTTCACCAAGGTGGCGCAGCGCATTGCGGTGAAAGTCACTCTGGACCAGGGACAGTTGTCAGCCGGGCGGCTGCGTCTGGGAATGTCGGTGGATGCGTCCATCGACACCACAGCCACTGCCAATGAACAGGTCAGTGTGCGATGAAGCCTGGTTTTCTGGTCTGCGCTGTGGCCTGTTACAGCGCGCTGGCTTTGAGTGGTTGTGTACTGGGGCCGGATTTTCAGGCCCCCGTGCCGCAACTGGCTGAGCGTTGGGCTCCGGTGGCAAGTGAGCAGGGTCATAGCCGCACTGTCGAGTCGGCGGTAGACCCGCGCTGGTGGGACAGTTTTGGCGATGCGCAATTATCGGCCCTGGTGCAAGAAGCACAGCAGAGCAACTTCGATGTGCAGCTGGCTGCCAGCCGGCTTGAGCAGAGCCGGGCCATTCGCCGGCAAATCGCGGCTGACAGCCTGCCTGCGGTTGACGGGTCCCTGGCTTACAGCCGTAGCCGCAACAGTCAGCAGGGTTTGAACGACCCCTCGGGCCACAGTGGCAAACAGGCGTTCAACCTGTGGAATGGCGGGTTGGGGCTCAGTTGGGAAGCCGACTTGTGGGGCCGGGTCAAACGCTCTGTGGAAGCGGCCGATGCTTCTGTGCAGATGGCCGAAGAAGACCGCCATGGCGTGCAGTTACTGGTGATCGTGCAGACCGCACAGCACTATATCCAGTTGCGAGCCACCCAGCAGGCACTGGCAGTGGTGCAGCAGAACCTGCAGATTGCCCGGCGCAGCCTGGAGTTGACCCGGTTGCAGGTAAAAGAGGGGGTGGCCACCGATCTGGAAGTGTCCGAAGCGGCGGCCCAGGTGGCAGAAATCGAAGCGCGAACGGCGCCTTTGCAACAGCACAGCGCGCAGTTGATCAACGCCCTCAGCCTGCTGCTGGCCCGAGAGCCACGGGCGATGGCACAGCAACTGAGCGAACCGCAGGCGGTTCCGGCCTTTGGGGCTGATGTACCGGTCGGTCTGCCCAGTGAGCTGGCGCAGCGGCGTCCTGATATCCGCCGTGCCGAGGCCCGTCTGCATGGGGCTACAGCCTCGATCGGGATGGCCCGGGCGGATTTTTATCCGCGTATCACCTTGTCCGGCAGCCTCGGGTTTCAGGCGCTGCAACTGTCGGATCTGGGCAGTTGGGGTTCGCGCAGTTTTGCCTTTGGGCCGGGCTTGAGCGTACCGCTGTTCGAGGGCGGACGTTTGCAAGGGGCGTTGCAATTGCAGGAAGGACGCCAGCAAGAAGCGGCCATTGCCTATCGCAAAACCGTGTTGCGGGCCTGGCACGAAGTGGACGACGCGATGGTTGCCTATCAGGCCGGTCAGCGCCGGCGCGACAGCCTCACACAGGCGGTGGAGCATAGCCAGCATGCACTGGACAGTGTTCATCAACAGTACGCCCAGGGCACGGTGGATTTTCTGAACGTATTGACCGTACAAAATGCATTGCTGGCCAACCAGGCCGCGCTGGTCGAGAGCACGGCCCAGGTGTCGTTGTCATTGGTGGATGTATACGCCGCGCTGGGCGGAGGCTGGCAGGGATAGCATGCAGCCTGGGCAGCCATCGCCGGCAAGCCGGCTCCCACGGGGCGTATTGGCCCATGGTTTGTGTGCACTTGTGGGAGCTGGCTTGCCAGCGATGCAGGCGCTGCGGTGTGTCTGAAGCATCGCCGGCAAGCCGGCTCCCACATGGGCATATTGGTGCATTGGCCAAGGGCTTGTGTGCACTTGTGGGAGCTGGCTTGCCAGCGATGCAGTCGCCCCGGTATGTCTGAAGCATCGCCGGCAAGCCGGCTGCCACAGAACAGGGGCAGATTTGCTATGCTCGCGCCCTCGACTTCAAGCGCCAACATAGGCGCGTCCAGTTCACATTGAGCGTAATTATGTCTGCCGATACCCAAGCCACAACGGTGCGTTTTTCCCGTTCCGACTACCGAACCCTGGGGCTGGCAGCTCTGGGCGGGGCGCTGGAGATCTACGATTTCATCATTTTCGTGTTCTTTGCCCTGACCCTCAGTCAACTGTTTTTCCCGCCGGACATGCCTGAATGGCTGCGCTTGCTGCAAAGCTTCGGCATTTTCGTGACCGGCTATCTGGCACGTCCGCTGGGCGGAATCCTGATGGCGCACTTTGCCGACCATCTGGGGCGCAAGCGGGTGTTCAGCCTCAGTATTCTGATGATGGCACTGCCGTGTCTGCTGATCGGCATCATGCCCACTTATGCCGATATCGGTTATTTCGCGCCGCTGATCCTGTTGGCCCTGCGCATCCTGCAGGGGGCGGCAGTCGGCGGCGAGGTGCCCAGCGCCTGGGTGTTTGTCGCCGAACACGCGCCGGCCGGGCGCCGGGGCTTTGCCCTGGGCTTTTTGCAGGCCGGGTTGACCTTCGGTTATCTGATCGGCGCCTTGACCGCGACACTGCTGGCACAACTCTTTACCCCGGCAGAAATTCTCGACTACGCCTGGCGTTTCCCGTTCCTGCTCGGCGGCGTGTTTGGTGTGATTGGCGTGTGGTTGCGCCGCTGGCTCAGTGAGACCCCGGTATTTCTGGCTTTGCGCGAACGCAAAGAGGGCCGGGCAGAGTTCCCGCTGCGCACCGTATTGCGCGATCACCGGGCGTCGTTACTGCCGGCGGCATTGCTCACCTGCGTGCTGACCAGTGCC
>Ga0302347_1002028_pt1 | contig 21917 bp, 20 predicted proteins | sample PhyWR1_FD_202178 | JGI IMG/M metagenome (GOLD analysis project Ga0302347, IMG submission 202178) | Leaf surface microbial communities from wheat plants in UC Gill Tract Community Farm, Albany, California, United States - DLSL W.R1 (v2)... | ecosystem: Host-associated > Plants > Phyllosphere >...
GATTACATCGAAATGTTTTATAACAGTAAGCGTCGGCATGGTTCTAGCGATCAGATGTCACCGACAGAATATGAAAACCAGTATTATCAACGGCTCAGAAGTGTCTAGATTATCCGTGGCGATTCAGTGATCTCCTCTGGTGACATATTCAGTATGTCGGAAGATCTCTAAAAGTGAATGGCTCTTTTTGCTGGGATACTTACAATGAGAGTTTACCCTTTTTCTGTTTTTCAAAGGCCAGTGCAATAAGGGCGCACCAAGAAAGATGAGCAGATTTTTCTGTTAGTGCCATTTCTACTTTCCCCTATATCTAAAAAACGATCTTTCATTAGCAGATTACATTTATAGGTATTGAGACTATCCAATAGAGTTTATGTTTTCATGATGGTATGTAGTCAATACACACTTATATCCTCACTCAACAAGATCAGATATCCCTGCGGCATTAAAACCAGAGCATTACTCGCCCCGGTGCATTTCCACATTAAAAATGCACCATGAGTGATAAATGAGATAATTTACTGAACGCGAGCTTTAATTCAAAGTGAATATTTTTAAATATACTTAAATACCAAATAAATTCATGTGGCGACATGGCTCTGATAGCCACACATTAAAAGATATATAAAAAATATTCGAAAAACGTTTGGACTTAAAGGTAACGGTAAGCCTTCCGATAATGATCGGTGTTAAATAGGAACCATATTATATCCATTACACAAGAAACAGTACTGACACTCTTGTCACCATTGTAGAAAAACGGCATAAAGAAAACCGAGAAGTCACAGGTGATGATCGCACTTAGAATCGTAACAGTAACCACGTCAGAAAGTTGCAGATATTGATCTGCCATTCCATTTTTTTAAGCATCTATGCTATTACGCTGACAATGATATAACCATATAATCCGCGAGCAAAAGAGGATAAAACATTACGATTAACACTCCACTGAGTGGTTAACTCAAACTCCTAGTGTTTTCCCGGTCCATAATTGCTGTAAATTTATTCTGTTATTGCAACCCAGCTTGATCATTACATTCCTTCTGAATGTATATACGGTCTTGGTTTTTACACCTAAAGAACGAGCAAGATCTAACGGAGTAGCTCCCTTACATACGAGATCTAACAACTGTTTTTCTCTGAAGGTTAATGATGCCTTAGAATGATAAATCGCCTTTTTTCTACGAAAGAGGAAAAAGTCTATAATATCTGTAAGTGGGCATTTTTTATTCAAAACAAAATCAACCTTCATCTTTTCAGCAAGATAAAAAGAGAAATCATTGGATGCGAAACCAATTATTGTTTTGTTTGTTGATTGAGGTAAATCCTCTACAGAGAAATTAAGGAAATCTAAATCAACAATAATATATGATTCATTGATAAACTCTTCCCCAAGGAGGGTAGTAATCCCTTTTATAAAAAAAGAATCAACTGAAAGTATACGTGCTGACATATTCACACCTTAATTTAATAATTCCATTTAATGAACCTTCCGTCTTCCTGACCAACCGATGCGACGGAGAGTAAACTATCACCTAAATCGAAGATGCCTCAACCTAAAATTTACTGATTGATTTTTAGGCAGGGGAAAAACTCTTACTCAGAGTTAATGACTACAAATTAACGATTAAAAAAAATTTAAGATATTATTAATCTCATTAACAGTTAGTTAATCTATTCTGTAACATAGTCGGCAACGCCCATGGAAATAGGTATAATTAAATAACAGCCATATCAAGGAGGAATCTTAGGTACTATTGTTTAGATTTATAAAACATTCAATAATTTCCTATCAAACCTCTTAACAAAGACTTCCTGTTAGTCATTAATCTGAATTGAGTAACAAAGAACTCTTCCTGTCACAGATCCTCAATCCAAAGATATACACATAGATATATTTTCCTCAAAAGCCCCACGTGGGGCTTAAATTGTTGCCTAAAGCGTTTACGACGATGTACATACTATAACGAAACTAAGTGAATAGTAATTTGTATCGCTAAGTACTAAACTTTAGGTTTTTTATGCTGATAGTTAAGAAAATTATCAATATTTACAAACTTTTATCCTTTTTTATTATAAAATTATCGATGATTAACTCACTGCAATTTCGTACTCAAAAATACTCAAAAGGAGGTGGAAGAGTTCTAATAGTGATTAGACGATAGCAATTAAAACCTGAACACCAACGTCGTGAAAATATTACAATTTGACATTAGCTATATAACGTAAAGAAATTGGTGGCTGTCTTAAGCTAAGTACACGTCTAAACCATTCGCGAGTCTTTTTGCTTCTATAATACTCAGTAGCATAGTACTAATAATTATGCCTGGAACCACATTACAAGATGCCCGCACGTGATAGAATTATTCAGGTTAGAGGTGGGGGGACTTAATTTTAAATATCAATATGAGATACTGTATTATCAATGCAGTAACGCAGATACGACCCCAAAAACGTCATAAAATGCTTATAACCATGTGGCTTCTGCTTAAACGCTCAGATGTGCGAACCAACAGAGTCGTTCACGAAAATTCACGCACCCGGCCGAAATACTGCATCAGAAGGGATGATCTGATCGAAAACTTTTATTCTCAAATAGAATTATCTTTGACTTAATTGTAGTGAACGACAGCTAAACAGTAACCTGCCTCTTTTTAGCAAAAAATAGCATTCCCATTTCGCTATTATACCGATCGGCTCGTTGTATTTTCACTAAACGCTACCTGTCAATATGAACGGGTTCTACCACAGCCAATAAGTACAACAAAATATGGCATACAACTGTATTATATCCAAAAGCACTAAATTGAAAGAAATCGATAAAAAACTAGAGGTAATGTAGATAAGAGTAAGAGTGTTATTAAGAGAGGAATAAAAAGGAGAATGGAATTAAATATTCTTCATCGAAAAAATTTGACGTAGAGAATCCTTGGGTTGAATAATTAAGTAAAGAGCATGATCCTATAATAGTTAATCAATATCTAGACATTCCTTTAAAAAAAAGATATGTAGTGAATTATATAACAGGGTTCCATTAATCTTTTATCAGCGATTTCAATATAAAAATTTTAATTTAAATTGTAGTTGAATGGTATCTCTTATACTATAATGGTGTATGTGGGAGTGTAATTAACTAGAATACCTGTTGTGCTATTTTTTTATTTTATGCTGGAAATTAAAAAATGCAATAAGTAAAGGCACAAAAAGGTTTGTCACAAACCGTACTAAATGATAATTTAAACTGTTGGATATGATTATTAATAGAATTGCTTTTCACTTAATCCTTTTACTAGAATTATACAGTACATTTAGATTCCCTAAGATGACTCTTAGATAAAAGTGGGTGAATGATGTCTAAAAGTGTATATTCAGATGATTTAATGTTTGAGCAGGGTATTTACTCACTATTAGGCGAAAGACTGATTAGTGAGCATTTTATTATCATCGATTTCGATTCTAAATCGCCGATAAAAACTACAGCAGCTTTAGATCCAAGAAGAGAGATTATTGGATTTTCTTCCAACGATGTATCTTATTACAAAGCTAAAAGAGCTGATGTACGAATCGTACTTGATAAAAGAGCAGGCGTAAAAGACATACTAAACTTTTTTCTCTTCAAGAGAAGCGATGCATTATACGAGTTAAAAACTTCGCTTACCATAAGAGAGAGGGAAATCCTTTTACTTCTTGCTGATGGTAATAGTGTAAAAGATGTAGCCAGTGATATCGGCCTAAATGAAAATACCGTTTACACGTTAAGAAGAAATATCATGGTTAAACTTAAAATAAAAAACAGGGTTGATCTTATAAATTACATAATTTAGCTTAAGTAATAAACCCTGTTTGAAACCATAAGTCAAGAGTATGATTTAAAAATCACACAAAAGAATAGAGTTTTTAACCTCACGTATACTTGATTTAACACTATACGAAAAAATTTTGTTGACATATAAACCGATAGTCCGACATATCGGAAAAAAATTTAATTTATGCATTACCTCATTCGAGGGCGTTACTTTTTCTTTGCCCAAGAATATTACTCCTAGTACAGTCAAAACGTTTCCCGTCTTGCATTGTTATAGTAATGCCCCCCATATCTGTAGAATCAAAGCCTGGTTTCGTAGCATCCTAAGAGTTTGTTGGTTCAAGAAGATAAAACTGTTAAACCAATATCAGAAACGTACTGCAGTAAATATTTATCTTCTTTAATATCGAAAAGCCCAGGAGAGATAACTGAAGGGCTTGTCCTAAAAACCGATCTAAACTTGCGCTAATCCGATATATCTTCGTTTTCAACCTAATATTCGTTGTTAATGGCGCAGATGAGTTATGAAGCAATAATCCGGGCACGACCAAGGTATTGATTTAATTGTAAAAACTCGGATAGTGAAAAGCATATGCAAACATGACATTACAGAACAGTAATTAGGGTAAAAAAAGCCCACATTTAACATAATCATGATTATGCGTATTGAATTATGACGAGGATGTAGTGATGGTCGCTTCGAATGACCTTCTTAGAAACGTGTTATGGCGACTTCAGGTGTAGAGTTTTCTCGATGAACGGAATTTACTCAACGAACAATGTTAATCGGCAGGAGCCTTCAGGTTTTAATAGACTGCCATATCACTAAATGCACTGCAGCCATCAGCCTTCAGGATTCTGACAGATCCAGTCATAGCCAGCTGCATAAGAACTGGCATGGACACGAGCCACTTGGAATAGCCGTTCGGCCATCCCGATACTGGCATCATGCCTCGCATAACATGCGCTACGTGTCATCCATTACACATACTCTTCATATGAGTACCTCCTCCGCAGGAAAAAACCGTGCGGAGGAAGATGTAAAAAAATGAACGGTACATTATGCAGATATACTTACACAACCAGTAGATCATTATAAATTTCTCTATATTTATATCATTGATTTTTTTAAAACCTAATTGTATTTTATAATCGCTACAGCAGATCCAGATAAACTACCTGGCTGCACATTACCATCAGCCACAAGCGCTGATTCAAATATCAAATTGGTGGTGCCTTTAGCCAAAGGAAAAGATGGCAATTTCCTTGAAAAGGACATCGAGTCAGAAGAAACACTCAGGTGACTGTACACCCCGTTTTTCATAGAAACATTTGCATATGACGAGGAACCATTATCATCGGATGTAATTTCTATACTTCCGGTACCAGATGAATTACAGGAAATAGGTAATGCTTTTCGTATGATAGAGCTTTTAACATCTTCTGGTTTAACCGTACCATGGTCAAACTCAAGACTCGATGCAATATTACAACTTATCGTTGGGTCAGCAGGTTTATTTCCATCAGCACGAACAACAAGAGGAATTGATAGCTCTGCAGTAATAGGTATGTTGTTTGGGGCCTGCCACCAGTTAATAAAGTTAGCGTCTATTGGAAACCAGGTTGTGGTTGATCCTAATGGAATAATTAGCCTTAAGTCGTAAGTTCCATCACCAACATTGGTTAACTTTGATACTTCAATAGTGAAATCAATCTGTTTTGGAGTAGTATCTTCTGCAGTAAGAGCTTGGGCAGAAGATTTCGTTATTTTTATCAGCCCCATTGGAAATAAATTTCCTTTTGATTGATCATATATAGCCAAAGAGCCATCTGGAATTAGTTTTCTTCCCATTGATCCGGGAGTGATTGTTACAGTACCAGTCCCACCACCAACAAGTACGGTATTTTTTTCTTGTACGATAACGATCGTTCCACTTACACAATTTTTCGCAATCGTACCGTCAGGAAATGCTCCAACATAATCGTAAGCAGACCAATTATATCTATCAAACGAGACATACCATCTTTTAACGTTTTTCAACGGTGTAATTGTCATCGAGACTTTATACTTACCATTCCCTAGCCACTGAGTTTTGATATTACTATAATCCACACCCCCGGTACCTGTGGCTTTATATCCACCGGAGTAACCGAGACTAGGGTCAGCTAAAAATCCTCGCATGCAGTCCACGTCATATGCAACAGCCTCTGCTGAAAATAAAAACGGACAACACAAGGCAAAAAAAACCGAGGCTAAATGCTTAACGACTCTATTTTTACTCATTATAAAACACCTGCTTTTCTGATTGTTTAAACACAACTTCAATGCTATTATTTGTAACTCATTTTTATGTTAGATGATGCACTAAAGGTACCTGCAGATAATTCTTTGGATCCAGGGTTCAAATATGGTGCTGCTGTAATTTTTAGCAATGAATTTTGTGTATTTATATTGGTAAGTCCACTCGTTATTTTATAACCAAGATCAGAAGCTCCATTGCCGATAAGAAGTTTTGTTGATTTACCTTCGCCTTGAAATAAAGCAATACCAAATTCCTTAATAGACGTAGCAAGAACATTACCATCAGTATTGTTTTCCAAAGGGTTGCCCGTAACCTGAATGTAGGGCTCTCCATTGAAATAGGTACATTTAATACCAATCTGTTTTGTAATCTGATATTTTGAATCAGATACTTTATCTACTGGAATATCACCAAAGTCAAACTCAATTGGACTGCCATTATTAATCGTACAAGGAGATGCAGTTACGTTGACCTTTACATTTAAGTTAACATTGGCATCGCCTGCCAGAATTAATTTCGGCCAAAAAATAATCATGAAGAAAAATATTTTTTTCTCAGAAAGTTTCATGTCAGGATCTCTTAATTATTTATTTAAACCCTCAGCATTTACTGTTATTTTACCAGTAAGCGTAATAATTGCTTTACTCGAAAGAGTATAGCATATTCTACATCATTTAGCTGTCTTAACACTAGCCATAATGTTTTTATTAAGGTAGGCTGACACTGATTGTTAATCAGTGCAATCCTGCTGTGGTCAGATAAAGCATCAATAACAGGGCGACTATAATAACGATATTCGTGATACAGAAAAACTGCAACTTAATTATTATAAATTATCTTTATTGATAAATAACTGCCAGGGTGGCACTTGCACTAAACTTCCCCGGCGTTAACGCTTCAAGTTCACCTGTTCGACCTACTCCAGCGTTAAGCGAGAGTGTTTTAGATTTACCTGTTCCACTCATGGAGTCAGAGATATCAGAGGCCTTACCCAGAGGTATCGCCGTACTGCCATCTTTTTTCAAGACATAAACAACAAGGCCTTCACTGTATTTTGAAGTTTGTATTGACCCTTTGTTTGCATCTGCAACGGTGGATGAATTCAACGTTATTTTCGGCGAACCCAAAGCATAAGGGCAGTCAACGGGAATACTGAGTGACTGTATATGGTAGGCAGTGTCTTTCGCGGTTAATGTTTGAATTTCCACATCACTAAAATCGACCTCGACACTAACGTTACCATTTATGGTGCACTGGGGTATTACCAAATTTCCCTTGAAATTCATACCGGTATCAGCATACGTCAGAGCGGGAATTCCGGCGACTACAAGTAATGAAAAAATCCTTCTACTAAAGAACGTCATATTTACCTCTGTTATTGATAAACAAGTTTGAATGTAGCAATTGCACCATAATCACCAGGCGTAACACTTCTGGTTAACAATGCTTTTTGTGTTGCCTGTACAAAAGCTCCGAAATCCATAACAATACTTTGAGATGAAATAGTAACGCCCTCTCCTCCGTTGTTTTGTTCATTGAGTTTAATTGGGGTGCTGCCATCACTGTCAATAAAATGAATAGCCAGCTTCCCTTCATTTACCCCATTAACCTTTAAAGCTCCCGGTTCAGTAGGCTCTTCCTCTCCGGTAAAAGTTAGTTTAACAATTTTTTCTATATCGTAACTTCGACAACTTATGAGTTTTATTGAAAATCTCTTAACCGGACTTTTCCCCGGTTGCTCCAGAAACTGCTGTACAGGCGTATCGTAAAATACAACTTCCTGTGTTTCAGAAGACGGATCTATTTTGCAGGGCAAATCGAGCAAATTTCCTGAAAAAGCCAGGTCAGCTTTCACATTTCCTGTCAGTAATACAATAAAAAAAACTGACAGAGGCAGAATTTTTTTTTTCATGAAATCATTCCTGTTTCAAAGACAGAAGGCATTTTCTTTTACCACATTTGCTCATGTAATTACTTAACCACTGATTTACATATCCCGTTACTGCAAGGGAATTCAAACGTAGGCCGACCACCAAAATCATTAATGAAAGTCATCCATGGGGTGTTTGATACTGTGGCCTTAACCTTTTGCTCTGATTTCGGTGCCAGCATTACGGCCTCGAACTTACTTTGTTCGGCATCTTTCTTACTGTTACCCAGACCAATGACCGTAACGTAATAAGGTGTCGGATTAGAGATCATATATCCGCCTGCCTCAGGATGTAAAACGATCTGACTCTGCCATTCTTCATTCATTTTCGGTGTAATGGAGGCAGGACGATAGAACAGTTTTACCTGCGTCTGCAGGGCGATCTGCAAAGTATTCGCCTTATCGCTCTTCGGTGGAATTTCTCGCAGGTTAAAATAGAACAAGCTTTCCTTGTCCTGAGGCAACTGGCTGATTGCCGGTGTCGCAGTCAGTCTTATTTGACTCTTAGCACCCGGCTCCAGACGCTGTACTGGCGGCGTGATAACAATTGGACCTGTCGGCGACTTTTCCATCTTAGCATTTTCCAGCCAGGCTTGAGCCAGATAAGGAAGCTGTTGATTTTCATTAACTATATTAAGCGACATTGATTTTTCACTGCCGTTAAAAATGACGCGGGTACGATCAAGCGAAACAGCAGCATTTGCGCCTGCGGCTACACTAAGGCAGGCAGAGGCGATTAATATATTTCTTTTGAAGTTAAAAAACGACATACAATCTCCTAATTTAAATTAATTTTTAACTGGAACGGGATGAATATTAGCAAATGCTTATTTATCTGCCATTATGCTGCACGGCAGCAGCAATTGCTGGTCCGGTGCCACTTTATCAGGTACTGATGCCTGGCATTGTACCCGACCATCCCAGCTAACGCGCAGATATTCTCCTGGATTAACCCCACTGAGCCAGGCTAAACCGTCATCACCAACCATGCCCATTTCAAGGCCTTTTGAATTCTTCACGCTGGCACCAAACGGAGGATGTGTACCATCAACCAACTTGAGTATGGCAAACAAACGTGTTCCTTTGAGCACTTTAAATTCGCGATACCCAATTGCCCCTTCGGTCAGTGCCGATTCAACCACGGATTGTGTAGCCTCTACATCATCTGGCAGTTTATTGAGATCAACAGAGTAGGTGTTTCTGTAATAACTGCTGACATCGGCAACAACACCTTTACCCCAGCGATTAGTCTGCACATAACCACCATTTACCGGAACATCACCCACGCCGTCTGTTGAAACCATCATTCTTGTTCCACCATTAAAACCTCCGGAATGCAGGGCTGCGCCTTTGGCGGTGATGGTAGCGCCACCACTCGCGCTCAGGCTCATTGCACTGTAGTTATTCTGTACAGTAGCGAACGATGCCGTCACATCTGCAATCGAGTTATGGCGACTGTAATATCCGTTCAGCTGCGCACCACGGCTATCCGTATCCCCGTGATTAAGACCCGCATTGATGCTGTAGTTACCCTGATAATCATCCAGTGAATCACTATATCCTACCGTCTCAGTAAAACGACTGTCGTTCATGCTACCATTATAGCTGACGGTTCCACTTCCGAGAGGCAGTGACAGCCTCAGGTAAATTGCATCATTGTCTTTTCCATGAAACTTCGATCGCGATCCTGTAATCCCTAAGGATAAATTTTTTAAACCAAATGCATCAAAGTAGCGGTTAATGCTGGCCGTATAATAATCGGATGGACTTTTATCCCAGTATGTTTGATGACTGTACTGAATATTGAAAGACGTATGCAAATCCGTAAAATATTTATTTACAGAAATGGTATACAACTCCTTATCCTGACCTGAAGAGTAATCGTTGTAACGTTTATCAAGATATTGTTGCATAGTCATGTAATTACGTTCAGAAAAACGATAACCTGAGAACGTAATATCAGTATTGGCATCATCAAATCTCTTGGAATAACTTATACGCCAGGATTTTCCTTTTTTATCACCGCTATCAAAACTTGCATATGACTGTGTTACATCAGACGAAATCGTCCCCCAGTCCTGTAGATCACGACCAGCACCTATGGCCAGTGCATTGTAGTCACCGGAAAGTATAGTACCACCATACAAGGACCAGTTATTACTGACCCCCCATGACATTTCACCACCGCTGAATACCGGTCCCTGAAGATCGTGCCTCATACTACGCGAACGCCCACTAACGAATTTATAGCGGATCTGTCCTGGTCGTGTAAGATAGGGTATATAGGCCGTATCAACATAAAATGTTTTTTTCTGCCCATTGCTTTCAATTACTTCTACGTCTAAACGGCCCCTGACCGAACTGTCAAGATCCTGAATTGTAAATGGGCCTGCAGGAACAGTGCCATCATACAAGACCCGATCCTGCTGCGTGACCACAACGCGCGCGTTTGTATCTGCAATTCCGGTAATCTGAGGGGCGTATCCACGCAGTTTTGGCGGTAACATACGATCGTCGCTCTCAAGGCTGACTCCTGTATATGACCAGCTGCTGAAAATATCAGAGTTAATATAGCTCTCGCCTATCATCAGTTTAGACTGAAGTCGGGACAGTGCTCTGTACGCATAAAACCGCGTCCAGTCTGACTGACTGGATGTTCCCGAATTATTACCTTCACTACGAGTAATACTGCCCTGATAATCAGCCCGCATCCTCCAGGGACCTGCGTTTATCCCTGTCGTACCATTATAACTCAGGGATTGGGTACTCTTACCGTCTTCTGGCTTAGTGAAGTTACTGTTGACATTATAGTCAAAGAGTATTCCAGGGATGCCCTCCTCCCAACGGGACGGAGGAAGCCATGATGCATCAGAGTATTCCAGCCATGCCTGAGGCATATTAATGACTAATATACCTTCTGATAAATCTGGCTTTATAGTGAAGCCTGAAAGCCCTGTAAGATCAGCACATAAACCATCCTTTTTCCATTTGATTTTATCAAATGACGAAGAAGTCAGCCCGAACATCCCAACTAAATCTTTATTAAGACATGGCTCAGGAAGATCCCCTTCCTTTTTATCAGGCGAGTCTGTAAAAGTAATTGTTTCATCACTGGCTGAGATGGGTTTTCCATTAACGATGATTTTTAGCTGATACTTGCCGGGTAAAATATACCCCTGTTGGGAGAATCTTGAAAAATCAATATTTTTCTTATCGCTGGAATCGAGAACATCAGTATTGAATTCTACAGCGCGTCCATTGCTTGATAATAGAATAAGAGAAACGGCAAGAGCCATCTTACTGATGATAAATGGATTATTTGTCATTTTTTAGACCATCATTGGATAACTAAAAAAACACTATCCTTTCTGATTCCTTTAATGAAAGATATTACAAAACTGGCACTTAATAATAAATTTATTTACTCTTGAATAACTAGAATGCCAACTGTTGCATTGCTATATTTTTTAATGATATTTTCTTTATCAACAGTAAATCGTAATGTATATTTCAAGTTGCGTAGTGCTGGATCGATCCTGACGGGTGGCATAAATTCGCCCACCTGCACTATCTCTCCATTCAACCCAATCAGCTGAACGGGGGTATCTGTTTTCTTCGGAAATTTGACAGATGGAATTGAAATACCATAAACCATTATTTTAACACGGCTACCTGCAGAAAAAGCAGAATTAACCATATCGCAATCCTTGAGTTTAAGAGTGAATGGAGTTTCAAAAAAAAACGTACCATTTCCCGTTGCTTTAACAGTATCTTTTTTCATGACAACGTTCTGCCATACGTTATCCATTTCTATCAGGCAGGCTGACTCGATGACTGAGCCAGAAAATGCAGCCTTTCCCCGCCACCATGACTGCTCTCCTTCAAGAGAATACGGGGGGGAGGGAGAAGGAAGTTCCGCGGTTTCCCGCCACCAGTGCGGACCAGCAATAACTGAAGTTGATGCGTGCACAAAAGGACTAAACAACACGAATACAGCCCAGAAACTCCAGTTCATATTAACTTCCTTCTCTCTAGACCTCAGGGGCTGATGATAGATCTCAGCCCCTGATTTGCATATTACTGATAGCTTAAGCTAAAGTTTGCAACTGCAGTGAAGTCACCAGCAGCGACGGTCTTACCAGTTGCCTGTTTCACCCAAGTCTGGAACTGAAGGGTATTATTACCTTCAGAAACAGGAATGAAATCTGATGCGGTACCAAATTTGACATCGCTACCATTGTTGATAACAACAGCAGTGTTGGTTGGACCAGAAGTTGCCAGCTCAGTAGCAACAGGGCTAGATGCACCCTCTCCATCAACTGAAGAGATTGTGTTACCGCTGAAAGTGATCTGAACGCCTTTAGTCAGCGCGCCAACGTCACATTTGGTCAGTTTGATATCCAGGGTTTTCTGGGCTGAAACACCACCGTTTGATAGAGATGCTTTTGAAATCTGGCCGAAATCAACTGACTGATCTGCCGATTCTGCAGTGATGCCACATGGTGCATCAACAACAGTACCTTTAAAATTAATAACGCCCTGACCCTGCTCAGCAGCATTTGCACCAAAAGCAGCCAGCAGAACAGCAATTGCACTAACTTTTACTAATTTACTCATTTTTAATTACCTTGTTTGATTTATCTACTTAACATCCAGTTGTCAGCATGAATACTGGGGAAACCACACTCCGGAAAGTATAGTCTCGCCAGCTGAGTCACAGACTCAACAGTACTTTTAAAAAATTGTAATACTAATACCTTGTGCTTTGATTCCTGTCTGATTATAAAATAGTACATAAGCAAACACTCTTTGCAATGCACTAATTTATAACAGTGCTGAATTAAAAATTGTATGTGTACTTACGGTTCGCCGACTGTATCAACCCTCCGAATATAATAAGATAAACTCCCTTTTTTAAATACCCCACGACTGGTTGGTAAAATCACTAAAATTTAGCACAAGAAAGAACATTTAAAAAAAATTTTTATAGCTTATGGGTGACAAAATCACCAGTTAGTAACTAACTAAATTTAATTTACCCGGAAATAAAAACACCCACCCCATGTAATGCTGTTACCTTAGACAGATTCCGACAAGACAATTTTGATGTGTCATTTTTTTCAAATTCCCTTCATTATCTTTTAATTCCTCACTGCTGTTTATCCCGTCAATGTCCTAATCTCGACGCCGAGAAATTTACCACCTTATGATTATTAAACTCATATAAATTACCAGTATGACATTTAATGTCGATACTTGTGGCTTTTTTGGTATAATGCACCATTAAATATCAATTCATTGGGACTTTATGCTTGCTTTTACAAAAAAAAAGGAACAATACACTAAAACCTTAAATTGGTTGTGGCTATTGAAAATTAATTAATGATAGCTTTAATCAAAAAAAGAGTAGTATCTTAGGTATTTTTTATGTTTTTTGAACATTTTGTTCACATATGATTTGGATTTCATTTTTTTAATCCAGTCCGACTCACAAAAACAACTATAAACAAATAAACATAAAAAAAACAACCATTCATTAACAATAACGTGTTTCTATGCAATATTAATCCGTTTTTCTGACTTTGCAGCTTTAAAAAAAACCCATTACTCCAACGAGTAGCGATTGATTCTTTTCGTCGAATCGTAAAGATTGAAGAATCTGAAAAACACTTCATTTCACAACAGTAAAGCTATCTCCCTGTAATATAAGTCAGTATCGTCTGGAAAAGTACCCTATCTGTAATTTTTTGTAATGTAAATTACACCTGTTCGTCAGTTTTCTTATAATTTTCATCTCACATATTCAGCACTGACTCCATTATCAGGCATAAGAAATAATGTTTCACAGGGTGTTTTTTATAATTCACCTCATCTCATCATCTTTTTTTTCTAATATATCCTTAATACCATTCAATTTTTTTGCAAAGCCCTGCCAGCTTTGGTCTGATTAATACAGTAAATCATCCGATTTATCTCGAAACTCTCAGACTATGAGCATGTTTATACCGACAGTACCGTCACCATGAAAATGACATATCCATAGTGTGTGGTTTGCAGGGAGACAGTTCAGGCAATGCTCTAAAAAGCGCTACATCATTCTGTTCTGATCCAAGAGAGCCTGGACACTCTCTTCAACCGCCCTTTTTTCTTTTATCCATCTATAAACAGTTACTTACACATCATCAGAGTCTGTATAAGCGCGCAGGCAGAGGCCTTTTTAATTCTTTCTGACCAGGTTATTCTCCTCACTGGAGAGAAAAGCCGATTATCCGATCCAAAACGGATCCTGACAGGATCGATTTATTCCGGTCGTTTTTACTGGACATATACGCGAAAATACGTTCCTCGTCCGCAGATAACGGAGATTGAAAAATTGCGCACTCATCCCCTGCAAATGCTGCAGAATTCACACAGCGACGTCAGTGTACATAATGTGAACAATCCGGTCGCCGCGCGTTACTTTGACTACGAAAGTGCCGTTGCGCTCCGGGATCTGGCTGCCGCCTACGGTACTGATATGCCCCGCTACCTGCTGGCGCCGGAAGTGGCCGTGCTGCTGTCACGGGTGACCGATCTCCGTAAACGTCTGTTTATCGATACCCTCTGGAATACCGGCGGCCGGCTCAACGAGATCCTGCCGCTCACAAAAGAGGACTTTGCGCTCGACTCACCGGCTACCGGTGCACCGCTTGAAACACCTTTTGTGGTGCTGCGGACACTCAAACAGCGACGGCTGGCAGACGCCTCTGTTAACCGTAACCGTCGGCGGGGACGTCCGACGAAAGAAGAGCAGCAGGCAGAGCGTGATGCAGAAAAGGAAATTCTCAGCAACCCGCCGCGCGCCGTACCCCTTACCGATCCGGGATACGTGCAGCGGCTGAGGGAATGGTTTGCAACCGCGAACCCGCCCGCCGGCACACGGCTGTGGGATATCAAAAGCGAAGATACGGCACGGAGCTGGATAAGCCAGGGGGTGGCGGCCGCGGCGCGCGACGGCGTGACATTTTCAGTGCGGCCGGTGACACCAAAAACGTTTCGCGACTCCTTTGCGATGCATCTGGTCCAGCACCAGGTTCCGCAGAAAGTCATTCAGACCCTCATGGGTCATAAGGATGCCAAATCCACCGAATGGTACACCCGGGTGTTTGCGCTGGATGTGACGCGCCAGCTCGGAGTACGTTTCTCAATGGATACACAGGAAGCAATACACCTGCTTTCCGCCGGCGATAAGAAAAGCTGATCCTTTGCGTTGTCCTCACTGCACGGACAGATGTCCCGCCGGCTCACCGGTCAGGAAAGTGAGTGCGGTACAGCCTGTTCAGGGCTGATATCGCGGGGCGGGCAGCAGCCCGGATGTCCGTCGCCTTTACCGCACTCACTCTCCCGCGCTCTTTTTCTGTTGCCGTTAAAGTGTCGGTCGCTCTGCTTCATACTGTATGAGGATCTGTACTGGTCGGGTTTCTTACGTGATGTGGGAAACAGGTGAAGTTTACCCGTATAAATGCCTGTATTTCTGAGGCACCGGTAGTGAGGAACGGGCGGGGATGACATCCACAGTGGGAGCAACCGGCATCAGGTCAGCCAGAACGGCAGCGTTTCAGAGTGAATGTGGGAAATACATCAACTTATCGCCCGGATAAGTGAGACTGACCCCCGGCAGAAATGCGGGAATGACAGCAACTTTATCTGCTGCAAGATGGGGGACACATCAACTTTCCCGGCATTATATGGGAAAGACATCAACTTCCGGCTACTGGTAAGTGAGCCTGCATTAGTCTCTTCTTTGGGTATGTGGGAAAGACGCCTGGTTTCTGCACTGCCATGTGGGATTTACATCAACTTTCAGTCCTGCACAGGGGAAAAACACCAATATTTGAACCCGGCACCGTACCTGGCACGGCAAATTATTGTCAGGTGCCTGACCGTACGGGAAAAACACATGTTCAAAAAGCACGAAGGTACAGTCCTGGCAGAACCCGCAGACAGATACAGGCAGCCGTACGATAATATTACCGGGAGAAAAGACATACAGCGTGAAAGCGGATATCCCGCATCTGTCCTTTCAACAGGACATCACGAGCGACGTATGGGGGGCGATAAGTCAGAAACAGCCCCTGTCATTCAGCATTTTGGGAAATACAGCAACTGAACGGTCCTGCGTTGTCACATCACCGGTCACGCAGGCGGCAGGAGGCGGTCCATAACACTGAACAGGAAACGTCCGTCTTCCAGCGCACGGTAACTGACCCTAAGCGGCGTTTTTTCATTGATTTTTGGACGGCTGGATCAAGAAATGTACGTTTTATCTCCGCTTTACAAAGCTTTTAAAAAAGAAACGTTGGATATGTGCATAATGCAACTGAAGGGTGACCGGGGTATCTGCCGCAACCGGCTCCTTTGCGCTTCCTCGGCCATTCACGGGCAGGACCGGTCATGGCCTGCGGCGAGCACTGACGTCAGACACACCTTATTCTGGCTGTTCACTACTACCGCCTGCAAGGTATGAATCACTTCTTCGCCGAAGAGAAATAACAGGATGGCACAACCAGACCTTCTGAAAGCAGTTCTTCAATAAGCAGCTGAGACGGGCAAGCCCTGTGCGGAATTAGACAGATTTTAAACTCTTGAGAATTAAGTATCCGCCACGCTGAAACAGCATGTCGGGATATTTATTTGCCCCAGTCTTCCAGCACCAGACCCGGCACCCGCTTAAATCCCCGTGTGTTGTTGGTCACCAGGACGGCGCCGGCGACGATGGCATGTCCGGCGATCGCCGTGTCATTCGGGCCAATCGGTGTGCCGGCCAGACCCGGCTCTACTTTGATCCCGGTGGTGGCATCGACCGCGGCGCGGCCTCAGGTCCGGTGGCGCCGAAACGCATTTCAGAATAGGTAATGGCAGAAATCACTATCCGCTGATTACGCAGCACCGCGCATAAGTACGGCCTCCGGTTACTCGCGCATGATGAATGAGCAGATACAGGTGTCGAGCAAATAGATTTTGTTCACAGGTTAAATCGTCCCTCGTCAGAGACAACGTCCTCGCGATCTGCCAAAAAGTCCGGATCAGCCTTTTCCAGGCTGATGAACGAACCCCAGGTTGGCCGGACGGGACGCAGAATGATACTGCCCCCTTCCCGGACGATCTCCAGTTCGCTCACCCCTTCGAAATCCGGATAGCGAGGCAGACCCCGGTTATTACCATTTTTAAAAATCGATAAAGTTCTCATGTACGTAATCTCATAAGTCCTTTGCCCTATACACTGAGCGTGGTCTGTGAAAAGCACTGGCGATTAAAGAACGGGTATCTGCTCAAAAATGGTCATAAGTCCGTTCTGATTAATCGATGAAAACCACTCCGGCTCTGATAATAATCCTTTTATAGTTCTGGTATCTCTCTGAATTTTAATGCTTAAGTCACAGGCAGCTATCCAGATCCACCGCAAGCAGCGTCTGGTTGCTGCGCTCGGCTGGTACACTATTAAAAGCGGGCTGATTACGGTTAAGAATAGCGACCGGATAGCCTTCACCCGTGCCCAAAGTAGCCATAGGCTTTTTTGGTTTGCTGACGCTTGTGTCAGTCAGAATAATATCAGGCATGATATGCTCTCGAGACTTTTTAACCTGTCTCAAACATACTCTGTAAAGACCTGTGGCGATTCACTGTGAGCAAGCCTTTTGGCTTTTTGCTCAGTGGGACAGCATGATCTGAAAACGGGGCATGTTAACCCGGTTATCCTGAAGAGAGCGACATTCTGGAGCAGAGCGCTGTTATCTTTGGGCGGGCAAAAGCCGTCTTTAAGCCGCCACGTTGCCTGGAAAAGCGAATGTGGATTATAACGTCCTCTGACAGACTGACATTATCCGGGCGGGAAGTATTTTTCATGCATCCCAATCCACGCTGAATCTATTTTGTTAAGGCAATGATACCCATCGTTACGCCAGCAACAGCCGCAGCTCCGACAGCAACTGCCCCGGCAGTATCCCAGTTATCCTGTGTCGTGCCTTTCATACACGTATTCGTATGAACTAAACGCCCCTGATCATCATATACGGGTACACAGGGTGAATCGTGAGCACAGCCAGCCAGTAAGCTTGCCAGCAGAGTTGCGCTAAGAAAAATTTTGATTCTGTTCATTAGATGATTCCTGCTTTAAAAACATTAATTTGCTTCTTACATATCAGGCACAAAATGAGAAACCCTTGGTTCAGCTCGTTTCCTGCCGTTTTCCGAACGACGCTTCTCCGTGAATGTTCTCAGACATCATATTATTCAGAAATGCTTCAGACGAATATTCCTGAACTTCAGTAGGTACAATGATGATACGACCACCTTCAACAGCCCATCAACGTTAACGCGTGTTTGAGAATGCATCAACATTGCCGATGCTTCATTCTGATTCGATTTATTGCTCAATGTAACTGCCTCAGTCAGGTTGGCGACAGTGGATACATATAATCGCACCAGCGCCAGTGCCCCCTATTCCGCTCGGATCACACACCCACATAGTCAGAGATTTATTTATATGTACAATAATTATTGATCAACTCTTAAATTGTTGTTCGTTTATCTTTTAATTGTACGTTAGCGGGTGTATAACGGAGTCCAACTTATTTGTTTAGCGCGGATGGCTAATGAAACGTGACTATGGCGGCGTTGCATCAATTGCTCTCAGAGCCGGGGCCTTATTGAAGGGAATGAGCTCAGACATTGAAGCTCAGCGGGAAGAGTTCGATCTTTCGGATTATCATCAGACTTTTACCCGAAATGCTACCGCCAACCTTCCTAAGTTGAGCCGGCGTATTGTCGAACAGGCTATGCGTGAGATGGAAGAGTCTGGATATTTGTTCAATAAAAAACAGGTAGGAAACGTTGAACAATACGCCCTCACTATACAAAATGTCATCGACATCTATGCTCACCGAAAAATTCCCAGGTACCGGGACAGATATAAAAAGCCTTACACAATCTTTGTGGTTAACCTGAAAGGCGGTGTTTCTAAAACAGTAAGTACGGTCACACTTGCCCACGCTATGCGTGTACATCACGATCTGCTGCGTCATGATTTGCGTATTCTGGTTGTTGACCTCGATCCACAGGCATCCAGTACCATGTTCCTGGACCACAAAAGCAGTATTGGTTCAGTATTAAAAACGGCTGCGCAGGCAATTCTGAACGATCTCGATACTGAAACATTAAAAAGCGAAATCATTCGCCCCACGATGATCCCCGGTGTTGATGTTATTCCCGCTTCTATAGACGACGGGTTCGTAGCAACCGAATGGGAGGCTCTCGTTGCAGAGCATCTGCCAGGTGTTAAGCCAAGTGAAGCACTGAGAAAGGTCATCATTGAGCGATTAGCGGACGATTATGACTTTATTTTCATCGACACAGGGCCGCATCTTGATCCCTTCCTGTTAAATGGACTCGCTGCCAGCGATCTCCTTTTGACCCCTACCCCTCCGGCACAGGTGGACTTTCATTCGACACTGAAATATCTGACCCGCTTGCCTGAAATGCTTGAGCGGCTGGAGGCTGAAGGCGTGGAACCCCGCCTGCAGGCAAGCATTGGGTTTATGTCCAAGATGACGAACAAGCGTGATCATGAGACATCACACAGCCTGGCCCGTGAAGTGTATGCCAGTAACATTCTGGATGCATCACTTCCACGCCTTGATGGCTTTGAACGGTGTGGCGAGTCCTTTGACACAGTCATCAGTGCTAATCCGCTGTCTTATCCAGGCAGCGCTGAAGCTCTGAAAAAGGCGCGCACCGAAGCTGAGAGGTTCACTAAAGCAGTTTTTGACCGTATTGAATACATTCGCGGATCCGTACAATGAAAAAGATAATGGCAAGAGGCAGAGTTCTGGGCAGTCATAACTCAGAATTCGCGAAAATGCTTAAAGACGAAGGCCAGAGCAGGGTATTTACTCTTAAATCTGGTAAGCAGGCAAAATTTGAAAGTGTCTCGATCCTCAGCGGTGATATCGAGTCCCGTACCTTTGTTGACCCGGATATAAATGGCCGCGATCAGTCTCTGTTAACGCCTGATTCGCTGAGTGATATATCGAGGACTATTAAACTCCAGCAGTTTTTCCCGGCAATCGGAAGAGAAATTAACGGGAAAATTGAGATCCTTGACGGGTCGCGCAGGAGGGCTTCCTGCATACTTAATCATGTCAAATTTGACATTCTGGTGACCAGAGATGATATCGATGTCCAGGATGCGAAACAGCTCGCAAAGGATATTCAGACTGCGCGCGAACACAGTCTTCGCGAACTGGGTAAGCGGTTCGTCCAGCTGGAAAATGGTGGTCTGACAAAATATCAGATAGCGCGCTCAGAAAATGTTTCACCATCAAAAGTGACGAGAGCATTGCAGGCAGCCTCCGTCCCTGACGAAATAATATCGGTTTTTCCAGTGGCCAGTGACCTGTCTCATGCTGACTATATGACACTGCTAAAATGGGTTGGGAAGGCACGACAGGCTGATATCAGTATCAACGAGTTGGCAGAAGATGTCAGACGACAGGTCATCAGCATAAAATCTGATGAACAGTTGGACAAAACCCTGATCCTCGCATTTTTCCGGAATGCGTGTACTAGCGGGAAAGTCAAACGTGAGAAAAGAGTGGAGACGGAACAACTTCGTAACTTCGCCGGACACAACCAGTTCGCACGTAAAAAAGTTGACGCTCAGAAGAGACTGGTAGTTTATGAGTTTTCACGTATGTCAGCTGATGTTCAGTCTCGAATTGATGCAGCAGTAAAACGCATTATTGCTGAAGTAGAGGAAGATTAAGTGCAAAAGGAGGATGCTGAGCATCCTTTTTTACCATGCCTTTTTTTTGTTTATCTTACAGATTTAAAACAGTTTTTTGAATTTATTTCAAATTGAAATTACTGAGGGAGTCTGAGGAACAATGTGCGTGGCTGAGTTTGTGATGGTTTGAAACCATGGTGAATGTAGAAATTTTTGGCTTCTTCTGTGAGCGCATGAACCATGATTGCACGTACACCAATATTCTCGGCAACCCGATAGCAACGAAGCACAGCATCATGAAGTAAATCAGCGCCAAGCCCTTTTCCGCGCAATGATGGATCGACAGCAAGGCGGGCCAGTATAATTACAGGGATGGGATCTGGCATATTACGCCGAAGATTCCCTGTCGCTTCAGTATGATTGACGCTCCCGGTAGCCAGAGAGTAAAAGCCGGCTATTTGCTTTGTATCTTTCTTACAAACAACAAACGTTCTTGCCGCTCCGAGAGCCTGGTTTTTAAGGCCTTTCTGCTTTAACCAGTCATCGAGTACAGTCTCACCACTAACGAACTCAGCCACCTGATGAAAAGCGGACAAAGGTTCAGGTGCTGTTACATATCCCACTGAGGTTTCCTTGCCAGCAGTTTTTCAATGATGGGATCATCTGCGACCGGTGCATCAAGCAAATCGATGAACTCCGCATATTGCTCATCGTTAAAGTTAAATACCCGGCGATCAAGGATCACTTTCTCGGCAGCCTGACAGGCCATTTCAAGAATGAAGTCTGTACGTGACTTGTGAAGGATTTCCGCAGCCGCATCTATGAGCGCCCGCTGCGATTCCTTAGCTCTAAGGTTAAGTTGAACATCTGATTTCATAAGACACTCCTGTATAGCATTTGCTTTACAAGAATAGCACATCGACTCCGTATAGCAAACGCTATACGGAAAGCTGTCTTTTTCATATTTTAAATATCGATGTCTGCTATGTGCTGTGAGTTCAACCGATGGATGCAACACATTGGTTAAAACGCTCTGCGGGTGATTCATAGTCTAGCGTTTTTCTTGGCCTCTCGTTGAGCTGCCTGGCAACACTGTCTAGTCTTTGCTGGCTGTGA
>Ga0302347_1002030_pt1 | contig 21913 bp, 18 predicted proteins | sample PhyWR1_FD_202178 | JGI IMG/M metagenome (GOLD analysis project Ga0302347, IMG submission 202178) | Leaf surface microbial communities from wheat plants in UC Gill Tract Community Farm, Albany, California, United States - DLSL W.R1 (v2)... | ecosystem: Host-associated > Plants > Phyllosphere >...
GGCAGCCGCGCACGCGCTGCTTGGCAAGATGAGATTTTCAACCGGCGAACGATGCAGCATGAATCCCCCGCTCACTCCACAGACCGAGGCCCCGCAAGCGCACGGCGGCGCACGGGACGCCCTGGTCATTCCGGTGCTGGCCGAGCAGGCGCACCTGGACATGGTGCGCGAGCACACCGGCACGGTGCGGGTGCGCAAGGTCGTGCATGAAGTGCATGCGCCGCTCACCGCCCAGGGCTACCGCGAGGTGGTCGAGACGACGCGGGTGCCGCTCAACCAGGTGGTCCAGGCCACCGAGGCACCGCGCGAGGCGGACGGATTGCTGGTGATTCCGGTGTACGAGGAGCGGCTGGTCAGGCAGCTGGTGCTGGTCGAGGAAATCCATGTGCGCCGCCGGCGCGAGCCGTTCGAGCACAGCACGGGCGCCGCGCTGCGCCGCGAAGAGGTGGTGGTCGAGCGGCTGGATGCGGCCAGCGGGCAATGGCTGGCCGAGAAATCCTGAAGAAGTCGGTTGTTTTTCCTTTAACTTTCTGGAGTGATGCCATGCAAACAGTAGTGGGTGTTTTCGACACGGTTCAAGAAGCGCAGAGCGCGCGCGAATCCCTCATCAGCGACGGCTTCGATGCCGGCAGCGTCTCGGTGCAGGCCAACACCTCGGCGCTGGCCGAGGGCGACCAGGCCGCCACCGGCAGCACGTACGGCGACGGCACGGGCGAAGGCTTCATGGCCAGCGTGGGGCGCTTTTTCAACAACCTGTTCGGCGGTGACGACAGCGAGCATGCCGGCCACTATGCCGAGGCGGTGCGCCGGGGCAGCGCGGTGGTGGCGGTGACGGTGGCCGACGAGAGCCGCGTCGAGGCGGCGCGCACGGCCCTGGCCTCGGCCGGCGCGGTCGACATCGACCGGCGCACCGAAGCCTGGCGCCAGGAAGGCTATTCGGGCTTCAACCCGAGTGCGCGGCCCTACCAGGCCGATGAGATCCAGGCCGAGCGCAGCCGCTACCAGGCCCAGCCGGCCATGGATTTTTCCAGCCAGCGCCAGCCAGGGGCCAGCGGCACCGAAGCGGTGATCCCGGTGGTGCGCGAGGACATCGAGGTGGGCAAGCGCGAGGTGGACCTGGGCCGGGTGCGGGTGTTCTCGCGCACCGAGACGCGGCCTTTCGAGGAGCAGGTGCAGCTGCGCGAGGAGCATGCCGAGATCGAGCGGCGCGCCGTGGACCGGCCCGCCACCGAGGCCGACCTGAAGGCCTTCGAGGGCGGCAGCATCGAGATCCAGGAAACCGCCGAGCGGCCAGTGGTCAGCAAGACGGCGCGCGTGGTCGAGGAAGTGACGGTCGGCACGCAGGCCACGACGCGCACCGAAACCGTTTCGGACCAGCTGCGCAGCACGGTGGTCGATGTGCAGAACGACACTGCCTCCGGCACCGACTACCGCAGCCACTACCAGACGCATCTGGCCTCGCTGGGCGGCAGCTATGACGACTACGCGCCGGCCTACCAGTACGGCTCGACGCTGCGCGCCGACCCGCGCTACGCCGGGCGCTCCTGGGACGAGGTGGAAAGCGACGCCCAGCGCGACTGGTCCAGCCGCTACCCCGACAGCGGCACCAGCGCCTGGGAGCGCATGAAGCTGGCCGTGCGGCACGGCTGGGAATCGGTGACGGGCCAGCGCTGACGGCCCTGGCGGACGGGCCGCCCACGGCGGCCCGCCCAAACCACGTGCGGCTGGCCCGGCCATCGGCCTGTGCGGTCTGCGGCTTTTCTTGGCTCCTTTGGCGCCTTCGTCAGCCAAGCGCTTGAAAGCACTCGCCAGCCGCCTCAACTGTCTGCTTTGAAAGCGCCGCCATGCCTACTACTTCCTTCTCAATCGACGACACCGCGCCTGTCGCGCAGGCCGCCCCGGCGGGCAAGCCGGTGCTGGCCGTCAAGCCGCTGGGTTTTCCGTGGCCCACGCTCGACCCGTTTCTGTTTTGCGTCCACCACGACGACGCCTATCCGCGCGCCAATGCGCAGATGGGGCCGGCCGCCTCGCTGGCCGGGCGCGACATCGGCCAGGACTTCAGCCGCAGGGACGGCTGGAGCATGTACCACGGCAGCGCGGTGCCCGGCTTTCCGGCGCATCCGCACCGGGGCTTTGAAACCGTGACCGTCGTGCGCCAGGGCCTGATCGACCATGCCGACTCGCTGGGCGCGGCGGCCCGCTTCGGCGCGGGCGACGTGCAGTGGCTTACCGCCGGCCGGGGCGTGGTGCATTCGGAGATGTTTGCGCTGCTCGACGAGCAGGCGCCCAATCCGCTGGAGCTGTTCCAGATCTGGCTGAACCTGCCGGCTGCCTCCAAGCTGGCCGCGCCGCACTTCACGATGTTCTGGTCGCAAAGCATCCCGCGCCTGCGCGTGCTGGACGCGCAGGGCCGCGCCACCGAGATCGCCGTCATCGCCGGCCGGCTGGACGGCGCCGTGGCCGGCGACGGCCAGGCGGCGGCCGCGCCGGCGCCGCCGCCGGACTCGTGGGCCGCGCAGGCGGACGCCGACGTCGCCATCTGGACGATTCGCATGGCGCCGGGCGCGCGCTGGCTGCTGCCGGCCGCCAGCGGCCAGGGCACGCGGCGCCAGCTGTACTTCTTCAAGGGCGAATCGGCCGTGGTGGCCGGTCAGCCGGTGCCGCGCGCCAGCGCCATCGAGCTGCGCGCCAGCCACGCCGTGGAACTGGTCAACGGCGTCCAGGAAGCTGAATTCCTGCTGCTGCAGGGCCGCCCGATCGGCGAGCCGGTGGCGCAGTACGGCCCCTTCGTCATGAACACGCAGGCCGAGATCCAGCAGGCGCTGCTGGACTACCAGCGCACGCAGTTCGGCCCCTGGCCGTGGCCGGACAGCGCGCCGGTGCACGGGCGAGAGCCGGCCAGGTTTGCGCGGCATCCGGACGGCATCCGCGAGCAGCCCGGGGAGGACAGCGCCTAGCGGCGCGGCAAAAATGGCAGCGGCGGTGCGCCGCCGCCTTGGCCGCAAGGGCGCCGGGCAGGCATCACAGGCGTAGCGCGCGGGCCTTGCCTCGCTTTCAAGGCAGGCGCAAGCCACGCGGCGCGGCCACAGACAGGGAGCAGCTCCAACAACATGCGATGTCCAGGGCCACTAGCCTGGATGCGGAAAGCCAACCATGAAAAACTTCGTCATTTACCTGGTGGAAGACAACCCGGCCATTGTGTCCAATCTGGTTGAGTCGCTTGACGAGATCGCCCATCTCCAAGTCGCCGCCCATTCGGCCACCCAGGCCGAGGGCTGCCAGTGGCTGCAGGCGCATCCCGCTGGCTGGAACCTGGCCATCGTCGATCTGTTCCTCAAGCAGGGCAACGGCCTGGGCGTGCTGGCCGCCTGCCGCCAGCGCGCGCCGCACCAGAAGATGGTCCTGCTCACCAACTACGCCACGCCCGAAATCCGGCAGCGCTCCAGCCAGCTGGGCGCCGATGCGGTGTTTGACAAATCCACGCAGATCGACGGCCTGATGGACTACTGCATCGGCCAGGCGCGGCAAGGCACGGCGCATTGAGCGCGGGGGGCGGATGCTATTGAATCCATAGCTGCATGCGCAAGCGCCACCTGCGCATGGAGCACTTTTGATGCTTGTCACGCTCCTGCCCGGGCGGACGGCCCATGCTCGGCATGCCTTTGCCGCCTTGCCGCCTTGCCGCTTTTTATCGAAGGCCGGCGCCAAGCGCCCGGCAAGCGCTGGAACGCCCTTTGCGCGCAAGGGCGAACACTGGCCCGCGCGCGCATTGCGTCCTATACTTTGCGAATGAACGAAACAGTACATTCGGCACCGGACCGGCCGGCGGCGTCCGCTGCCGCCCACCGCCCGGCCCGGCCCGGCGCGCGGCGCGCGCAGCCCGGCGTCGCCCCGCCGGCGCCGCGCACCAACGACCCGGCGCGCACCATGGCCGGCATCCTGGACGTGGCCACCGCCGAGTTTGCCGAAAAGGGCCTGAGCGGCGCGCGCATCGACGAGATCGCCGCCGCCACCCGCACCAGCAAGCGGATGATCTACTACTACTTCGGCAGCAAGGAGGGGCTGTATCTGGCCGTGCTGGAGGAGGCCTACCGGCGCATGCGCGGCATCGAGGCGCAGCTCAACCTGGACGACCTGCCGCCCGAGGAGGCGCTGCGCCGGCTGGTGGGCTTCACCTTCGACCACCACTTTGGCAACCAGGCCTACATCCGGCTGGTGATGTCCGAGAACATGGAGCGCGGCCGCTACCTGGCGCAAAGCAAGGTGATCCAGGAAGTGAACGTGCCGGCCATCGGCGCCATCGACAAGCTGTATGCGCGCGGCGTGGCGCAGGGCATCTTTCGCGCCGGCCTGGAGGCGATCGACATCCATGCCTCGATCTCGGCGCTGACCTTCTTCAACGTCTCCAACCAGCACACCTTCGGCCTGATCTTCAAGACCGACACGCATTCGCAGCCGGCGCTGGCGGCGCGGCGCGCCAGCATCATCGAGACCCTGGTGCGCTTCGTGCGCGCGCCCTGAGCCCAGTGGCGCGGCACGGCGCGCGGCGCCGATGGCTTTTTCTGATTCGACCGATTGACCGACCGACCCAGCCCTGACCGGAACCCACCATGACACTTTCCCCGCCGCCTTCCGACCGCGAAGCCATCGCGCAGCCGTCCAACCCGCTGGGGCTGGACGGCATCGAGTTCATCGAATACGCCACCGCCAAGCCGCAGGCGCTCGGGCAGGTGCTGGAGATGATGGGCTTTCGCCCCATCGCCCGGCACCGCTCGCGCGAGGTGATGCTCTACCGCCAGGGCGGCATGAACATCATCGTCAACGCGCACGTGCCGCTGCTGCCGGGCGGCGCGCTGCTGCCCGACAAGCCGACGCTGGCGGCCATGGCGCTGCGCGTGCGCGACGCCGCCGCCGCCCATGCGCACGCGCTGGACAAGGGCGCCTGGGCGGTGCCGCCGCGCGTGGAGGTGATGGAGCTGAACATCCCGGCCATCCACGGCGTGGGCACCAGCCGCATCTATTTTGTGGACCGCTACGACAGGTTCTCGATCTATGACGTGGACTTCGTGCCGATTCCGGGCGTGGAGCAGCACCCGCCGGCCGTGGCCGGGCTGCATTTCTTTGGCCTGGTGCAGTACATCGGCAACGACCGCGCCGACGACTGGACCGAGTTCTACCGCGAGCTGCTGGGCTTTGCCGAGCTGGCGCCCGAGCAGCGCTTCGGCATCCTGCCCAAGGGGCGAATTTTGCAAAGCCCGTGCCCGGCGGCGTCCACCTTTTACCTGCAGCTGATCGAGCCCGATGCCAGCGTGCTCGACGTGGAGAACGACGAGCGCCTGCAGCGCATCGGCCTGGGCTGCCCGGACGTGCTGGCCGCCGTGGCCGCGCTGAACAGCCGGGGCGTGGAATTCGTCGAGTCGCGCGGCGTGCACACCGAGGGGCGCGGCGCGCTGACCAAGACCTGGCTGGGCAGCGTGAGCTTCGAGCTGGTGCACGATGCGCGCCAGGCCGGCGCATCGGGGGGTGCGGCATGAACCATGGCAGCGGCAACATCGGCGACTTCGGCATGGACACCATCTCGCTGGCCGGCCCGCTGGAGGCCAAGCTCCAGGCGGTGCGCGAGGCCGGCTTTGGCCAGGTCATGCTCTCGGCGCGCGACCTGGTGGGCCACCCCGGCGGCCTGGACGCGGCGGTGGCGGCGGTGCGCGCCAGCGGCCTGCGCGTGACCGGCTTTCAGGTGCTGCGCGACTTCGAGGGGCTCTCGGGCCACCTGCACGCCTACAAGATCGACGTCGCCAAGTCGATGCTGGCGATGTGCGCGGCGCTGGGCTGCCGGCTGCTGCTGGTGTGCTCGTCCACCTCGGCGCATGCCACGCTTGATGCCGCCGCGCTGGCAAAAGACCTGCGCAAGCTGGCGATGCTGGCGATTCCGATGAACATCCGGATTGCCTACGAAGCGCTGTCCTGGGGCCGCAGCGTGAACGAATTTCCGCAGGCCTGGGATCTGATCTGCCAGGCCGACATGCCCAACCTCGGGCTGGGGCTGGACTCGTTTCACCTGTTTGCCAGCGGCACGCCGCTGGACGAGCTGGAGCTGCTGGACGCGCACAAGCTCTTTCTGGTGCAGCTGTCGGACTTCATGTGGCTGGACATCAAGTCGGTGGCCGAGCGCATCGAGACGGCGCGGCATTTCCGCGTGTTCCCGGGCGAAGGCGTGCACAGCGCCGCGCTGGCCGCGCTGGTGGGCAGGCTGCACGCGCTGGGCTACCGGGGCGACTACAGCTTCGAGGTCTTCAACGACGACTACCAGCAGATGCCGCTGCCCACGGTGGCCAGGCGCGCCTGGCGCGCGGCCCAGTGGCTGGGCGAGGACGTGCTGCGCCGCTCGGTGCCGCTGCCCAACCAGATCCGGCTCAGGCGCTGAGGCGCTGACCGGACGCGCGCCCCGGGCATACCGTGGCGGCAGCGACACGCCCTATTGCATGGCGTGCAAGCATGCGGTAAGCTGGAAGATCAATGCTGCACTGCAACATGAACGCTTCTTTTTCATCCCTCCAAAATGGACTCGAAGACCTTCTTGGAGACCTGCGGTTCGCCCGGCGCAAGGGCGACCTGGGCCGGCTGGCCTTGCTGGCCTACTGCGAGGTCCGGCGCTGGGCGCGCGAGGCCAACGCGCAGGAGCTGGCCACGCACTCGTCGGCGCTGGTCAACAACTTTCCGTATGCCAGCCGCGAGGAATTGCTCACGGCGGTGGACGCGCTGATTGCCGAGCTTGAGCAGGCGCGGCAAAGCCTTGGCAGCGCGCGCCTGAACTGACCGGCCAGGCCATTTCTTGAAGAAAACAGGCCGGTTGCGCAGGCCCGGCCTGCGCTGTCGGCTATCAATTCAGCAGCAAACGCCGCCACGCGCCCTGGGCGCCGCGCTGCCCTGCGCGGCCGATCTGGCGCTAGCGGCGCAGCAGCCGCAGGCCGTTGGCCACCACCAGCAGGCTGGTGCCCATGTCGGCGAACACCGCCATCCACATGCTGGCGCTGCCGGCCAAAGCCAGCGCGAAAAACACCCCCTTGATGCCCAGCGCCAGCGCGATGTTCTGGCGCAGCACGGCCTGCGTGCGCCGCGACAGGCGCACGGTCTGCGCCAGGCGGCGCAGGTCGTCGTTCATGATGACCACGTCGGCCGCCTCGATGGCGATGTCGGCGCCCGCGCCGCCCATGGCAACGCCGATGTCGGCCCGCGCCAGCGCCGGCGCGTCGTTGATGCCGTCGCCGACCATGCCGGTGGCGCCGTACTGGCGCTGCAGCTGGCCGATGGCGGCGAGCTTGTCCTCGGGCAGCAGGTTGGCGCGCACGTCCTCGATGCCGGCCTGCGCGGCCACGGCGCGGGCGGTGGCTTCGTTGTCGCCGGTCAGCATGACGGGCACGATGCCCAGCGCCCTGAGCTCGGCCACGGCCTGCGGGGCGCTGGCCTTGAGCGTGTCGGCCACGGCGAACAGCGCCAGCACGCCGCCTTCGTTCGCCAGCAGCGTGACGGTGCGGCCCTGCGCCTCGTGCGCAGCCAGCGCCGCTTCGAGCGCGGGTGAACACTGGCCGCGCCCCTCGATCAGCCGGTGGTTGCCCAGCACATGCAGTTGCCCGGCGATGCGGCCCTGCACGCCCTGGCCGGCCAGCGCGCCAAAGGCCTCGACCGGCGCGGCAGTGGCCGGGTTTTCGGCGGCCAGCCCCTGCGCAATGGCGGCGGACACCGGATGGTCCGAGCGCGCGGCCAGGCCGGCGGCGATCCGTCCCGCTTGCGCCGGGTCCGCGCCGTCCCAAGCTTGCCAATGCACCAGCAGCGGCTTGCCCTGCGTGAGCGTGCCGGTCTTGTCGAGCGCCACGGCCTTGAGCCGGCGCGCGCCCTCCAGGTGGCTGCCGCCCTTGATCAAAATGCCGCGCCGCGCCGCCGCCGTCAGGCCGCTGACCAGGGTGACGGGCGTGGAGATCACCAGCGCGCACGGGCAGGCGATGACCAGCAGCACCAGCGCCCGGTACAGCGCGTCCGCCCAGCCCCAGCCCAGCAGCAGCGGCGCCAGCAGCGCCACGGCCAGCGCCAGCGCGAACACCGCCGGCGTGTACACGGCGGCAAAGCGGTCGATGAAGCGCTGCGTGGGCGCGCGCGCGCCCTGCGCCTGCTCGACGGCGTGGATGATGCGCGCCAGCGTGCTGTCGCTGGCGGCGGCGCTCACGCGCACCTCGATCTCGCCGCTCTGGCTGAGCGTGCCGCCGAACACACTGTCGCCCACGGCCTTGTCCACCGTCAGGCTCTCGCCGGTGACCGGCGCCTGGTTGACCGCGCTGGCGCCGGCCGTCACGATGCCGTCGAGCGGAATGCGCCCGCCGGGACGCACGCGCACCGTGGCGTCCAGGGGCACCTCGGCCAGCGGCACGGTGGCCCAGCCGCCATCGGCCTGGCGCATGTCGGCCGCTTCGGGCGCCAGCGCCATCAGGCCGCGTATGGCGTTGCGCGCGCGGTCCACAGCCAGCGCCTCGATCAGCTCGGCGATGGAATACAGCGCCATCACCATCGCCGCCTCGGGCCACTGGCCGATCAGGAAAGCGCCGGTCACGGCCACGGCCATCAGCGCGTTGATGTTCAGCCGTCCCCGGCGCAGCGCGGCCAGGCCTTTCTGGTAGACCTGCAGCCCGGCCAGGCCGATGGCCGCCAGCGCCACGGCCATGCCCGCCAGCGTCCACGCCAGCCCGGCGGGCGCCGCAAAGCCCAGGGCCTCGGCCACGCCCGCCAGCGCCAGCGCGCCGGCCAGCCGCTGCCAGCCCGCCGGCAGGCCGCCGGGGCCGGGCGCGGCGCCGTGGTCGTGGTCGTGGCCGTGGCCATGGCCGTGGTCGTGGTCGTGGCCGTGGCCGTGGTCATGTGCGTGAGGCGCGGGGCCATGGCCTTGGTGCGCGCCCGCGCCCGCAGCGCCCGGCCCACCCGCCGCGCCGGCGGCCAGCGGCTGCATCGGGTAGCCGGCCCGGCCAATCGTCTCGACGGCCGCCTGCAACGCCTGGTCCGGCGCGTCGATCGTCAGCGTGCGCGCCACCAGCTGAAAGTGCAGCGAGCGGATGCCGGGCACGCCGTCCAGGGCACGGCGGATGTCGGCTTCCTCGGCCGAACAGTCCATCGCCGGGATGCGAAAGCGCACCGCGCCGCTGGCCGGCCTGGGCAGCGCCGAGGCAGGAACGGCCGATTTCCCGGGCGCGGCGGATGCGGCACAGGCAGATGCTGCGGAGGGCATGGGCGCACCCGCACCAGCGGGTGCCGCGCAAGCAGGAGATGCAGTGGCGCACGCTGGAGAAGCGGCAGGTGCGGCAGGTGCGGCAGGTGCGGCAGAAGCATCCGAAGCATCCGGGGCGCGGGCAGGGGGATGGCAGCGGCCGTTCATGGTTTTTGTGTGGTGTGCAAGCATGCCACCCATTACAAACCCTGAACCCACTTGAAGGTCAAGCCATGCCGCCCGCAAAACCCCTGCACCTGATCGGACAAGCCGCCGCGCTGAGCGGCGTGAACGCGCCGAGCATCCGTTTTTACGAAAGGGAAGGCCTGCTGGCGCCCGGCCGGCGCACCGCCAACGGCTACCGCGGCTATTCGGCCGGCGACATCCACCAGCTGCGCTTCATCCGGCTGTGCCGGGCCATGGACATGTCGCTGCAGGAAGTGCGCGCGCTGCTCGACCTGGACCTGGGACGCCAGGCCGACTGCGCGGCGGCCAATGCCACGCTGGACGCGCACATCGCCCACGTGGGCCAGCGCCTGGCCGAGCTGCAGGCGCTGCAGCAGGACTTGCGGGCGCTTCGCGCCGGCTGCGACGGCAGCGGGCCGGCCTGCGGCATCATGCAGGCGCTGCACGAACGGGCCGAACAGCTGCCGCCCGAGGCGCCGCGCGTGCGCGACCCGCGCCATGTCTGAAGGCCGGCTGCGAGGCCGCGCTGCGCCAATTCCGCAGCGCAGGCAAGCCGCCGCCTGCTTGCCCCCTTGCGCAAAACGGGTTTGCGCGCCGGCTTGCCGCGCTTGCGCGCGCCGCCCACAATGGCCCGTTCCGCATTCCAAGGAGAGCTGATTTGGATCTCGCCTACCCTCGCCCGCAGCTGCAGCGCGCCCAGTGGACCAACCTCAACGGCACCTGGCGCTTTCGCTACGACGACCAGCACGCGCTCACCTCCCCCAAGGACATCGACAACTGGCCCCTGCAGATACGGGTGCCGTTTCCGCCCGAGTCGCAGGCCAGCGGCATCGGCGACCGGGGCTTTCACAGCGTCTGCTGGTACGAGCGCGACTTCGAGCTGATGCCCGGCGAGGGCCGCTTCATCCTGCGCTTTGGCGCGGTGGACTACTCGGCGCAGGTCTGGGTCAACGGCCACCTGGCCGCCACCCATGCCGGCGGGCACACGCCGTTTTCGGCCGACATCACGCACCTGCTCAATGCCTCGGGCCAGCAGACGGTGACGGTGCGCGCCGAGGACGACCCGCACGACCTGACCAAGCCGCGCGGCAAGCAAGACTGGCAGCTCGAACCCCATTCGATCTGGTATCCGCGCACCACCGGCATCTGGCAGACGGTGTGGATCGAGCCGGTGGCGCGCACCTACGTGGACAAGATCCGCTGGACGCCCAAGGTCGATATCTACGGCCTGGGCTTCGAGGCGCGCATCAGCGGCGACCCAGCCGAGGACCTGTCGATGGAGATCACGCTGCGCCATGGCAAGCGCCTGCTGGCCAAGGACCGCTACCAGGTGGTGGGCGGCGAGGTGGACCGCTTCATCGTGCTCTCGGACCCGGGCATCGACGACTTTCGCAACGAGCTGCTGTGGAGCCCGGAGCGCCCGACGCTGCTGGACGCGACCATCCGGCTGTTCAAGGGCGATGTGCTGATCGACGAATTCGAGTCCTACACGGCGCTGCGCACGGTGCACATCCTGCGCGACCGCTTCATGCTCAACGGCCGGCCCTACCTGCTGCGCATGGTGCTCGACCAGGGCTACTGGCCCGACACGCTGCTGGCCGCGCCCAGCGACCAGGCGCTCAAACGCGACGTGGAACTGGCCAAGGCGATGGGCTTCAACGGCGTGCGCAAGCACCAGAAGATCGAAGACCCGCGCTACCTGTACTGGGCCGACAAGCTCGGGCTGTTCGTCTGGGAGGAAATGCCGTCTTCCTACCGCTTCACGCGCACGGCCATCAAGCGCATGCTGCGCGAGTGGAGCGAGGCCATCGACCGCGACTACAGCCACCCGTGCATCATCGTCTGGGTGCCGTTCAACGAGTCCTGGGGCGTGCCCGAGCTGACGTCCCAGCACATGCAGCGCCACGCGGTCGAGGCGCTGTACCACCTGACCAAGACGCTGGACTCGACGCGGCCGGTGATCGGCAACGACGGCTGGGAATCGAGCGCCACAGACATCCTGGGCATCCACGACTACGACAACAACACCGAGCACATGCGCCAGCGCTACGGCGCCGAGATCGAGCCGGCGCAGCTCTTCGACCGGCGCCGCCCCGGCGGGCGCGTGCTGACGCTGGACGGCTTTCCGCACCAGGGCCAGCCCATCATGCTCACGGAGTTCGGCGGCATCGCCTTTCAGGACAAGAGCAAGGCCGACCCGACCGTCAAGGACATCTGGGGCTACACCCGCACGGCCAGCGTCGAGGAATTCGCCAAGCTCTACGAGGCGCTCCTGGACACGGTGATCCACACGGCGCTGTTCAGCGGCTTTTGCTACACGCAGTTCGCCGACACGTTCCAGGAGGCCAACGGCCTGCTCAACGCCGACCGCACACCGAAGCTGCCGCTGGCGCGCATCGCCAGCATGACCACCGCCACGCACAGCTGGATTCCCGGAGGCGTGTGATGCACCGGCTCGAACTGCTCAAGCCCGACGGGCGCCACCTGACGCTGTATTCGCGCCGGCCGATCGACCCGGCGCTGCTGGCGCCCAGCCCGTTCGCCGAGCCGCTGAACGCCAGCGCGCACCTGCGCTGGCATCCGCTGCGCGGCGAGTGGGTGACCTACGCCGCCTACCGACAGGGCCGCACGTTTTTGCCGCCGCCCGAATACAACCCGCTGGCGGTGACGCGCGACCCGGCGCACCCGACCGAGGTGCCGGCCGGCGACTGGGACGTGGCGGTGTTCGACAACCGCTTTCCCTCGCTGGCCGAAGCGCCGCCCGGCGCCGCGCCGCCGCCCGAGCTGATCGTGCCGACGGCGCCGGCCGACGGGCACTGCGAGGTGGTGGTGTTCACGCAAGACCCGTCCGCTTCGCTGGGCGCGCTGGCCCTGAGCCACATCGAATTGCTGCTGCAGGTCTGGGGCGAGCGCACCGCGCGCATCGGCGCGCGCCCGGGCATCGAGTACGTGCTGCCGTTCGAGAACCGGGGCGCCGAGGTCGGCGTGACGCTGCACCACCCGCACGGCCAGATCTACGCCTACCCGGTGGTGCCGCCGGTGCCGGCGCGCATGCAGGCCGTGGCCAGCGAGCACTGGCACCGCCAGGGCCGGGGCGTGCTGCAGGCGCTGATCGAGAACGAGCGCCGCGACGGCGCGCGCATGCTCTACGAAGGCCCGCATGCGGTGGCCTTCGTGCCGGTGTGCGCGCGCTACCCGTACGAAGTGTGGGTGGCGCCGATCGAGCCGGTCGAGGGCTTCGCGCAATTGGGCGACGCGCAGCGCGCCGACCTGGCGCGCGCGCTCAAGACCGTGCTGCTCAAGTACGACGGCCTGTGGCAGCGGCCCCTGCCCTATCTCATGGCCTGGTACCAGGCGCCCACCGACGGCCAGCCGCACCCCGAATCGCACCTGCACGCGCAGCTCTGGCCGCCCTACCGCACCCGCGACCGGCTGAAATACCTGGCCGGCACCGAGATCGGCGCGGGCTTTTTCGCCATGGACGCGCTGCCCGAGGACAAGGCGCGCGAGCTGCAGCAGGTCCAGGTGTCGCTGTCATGAGCCGCTTCGAAGACGTTTTTGGCAGCGCACCCGAGGCCCAGGCCGACGCGCCGGGCCGGGTGAACCTGCTGGGCGAGCACACCGACTACAACGACGGCTTCGTGCTGCCGATCGCCATTGCCCAGCAGACGCACGTGGCGATGCGCCGCGCCGGCGGGCCGGCGTTTTCGCTGCATGCCGCCGAGCTGGGCGAGGCGGTGCGCTTCACCCTGGACAGAGCGCCCGCCGCGCATTTCGCCAGCTACGTGTTCGGCTGCCTGGCGCTGGCGCGCGCGCAGGGCGCGGACATCCCGCCGCTGGACATCCACGTCGCCTCCGACGTGCCGATCGGCGTCGGCCTGTCCTCCAGCGCGGCGCTCGAAGTGGCCACGCTGCGCTGCCTGCGCGCGCTCCTGGGGCTGGCGATGGACGATGTGCAGATCGCCCAGCTCGCCCAGCGCGCCGAGATCGAGTACGCCGGCGTGCGCTGCGGCATCATGGACCAGATGGCGTCGAGCCTGGCCGACACCACGCGCGCGCTGCTGCTGGACACGCGCAGCCTGGAACGCCGCTTCGTGCCGCTGCCGGCGGGCAGCGGCGTGCTGGTGCTCGACTCGGGCATCGCGCGCTCGCTGGCGGCCAGCGGCTACAACCAGCGCCGCGCCGAGTGCGAGGAAGCCGCCCGGCTGCTGGGCGTGGCCTCGCTGCGCGACGTCGAAGGCATCGGTCAGCTGGCCGGCCTGCCCGATCTCCTGCAGCGCCGCGCGCGCCACGTGGTGAGCGAAAACGCCCGCGTGCTGCAGGCCGTGGACTGCGCCGGGCCCGAGGACTTTGGCCGCCTGATGAATGCCTCGCATGCCAGCCTGCGCGACGACTACGAGGTTTCCACGCCGGGGCTGGACACGCTCGTGGCGCTGCTGCAGGCGCAGGCCGGCGTGTTCGGCGCGCGCCTGACCGGCGCGGGCTTTGGCGGCGCCTGCGTCGCGCTGTGCCGGGCGGGGGCGGAGCGCGAAGTGGCCGGCGCGGTGCTCGCCGCCTACGCGCAGGCCGGCGGCGCGGGCCGCCAGCTGGTGCCGCCTGGCGGCTGAGGCGGCGGCAGGCGCTCCTGTTTCAATAGCAAACCGTGCAGGCGGTGCCTGGGCGCAAAGCCTGTTTCTTCACCCAAACCTCCTGGCGCGGGCGCGGGGCGGCGTTGCGGCGCCACGCCGGCATGCGGGCACGGACCAGGGCGTGTTTTTTACTCTTTTTTTCATAGCAGCTTGCGCAGGCGCTGCTTGCGCCAAAAGCCTTTTTTTGCTGTAAAAAATACCGTGGCGTGCGCACTGCCAGAGCGGCCCCGCGCTGGAAAAGCCCCGGGCGCCGGCTTACAGTGCGGCGATGCCCATCACCTCTTTCAAATTCCGCTTTTTTCCTCTGGCCCTGCTCGCCGCCGGCCTCTTCCTGAGCGCCGTCGCCTCCGCGCAGCCCGAGCCGCCCCGCCTCCTGCCCGAGAGCGGCCCCTGGGACAGCGGCGCGGGCTTTGGCTTTGCCCTGAGCAAAAAAGAGATCAAGCACACGCGCCAGTCCGTCAGCGGCATGGCCTGCAACCTGGATGCCCGGGGCCGGCGCATCTGCCTGATGGCCTTCGACGAAGGCGCGCAGGCGCGCTACGCCTACCTGGACGGGCAGGCCCTGGTGCCCGACGCCGAGCCCGTGGCGCTGCGCCTGGGCAGCGGCGAGATCGACGCCGAGGCCGCGGCCACCGACGGGCGCTATGTCTACGTCACCGGCTCGCATTCGGCCAAGCGCGGCGACTGCGCCAGCAACCCGGACAGCCGCCACGTGCTGCGCTTGGCGCTGGATGCGGCCACCGGCCGCGCCGTGCGCCCGGCCGGAAGCCACAAAGGCGTGCCGGCCGACTACGCCGACAGCGGCCGGCTCTGGTCCATCATGCAGGCGCAGCCGGCGCTGGCGCCCTATGTGGGCGAGCGCAAATGCCTGGGCGAGGCGCCGCCGGACGAGGCGCCCGGACTCAGCGGCCAGCAAGGCGCGAACATCGAGGGCCTGGCGGTGAAAGACGGGCGGCTGTACTTCGGCTTTCGCGGCCCGGTGCTGCAGGACACGGCGCTGGTGCTGGCCGTCGATGCCGACGCGCTCTTTGGCGCCCAGGCCGCGCGCGACCCGAAGGCCAGCGTGACACGGCTGGCGCTGGGCAAGAACCGGGGCATCCGCGACATGCTGGCCGTCCAGGACGGCTTTTTGCTGCTCGCCGGCCCCGACGACAGCCGCGCCCACCAGGGCGCGGGTTGGGTGGTTGCCTGGTGGGACGGCCAGGCCAGCGCCAAGGGCGGCGTGGCGGCGCCAAAAATCCTGGCCGCGCTTGACCTGAGCCGCGTCCAGCTGCGCAAGTGCGACAAGGAGCTCAAGCCAGAAGCCATGACGGTGCTGGAAGAAACCCCGGCCGCCTACAAGCTCCTGGTGCTGTCCGACGGCCTGTGCGACGGCGGGCCGCTGGCCTTCACCGTGGCGCGCTGAAAAAAAGAGTTTCCTCGGAAGGCTTGAATGCCTCAGGCTAGCGTCCGGGACCGGCTGAACCCGTCCTCAACGCGCGTCGGCCCGATGCGCGGGTGCTCGCCCGGCAGCAGGCGAGCCGTCTGCCCGACGGGGCAATGCCGCCGCCACTTCATGGCCGCGCTGGCGAAGATGGTCCTGGGATTACCGCAAGCGGTTTTCCTGCTGAGCCCGCCCGGCGCTAGCCCTGCAGCGCGGCGCGCACGGCGGCTTCATCGAGCGCGGCAAACGCCAGGTTGTGCCGCCCGGTGAGCGGGCCGCCGCCGGGAACGACCTGGCCGTCGGCGTCATGGCCCAGCGCCTTGAATTTCCACAGCGTGCCGATCAGCTTGAGGTTGCCGACGCACTGGCCTTCGGGCGTCAGGACGCGGACCAGCTGGTCGTTCACGCGGTGCAGGGTCAGTGGGGTCAAGGCAGTCGCTCCGGTGCACAAGGGTTGATCGGCAAAGGCCGGGTGAAGGAGTTTAGAGCGCATCGGCCGCGGCCGGCAAACGAATTTTTTCCATGAAACAGGCCGCTTGCACAGGATGTGCCTGCGCAGGCAGCTATTGATTTAATAGCAAAAGCCACTGGCCGGCTTGCCTGCGGCAAACAGGAACACCCGGGCCGGTTACCCTCGGGCCTTGCCCGATACTTTTTTTGAAAAGGCCGAAAGATGCTCGATCTGCTCGTCAAGAACGCCAGCCTGCCCGATGGCCGCAGCGGCATGTCGGTCGCGGTGCGCGGCGGCCGCATCGCCGAGGTCGCGCCCGCGCTGGACGCGCCGGCCCGCGAGGTCGTCGATGCGCGGGGCTATTTGCTCAGCCCGCCGTTCGCCGATGCGCATTTCCACATGGACGCCACGCTGAGCTACGGCCTGCCGCGCGTCAACGCCAGCGGCACGCTGCTCGAAGGCATTGCGCTGTGGGGCGAGCTCAAACCCACGCTCAAGGCCGAGGCGCTGATCGAGCGGGCGCTGGCCTACTGCGACTGGGCCGTGGCCAAAGGCCTGCTGGCGATCCGCAGCCATGTCGATACCAGCGACCCCAGCCTGCTGCCGGTCCAGGCGCTGCTGGAGGTCAAGCGCCGCGTGGCGCCCTACCTCGACCTGCAGCTGGTCGCCTTTCCGCAGGACGGCGTGCTGCGTGCCAAGGGCGGCATGGACAACCTCAAGCGTGCGCTCGACCTGGGCGTGGATGTGGTCGGCGGCATTCCGCACTTCGAGCGCACCATGGCCGAGGGCGCGGCCAGCGTGCGGCTGCTGTGCGAGCTGGCCGCCGCGCGCGGCCTGCCGGTGGACATGCACTGCGACGAGAGCGACGACCCGCTGTCGCGCCACATCGAGACGCTGGCCTTCGAGGCGCAGCGGCTGCACCTCGAAGGCCGCGTCAACGGCTCGCATTGCACCTCGATGCATTCCATGGACAACTACTACGTTTCCAAGCTGCTGCCGCTGATCTTTGAGGCCGGCGTGAGCGTCACCGCCAATCCGCTGATCAACATCACGCTGCAGGGCCGGCACGACAGCTATCCGAAACGCCGGGGCATGACGCGCGTGCCCGAGCTGCTGGCCGCCGGCGTGAACGTCGCCTTCGGCCACGACTGCGCGATGGACCCGTGGTATTCGCTGGGCTCGGGCGACATGCTCGACGTTGCGCACATGGGCCTGCATGTGGCGCAGATGACGAGCCAGCAGGGCATGCGCGCCTGCTTCGACGCGGTGACGGTGAACGCGGCGAAGGTGATGCGCCTGCCAAGCTACGGCCTGGAGGCGGGCTGCGACGCCAGCTTCGTGCTGCTGCAGGCGCAGGATGCGGTCGAGGCGATCCGGCTGCGGGCGAACCGGCTGAAGGTCTGGCGCAAGGGCGTGCTGCTGGCCGAAACGCCCGAGGTGGTGGCGCGGCTGGCGCTGGCCGGCAGGCCGGCAACCGTCGCCTTTCGCCGCCCAGCGGCGGCTTCAGGCCCGTCGTGGACTGGGCGCACAGTGGCATAAAAATCAAATTTTGACGGGAATTTGATTTTTATGTGTGAAACATATTACACGTGCAACTTGTTGTTTGATAATTCAGAACCAACCATTTTTTGCTTGCATCGAGCTGACTCGATCGAAGCGGTCGGTTTTATAAGATGTCGGAGACAAAATTGATCAAATTCTTCCAAGGGGCGCTGTCCGTCGCACTGGCCCTGAGCGTGAACCTGGCCACGGCGCAGACCACGCTGCGCGCCTGGAACATCCACCCGGACGGCTACCCGGTCACCGAGGCCATGAAGAGCTTTGCCGGCGAAGTGGCAAAAGCCACCCAGGGCCGCTACCGGATCGAGCTGTTCTCCAACGCCGTGCTGGGCGACCAGCCCAAGGCGGTGCAGATGCTCAAGGCCGGGCAGATCGACGTCGCCGAGTTCAGCTCCGGCCCGCTCTCGGACGCGGTGCCGGGCATCAAGGTGCTGAACCTGCCGTTTCTCTTCACCGACTCGGCGCACATGTTCCGCCACCTGGACGGCAAGCTGGGCGAGCACTTTTCGGCCAACCTGAAGGCCGCCGGCTTTGTCGTGCTGGGCTGGTATGACGGCGGCGCCCGCTCGTTTTACTGCGCCAATCGCCAGGTCAAGGACATCCGGGATCTGGCCGGCGCCAACATCCGGGTCCAGCAGTCCGAGATCTTCACCGAAATGGTCAAGCTGCTGGGTGCCACGCCGGTGGCGCTGCCCTACAAGGACGTGCTCGGCGGCTTTGAGCAGGGGAAGATCGACTGCGCGGAAAACAACATGCCGTCTTACGAGTCCACCGGGCATTACAAGCTGGCCAAGCATGTGTTCGTCACCAACCATGTGATTTCGCCCGAGGCGCTGGTGGTGTCCACGCAGCTGTGGAGCAAGCTCGACAACAACGACAAGGCCGCGTTTGCGGCGGCCGGCGCCAAGTCGGCCCTGCTGATGCGCGATCTGTGGAACAAGCGCGTCGCGCTGGCGCAGGAAATCACCGTCCGCGAAGGCGCGCAGTTTGTCAAGGTCAGGAACACCCACCCCATGATCCGGCGCATGGCGCCGCTGTACGACCGCTACATGAAAGACCCGGCCACCCGGGCCGAGCTGCTGACGATCATCGCGCAGTGACGCGCGCGCCGGCGCGGGCCTGGGCGGTGCGCCGGTTCAGCCGGCCCGCCGCGCCCCACGCCCCAGATCGGCCGGACCGCCGCCCGTGCGCAGACCGGGCCGAACCGCTACAGTGAGCCAACTCAACTCCTGGCGGGCATTTCCATGGACCCCTTGCATCTGCACCGAATCGCCGTGGACGCCATGCGCGCCCGGGGCCTGCTGCCGGACTTTGCGCCGCAGGCGCTGCAGGAAGCCGAGGCCGCGCGGCGGGCAGCGCCCGAGCAGGACGGCGACATCCGCGACCTGCGCCGCCTGGGCTGGTTCTCGATCGACAACGACGACACGCGCGACCTGGACCAGTTGAGCGTGGCCGAACCGCTGCCCGGCGGCGGCGCGCGCCTCCTGGTGGCGGTGGCCGATGTCGATGGCAAGGTGGCGCGCGGCGGCGCGGTGGACGGCCACGCGGCCAGCAACACCACCTCGGTCTATACGGCGGCCGGCGTTTTTCCGATGCTGCCCGAGGCGCTGTCCACCGACGCCACCTCGCTGCACGAAGGCCATGAGCGCCTGGCGGTGGTGGTGGACATGCGGGTAGCCGCCAACGGCACCGTGTCCGCCGCCAGCGTCTACCGGGCGGCGGTGCTCAACCATGCCAAGCTCACCTACAACGGGGTGTCGGCCTGGCTCGACGGCGCCAAGCCGGCGCCCCAGATCGCCAGCGTGCCCGGGCTGCAAGCGCAGCTGCGGCTGCACGACGCGCTGGCCGCCCAGCTGCGGCAATGGCGCCAGGCGCGCGGCGCGCTCAATGTCAACACCCTGTCGGCCCGTCCGGTGTTCGATGACGGCGGACAGCTGGTGGACCTGCGCGCCGACACGAAAAACCGCGCCAAGGACCTGATCGCCGACCTGATGATCGCGGCCAACGGCGCGACGGCCCGGTTTCTGGTGGAGCAGGGCTTTCCCTCGCTGCGCCGCTTTTTGCAGTCGCCCCGGCGCTGGGACCGCATCACGCTGCTGGCCGCCGGCCACGGCGTGCAGCTGCCCGACACGCCCGACGCGCCGGCGCTGGACCGCTTCCTGAGCGCGCGGCGCCTGGCCGACCCGGCCGGCTTTGCCGACCTGTCGCTGGCGGTGGTGAAGATGCTGGGCTCGGGCGAGTACGCGGCCGCGCCGGCGGCGGCGCCCGGCGCGGCCGCTGCGGCGGCAATGGGGCATTTCGGGCTGGCGGTGAACGACTACGCGCATTCGACCGCGCCCAACCGGCGCTTTCCCGACCTGGTGACCCAGCGCCTGCTCAAGGCCGCGCTGGCGGGCCAGGCGCCGCCCTACTCCGACGAGGCGCTTGCCGAGATCGCCCGGCACTGCACGCTGCAGGAGGACAACGCCAGCAAGGTCGAGCGCCAGGTGCTCAAGGCGGCGGCGGCCTGGCTGCTGCACGGGCGCATCGGCGAGGTGTTCGACGCCATCGTCACCGGCGCGGCGCCCAAGGGAACCTTCGTGCGCATCAGCCGCCCGCTGCTCGAAGGCCGGGTGGTGCGCGGTTTCGAGGGGCTGGACGTGGGCGACACGCTGCGCGTGCGGCTGCTGGCGGTGGACGCGGAAAAGAGCTTCATCGACTTCGCGCGCGCCTGAGCGCGGTGGCGCGCCAGCAGGCGCGGCGCAGGGGCTGCGGCAGTGGCCCATCCGCTGGAATTCCCTAGCGCTGCAGTGGCATGCCAATTGCTAATATGGGCTCGACCTGACCGATCCGTCAGCCTTGACAGCCACCCCCAACAGGAGTTGCCCGCGTGTCCACCCTTCCCTCCTCCGACATCCGCGCGGGCCGCCTGGGGGCTGGCGACTGCGCGCTGAACTTTGCCGACGCCAGCCCGCGCTTGACGCCCGCGCAGGCGCTGCTCGAAGCCGAGCGCTGCCTGTACTGCTTTGACGCGCCCTGCGCCACGGCCTGCCCGACCGCCATCGACGTGCCCTCCTTCATCCGGCGCATCGGCGATGGCAACCTGCGCGGGGCGGCGCGCACCATTCTGGAATCCAACCCGCTGGGCGGCATGTGCGCGCGGGTCTGCCCGACCGAAACGCTGTGCGAGCAGGCCTGCGTGCGCACCGCGCAGGAGGGCCGGCCCGTCGCCATCGGCCGGCTGCAGCGCCATGCGGTCGATGCGCTGATGGACAGCGCCAGGCCGCAGATTTTTAACCGCGCCAAGCCCACCGGGCGCAGCGTAGCCATCGTCGGCGCCGGGCCGGCGGGTCTGGCCTGCGCGCACACGCTGGCCCGGCTCGGCCACGACATCACCGTGTTCGACGCCCGGCCCAAGGCCGGCGGCCTGAACGAATACGGCCTGGCCGCCTACAAGACGCCCGGCGACTTCGCCCAGCGCGAACTGCAGTGGCTGCTGGACATCGGCGGCATTGCGGTGCGCACGGGCTGGAAGCTCGACACCGTGGCGCAACTGGAGGCGCTGCGCAAGGATTACAGCGCCGTGTTCCTCGGCCTGGGGCTGGCGAGCACGCAAACGCTCGGCGTGCCGGGCGAGTCGCTGGCCGGCGTGGAGGACGCGGTGGACTTCATTGCCCGGCTGCGCCAGACGCCGGACAAATCGCAGTTGCCCATCGGCCGGCGCGTGGTGGTGATCGGCGGCGGCATGACGGCGGTGGACGCCGCCGTGCAAAGCCGGCTGCTGGGGGCCGAGAGCGTGCAGCTCGTCTATCGGCGCGGCCCGCAGTCCATGCCGGCCTCGAAAGAGGAACAGCACTGGGCGCAGACCCACGGCGTGACGATCCGCCACTGGCTCGCGCCCGTCGAGGTGACCGGCGCGAACGGCCAGGCCAGCGGCGTGGCGTTTGCGCGGCAGGCGCTGATTGATGGCCGATTGCAGGCCACGGGCGAAACCGAAGTCATCGCCGCCGACATGGTGTTCAAGGCCATCGGGCAGACGCTGGGCAACCCGGTGCTGGCCGAATCTGGACTGGCGCTCGAAGGCGGGCGCATCAGGACGGCCGAAGACGGCGCGACCAGCTTGGGCGGCGTCTGGGCGGGCGGCGACTGCCGCGCCGGCGGGCTCGATCTGACGGTCGAGGCCGTCGCGCACGGCAAGCGCGCCGCCGAGGCCATCCACGCCCATTTCAGCCGCTGAATTCAACCGAGCGCCCTTGCGCTTCCCGAACCCATCCGCACCGGAGTTTTTCCATGGCCAGCCTGCACACGAACTTCATCGGCATCCGCAGCCCCAACCCGTTCTGGCTGGCCTCGGCGCCGCCGACCGACAAGGCCTACAACGTGAACCGCGCCTTTGAGGCCGGCTGGGGCGGCGTGGTCTGGAAGACGCTGGGCGAGGC
>Ga0302347_1002031_pt1 | contig 21911 bp, 24 predicted proteins | sample PhyWR1_FD_202178 | JGI IMG/M metagenome (GOLD analysis project Ga0302347, IMG submission 202178) | Leaf surface microbial communities from wheat plants in UC Gill Tract Community Farm, Albany, California, United States - DLSL W.R1 (v2)... | ecosystem: Host-associated > Plants > Phyllosphere >...
CACGTTCCAGAAATGCACTTCCAGTGAGGACAGATTCCATGCAAGACGTCGTGATTGTTGCTGCCACCCGCACCGCCGTGGGCAGCTTCCAGGGTTCGCTGGCAAGCATTCCGGCTCCGGAACTGGGCGCCGCCGTGATCCGTCGCCTGTTGGAACAGACCGGCCTTGACCCGGCCCAAGTGGATGAAGTGATCCTCGGCCAGGTACTCACCGCCGGCAGCGGCCAGAACCCGGCACGCCAGGCCTCGATCCTCGCCGGCCTGCCCCACGCGGTGCCGAGCCTGACCTTGAACAAGGTCTGCGGCTCCGGCCTCAAGGCCCTGCACCTGGGTGCCCAGGCCATCCGTTGCGGTGACGCCGAAGTGATCATCGCCGGCGGTATGGAAAACATGAGCCTGGCCCCTTATGTACTGCCAGCCGCCCGCACCGGTTTGCGCATGGGCCACGCCAAAATGATCGACAGCATGATCACCGATGGCCTGTGGGATGCGTTCAACGACTACCACATGGGCATCACCGCCGAAAACCTGGTGGACAAGTACGGCATCAGCCGCGAAGCCCAGGACGCTTTCGCTGCGGCGTCCCAGCAGAAAGCCACTGCTGCTATCGAAGCGGGCCGCTTTGTCGATGAGATCACCCCGATCCTGATTCCCCAGCGCAAAGGCGACCCGGTGGCCTTCGCCGTGGATGAGCAGCCGCGCGCCGGCACCACTGCCGAGTCCCTGGCCAAACTGAAACCTGCGTTCAAGAAAGACGGCAGCGTCACCGCCGGCAACGCCTCCAGCCTCAACGACGGCGCCGCTGCAGTGCTGCTGATGAGCGCCGACAAGGCCAAGGCCCTCGGCTTGCCGGTACTGGCGCGCATCGCCAGCTACGCCAATGCGGGCGTAGACCCTGCCATCATGGGCATTGGCCCGGTATCGGCCACCCGCCGCTGCCTCGACAAAGCCGGCTGGAGCCTGGGCGACCTGGACCTGATCGAAGCCAACGAAGCCTTCGCCGCGCAATCCCTGGCGGTGGGCAAAGAGCTGGAGTGGGATGCAGAGAAGGTCAACGTCAACGGTGGTGCCATCGCCATCGGCCACCCGATCGGCGCGTCTGGCTGCCGTGTGCTGGTGACGCTGTTGCACGAAATGATCAAGCGCGATGCCAAGAAAGGCCTGGCAACGCTGTGCATCGGTGGCGGCCAGGGTGTGGCCCTCGCTCTCGAACGCAGCTGATTCAAAGAGCAACATAGAAGAGGCCCGGTTCCACGAAAACCGGGCCTTTTCTTCTTCTCGATCCCCTGAAAGGACACGGTCAATGTGGGAGCTGGCTTGCCTGCGATGGCGGTCTACCTGTACCCGATGGTTAACCTGACCCACCGCTATCGCAGGCAAGCCAGCTCCCACATTTGACCTCCAATCGTCAGTCAGAACGCGGCACCGCAAACACCGCACTCGCCCGCGCCACCACCTTCTCCCCCACCTGCAGGCTCACCGTGGCAAACGCCATCTGCCGCCCCCGCTTGTGATGTTCCAAGCGCACCACAACCCACTCCCCCACCTGCACTGCACCCAGGTAATCCAAGGTCATGCTCGCGGTAATCAACGGCAACGGCGGCTCACTGGAAAACGCCATCGCATAACCCATGCCGATATCTGCCAGGGTCGCCAACACTCCGCCATGCACGGTGCCGCGTCCATTGGCGTGACGATTGTCGGCACGCAGGCCGATTTCCAATTGCAGTCCCTCCCCTCGGCAATATGCCGGGCCGAGCAGATCAAGCAAGGGACTGCTGCGCGGCAGTGAAACAAAGCCTTCTGGTACGACGTGAGTGATCATGACGGGCTCTTCCTTAGCATGAGGGTTGAGATGTACGCCTCGCCGGTACCAGCGGCCATGACCATCCATCATGCAAATCCCCCGTGATGCTTTGCGTTAATCCACCAGACCCGCTTTAATCGCCGCACCGCCCCCTTCAAGGAACTGCAATGCGCCACACGGACGGCAAATCCCACCTACTTCGTGGACCAATTTTGATGCTACTGGCCGGCCTGGCGCTGGTCGGCTGCTCGCCCAGTGACTCTTCGCGCGCGAGGGTGATCAACGGCGAACAAAGCCGTGCCGGCGCTCAATTGGCCTACGAACACGAACTGAGCCTGGCCCTGCCCGGCGCCCTGCTCGCACCGCGCATGCAGGCCACCCGCGAAGCCTGCGAAACCGCGCGCTTTGGCGCCTGCAATATCCTCGGCATCACCGAAGACGGCAGTGGCGGTCAGATCATCCTGCGCATCGCGCCCACCGGTGTTGAGCCGATGGTCGCGATGGCCGCTGAAGGTGGCACGCTCGGCCAGCGCATTACCACCGCCGAAGACCTGGCCGATGCCGTTGCCGATGTGCGCCGTCGCCAGGATCGGCTGCAATCCCAGCAACTGCGCCTCGACGAACTGGCCAAGCGCAAAGACATCACCGTCAGTGACCTGATTGCCTTGAGCAAGGAACAGGCGGGCATTGAAAACGAACTGCAGGAACTGGCGCAGGTCGCCGCCGGCCAGCAACGCCGCCTCGACACTAACCGTGTGACCCTGAATTTCCGCTCCTCCGATGGTGCGAACCAGCAGTCACGGTTCAGCCGGATGTTCAACAACCTGGGCGACAACTTGGTGGAAGGCACCGCCGACGCCCTGGAGCGGTCAAGCTATGTGCTGCCGTTCGTGATCCTGGCATTCCCGGTGGTGTGGTTGTGGGTATGGCTGTGGCGGCGCTTTGTAGTGAGGAGCCGTCCTGTGGTGAGCGGGCAAGCCCGCTCACCACAGGAGCCCCGCTCGAACAAAAATTGATCAGCGTTTCAGGCAACGCTGATACCGCTCATCCACCCGCTTGGCGAACCAGGCGGTGGTGAGGTTGCGGGTGATCTTGGGACTCTTGAGCGCGATGCCCGGCAGGATCGCCCGTGGCATCGGCTTGCCCGCCGCCTTGTCGGCCAGGGCAAACACGCGTTTGTAGAGCGTGGTGTCCTCGAAATCCAGCTGCTCGCCCTGCTCCAGCTGGCTGCGGATGCTGGGGTTGCGCATGTCCAGCTTGGCGCCCAATGAACGCACCGCCAGCTCAGTAGTGCCCGGCAACAGTGAACCGTAGCGAATCAAATCTCCATCCAACGCCAACTCTTTGCCCGCCGCACGGCTGACGGCAGCCTGGAACGCGGCATTGCGACTGGCGTACCAGCCAGCATTGAAGTCGGCAAAGCGGTACAACGGCTGGTCATAGTTCACTGGGTAGCCGAGCAAATGCGCGATGCCAAAGTACATACCCCCCCGGCGGGTAAAGACTTCGCGGCGAATGGTGCCGTCCACCGTATAGGGATAACCCCGCGCCTGTTTTTGCGCAAAGTCGATACTCACCTGCATCGGGCCTGCGGTATGCACCGGGTTGAAACCACCAAACAGCGTATTGCCCAGGGGCACCATGCTGATGAAGTCATCAAAGATGGCGCTCAGGTCTTTCTCCGTGCGCGCGGCACTCAGGCGGTCAGCGTACGTCTTGCCGGTGGGCGAGCGCAGTTGCAGTGCGCTGCGTACGACGAACGCCGGTACGTGGACTTTTCCGGCACGCCGCAGGATTTCATCCTGGGCGATCTTGCCCATGTTCGGTACCGGCGGGTCGACCTGAAAAGTGGATTCCTGCTCGGTAACCGCCAGCACGGCGCAGATGTTTTCTGTGCTGGGGTAGATTTTTTGGGTGTCGAAGGCGGTGTAGATATCCTCGGCCCAACCTTTGCGGTCAGGCACCTGGGCCGGTAGCAGGCGCACGATCTGCGCCTTCACCTCGGCCTCGCTGCGCTCCGGCTGTTGCGGGTTGCGCGTGGTAGAGCAACCGGCCAGCACCAGCAAAGTGGCAAGGCAGAGGAACAGGCGGCTTGAATACATTGGGCTTCCTTGGATAGCGACGGGCCAGGCGTTGCAGATATCGACCGGCAAGTCTAACCAGGGTTCGCCCACCTTGTGCACTCGCCAGTGACCCGTAAAACGTGACAGGATCGGTCATCGACCATTCGTACACGGAGTTTGAATGCCATGCTCAGCCTGAACTTCCTGATTACCTGCCTGATTGTCGTATTGATCCCCGGCACCGGTGTGATATTCACGGTGTCCACCGGCCTCACCGCCGGCAAGCGCGCCAGTGTATTCGCAGCGCTGGGCTGTACCGCCGGGATCATCCCGCATTTGCTCGCGTCGGTACTCGGCCTTTCCGCCCTGCTGCACACCAGCGCATTGGCGTTCGATATGCTCAAGTACGCAGGCGTTGCCTACCTGCTCTACGTGTCATACGCCACCTGGAGGGACCGCTCGGCCTTTGCGGTCAGCGAAACCCCTACGCTGTCCAGTGCACGAAGCCTGATGTTGCGCGGACTGTTGATGAACATTCTCAACCCTAAGCTGACGATTTTTTTCCTGGCCTTCCTGCCCCAGTTCGTCACGCCTGGCAGCACTGCGCCGGCCCTGCAAATGCTGGTGCTGAGTGCTGTCTTCATGGGGATGACGTTTGCGGTGTTCGTGGTGTATGGCCTGCTGGCCAATGTATTTCGCCGCGCAGTGATCGAATCGCCACGGGTTCAGAATTGGTTGCGGCGCAGCTTTGCGGCGGCCTTTGCGGGGCTGGGGTTGAACCTGGCGTTTGCGCAGCGCTGACACACCGAAAAAACGGTAGGCGCTGGTTTGCCAGCGCCTACCGTGGGGATGGAGTTAGATCCCGGCCAGCGCCAGGTCCATCGCGAAGTAGGTGAAAATCAGGTCCGCACCTGCACGCTTGATCGATCCCAACGTCTCGCGCACCACGCGGTCCTCATCAATCGCACCCGCCTGGGCGCCGAATTTGATCATCGCGTACTCTCCGCTGACCTGATACGCCGCCACCGGCAGGCGCGAGGCTTCGCGGATGTCGCGGATGATGTCGAGGTAGGCACCGGCAGGCTTGACCATCAGCGCGTCCGCGCCTTCCTGCTCGTCCAGCAGCGACTCGCGCACCGCTTCGCGGCGGTTCATCGGGTTCATCTGGTAGCTTTTGCGGTCGCCCTTGAGCGCGCTGCCCCCGGCTTCGCGGAACGGGCCGTATAGGGCCGAGGCGAATTTGGTCGAGTACGCCATGATCGGGATATGGGTGAAACCGGCATCATCCAACGCGCGGCGGATCGCCTGGACCTGGCCGTCCATCGCTGCAGAAGGCGCAATAACGTCAGCACCGGCGCGGGCGGCAGCCACGGCTTGCTTGCCGAGGTTGACCAGGGTTGCATCGTTGTCGACATGGGCACCGTGCATCACACCACAGTGGCCGTGGTCGGTGTATTCACAGAAGCAGGTGTCGGACATCACGATCATTTCCGGCACGGCGTCCTTGATGATCGAGGACATGCGCGAGACCAGGCCACGCTCCTTCCAGGTGTCGCTGCCGCTGGCATCCAGGTGATGTGACACGCCAAAGGTCATGACCGACTTGATGCCGGCACGGGCATAGCGTTCGACTTCACCGGCCAGTTTTTTCTCAGGGATGCGCAATACACCGGGCATGCTGGTGATGGGCACGAAGTCGTCGATTTCTTCTTCGACGAAGATCGGCAACACCAGGTCGTTGAGGGTGAATTCACTTTCCTGAAACAAACCACGCAGCTCCGGAGAGCGGCGCAGGCGGCGTGGGCGGGCTTGGGGGAACTGGCTGGTCATGGCTTTCCTATCAGAAGGCAGAAATCTTTGGGGCGAAAGCTTATGCCCCTTCGCCCCGGCAGCACAAACGCCGAGGGGCCAATAGTGTATTGCGCCGCCCGTAACAATTCATTGATCTAGAGCTGCAGTCGCCCTTCGATACAGACGGCCACCGCGCCGCCAACCCAGATTTCATCGCCCTGACGCTCGACGCGAATCCGCCCCGCCCGTCCAATGGCCGTGCCCTGGCTGACCACATAACACTCAGGCGCCAGGCCCTCGGCCAGCAGCCATTGGGCGACGCCAGCGTTCAGGCTGCCGGTGGCCGGGTCCTCCGGGGCGCCATCACCCGCGATGAAGGCGCGGACCTCAAACTGCGCGTCCACATCGTCGTGAGCAGGGTCGCACGGTGCAATCACCCCCACTGCCAAACCGAGCAGTTGCGAATAGTCCGGTTGTAGAGCCAGTACCTGATTGCGGTCAGCCAGCATCACCGCCAGCCAGCCCGCGCCGTTGTCGACCCATTGGCTGCGCACGATGGCCTCGGGTGCAAGGCCCAGCGCCAAGCGCACGCGTTCAACCAACGAGGCCTCCAGCGGCCCGGAGCGCAATAACGGTGGCGCGATAAATGCCAGTTCTTCGCCCTGGCGACGGATACGCACCAGGCCGATTTCGCACTCCTGGATGATCTCCTCGCCTTTTGAGACCCCGCCGGCCTGCAGCCACGCGTAGCAACTGCCCAGCGTCGGGTGCCCGGCGAACGGCAGCTCCGTCAAGGTGGTGAAAATTCGCACCCGATAGTCAGCCCTTGGATCACGCGGTGTCAGCAAAAACGTGGTTTCACTGAGGTTGGTCCAATTGGCGAAGTCCGCCATCTGCTGGTCAGTCAGGCTGTCTGCACCGAACACCACCGCCAGCGGGTTGCCTTTGAGCGCCACACGGCTGAAGACGTCCAGCTGTTTGAAATCGAAAGTCGGCATGCTTTAACTCGGAATATTGAGGCCACGGATCACTGCCGGCCGTGCGACGAAACCGTCCAGCGCGCGCAGCACGTTAGGGAAGTCGGCAATGCCCACGAGGTCACCGGACTCGTAGAAGCCGATCAGGTTGCGGATCCACGGGAAGGTCGCGATGTCAGCGATGCTGTACTCGTCTCCCATGATCCAGGTACGGCCCAGCAGGCGTTTCTCCAGCACGTCGAGCAAGCGCCGGGATTCGGCGGCGTAACGATCGCGGGGACGCTTGTCTTCGTAGGCCTTGCCGGCGAATTTATTGAAAAAACCCAACTGGCCAAACATCGGGCCGATACCGCCCATTTGGAACATCAGCCATTGGATCGTTTCATAGCGGGTGGCCGGGTCTTCGGGGAGCAGTTGGCTGGTTTTTTCCGCCAGGTAGATCAGGATCGCGCCGGACTCGAACAGCGCCAGTGGCGAACCGCCGGGGCCATTGGGGTCGATGATCGCGGGGATCTTGTTGTTGGGGTTCAGGGACAGGAACTCGGGAGACAACTGGTCCTGTGTCTCGAAGCTGACTTTGTGCGCTTCATAGGGCAGGCCCAGCTCTTCGAGCATGATTGAGACTTTCACTCCGTTGGGCGTCGGCAGTGAATAGAGTTGCAAGCGCTCGGGATGCTGAGCAGGCCATTTGCTGTTGATCGGGAAAGCGGCGAGTGGGTTCATCGCAAGTACCTGGGCAGAAAGCAACCATGATAGTCATCTACCACGCGTCCTGCATGAGTCATCAATGCGCAATAACTGCTGGCTATTATCCCGTTTGGGCGAACCAATAGGCCCGCGGGCACTCTCAAGTACGCTCAAACAGTGAATGGAGGCAACGCGTTATATCGACAGGGAACACCGCAGGACGCCGGATGCGTTACTGGGGCCGGGCTTGTCCGCCTTAACCCGATGCACTGAAGACTCGACACTAATGACCATCAAGCCTTTGTGCCTTGCGCGACATCTGAAACGATATTCATACATCATGTTGCCGCTGTTATTGGTTGGCGGCGCTCTCGGCCTGACCCTGGAATCGCGCATCAGCAGCGCCGAACCCGTGGATGGCGTGCAAACCCTGGTGTTCCTGCGCCATGGTGAAAAACCCGCCGGGGGCCTGGGGCAACTCAATTGCCAGGGCCTCAACCGGGCAATGAACCTGGCCACGGTATTGCCAGACAAATTCGGCAAGGCCGATTTCGTCTTCGCCGCCAACCCGACACGCAATGTGGAAGAAGGCGAGCTGGACAATTCCTACAGCTATATTCGACCGCTGATGACCATCAGCCCCAGCGCCATCAAGCTGGGCCTGCCGGTGAACATCAAGTTTTCCGCGAATGACACCAGCGCCCTCGCCGACGAGCTGGTGGAAGACAAGTACCACAACGCCACCATCTACACCGCATGGTCCCACGGCTACCTGCCGGAGCTGATCAACAAGGTGGCCAGTGAAGCGTCGGGCGAAAAACACACCATCACCGACGACTGGTCCGGCAGCGACTACGACACGCTGTATGTACTGACGCTGACCTGGCACAACGGCAAGGCCTCCTTGCTGAGCCGCAACTACAAGCAAGGCTTGAACGACGGCGCCGAAGGGTGCCCGGCACCGACACAAGTGAGTGCCGATAGCTGACAGCGTATGATGCGTCGCTATTGACTCACCTGCGGACTCACACCATGCCCAACGTCACTTCATCCCAGCCCAACCGAGGCTGGTCTTTCTGGTGGAAACCAGCGCTGTTCCTGCTGATTGCCTGTGTTGGCCTCTACTACGTGAAGTGGTCGCCCTACTACCTCAAGGCCTTCGTGGCCGCCGACAACCACAGCATCGGCGCTTCGATCCTCAACGATCAGCAAAGCGCGCCACTGGCCGCTGCGCTGGCCTATGCCCAAGTGTATTTCCTCGCGATCTGGAAGGCCGCCGTGCTGGCGGTGATCCTCGGTTCGCTGTTGCAAGTGCTGATACCCCGCGATTGGCTGCTGCGCCTGTTTGGCCGTGCCGGACTCGGGTCTACCTTGCGCGGCGGGCTGTTTGCCTTGCCGGGGATGATGTGCAGCTGCTGCGCGGCACCGGTTGCGGCAGGCATGCGCCGCCAGCAGGTGTCCGTGGGCGCGGCGCTGGCCTTCTGGATCGCCAACCCGGTACTCAACCCTGCCACCCTGGTATTCATGGGCTTTGTGCTGGGCTGGGGCTTTACTGCGTTACGCTTGGTGGCAGGCATTGTGCTGGTGGTGGGTGTGTCGCTGGTGGCGCAGCGCATTTCGCGGCCGGATCAGGTTCCTGAGCCAGCGCTGGAGGCGATGGCCGAAGTCAGCGTTGTCGAGTCCCAACCCTTCCTGAGCCGCTGGCTGCGCACCCTGTGGCAACTGTTCTGGAGCACCATCCCGGTCTACATCCTGGCGGTGCTGATCCTGGGCGCGGCGCGGGTGTGGCTGTTCCCGCATGTGGATGGGGCCATGACCAACAGCCTGGTGTGGCTGGTGCCGTTGGCGATTGTCGGCACGTTGTTCGTGATTCCTACGGCGGCAGAGATACCTATCGTACAAACCATGATGGCCCTGGGCATGGGCACCGGCCCGGCCGTGGCCCTGTTGATGACCTTGCCCAGTGTGAGCCTGCCGTCACTGCTGATGCTGCGAAAGGACTTTGATGCGCGAGTGCTGGCAACGGTTGCCGGATTGACCATGCTGGTGGGAGTGGTGTGTGGGTTGATCGGAGCGGTGCTTCTTTAGATTTTGGATGAGCTTCAGGCGCTCATCGAAGGCACGCCAGCTTGCACGTTTGACGGTGTTCACACACCAGCCTGTGGGTGCCGGCGTGCCTGCGATGGCACCCGAAAAGTTCACCCCATTCGTTCGCGCAGATACTCCACCACCGCGCCCTGCTCCCCGGCAAACTCGATCCGCGCGCCTTTGCTTTCACGCTGGAACGCGTACATCGGGTCGTAGTACTCGCGCAGCAGCCCCTCGATCCAGACCCGATGCAAATCCACTGCGCCACTGCGCGCCTGCTCCGCCAGGGCGTCCTGCATCACCGCTTGCAGTCGCTGGAAACGTTCGCCACCGAGGCGCTTGTGAATATTGGCCAGGCTCTGGGTCAGCCGCTCGGCAAACAGCGCGTGGCCCTGCTCGCCAAATACGTCGACGAACTCCGCACACAGGTCCACGACATAATCGCGCAGGATGCGTTCGACTCGCCCCTCGACGCTGTCCTCCAGCCAAACCATGGGATAAGTCTGCATCCCCTTGTGCAACGGCAACGGCAACGCACAACTGCCAATCATGCGGCTCTCGTCCTCGACCACGAATCCCTCGATGCCGCCGGCACGTTTCTTCAGCAGGTCCACTGCCAGGCGGTTTTCAAAGTCGATGTTGGACGGCTGGCCCGTAGCACGCTTACCGAAGCTGGAACCGCGATGGTTGGCATGCCCCTCCAGGTCCAGGGCGTTATGCAACTGGCCGAGTACTTCGGTCTTGCCGGTGCCGGTCATACCGCCCAGCAACACGAAATCACATTGTGTGGCCGCTTGCTCGACGGTCTCCAGCAAAAAGGACCGCATGGCCTTATAGCCGCCGCCGACACGCGGGTATTCAATGCCCGCCTCGGTCTTGAGCCATTGCTGCACGATCTGCGAACGCAGACCGCCGCGAAAGCAGTACAGGTAGCCCTCGGGATTGGCCTGGGCGAACTGCGCCCACTGTTCGATGCGTTGCGCCTTGATCGCGCCGGACACCAGTTCGTGCCCGAGCACGATTGCCGCTTGCTGGCCCTGCTGCTTGTAGCAGGTGCCGACACGCTGGCGTTCATCGTCGGTCATCAGCGGCAAGTTGACGGTCCCAGGGAACGCGCCTTTGACGAATTCGACCGGCGCGCGGGTGTCCATCATCGGCCGGTCATTGAGGAAGATGTCGCGGTAGTCAGTGATGTCAGTCGCCATTAAAACACCTCTACCGCGTGGCGCTGTCGCTCAACCAATGCGCCGATAGGCTCAAGGCTCAGGCCCAGTTCCGCGGCCACTGAATGGAACTCGGCATCGCCCTCGGGGGTGACCGCTATCAAAAGCCCGCCACTGGTCTGCGGATCGCACAGCACGCGCTTATGCAGCTCCTGCAGACGCCCGAGCTTGCTGGAATAACTGTCAAAGTTGCGCAGGGTCCCCCCCGGCATACAGCCCTGCTCCAAGTAGTCCTCAATCCCAGGCAGGCGTGGGACTTTTGCGTATTCGATGCGTGCCGACACCCCGCTGCCGTCAGCCATTTCCACCAAATGGCCCAAGAGGCCGAAGCCAGTGACGTCGGTCATGGCCGTTACCCCCGCCAGTTTGCCGAAACGGCTGCCAGGCTTGTTAAGGGTACACATCCAGTCACGTGCCAGGCCGATGTCTGCCTCGCGCAACTTGCCCTTCTTCTCAGCGGTGGTCAGGATGCCGATGCCAATGGGCTTGGTGAGATACAGGCGGCAACCGACGGTAGCGGTATCATTGCGCTTCATATGGCGCTTTTGCACGATGCCGGTCACCGCCAGCCCGAAGATCGGCTCCGGGGCGTCGATGGAGTGACCGCCCGCCAGGGGAATACCGGCTTCATCGCACACCGAACGGCCGCCACGGATCACCTCCCGGGCAATCTCCGGTGCCAGCACATTGACCGGCCAGCCGAGAATGGCGATGGCCATCAGCGGGTCGCCGCCCATAGCGTAGATGTCGCTGATTGCGTTGGTGGCAGCAATCCGGCCGAAATCGAAGGGGTCATCGACAATCGGCATGAAGAAGTCAGTGGTCGAGACCACGCCGCGCTCGTCATCAATCGCGTACACCGCCGCGTCATCGCGCGACGCGTTGCCCACCCACAGGTTGGGATCGAGGTTCTGTGCGCCGCTACCGGCGAGGATCACCTCCAATACCTGGGGCGATATCTTGCAACCGCATCCCGCGCCATGGCTGTACTGGGTAAGACGAATCGGCTCGTTCATGGTGGACCTCACGCTATCAAGTGCGCGAATTCTAACAGACAGCAAAAGCCGGCTGGGCTCTTGTGAGCGCAGCCGGCCTATTGGGTGCAGCGGTTACTGACGGGCAGCCAGCAAACGCTTGTGACGGTTACGTCGGGCGATGTTCAGGCACTCGATCGCCGCCGAGAACGCCATGGCCGCATACACGTAGCCTTTAGGCACATGGGCGCCGAAGCCTTCGGCGATCAACGTCATACCGATCATGATCAGGAAGCCCAGGGCCAGCATTACCACGGTCGGGTTGTCGTTGATGAACTTGGCCAACGGCTCGGCCGCCACCAGCATCACGATCACCGAGGTCACGACGGCAATGATCATGATCGGCAAGTGCTCGGTCATGCCCACGGCGGTGATGATGCTGTCGATGGAGAACACCAGGTCGAGCAACAGGATCTGGCCGATGGCCGCGGCGAAACCGATGGCCACGACGTTGCCAGCGCTGGTTTCCTTCTCTTCCGGCTCCGGGTCCATGCTGTGATGGATCTCGGTGGTCGCCTTCCACACCAGGAACAGGCCACCGGCGATCAGGATCATGTCCTTCCACGAAAACGCCTGGCCAAACACTTCGAATACCGGCGCGGTCAACTGCACGATGAACGCGATGGTACTCAACAGGCCCAGACGCAACACCAACGCCATGCTGATACCGATGCGCCGCGCCTTGGCTCGATGCTGCTCCGGCAGCTTGTTGGTGAGGATCGAGATGAAGATCAGGTTATCGATGCCCAGCACGATCTCCATGACGATCAAGGTCGCCAGGGCAACCCAGGCGGTGGGGCTGGCGGCCAGTTGTAAAAGGTAATCCATAGGTCAGTCCTGACGTTGTGCGGGAAAATTAGGCTTCTTTGCTGTTCGATTCTGTTTCTTTCTCTTCCTGATCATCCTTCTTCTGTGGGTTGATCAGGCCATTTGTCGCTTCACTCAATGCCTGCTCGGCCGCCTTATGCGTGTCATCGATGGCTTGCTTGGCCGATTCGGTGGCCTTGCCCAGCACCTGCTGCGCGCTTTTTTCGACCTGATCGCAGCCGCTGATCACCACCAATGAAAGCGCAAGCAACGATGCCGCGCCCAGGGAATTGAGTTTCATGATGTCTTCCTCGTTAGAACCATTGGGTCCAGATAGTGGCCCCGCGATAGCGAGGCATTCTATGCAGGTGAACAGTTCAGGAAAATTCGTATTTTTCTCGCGTATACTTCGATTTTTACGAAGTGATGGTTGCCATGCTCAATTACCGACAACTGCACTACTTCTGGGTGGTGGCCAAGACTGGCAGCATCGTGCGTGCGTGTGAGCAGCTTAACCTCACGCCCCAGACCATCAGCGGGCAGATTAGCCTGTTGGAACAAACCTTTGGTATCGCGCTGTTTCAGCGCGTCGGCCGTCAGCTGGAATTGACTGAAGCCGGACGCCAGGCCCTGCCCTATGCCGAGCAGATGTTCCAGACCGGCAATGAATTGGAGGCCATGCTGCGCGCGCAGCCCAATGAACAGCAGATCCTGTTCCGCGTCGGCGTGGCGGATGTGGTGCCCAAGTCCATCGTCTACCGGCTGATTGCGCCGACCATGGAGTTGAGCGAGGCGATCCGCATTACCTGCCGCGAAGACAAGCTCGAACGCCTGCTGGCCGACCTGGCCATCCAGCGCCTGGACCTGGTGATTTCCGACAGCCCCATGCCGACACACTTGGACATCAAGGGCTACAGCCAGAAGTTGGGCGAGTGTGGCATCAGCTTTTTCGCCACCCAGGCGTTGGCTGACACATACGGCGGGGATTTCCCACAATGCCTGCACGGCGCGCCACTATTGATTCCAGGGGCGGAAACCGTGGTCCGCAGTCGTTTGCAGCGCTGGTTTGCCGAACAGCAGATCCAACCAAAAATCATCGGTGAATTCGACGACAGCGCCTTGATGCAGGCATTCGGCCAATCCGGCAGCGGGATCTTTATCGCCCCCAGCGTGATTGCCGATGAAGTGGTGCGCCAGTACGGCGTGGCGCTGATTGGCCAGACCGTGGCGGTGACCGAGTCGTTCTACGCGATCTCGGTGGAACGCAAGGTCAAGCACCCCGGCATCGTGGCGATTACCGAAGGCGCTCGACGGGAGCTGTTCACCACCCTGCCCTGACGGCTCAGGCCTGGGAGGCGACCGGTTGCTTGGCGGTCATCAGCCACAACGCCAGCAGGATCGACACGAGGATAAACCCGGACGCGGCAAAGCCCAGGCTGCCCAAGCCGAGGGTGTCGATCACATGGCCACCCACCATGGCGCCCAGGCCGATTCCCAGGTTGGCCCCGGCGATGTTGAGTGACGCCGCAAATGCCGGTGCATGAGGCGCGGCCTTCATCAAGCGCACATGGCTGACCAGAAACATCGCCGCCTGGGTCACGCCCCACACGGCCATCGCCGCCGCCAGGCCAATGGTGGAATGGATCGCTGGCACCAGCGCGACCATGCCCGCAATCATGAAGCCACAGAACACCATCGACGCGATCAACGGATGGCGATCCACCGCACGCCCGCCCAACGAATTGCCAATCAGCCCGACGGCACCGAAGCCCATCAGGCACCAGCCCACCAACGTACCGTCGAAACCGGCCAGGCGCTCCAGGATGTCCGCTAAGTAGGTGTATGCCGTGAACATGCCGCTGAACACCAAAATCGACAGCAGGATATGCCCCTGCATCAGCGGGTTACGCAGGATCTTGAACTGCGAGCGCAACGTCACTTCATCATTCTTGGGCTGGGTCACCGGCAGGTAGATAAACAGCAGCAAGGCCTTGGCCAACGCCACCACCGCGAGGATGGCAAACGCGGCGCGCCAGCCGAACATATCGGCAATCAAGGTACCCACCGGAATGCCGAAGACCGTGGCGCAGACGATACCAAAGCCGATCTTCTCGATGGCACGCCCGGCGAATTCCGGGCCGACGATGTCCACCGCCGTCTCGCTGGCCAACGCCCAGAACACCGGCAGCCCCAGCGCCGGGATCAACCGCGCCAATGCCATCACCCAGATATTCGGTGCCAGCGCCGCCACCGTATTGGCCACGCCGAACAGGATCAGGATGCTGATGAACAGCCGTTTGCGTGGGAAACGCGCGCAATAGGCTGTCAGAAACGGACCAAAGGCCGCCACGGTAAACGCGAACAAGGTCACCAGCAGCCCAGCCTGGGACACACTCACATTCAGGTCCCGCGCGATGGAGGGCAGCAGGCCGACAATGACGAATTCCGTGGTCAGCACCGTAAAGCCGGCGGCTGACAGCAGCAGGATGGGAAACAACATGAAAACTCCAGAAACGACGACATCAACGACAGCCCGAAGGGCCCGCTGACGGAAGGAAAGATGAGAGGACGGAATCTTAACAGGATTTTGCAAAGACTGGGACGGGCGGGTGACGCAATGCCGCACAGGCGAGGACATTTCCTACAGCGTGCTAGACTTCGCGATCCGCGTCCTACAGCCATTTCTGCGTACGCCGCTGTGCCTCCAAAAACTAGAGACAAGTGTTATGACTGCTGCCCCATCCCTCCTGCAACGACTGGCGCGCGTCAGCCTGGTCACGCAAATCGTCATCGGCCTGATCGCCGGCATCCTGCTCGCCCTGCTGCTGCCCGAGGCGGCCAAGGCCACCGGGTTTATCGGCAAGGTGTTCGTCACGGCGCTCAAAGCCGTGGCACCGATCCTGGTGTTTGTGCTGGTGATGGCGTCGATCGCCAACCATAAGCACGGCCAGGAAACCCATATCAAGCCGATCCTGTTCCTGTACCTGCTGGGCACCTTTGCTGCCGCCGTCGTCGCGGTAATTGCCAGCATGTGGTTCCCCTCCTCGCTGGTGCTGGCAACCCATGATGCAACGGTCAGCGCACCGGGCGGCATTGGTGAGGTGTTGCAAAGCCTGCTGTTGAGCGTGGTGGACAACCCGGTCAGCGCGCTGATGAACGCCAACTTCATCGGCATCCTGGCCTGGGCCATCGGTATGGGCGTAGCCATCCGTCATGCCGGCGAGACCACGCGCACCGTACTCGACGACCTGTCCAACGGCGTCACGCTGATCGTGCGTGTGGTGATCCGCTTTGCGCCGTTGGGCATTTTCGGCCTGGTAGCCTCGACCCTGGCCACTTCCGGCTTTGGCGCCCTGCTCGGCTACGCCCACCTGCTGGTGGTGCTGATCGGCTGCATGTTGTTCGTGGCGCTGGTGGTCAACCCGGCCATTGTGTTCTGGAAACTGCGCCGCAATCCGTATCCATTGGTGCTGATGTGCCTGCGTGAAAGCGGTATCACCGCGTTCTTCACCCGCAGTTCGGCGGCGAACATCCCGGTCAACCTGGCCTTGAGCAAACGCCTGGGCCTGCATGAAGACACCTACTCGGTGTCGATCCCACTCGGTGCCACCATCAACATGGCCGGTGCTGCGATCACCATCACCGTGCTGACCCTGGCCGCCGTGCACACCTTGGGCATCGCCGTCGACCTGCCAACTGCCGTGCTGCTCAGTGTGGTCGCGGCCATCTGCGCCTGCGGTGCTTCCGGCGTGGCGGGCGGCTCGCTGTTGCTGATCCCGCTGGCGTGCAGCTTGTTTGGCATTCCCAGTGACATCGCCATGCAAGTAGTCGCCGTGGGTTTCATCATCGGTGTGCTACAGGATTCGGCGGAAACCGCGCTGAACTCGTCCACCGATGTACTGTTCACTGCCGCCGCTTGCCTGGGCAAGGAAGAACAGCCGGCTTAATCGCCAGCCACAAAAAAGCCCGGGGCCGTTCACTGAAGAACGACCCCGGGCTTTTTTGTGGCTGGATGCTTAGAAAGCGCCCATGTAGTCGCGCTTGCCCACTTCCACGCCATTGTGACGCAGCAGAGCGTAGGCGGTGGTGACGTGGAAGAAGAACTGCGGCAGGCCGTAGGTCAGCAGGTAGGACTGGCCGCTGAAGCGCTTTTCTTTCGGCGTGCCTGGGCGAGTGATGATCTCGATGCCTTCCTTGCCGTCGATCTGCTCGGGCTTGATGGTGTCGACAAAGGCCAACACTTTGGCGATCAGGGCTTGCAGGTCGGCAAAGGTGACTTCGGTATCTTCATATTTCGGCACTTCGATCTCTGCCAGGCGTGCGGAAACGCCCTTGGCGAAGTCGACAGCGATCTGCACCTGGCGAACCAGTTGGAACATGTCCGGGAACAGGCGTGCCTGCAGCAAGGCGTTCGGCTCGATGTTCTTGGCGGTGGCGTGGGCTTCGGCTTTGGTCAACACACCGCTCAGGGCGGTGAGCATTTGCTTGAAGACCGGGATGGAGGCGGCGTACAGGGAAATAGTCATGGCAGTCTCTGGGTAATGTCACGGTTTGAACCAGCGGCGATTATAGACATGCCGGGCGCTTGTCTTTTATTTTTTCCGGCTTACGCTAGTGAGCTCACTGCATAGGGAAAGCGCGATGACCGCCGAGCACGACACCGAGACCCCTGAGCCGCGCCTGAACAGCACGGAAATCCGCATCCTGGGCTGCCTGATCGAAAAACAGGCGACCAACCCGGAAACCTATCCCCTGACCCTCAATGCCCTGGTACTGGCCTGCAACCAGAAGACCAGTCGCGAACCCGTCATGAACCTCAGTCAGGGCCAGGTCGGCCAAAGCCTGCGCGCATTGGAGGGCCAGGGTTTTACCCGCCTGGTGATGGGCAGCCGCGCCGACCGTTGGGAACATCGGGTGGACAAGGCGCTGGAACTGGTGCCAGCCCAGGTCATCCTGATTGGCTTGTTATTCCTGCGAGGGCCGCAGACGGTCAACGAACTGCTCACCCGCAGCGGGCGCATGCATGATTTTGAAGATACTGAGCAGGTGGTGCACCAGCTTGAGCGTTTGATTGCGCGAGGGTTGGCGCTGCTGGTGCCGCGTCAGGCCGGGCAACGGGAAGATCGGTATACCCATGCGCTGGGTGACCCGGCGGACATCGAGACGATTATTGCGGCGCGGGGTAGCCCGGCAGAGCGTGGGGTTGGGGTTTCCGTGGACCGGATTGAAGAGCTGGAAGCGCGGATTGCAGCGTTGGAAGAGCGGTTGGCGCTACTGGAACAGGCCTAAAACAGTCAACGTGTGGGAGCGGGCTTGCTCGCTCCCACGTTCGTTCCAGGCAAGGCTTCAGTTTCGGGCGAAGGCCACTGCCGCCTGAAACTGCTCATCGGTCGGCCGCACGCCGGTATAGAGCACAAACTGCTCCAGCGCTTGGATGGCAATGACTTCCAAGCCGGTAATCACCCGCTTGCCCTGGGCCCTTCCACGCACGATCAATGGTGTTTCCGAGGGGATCGCAACCACATCGAACACAGTCTCCGCGACATCCACCGCATCAGCGTCAAACGCCAACGCGTCTGCCTCAGCCCCGCCGGTCATGCCGATGGGCGTCACGTTGATCAGCATCTGCGGACGCATGTCCGCCAATTCGGCTCGCCACTCATATCCCAGGTTCTGCGCCAGCGCCCGGCCTGCTGCTTCGTTGCGCGCAACGATTACGCCATTGGCGTAACCACCGTCACGCAAGGCACTGGCCACGGCCTTGGCCATACCGCCGCTGCCACGCAGAGCGAAGGTCGAGTCCTTAGGCACGGCATGCTTCTTCAGCAGTTGCTCGATGGCGATGTAGTCGGTGTTATAGGCCTTGAGGTGCCCGTCGGTGTTGACGATGGTGTTCAGGGAGTCGATGGCTTGAACCGAATCGTCCAATTCATCCACTAAGGCAATGGCAGCCTCCTTGAAGGGCATGGAAACCCCGCAACCCCGTACGCCCAGCGCGCGGATACCACCGATCGCGCCGGGCAAATCCTGGCTGCTGAAAGCTTTATAGTAGAAGTTCAGACCCAACTGCTCGTACAGGTGGTTATGAAACCGCAGGCCGAAATTCCCGGGGCGCGCCGACAGAGACATGCACAGTTGGGTGTCCTTGTTGGGGTGCATCTGCATGGATAACTCCTTTGAGTAAGCAATTGGGTACAGACCTTACACAACCTTTACCTAGCGGCTGTGCTGTTTTTCAGAAATACGTTGTCTTAAAAGTATCCCCGCGACATTACTTGAGTCTATTGATTGCAGACCACAAGCGCTGGGGCTAACCGAGGAATGACCATGATTCGTACAATCCCCAAGATCGCCTTGCTGGTTGGCGCACTCGCGATGGCAGGCCAAGCCTCCGCCCATGGTGGTGGTTGGGGTGGCCCGGCCGTATTGGGTGCTTTAGTCGGCGCAGCCGTCGTGGGCTCCGTGGTTGCAAGCCAGCCGCGTGACGTCTACGTGCAGCAGCCGGTGTATGTGCAACCGCAGCCGGTGTACGCCGCGCCGCCACCGGTCTACTACGCACCGCCGCCACCGGTGTATGTGCAACAGCAGGTTTATTATCGTCCGGCGCCGGTGTATTACGGCCCACCGCGTGGCTATTACGGTCCACCACGCGGCTACTACGGCCCTCCCCACGGCTATTACGGTCGCGGCTGGTAAGCGGATCGTCTGAAACAGGCCTCGCCGGATTGCGGGGCCTTTTTTTGCCTGGAAAGTCCGGATTCATGCCGTCAAGGTCGCTCTGAGGACAATGCCCGGTGCGCAATCGCACATCATCGACACCAATGTCTACTTGCTCGAACCGGCCTTGCGCTGTCATGTTTGTGTCACGACAGCCTTCCACTATCGATCCTGTCCACCCAATAACAACAAGGACGACTGACCATGCCCACGCAAAACCCGCACCGCACCGCTGGCCTCTGCACATCCAGCAAAGTCTACAGCGCCCTCACCGAACTCAAGCACCTGGAGGGCCACCGCAGCGCCAAATTCCTCGCGCTGCTGGCGGAAAACCTGGTGCGCAAGGGTCTGCTCAGCGAGCAGGAAGTGGTGAACATGCTCGATCAAGTGGTGGACTGACGTCTCGCGTCGATGTCGACTATCGAGCCAGGTGATTTTTCCTAGATCAGCCTGCCCCGTACAGTGACCTCCATAGCAATCGGAGGTCCTTATGGCCACTATTCAGATCATGTCCGTCATCGGCAGCGCCGTCCCCGCCCCTCTTCGCCAGCTGGGCTTGCTCGCCTGCTGGTACCTGGTACGCGATGGCGAAGCCATCAGTGGTCCTTTTATAAGCAGCCGTGAAGCAGCTGCAAGCCTCAAGCTTGAAGCTGCCTTTTAGGGCAACGGCAATTTGACTCGCGGCTTGCTCTCCACGAACAACGCCCAACTGGACATGAACAAGGCCGCCACCAGCGGCCCGATCACGAAGCCGTTCAAGCCAAAGACCGACAAACCGCCCAGGGTCGAGATCAGGATCAGGTAATCCGGCATCTTGGTGTCCTTGCCCACCAGGATCGGCCGCAACACATTGTCCACCAGGCCGATCACAAACACGCCAAACAGCGCCAGCACCACGCCCTGCCAGATTGCGCCGCTCAATAAGAAGTAGGCGGCTACCGGCCCCCAGACAATCCCCGCGCCCACCGCCGGCAACAACGACAGAAACGCCATCAGTACCGCCCAGAGCAATGCACTGGGAATATCCAGGAACCAGAAGATCAACCCGCCGAGCGCACCCTGGGTCACGGCCACCAGCACGTTGCCCTTGACCGTGGCACGCACCACCCGATTGAACTTGAGTTGCAACCGGCGCTTTTGTGGCTCGGCCAACGGCACCGCGGTGCGCACCTTACGTACCAGTTCAGGGCCATCGCGCAGCAGGAAATACAGCAGATACAACATGATGAAAAAGCTCACCAGGAAATCAAACGTACCCTGGCCGAAGCTGAATGCCTGAGTGGCAAAGAACTGACTGCCTTGCATTGCGCTCTTGACGATTTTCTCGCGCAACCCTTCAAGGTTGCCCATGCCGAAACGGTCCAGCAGGTGCTGGAAGTACGGCGGCAACACATTCTTGAACTGCTCGATATACCCGGCCACGTCCAGCTTGCCGCTTTCGATGTTCTTGTAGAGCGTCGCGCCCTCTTGCACCAGCAAGGCGCTGGTGATGATCACCGGCAGGATCGCGATGATCAGGCAGGCACTCAAGGTGGCCAGGGAAGTGAGGTTGCGGTTCCAGCCAAAGCGCTGCTGCAGGCGCCGCTGCATCGGGGCAAAGATGATGCCGAGGATCACCGCCCAGAACACCGCGCCGTAGAACGGCAGCAATATCCAGATAAACGCGATGGTCACCAGGCCCAGCAACAACAGCAGGGTCTTGAATTGCAGATTGGTTTGATTCATGTCCGGTCCATGTCAGAAAAGCAGAGGTCCCTTGTAGACCCTGTTGCTTAGTCCGCAGCGAAACCTGGGAGTGCCCTCGGTTATTGAACAAGCATAGACCGCATCACTGAATGGCCTTGGCTTCGCTCAACAACGTCTGGATCATCTGCTCCTGCGCGTCATAACGGCCTTCGCCGAAGTGGGTGTAACGCACTTGCCCCTTGGCATCGATCAGGTAATGGGCGGGCCAGTACTGGTTGTCGAAGTTGCGCCAGATCGCGTAGTTGTTGTCGATGGCCACCGGGTAGGTGATACCCAGCTTGCGCACCTGGTCCTTGACGTTGCCGATGATGCGTTCATAGCCGTATTCCGGGGTGTGCACGCCGATCACCACCAAGCCGTCCTTCTCGTACTTCTTCGCCCATTGCTTCACATACGGCAGCGTGTGCTGGCAGTTGATGCAGTCATAGGTCCAGAAGTCCACCAGCACCACTTTGCCTTTCAAGGATTCGCGGGTGAGTTCAGGTGAGTTGAGCCACTCGACCGCGCCGGCCAGCGACGGCATGGCACCGTTGGCATTGTCCTGGCCAGGGTCGGCCTTGACCTTGCTCACCACGTAATCCACAACTTTGGGCACGTTTTCCAGTACGCCCTTTTCCAGGCTGCTGACACCTTCGGACGACGTACCGGCGAGTAAGGTTTTGTCCGCACCGGTGGAGATCACCACTGCTGCAGCCAGTACCGCCACACCTGCCCCACGGCGCAGCCAACCGGTCACCGGAATCGAGGCCTTGAGTCGATTGACCAAGCCGCGCCCGGCAAAGATCAGCGTGCCCAGGGACAAGGCGCTGCCCAGGCCGTAGGCCACCAGCAACAGGCTGGTCTGTGCATTGGCGCCTTGCAGCATCGCGCTGGTCAGGATCACGCCCAGGATCGGCCCGGCGCACGGCGCCCACAGCAGGCCTGTGGCGACGCCGATCAGGACCGACTTCAGCGGGCCGGACAGCGTGCGGC
>Ga0302347_1002032_pt1 | contig 21908 bp, 20 predicted proteins | sample PhyWR1_FD_202178 | JGI IMG/M metagenome (GOLD analysis project Ga0302347, IMG submission 202178) | Leaf surface microbial communities from wheat plants in UC Gill Tract Community Farm, Albany, California, United States - DLSL W.R1 (v2)... | ecosystem: Host-associated > Plants > Phyllosphere >...
ACATTTTACTTTTTACAAAAAAAAATGAACCTCAACGACCTTTCCAACATCTCCGATAATTTCAAAACCACACAAAAAATGCCCGTTCTATTCTTAGGACACGGTTCTCCGATGAACGCCATCGAAGAAAATGTTTTTGTTCAGGGATTCAGAAATATCAGCAAAGAAATCCCAAAACCAAATGCCATCATTTGTATTTCTGCGCATTGGTTTACCAAAGGAACTTTTGTAACTGCGATGGATATGCCGAAAACTATTCACGATTTTTACGGTTTTCCAAAAGAATTGTTTGATGTTCAGTATCCTGCAAAAGGAAGTCCCGAATTGGCTAAAGAAACTTCGGAACTACTCGCTCCGGTTTTGGTGGAAGAAGACCATAATTGGGGATTGGACCACGGTGCCTGGTCGGTTCTCAGACATCTTTATCCAGATGCAGATATTCCGGTTATCCAGTTGAGTATAGATTATACAAAACCACCTCAATACCACTTTGATTTAGCAAAGAAATTATCCCAACTCCGTGAAAAAGGAATCCTAATTATCGGAAGTGGAAACATTGTCCACAATCTTCGACTAATTGATTGGAAAAATATAGATACCGTTGGAGCTGGTTGGGATTGGGCGATAGAAGCCAGAGAAAAAACCAACAATTGGCTCTTGGACGGCGATTTTCAAAAATTAATTGATTATCAGAAACAAGGTTTGTTTCTCCAACAAGCTGTTCCGACACCAGACCATTTTCTGCCAATGATTTACAATCTCGGATTGAAAGAAAAATCAGAAGAATTATCATTATTCAATGACTCGTTAATTGGTGGTTCTTTGAGTATGACATCGATAAGAATTGGTTAAATTTTAATTAATTCTTTTTTATAACTAAAAAATTAGTAATATTGTTTTAATGAAATCGCCATAAATACAAAAACAAATACCTATGAAGATTAGGCGATTGCATATGTTCATTAGAAAAATAAACATCTTCATATGAAAAGAATATTACTTTTTTGCGTTTACTTTAGTTTTGTCTGCTGTTATTTTGCTCAGATTATCTCAGGAAAAATCCAAACTGAAACTGGAAACGCTATTTCTGATGTGAATGTTTATCTTGACGGAACTAAAATCTCAACCACATCTACTAATGACGGAAGTTTCCAATTAGATGTTCAAGGACAGAAAAGCGGAAATCTGATTTTCCAGAAAGACAGCTACGAAACCAGTATTTTTCCTCTTAATCAGGCGATTGGAAAATCAGTAAAAGTAATTATCAATCCAGTTAAAGAGATTGAAGAAGTTGTTATAATTCCTTATACAGAACAGGCTTACAAAAATTTTATTAATTATTTTCTGGATAAATTTCTTGGGTTTGATAGAGAAGGTGTTACGATTAAAAATCAACGGACTCTCAAATTTTCTTATGATAAAAAGAATAAATTTCTGAAAGTGAAAGCACCACAGACTTTGATTATTGAAAACAAAAATCTGGGTTATACACTTCAATATAATCTTATCAATTTTGAGGCAGATTATAAAAAGAAAACGACAAGCTATCTTGGAACTTCATTTTTTAAAGAAAATAATAGTAAGAAAAATACCATTCTGAATCGGATGAATGCGTACAAAGGCAGTCTGATGCATTTCCTGCGAAGTCTTTATCATAACGAATTGGAGAAAGAAGGTTTCATCGTCAATCACGCTAAAAGAATAAAAAATCCATCATATCCAACGGAAGCCGAACTGCAAAAACTTCAAGACCATTTCGAAATTGTGAAAGCTCAGAAAATTTCAAATGTTCCTTGGACGGATGAGTTAGAAGCTATTTCTCAAAAGAAAAGTAAAAATCCCGAATTTGTAATGGTGATTCTTAAAACAAAAATCAAAGAATCTGAGTTTACAAAACGAAAAGATGGTAGGTTATTTATTGATTTCGAAGATTTGCTGATGGTGAATTATCAAAAATATTTTTACGAAATCAAGAAAGGCGAATTTGTAAAAGCCAACACATTCTCCACGCAATCTTCAATCATTCATCCGGAAGCTTTGGAATTTGAAGTCTTTCCTGAGGGTAACACTTCTGAACCGGATTTGTTGATTTTGGAAGAGCATTTTTCTAATCAAAATGTTTCAAAAATGCTGCCTTTGGATTATCAGTTTGGAAATTGATTATAATTTTTTTTCGAAACATACACTATTATCAATTCCAATATATTGTCCATAATTTGGAATGATTTTGTAACCGCATTTATTGTAAAGCGCAACTGCTTCGACTTGTCTTTTTCCTGTTTCCAGAACTGTTTTTTCGTAACCCAATTCTTTAGACCAAATTTCCAGTTCTTTTAAAATCAAAGAAGCCAGACCCTTTCCACGTTTCTCAGGAAGCGTAAACATTCTTTTGACTTCCATAGATTTTGAATCCATCTCTTTTATTGCACCACAAGCAACTGCTTCATCATTATCAAAAATCACAACGCAATTTTTCAGCATGTCGATTTTGTTGTATTGATGGTAAAAATCGTGTTCATCACCATCCATCACAGCAAGATAGACGTCTAATTGTTTCACTAATTTTTGGAAGTCTGGATTTTCGGAGGTTGTTCTAAGGGTTTTCATTAATTAAAAGTAATGAAAAATATTATAAAAAATAGCCAGAAGATATGATCTTCCGGCTAATAAATGTATTCCGAATATTTTATATTCTTGTAATACCCGTAACGTGAGGTTGTCCGTTAATAGGCTTGTAAATTTCTACAATTGCGTTCCAAATTACATCGGATGGTGGTATACTTGCTGTGCATTTGTAACGGTAATTGGTTCCATTAACTAATTGTGTCGATACTTCTGTAGGAGCATATTTTACTCCAACAAATCCTCTTAGAGCTTCACTGAATATTTGTTGCTCTTCTGATGTAAGGCTATGAAACGCCGTCCATCCGCCAACTGTTAGTTCTTCTGTCATGATTAATTTGTTTTAGGTGTCCTACTCTTATGGCCTTTCGGATACGCCCCGTTTTTGGTGGTTTCTGGTCTCCATGGTTAGAATTTTTTTAAATCAAGGTGTCTTTTTGTGATCACAGGACAAAGCTATTGTAGATTACTTATATATTTAAGAGTATATATACCTATTTTTATTCATAGGTATAATTACTTAGTGTATTTATTATCAATTTGATAGAAATGAAAATCCCCCAGTTAAACTGAGGGATAATTTAATTTTTTGAAAAATATTTGTCAATTATATGTGGACTTGAAATTTCTTCTCTCTAATCAACTCCGCAATCTTCAAAATATCTTCACCAATCAATCTGTCATTTTCCAGTTTTGGAACAACGGAACGAATTAATTCATAGTTCTTCTCAACAATTTTAGAACATTTTGCTGGTCTTCGGAATTCCAAACCTTGAGCAGCAAACATCAATTCTATGGCTAAGATGTTTTCTAAGTTTCCAAGAATCTGATTGAATTTTCTACCAGAAATACTTCCCATAGAAACGTGGTCTTCCTGACCTAAACTTGTCGGTATAGAATCTGCTGAAGCTGGAAAACAAAGCGTTTTGTTCTCTGTAACCAAGGCTGCACTCGTGTATTGCGGAATCATAAATCCGGAATTAAGTCCAGAACTTTCTACTAATAATTTCGGTAAACCATATTTTCCTTCGAGCAAAAGATAACTTCTTCTGTCAGAAATATTTCCTAATTCTGCAGCTGCCAAAGAACAATAATCCAAAGGCAAAGCCATCAATTGCCCGTGAAAGTTACCTCCGGAAATTGATTCCTCTGCACTCAACACAATTGGATTGTCCGTTACAGAATTCAGTTCTGTTTCGGCCATTTGCTTCAGATGTTCGAAAGCATTTCTACTAGCGCCGTGAACTTGCGGAACACAACGCATAGAATAAGGATCCTGAACTCTGTCACAGAATTCGTGAGACTTAAGATTATCAGAATCTTTAAGGAAATTTCGCATTCTTTCAGCCACTTTTTGACTTCCGTCAAATGGGCGAATCTCATGCAATTCTTTCTTGAACGGGCTTGATGAACCTCGGTAAGCTTCAAGACTCATAGCTGCAGTCAAATCGGCCAAATCTAAAAGATATTCGAATTTTGCAAGACCTGTAATAGCGTGCGCTAAAATAAACTGAGTGCCATTAATCAATCCCAAACCTTCTTTAGGGCCGAGTTTTAAAGGTTGAAGTTTATGTTTCTTCAAAACTTTGGCCGTTTCAACAGTTTTATCATTTTCCCAAACCTGACCTAATCCCAAAAGCGGCAAAACCAAATGTGCCAATGGCGCCAAATCTCCTGAAGCACCAACAGAACCTTGCTCTGGAACAACCGGAATAATATCCAGTTCCAACATCAGAATCAATCGCTCGATAACGTCTAAAGAAACACCCGAAAATCCTTTCGACAAAGCGTGGATTTTGGAAATTATCATTATTTTGGAAATGTTCTTATCAATCGGTTTTCCTACACCTACAGCGTGAGAAATAATCAAATTATGCTGAAGTTGCGCTGTCTCCGATTCTGAAATCTTAGTGTCGCAAAGTGGTCCAAATCCTGTGTTGATACCATAAACAGTTCGGTCAGAAGCTACAATTTTCTGAACATTCTGTTGGGATTTTATGATTTGTTCTTTTGATTTTTTATTGAGTTTTGCTTTGGAAGGATTTTTTAAAATCTCTAAAACATCCTGATATTTAAATTGGTCGATTCCGTAAATCATCACTGAAAAATTTTGCCTAAAAATACACTTTTCAAGACGATTTTGAAAAAGGATTTTTATCTTGAATATTAGATTTATTTTATAATTTTAAATGATGAAAAACTATTGCCTATTAATTCTCTTATTTAGCCAGCAGATTTTTGCTCAGACAATTCATAACAAAAGTAAGCTTGATAGTGTCTATGATGCGTTTGGGACTTATGACAAAGCAATGTTCCGAATCAAAGTTCAAAAAGAAGGAAAAGATATCTATGAAAAGAATGTTGGATTTGCTGATTTGGAAAATGAAACCATTCCGGATGACAATACCAAATATAGAATTGGTTCTGTAACCAAAACCTTCACTGCAGTTTTAATTTTCAAAGCGATTGAAGAAGGGAAATTAAAACAAACAGATAAGTTGTCCAAGTTTTTCCCGAGAGTCAAAAATGCAGATATTATACAGATTTCTAATTTATTAGAACATACAAGTGGAATTAGAAGTTATGATAAATCGAAATTCTATGATGAATTGAAATACAAAAGCTATTCAAAAGAATTACTATTAGAAATGATTTATAGACTACCTTCGGATTTTCCACCAGATTATAAGTTTTCTTATTCTAACACAGGTTTTGCTCTTCTAGGATTAATTTTGGAAAATGTTTATGGAAAAGATTATTCGGAAATTTTAAAAGAGAAAATTATAAATCCGCTGAACTTACAAAATACTTCTACAGGAAATTTGGCAGACGAAAAAAATAACGAAGCCAAATCTTATGTTTATTATAATAACTGGAGAAAGAAAGAAAATTTAGAACTTAACAATTTTCTAGGAGCAGGAAATATTGCTTCCACGCCTTCGGATATTAATACATTTTTGAAAGCTTTATTTGATGGAAAATTAGTTTCTGAAAAATCTCTTGTCCAAATGATAAATTTGCAGAAAGGATTGTTTCGCTATCCTTACGAAAGCAAAAATATGTATGGACATACAGGTTCTATTTTGGGATATTTGACATTTGCCCTTTACATTCCAGAAGATAAAATTGCCATTTGTATCACAGAAAATGGCGTAAGATATGACATTGATGATATCTTGGAGTATGTTCTTAATGATTTGTATAATGACAAATATGAAGTGCCGGATTTTAAAAGAATCAAGCTTAGTAACCAGGAATTACAGCAATTTATAGGGAAATATAAATACTCAAGTTCTTCTACAGATTTGAATGTTTATATTAATAATGATAAACTTTATATACAGCAAGATGATTCACCTGAAATTTTGATTGAGGCTAAGGAAAAGAACAAATTTGTTTACGATACAAACAAAGTAGAATTGTTATTTTCTCCCGAGAAAAAGAAAATGACTATGATTACCAAAAGAAATACTTACGTTTATAAGAAAGTAGATTAATTACAGTATAGCTTATCTAATAATCAAATTGTTCATCATATTCCTTCAGTTGCAACGCTCTTTCTTTGATGATTTGTAACTTTTTGTTTTCAGAAATCACTTGAAAAATTGTTCCTTTTTTGACGTCATAATAATACTTATTGATTAGTTTGAATTCGGAATCTCGGAAAGAAATCCAATTTCTCTGTGCTTCCAACAATTCCTTTTTTGCTGTATTGTTTAATTTTTGATTTAATGAAGTATAATACTTGTTCAGTTCCTTATCCCAAGATTGTTGAGCAGAAATGATACAGTTTCTTTGGCCGGCCGTCGAGTTATCCTGGTTAAGGCATTTTTCCAAGGTTTGGTCTATTTTGTTTTGAGCCAAAGGAAAAATAGTTGCAAATAGAAAAAAAATGATGATTGACTTTTTCATAATTTTATTTTTAGATTCACTCAAATTTTAATTCTTTTGCCTGACGAATATGCGCCAAATGATGCTTACAATGCCAGCCGTAAATCAAGATATTTTTTCTGAGCGAAATTCTTTCTGATTGTTCAGGATGAATGAATTCTTTATTCAAATCTTCTTCACTCAAAGTTTTCAAAAGATAAACCCACCTTGTGTGCAAAGCTTCCAAAAGCTGTAAAGAAACCAAAGGCGAAAGCTGATTGTCCGGCAACTCTGCCCAAAGACTTTCCTCGTAAGGTTTGATTGTTGGAACATTTTCCGTCAATGCCAATTTAAATCTCATATAGCTATTAATATGACTATCAGCGCAATGATGAACCACTTGAGTAATTGTCCAACTGTCCGGTCTGTATCTCAATTTTAAATCTTGTTCATCGAGATTTTGAATCTCAGCTTTGACAAGATTGGAAAAGTTTTCGATTTCAAAAATAGCAGAATCGAAGACTTCTTTGGAGATAGATTCTGACTTGATGAATTTTCCGACTGGATACTTTAATTCTTCTAAATTCATTATTTCAAATTCTTCATCAGGATTGCTTCCATTTTCTCATAACCTAATTTGTTCGGATGGATTCCGTCCTCAGCAATTTCTTTAGGCAAACCATTTTTTTCGTCCTTTAAAACTGAATGGTAATCCACGTAAGTGATATGATTTTTCTGAGCGTAATCTTTTATCATTTTATTCAATGCAATGACTTTATCGGCTGGTTGCATATCTTTTCTCCAAGGGAAATCGTAAGCTGGCAATGCAGAGCATAAAACTACTTTGATGTTATTAGCTTTTGCCAGTTCTGCCATAAAAACAATATTTCCGAACACTTTATCTAAAGAAATTGGACCTTGATTTTCTGCAATATCATTAGTTCCGGCAAGGATAATAACACGTTTAGGTTTCAGTTTGATCACATCTTCCCGGAATCTCAAAAGCATCTGCGAAGTCACTTGTCCGCTGATTCCTCGTCCTACAAAGTTATTTTTTGTGAAAAATCCCGGGTCTGTGGCAAACCAACCTTCCGTAATGGAGTCGCCCATCAAAACAGAATTTGGAGCAATATTTTGAGAAAGAACTTCTTGGTTTTGTTTTTGATATCTGCCGAAATTGGCAAAGTCTTGAGCTGATAGCATTGTGGAAAGTATAATAGATGCGAAGGTTAAGAATTTCATATTTTCTAAATTTGATTATCAAATATATGAAATAAGAATAATGATAAATTTATTTCTTAACATTTAGCTGAGCAAAGCACTTGGCGACCTTAAAATATTTTAAATAATTATAAAAAAATCTTTGCTGACTTTGCGTTCAAAATAATATCAATAATTTTACAAAATGGAAAACACTTCGAAAGACCCTTTACACGGCAAAAGACTGGACGCTATTCTGGAAGAATTGCTGGAATACTATAAAGGTTACGGCGAATTGGGAAAACAAATCAATATCAAATGTTTTACCGGAGAAAATCCAAGTGTGAGTTCCTCTCTGAAATTTCTCCGAAAAACCGATTGGGCAAGAACAAAAGTCGAGAGTTTGTATCTTTATGTCTTGAGACAAAAGAAGAAAAAAGGTTTATTATAAATTTAATCCAAAAATTCTCCGGTCACATAATACCAGCGATTCTGAATCATTTTGAATTGTGACAATTCGTGATGAAGTTGTTTGTTTCCGTCTTCATCGATATAAAATGCTTTGAACTCTACTTTATTAGTTGAAGGTTTGTCGACAATTTCCAACTTTGTCCATTCATTGATTTCGCCCCATTCCTGTAAGCTCTTTTTGTTATGAAATTGTCTTTTGTTTGGCGAGGTCGTTTCCCAGAGGTATTCACCGTTTGGGATAGCGAAAGCCGAGAATCGAGAACGCATCAAAGCTTCCGCAGTTGGCGGGAATTTCTCTTTCAGATGATAAGGCTGGCAACAATCTTCGTACGATTTTCCGGAACAACAGGGACAATTCATTTTTAATTCAGATTTCAGACTTCGAATGTACTAAAACTTGAAATTATCCAAGAATTATCTCAACAATTTTCAGAAAATTAAAAACTGATATTTATTAGCCTCCAAAACTTAAAAATGTCCTTATTGTACTATTTTGTAAGCCAATGTCATTAGACTGAATTTGCAAGGAGAAGTAATTTTGTTTCGGGAAATAATGTAATGGATTCTTACTTTAAAGGTTAAAAATAAGAATGTCTATTCAGTTCATTTTCTAAGATACAAGATTATGGATACAAAAGAAAATAGTATAAAAGTTTCAGAGAAAATAGAGGAGACATTCAGAGATTCTGTTGGGACAATGGACGAAACTGGAACCAGAAAATGGGTTTTCCCAAGAAAGCCAAAAGGAAAATATACCAATTATAGAGAATATGTTGGTTATTCCCTAATTTTTTTATTTGTGATAATGCCTTTCCTCAAAATCCGTGGAAATCCTGTTTTGTTGATTAATATTATAGATAGAAAATTTTTCATTTTTGGACAGCCTTTTTATTTGCAGGATTTTTTCATTTTGGCTTTGGGAGCGGTGGCTTCGGTCATTTTTGTAATGCTTTTTACTGTGGTTTTTGGCAGGATATTTTGTGGGTGGATTTGTCCTCAGACCTTATTTATGGAAATGATTTTCCGTAAAATCGAATATTGGATAGAAGGCGACCGAAACAAGCAGATGAAACTGAATAAACAAGCCTGGGATGAAGAGAAAATCAGAAAGAGAGCGTTGAAATGGTCTGTGTTTTTACTTATATCATTGCTAATAAGCCATATTATGTTTATGTACATTGTTGGCTACGAAGAAACGGTTAGAATTATTTTGAGCGGACCAGCTAAATATCCAACCAATTTTATTGTGATGTTAGTTTTTACAGGCATTTTTTATTTTGTTTTTGCTTGGTTTCGGGAACAGGTTTGTACATTGGTTTGTCCTTATGGAAGACTGCAGGGTGTTCTGATAGACAAGCATACAGTCAATGTTTATTATGATTTCAAAAGAGGGGAGGGAAGAGCAAAATGGAGAAATGGCGAAAATCGTTCTGCGGTTGGAAAAGGCGATTGTATCGATTGTCAGCAATGTGTGGTCGTTTGTCCAACGGGAATCGATATCAGAAACGGACAACAATTGGAATGTATCAATTGTACAGTCTGTATCGATGCCTGCGATGAGGTAATGGAAAAAGTCGGAATGCCAAAAGGACTTATCCGATATGCGACCGAAGCTGAAATAGAGAATCAGGAAAAATTCAAATTTACGGCTAGGATGAAAGCGACCACTGTTGCACTTTTTGTATTAATTGGAGTTTTGTGTGGGTTGATGTACGACAGAGGTTCGGTTGAAGCTAAGTTCATACGGCCAGCTGGCTCTGCTTATTTTGTAAGAGAAGGAAAAATCACTAATACATTTACCTATACGATTCTAAACAAGTCCAACGAGAAAAAAATGATGACAATTAAGGTTCTTTATCCAAAACATTCGGAGATAACTTTTGCTGGTAAAGAAGGTATTATTGTGAAAGGAGATGCGATAATAAAAGGAAATGTCAATATCAGTTTCCCGGAAAGTGAAGTGAAATTATCCAAACAAAATATAGAAATAGGCGTTTTCGATGCTGATGGAGAAATGCTAGATTCTTACAAAACTTACTTTGAAGGTCCATTTAAATTTCAGTTTTAAAGTTTAATTAATGTTTATGCTCTTTAACAAAAGTCGAAGGCGTTTGCCCCGTTTTTTTACGGAATACCCGAACGAAATAAGAATATTCCTCGTAACCCAAACGGAAAGCAATGTCCACAAGACTCTCGTCAAGATAGATTAGCATTCTTTTGGCTTCCAAAATTGTTCGGTCGGTTATAATTTCCGAAACGGTTTTCTGAACCACGGTTTGTGTGATTCTATTGAGATGTTTGGTTGTCAAATTCATCCGTTCGGCGTATTGAAAAGCAGATTTTTCTTTGATGAAATTTAATTCTAATAACTCTTCAAAATGTTGATAATGCTGGATATAAGAAGTATTTGAGTTTTGTGTTCCAATGATTTTTTCTTCGGAGAATAATCTGACTGCTTTTATATATAATTGAGAAATCAAAGACAAAATTAAATTTTCCGATAACAAAGCTGATGAACCGTTTTCATTACCAATTTTGTCAAACAGATTTGAAAACTCTGCAAAATTATTTTCTACCAACTGAAGTTTCCGAGGATATTGAACGGAACTGAAAAACGGATACTCTCTTAATTTTTGATTGACATAGTGAAGGTCAAAAAATTCCTGAGAATGAAAAAATATAAACCCATCGGCATCTTCTGACAACTTCCAGCTGTGAACTTGTCCAGGTGACATAAAAAATAGTGAACCACCAAAAACGTCATATTTTCTAAAATCGATTTCGTGAGTTCCTGTCCCCTTTGTGAAAAAGATGCAGGCATAAAAATCGTGGCGATGAGGTTTTTCGATATGCCTGTGACTTCTTAATAAATGGTCTTTAATCGAATTGAAATAAAAATCGGAATGCTTTGCTCCGGACTGGAACAAATTGATATTCAGGACCGATATTTCGTTGTGACTCATTTAATTCAGAAAATTTACAACGGGCTTTTGTAAAGACCAGAGAATCATTCCGTTTTCTTGTTTTTCTTTTATGAAATTTAATTTGTTTAAAAGATTGATGGAATTGAGATTATCGAATGCGCATTTTGCAGTAATTTCCTTTACAGTTTCTTGTGAAAATGCCCATTTTATAAGTTCTGTTACAGCTTCTTCAGCATAACCATTTCTCCGTTCTTCTTTTATGATACCGTATCCAATATCTGCATTTTGCTCTTTTTCATTAAAACCTTTGAACCCCGCATCACCAATTATTTCCAAAGTATCCGCTTTGATAATCATCCATGATTCGAATCCTGTAGGTTCGCCGACTTCAGACAAATTATCAATGATTTTAGGAAGCGTTTCGATAACATCATTGTCCGGCCAACTTTTTCCCTTTTTAAATCCCAATTTGATTAAGTCATTAAAGTCCCAATTCAAAATATTTTCACAAATTTGCTTTGTAAATGGAATAAGAATTAATCTTTTCGTAGTAAGTTTGCTTATTTTCAAAGGTTAATGTTATTTTTTATTTGTTTAAATTTTAGACACGAGAAATAATCTAATATCTGTTATCTCGTGTCTAATGACTTTTTTAATTATTCTCCAAACGCCCTTTTCAAAAGACTCTCGACTTTCGGTTCGCTTCCTCGGAAGTTTTTGTACAATTCCATCGGGTCTTTTGTTCCACCGGAAGACAATAGGATTTTGTATTTTGCAGCGATCTCCGGATTGAAAATTCCATTTTCTTTGAAATATTGGAAAGCATCGGCATCCAAAACTTCCGCCCATTTGTAAGAATAATATCCTGCTGAATATCCACCTTGAAAAATATGAGAAAAACTCGGACTTGCTGCAGTTTCCGGATTTGAAGGATAAAGGTTGGTTGCAGCTGTTTTTTCAACTTCAAACTCTTTCACAGTCTTATTCTCCAGCGCTCCAACTTCCGAATGATAAGCCATATCCAACAACCCGAATCCAAGTTGTCTCAAAGTCTGGTAGCCTTCCATAAAAGATTTGCTTTGCGACAATTTTTCGATTTTTTCATTTGGAAGAATTTCTCCCGTTTGATAATGTTTGGCAAAAGTTTTCAAAAACTCCGGTTCATAGCAGAAGTTTTCCAGGAATTGAGAAGGCAATTCTACAAAATCCCATTTGACTGAAGTTCCGGAAAGGTTCGGATATTGCGTGTCTGCCAAAACGCCGTGAAGTGCGTGTCCAAATTCGTGGAAAAGCGTTGTCACTTCTTGGAAAGTTAACAAACTTGGTGTGTCCTTTGTCGGTTTTGTGAAATTACAAACCACGGAAATATGAGGACGAGAATTTTCGCCGTCTTTTTTGTATTGATTTTTATAACTCGTCATCCAGGCGCCGGCACGTTTTCCTTTTCGAGGATGATAATCGGCATAGAGTAGGGCTTTTACATTTCCATTTTCTGTGATTTCGTAGGTTTTCACATCTTCGTGATATTTTTGGACATCATTGATTTCTTTAAATTCAAGCCTGAACAATTTTCCTGCTAAGCCAAAAACCGCTTCCTGAACTTTCTCCAATTGGAAATAAGGTTTCAGTTCTTCATCATCAATATCGAATTTCTGCTTTCTTAATTTTTCTGCATAAAAAGCGTGGTCATAACTTTGAATTTCATCGATTCCGTCTGCTTTTGCCAAAGTCTTTAATTCTTCGATTTCTTTTTGAGCATAAGGTGTTGCTTTGTCCAAAAGTTCATTCAGGAATTCAAAAACTTTTTCTGGCGATTTTGCCATTCTTTCTTCCAAAACGAAATCTGCATAGTTTTTATAACATAATAATTCTGCTTTTTCCTGACGAAGTTTGACGATTTCTTTAATCAAATTCTGATTGTCAAATTCGCCACCGTCAAAAGATTTTTTGCCGTTTGCCAAAGCTAGTTCTTTTCTCAATTCACGATTTTCGGCGTAAGTCATTGCCGGAAGATAGCTCGGATATTGCAAAGTAATCACATAACCTTCCAAACCTTTTTCCTTCGCATCTTCTTCGTATTGTTGAAGAATAGCTTCCGGAATTCCTTTCAACTCTTCTTTATCCGTAATATTTTTGAAATAAGCATTGGTTGAAGCTAAGGCATTTTGTCCGAATTGAAGTGATTTGATAGACAAATCCATACTGATTTTCTCCAGTTTCTTTTTATCTTCTTCATTTAATAAAGCTCCACTTCTCACAAAACCTTTGTAAGTTTCATTGAGTAAAGTTTGTTGCTCTTCATTTAAAGACAATCTATCTTTTTGGTCGTAAACACTTTTGATTCTTTCGAATAGTTTTTCGTTTTGAGAAATTTTGGAAGAGAATTCTGTCAAAAGTGGCGAAACTTCCTGAGCGATTTTTTGGATTTCGTCATTGGTTTCTGCAGAATTCAGATTGAAGAAAATACTGGAAACTCTATCCAGTTGTTCTCCTGAGAAAGCCATTGCTTCAATCGTATTTTCGAAAGTTGGAGCTTCGGAGTTATTTGTTATTTCATCGATTTCTTTTTCAGAATTTTTTACCAATTCCTGAAAAGCAGGAAGGTAATTTTCTTCTTTGATTTCCTCGAAAGGCGATGAGGTATATTTGGTGTTGAATTTTTCTAAAAGTGGATTCATAAAGATGAATTATTAATGATAAATTATAAATGATTTTCTGTGTGTCGTAATTGACAAATTTAGTACCTAAAGTTGAAAGTATGACAAAATTGCGCCCCGACTTGAACGGAGCTCATTTTTTTATTGCAATGTCCGAAATTTCTATTGTCGGATTAACTTTCTTTGCAATAAAAAGATAGCGGGAGTGGAAGGCGGATAAAGGCGCCCCAATAAATATTATCATAGAAAAAGTTTTTGTGTTCAAATTCTTTTTAGATTTGTTTTCAACTTAAAACTAACTTATTATGAAGAAATTTTTAAAAATTATTAGCGTTATCGTGGCAATAATCATTGCTTATTGCGCAATTGCAATGTTGTTTTTTGACAGCAAATGTCACAACGAACAATCTCTCGTTATCAATGCTCCGAAAGAGAAAGTGTGGCAAAATGTGAATTCTATGAAAGCTTTTAACACTTGGAATCCTTGGATGAAAATGGATCCGAACTTGACAGTAACTTACAGAGGAACGGCTGGCGAAGTGGGTGACGGCTATCACTGGAAAGGTAATGATGATGTGGGCGAAGGCGAACAGGAGATCACGGCGATTGCTCCGAACGAAAAAGTGTCCACGAAAATGCATTTTATCAAACCAATGGATGATAATGCGACTTCGGACTTGCTCTTGACGTCGGAAGGTTCCGGAACCAAAGTGACTTGGACTATTGATTACGAAATTGAAACGCTTTTCAAACCGATGAAACCGATGATGACCTGGCAAATGAACAAATCATTCTCGGAAGGTCTTGGAAAACTGAAAGAACTTTCTGAAAAATAGTAAACAAAAATCGCCTCAGCTAGCTGAGGCGATTTCATTTGATTTGAAAATTTATTTTGTATTATTTGATGATCAGTTTAGAAACTGCCAAACCTTCATCTGACTTTAATTGTACTAAGTAATTTCCTGTTCCAAATCCGTTTACAGAGAATGTTTCGTCTCCTTTAGCAGATTTCAGTCCGAAAGATTTTACCAGTTTACCGTTAAGGTCATAGATATTGATCTGTCCGTTTTTAGCTTTGTTGTATCTGATTTTCAATAATCCGTCAGTAGCAGGATTCTGAACGATTTGTAATGATGTTCTGTTGGCATCGATTTTCGTTTCATCCGTAGCCAAAGCAGTTTGATTACCAAAAATTCTGAACTCTCCTGGCTGAAGAACTACTGTTGTAGAGCCGTTAGCGTTCATAGAAGAATTGTCCATTAGATTGTACCAGTTTCCGGCATAAGGGAAATTAGGCGTTACAGTTTGAGCTGTTGTTGTAAAGTTGGCAACTACCACTACGTTTTTCAAAGAACTTGCAGGTAAAGCATCATTCCAAACATAGATTCTAGGTAAAAGATTTCCGGACTCTACAGTAAAAGTAGTGGTATCAAAAACCTGACTTGATAATCGGATTGCTAAGATTTTTGACCAAGTGTCGTAAACTGCTTTTCTATTTGCATTGGTATCATAACCTAAAGTGAAAGCTACGGGTTTTGGAGATGTTCTACAATCATTACTGATTGTTCCGTTCTCACATCTGTTGATACTGAATTCGTAACCCAATTCTCCAAACTGCCAAATCATCTTAGGACCAGGAACTGTAAAGAAAACGGCACCGAATGCTTTTTGTCTTTCCAGTGCGGTATTCAAATCTTTAACACTGTAAGAACCATTAGCGTTTCCATAAGCTAAATTTTTAAACATCAGTCTTTCCTCGTCGTGACTCTCGCCATAGCTCATATTTCTTCTTTCAGAAAAAGTATGGTTTCTAAAATCAACTCTGTTGAAGTTGCTGTCAGAATCGTAACCCATTGTGTTTTGATTGTAAGGTCCAACCAAATTATCCCACATCATTACACCTTTCCCTTCGTTCAATCTGTAGTCAGCCCATTGTTTTTCTTCAGCATTTCCTCCCAAATGTTCGAAAATAATATAAGAAGTTGGATCATATGACCATTGATAGTCTGAATATAATTTCAATACATCCACTCTGTCTTGCTGATAAGAACCTGTACAATTTTCATCTGATGCAGTACAATTTTGTGTAAATCCTTTGGTCAAATCCCAACGGAATCCATCGATTTTATATTCACTGATCCATTGTTCCAAAACTCTGTTTACATAATATCTTGTTTCAGGTTTTGAATGGTTGAAATCATAGAATACACTGTAAGCGTGTTTTGCAACTTGATTAAAATATGGATTGTTAGCTGCAACATCCCCATAACCACCGGATGTACTTGTTGACCAAAGTCTTTCCAATGGAGATCTGCCAGAAGCGTGATTAAGCGCCACATCAAGAATTACAGCAATCCCATTTTGGTGACATTTGTCAATAAATTCTTTGAATTTTTCTGGCGTTCCATAAGCTTTATCTAAAGCTAAATGAAATCCTGGATTGTACCCCCAAGAATTATTTCCATCAAATTCCATTACCGGCATTAATTCGATGGCATTAACATTTAATCCTTTGATATAAGGGATTTTGTCAATCATAGATTGCCAGTTTTTCTGCTCTGTAAAATCTCTTACCAGAGCTTCATAGACAATTAGATTTTGTTTTGCTGGTTTTTGGAAATTAGTTACAGTCCAGTTGTAAGTCGGTTTTGCTGTCTGAATTACTGAAACGTCATATTGCTGTCCAGCTGGATAAGCCGGTAAATTAGGATAGGTACTTGATGAAATCCAAGGATCGTCATCCGGAGACAATACTAAAGTTGAATAAGGATCGGCAACCTTTACACCGTCATTAGTTCTGTACTGGAAAGTATAAACTTGCTGAGGCGTCAATCCTGTGATTTCTAACCAAAAAAGATCATTATTATTGGTATCTCTTTTCATGATGTAATTAGAAGAAATCTGCCAATTGTTGAAACTTCCAAGCACATGCACATAATTCTTAAAAGGTGCATACAATGCTACTCCAACTTTTGTAGGATCATTTGGATCGTAAGTGATACCCTGTCTCATGTAAGAAGGCATTGCAGCCGATTGAGAAGCTGGAGTAGGGGAAACTACAAAATTAGAAGTTAAAGTCGTTCCAGATGCTGTCGCAGAAACTTCTATGTTGTTATCCGCAGTTATGCTTGGTGAAGTGGTAATAGTTGATACATTACTAGCGGTGTAGATCGTATTACCATTAGATTTCACAACATAATTAGCAGGCAAAGAAGTGCTGTAAGTAATAGGGAAAGTACTTCCTGAAGCTACAAAATTAACAGTTCCGTTTTGCGGAGTAGTACTTGTAAACTGAAATCTTCCAACTTCCGAATAGATATCCTGAGATTGTCCGTTTCCAGTTTTAGTTTTTAAAAGAAAACCAATTCTACCAATTCCTGTTCTGTTGTAGAACGTTCTGGGAACAAATGTAATTGTATATGTATCTGTTCCGGAATTGTAAGTCAGCTTATTGGATTCATTCGATGAAGCCCAGGTTCCGTTGGTTGGACAATCTTGGCTGTTAGCATCATTGCTGTCGTAGGACCAAGCCCAAAGATATAATGCGTTGTTGGTAACACCCCAAGTGGATTCGTTAATACTGCTTCCATTAAAGGTAATGGTAATCGATTCGTCTTCGTTAAAAGTCGGAGGACTGATAGAAGAACTCACAGTTTGCTGCTGCGCAAAACTTGTAATCGCAATGAAAATTGCGATCAGATTGTAAAAAAATTTCATAAGGTCTATATATTAAGTGATAAATATATCATTTTTTAATTCACACGATATATTTTTATTTGAAATGAAATTTTTATTTTTAAATAGTTGTAAATGAATGAGTTGTTGTTGTGGCTTGATTTGAAGAAAATTAATTTATTAATTTTAGTTTAACCAAAAATCAACATTGTGCAAGAATTTAATGAATTTTTTGCTTTAAATGATATTTGTATTATTTTGTAAAATAATCAACAATATATTTTTATAGTTCGTATAAATTTCTATAAATTTACGGACACAGTAAAAAATAATGAACATTTAATTTAATTAAATGCGAATTTTAAATTTAGTATTAAACCTTAAAGTTCGTTAATTGTTTTTGATTAATTAAATGTTTGTTTTAAATTGCAAATAAAATTAATAATTAAAATTATGAAGAGTGCATCTGAAACCGGTTATCATTTAGACGGAGTTGACAAAGAGATTATTTATATGTTAATGGACAATGCTAAAACTTCTCTTGCACATATTTCCAAGCACGTAGGGATTTCCACAACTGCAGTTCACCAAAGAATCAAAAAACTCGAACAAGCAGGCGTAATAGAAAATTCTATTTCTTTCCTTAATCCAAGAAAAATTGGTTATAAAGTTGTTTCTTATATTGGTGTTTTCTTAGAGCAACCAAGTCATTATCAGGACGCTATCAAAAATCTTAATTTGGTAAATGAGGTAGTAGAAGCACACTACACAACAGGAAATTACACGATTTTCCTAAAAGTACTTTGTAAAGATAATGATCACCTTATGCAGATTCTTAACAAAATCCAAAAGCTGAAAGGCGTGACAAGAACAGAAACAATTCTTTCTCTGGAGCAAAGCATCAGCAGACAATTGAAAGTTTAAAAAATTTTATATAATTGCGAAAGGATACAAATTATTTGTATCCTTTTTTTATTTTTGTAATTATGGAAATCAATCAATATTTAGACTCAACATACCTGAAAACGCCAGAACAATCTGGGTTGACAGAAGAACAGACTTTTGAAAAAGTTAGAGAATTGACAGATGAGGCGATTACTTACAACTTCAAAGAGGTGATGATTCGTCCGAATTATGTTAAGCTCATCAAAGATTACTTAGTTTCAAAAAATTCTGAAGTTTTGGTGGGAACAGTTATTGGTTTTCACGAAGGAACATATTCTATAGAAGATAAATTGAAAGAAGCTAATCAGGCAGTTTTGGATGGCGTAGATGAGTTGGATTATGTTATCAATTATGAAGCTTTCAAAGCCGGAGAATTAGCATTGGTAAAAAAAGAATTTGTTGAAGGAACCAAATTAGGTTTGGATTTCGATAAAACAGTGAAATGGATTATCGAAATTGCTGCACTTTCAGATGCTCAAATTGCTGATTTGACTTCAAATATCTGGACTTGGGCACAAGAAAATTTTGAAGAAAAAGATTTCTCCAGAATCTTTGTTAAGTCATCAACAGGATTTTATGTAACCGAAGGTGGAAAACCGAATGGCGCAACGTTCGAAGGTGTAAAAATAATGCTTGATAATGCCGGAAAACTTCCTGTGAAAGCGGCTGGCGGCGTGAAAACACCTGCGGATGCAGAAAAAATGATTACAATGGGAATCCAGAGAATCGGAACTTCCTCAGCCAAAGCACTTCTAGGAGAAGGCGAAACTGGAGCTGGCTATTAAGGATTTATGATAAGACTAAAAACCTCTTAAAATTTTAAGAGGTTTTTTGTTTATTTAATAGGAGGTTCCCAGAGTTCAATCTTATTATCATCAGAATCGATTATATGAACAAATTTTCCATACTCAGAATCTACAATATCATCCAAAATTGTAACCTCATTTCCTCGTAAGTTTTTCACAAGCTCTTCGATATTCTGAACACGATAATTAATCATAAATTCCTTTTTCGAAGGCGAAAAATAAGAACTGCCTGTTTTGAAGGGACTCCATTGTATCGACTCTACGATGTCTGGGTCGGAACTGTTTCTGGACTCAAATGTTGCTCCCCATTCTGTGATATCCATCCCAAGATTTTTGGTATACCAATCTCTGGTTTCTTTCGGGTCATCGGAGAAAAAAAAGATGCCGCCGATGCCTATTACTTTTGGTGGTTTTTCTGCATTTTCCATAATTGATTGGATTTAATTTAAATAATTTCCGAAGGTCATCACTCCGCTACCCAAACACTCACATTTCCCGCAGGACAAGGAAAATCTGCCCAGCCATTTTCATCAATTGTAATTTTATCCTCAAGATGTCCGGTGAAATCATAAAATGTTTTTCCCGCGTATCGTTTTCCTATTTCCATAGATTTTTGATTCACATCCTTGTTACTCAAAACAACGGCACAGCCTTGATGTTCATCATCACCTTCACGAGTCCAGCCAATGCAATGCGCATCATCAAAATAATCTCTTTGCTCCCCATAAGCAAAATCCTTTCTGGCTTGGATGAGTTCTTCAATCGTATCCACTTTGTCGAGGAAGATTTCATATTCGTTGCCATCTTTTCCTTGGTCTTTGTAGCTCGCGCCGTACAAATCGGGATAGAAAACACAAGGATAACCATCTTTTCTCAACAAAATCAAAGCATAAGCAATCGGTTTGAACCAAGTTTCAACCGGAGCTTCCAAAGCCTGAAGCGGCTGCGTGTCGTGATTGTCAACCACAGTTACAGCTTTATCAGGATGAGACCCCACAAGCGTTTCATTGAAAATTTCTCTCAAATCATAATCCGGATTTTTGGAGGCCTGATGCAAATTATGCTGCAAGGAAGAATCAAACAAGCTCATACAACCTTCGGTAGAATCTATGTAAGCTTCCAAAAGTGGCAATTCTCCAGGTGCCCAATATTCTCCAACCGCAAAAATATTTTTTCCGGAGTTGGAACGTAGAAGTGTTAACCATTCTTTATAAAAATCAGGCGAAATATGTTTCACAGCATCCAGCCTCACGCCATCAAAATCCGTCTGGTCAAAATACCATTTTCCCCAATGATTCAGTTCTTCGCGAACAAAAGGATTACGGTGTTCGATATCATTATACATCAAAAAATCATAATTTCCTTTCTCATCCGAAATAATATCATCCCAGCCATCGGCGTGTTCGTGGATAAGACGAAAAATGCCTTTTTCCTTACCTTCCGCATAATCTACACCTGTAAAACAGTTGAAATCCCATTTGAAATCAGAATAAGTATCACCTCTTCCAGGAAAGGTGAATTTGGTGTAAGATTCGATTTCCATAACATCAGAAATGTCTTTGTTGCGGTCTTCCTCATCCACCTGTATAACTTTGAATTTCTCCAGCTCATCGCCACCGGCTTTGTGATTCAGAACAACATCTACTATGACTTGGGTGTTTTTTTCTTTCAGAGATTTGATGGCATTCAGATATTCTTCCTTCGAACCGTATTTTGTAACAGTCGTTCCTTTTTGATCAAATTCTCCCAAGTCAAAAAGATCGTAAGCATCATAACCAACGGAGTAGCCGCCGTTTGTGCTTTTGTAAGCCGGAGGTAGCCAAACTGCCGTGATTCCTAAGTCGGAAAGATATTGTGCAGAGTCTTTGGTGTGTTTCCAAAGGAAAGAATCACCATCGGTATACCAATGGAAAAACTGAATCATAGTCCCGTTCATAAGATTGTAGATTTTTTCAGATTGTTTGATTTGATGTTTCGTTCTATGAAAATATCAAGCCAATTCAAAAATTCAAGATAAAGTAAAAAGAATCGAGGGGAATTATTTGGGCGCCTTTATCCGCCTTCCGTTCCCGCTTTTTTCTTTTTTTTCTCAAAAAAGAAAAAGAGCTCCACTCAAACCTAACGAAGTGGTTCATCGATTCAAATAAAAATAAAAGAATAAAAAGAGATAAGTCGGGGCGCGCTTCGCGAAGTTGAAGATTTGTCATAAATCCAAACTTAACACAAACACAATTTTGTCATTACGGAGGAAACCTAACGAAGTGGTTCGACGAAGTCAATCTCAACAGTCTAGATTCCTCCGGAACGACAAAATGAACTTTAAAACTAAATTATTTGCTGAGCAAAGCGCCTTTGCGGACTTTGCGTTTAAAAAACTTAATCACCAAACTCTTCAAAAGGAATTTTCAACTGGACAGAAATCTGTTTTTTTTCTTCTGTATTAAGATTGGAAAGTGATAATCCAAGCAAGCGAATCGCTTTGTCAAAAGGCCTCAATTCCCAAAGTTGTTTTGCCGTATTGTAGAATGTCTCTGCATTTTCAAAATATAATTCCTGAGTTTTGCTTCTTGTATAAAGTGAAAAATCTTTGTATTTGATTTTAAGTGTTAAGGTTTTTCCTTTGATTTCTTTTCTTCCGAGACGTTCTTCCAGTTCCTGACTCAGGGATTTTAGTTTTTCATCAATTTCCTCATCTTCATTGATGTCATCCCAAAACGTTCTTTCAACGGCAACGCTTT
>Ga0302347_1002033_pt1 | contig 21908 bp, 13 predicted proteins | sample PhyWR1_FD_202178 | JGI IMG/M metagenome (GOLD analysis project Ga0302347, IMG submission 202178) | Leaf surface microbial communities from wheat plants in UC Gill Tract Community Farm, Albany, California, United States - DLSL W.R1 (v2)... | ecosystem: Host-associated > Plants > Phyllosphere >...
CGTACGATGGGGCAAGGCCTTTTTGGGTACTTTTGTGGCTGTTTGACAAAAGTGCCTCGCCGTAAGGGCGAAACCTTAATTCCAGTTAACCGCAAGCGCTGGATATGTACTCGCCATTCCAGTTAGAAACACCGAGTACATAGTACATATCCATTCGATGTATCACGGCTTTCTACGGGTTCCGCCCTTACGGCGGCTCACTTTTGTCAAACAGCCACAAAAGTAAGCAAAAAGGCCTTGCCCTACCATACGGCCGCCTCGCCTGGGCTCGGCGGTGCCCTCACTCCGGCACTGTTATGGGGGCACGCCGCGACGGGCCATCCATGGCCCATCGCGGCTGGCGCGGCGTCCTGCCGCGCCAACCCCATAACAGCACCTGCGTTCGGCCTTCTGTGATGGGCTTTCGCGTCGTCTGAACAATCGCATTACAAAAGCAAAAGCAAAAGCAAAAGCAAAAGCAAAAGCAAAAGCAAAAGCAAAAAAAATCTTGTCCAGATACACGTGCCGCATCCAATCAGGCCGGCCGGAGGGCCGCCTCGCCGTAAGGGCGAAACCAATATTTCAGTTAAACGCGAATGCTGGATATGTACTCGGTACACCTGTTAAACCGACCCGACCCGACCCGACCCGACCCAGTCCGATCCGATCAATGCGGCGCCGGCTCTTCCCTGACATCCGGGATCGTCAAAATCCGCTTTAACAGTTCTGCCGTCTCAACCCGGCTGGTTTTTTTAAACTCAACCGTGATGCTCTCGGTGCCCATGTCCGGCCCCTGCTCAACCACCACCTGTTTGAGCCGCACTGCATCCTTCCCCAAAAAGTCCTCAAGACTCTGGCGATTGAGCACACCAATGGGCGCTACCAGCTTGATCACATGGACCTTGATGTAATCGCGATAGCGGTGCTCAATCGGCCCGATGGCAATCAAAATGGCCAAAATCAGAACCGTCGCAGCCACCCCCAGTACATACAACCCACCGCCAATCGACATACCGATGGCCGCCACGGCCCACAGGCTCGCTGCGGTGGTCAGGCCCTTGATCACCTCGCCGCGCATCATGATCGACCCGGCGCCGAGAAAGCCGATGCCAGTGACAATCTGCGCAGCGATCCGCGAAGGGTCCAGTTGCGTACCCGGCTGAGTCAGCGCCTGCTGAAAACCAAAGGCCGACACGGTCATAAACAGGCACGCCCCGGTTGCCACCAGCATGTGCGTGCGCAAACCCGCCGTCCAGAACTGATGCTCGCGCTGCAAGCCAATCAAGCTGCCGAGCAGCGCCGCCAGCAGCAAACGGCCAATCATTTCCCATTCTGAAATCATGCCAATCCCCTGTTCCAGACAATTTGCCAGCGCACCAAGTGCCAACAGCATAGTCAAAGATCGGCAGCGTGCCGGGCAGCGCTATTTGACCAGGCGGATTTCCTTCGAGGGTCGATAGCCGAAATAGGCGCTGTAACACTTGCTGAAATGGCTGGGCGAGACAAACCCGCACGCCACCAGCACGTCCACCTGGGACAGCTCGGTGTGCTGCAGTAACCGGCGCGCTTCGGTGATGCGCAGTTCGAGGTAATAGCGTTGCGGCGTGGTGCCCAGTTGTTCCTTGAACAGGCGCTCAAGCTGACGCCGGGAGCGGCCTGCATAGGCGGCCAGTTGCTCCAGTTCCAGGGGTTCTTCAAGGTTGGCGTCCATCAGCTTGACCACTTCACGCAACGGCGCGCTGACGCAGATATTTTCCGCCGGTTTGATCCGCCGATAACGCGACTCTTCAAAGGCAAGAATATCCTCGATGCCCTCGACCAACGCCTTGTCATGCAAACCCTTGATCCAGCCCAGCGCCATCTGGAAGGCTCCGGCAGGGCTGGAGGCCGTGAGCCGATCGCGATCAATGACATAGGGCTCGCTGGTGACCTGTGCCGACCTGGCCACTTCAGCCAGCGCCGGGCGGTGCTCGGGGTGGATCGCACAACGGTAGCCATCGAGCACCCCTGCACTGGCGAGAAACCAGGCACCGTTCCATAGCCCGGCCAACGTGATACCCGCATGGGCAGCGGCCCTGAGCAGACTGATCAGCTCGTCGTTGATCTTCAATTCGGTGCGATAGCCCCCGCAGATCACCAGCAGGTCCAGCTCATGGATCATCAAGGGATCGATGCGCGCATCGGGGCGGATCACCAGGCCCAGATCGCTGACCACTTCGCCGTCGCTCAAACCGTAGGTGCGCGAGGAAAACAAACCGGCACGCAGCAGATTGGCAGTGATGAGGGTATCCAGCGCCTGGGTAAAGGCCGGCAGCGAGAAATGCTCCAGCAACACAAAACCTGTGCGCACCATGGGGCCCGCCTCAGCGGCGCTGTCTTTGAGATAGCGAAGGTTTTTGCCCTTCATCCCGGTGCTGAACTGACGTCGCTCGATCAAGGCCCGATCCGTTTCTTATGTATTTATAAGGCGCAATGCTAACCGCCAGCAGGCCAAAAAGCTCCTGACTTAGCCCCCCTCTTTAGCCATCCCGCATAGGCCGATACTCCCAGACCATCTGGGAGTATCGGCCGATGCGCAAGCTGACGCGCATCCCCATAGTTGACTTCTGTCGCAAAAAATTCCTTACGGTCAGCCTCTGTGACCGGAATCAGCCAGGAGAAAGACATGGCTATCATCTTGAACAGCAGTATCACGGTCGATGAAACGGGCGGTTTACAGAACGCCGCCACCTCCACCGATATCGAGGATATCAACGATAACGACATAGCCGTCGCGGCCATCAATGCTACCGATGACGCCGGCGACCTGCCCTTTGCGTTCGAGTCACGTCTGTTCGCTCTGCTGGGCGCCACCCCGGTCAAGAATGCGGCGCTGAGCGGTTATACCGGTGCCGCCGGCAACACCGGTGCCGACCTGATCACCATAACCGGCACTTATGCCGATCTCGCCTTTACCGATGCCCAGGGCAAAGCACTGGGCGACCCGACCAATGCCAATAGCGGCTCGGACTGGAGCGGCCTGTATACCCTCGATGGCACAAAAATCTTTCTGTATACGGACACCGACAACAATATCGTGCTGGGCCGTGCAGGCACTGAAGGCGCCACCCCGGCACCCGATGACGACCTGGCAGACCCAAACGGCACCATTATGTTTGCTGCCTACCTGGAACAGACGGCCACCGGGGCCAAGGTCTGGATGGTGCAGCAAGAACCGCTGATGCATCCGGACACCGCCAACCCTGACGATCTGGTCGACATGACCAACCACCTTTGGGTGACAGCCAGCCAGGATCTGGCCTTTGATTTCGCCGGCTTACCCTCCGGGCAAAACGGCTTTTTGATGTTCAAGGCAGGCGGTAGCAGCACCGGCCTGATCGTTACCGGCATGGACCCGGACCAACTGCCCTCGAGCCAGGCTGACACGGTCAACACCAGCCAGGGTGCCGGCCCTACCACCATCGGCACCAACAGCCAGGGGATCAAGGCTGGCGAAGGCATGATTTTCAGCTTTATCAGCAACCCGAACCCGCTTTATACCGTGCCGGATCTGACCCACGGTGAAGCGACAAACGAAAACAATATCCTTTTCGGCGGCCTCTTCGCAGCAAGCGGCGCAACCATAGTGATTGCTCAGGCCACCCCCCCCAAAGCCTGCGCGGCTACCATCAGCGCCTTTACCACCGGATTGGAGGTCGGCTCGGCCTACTACGATGGCCTGCTTGACGGTAATGGCAACGCGGTCAATGGCGCAGATAACCTGGGCTATATCGCCAGCGTCACGGTGATCGGCGCCAATGGTATTGCCATTGCCGGCCTGACCGGCGTTACGGCCAATACCACAGTCGGCAGCATCAGCGTGACCTTCAACTCCAGCAATGGTGGCCTTGACCGCACTGCAACCATTGCCGGCTTTGAAGCCAACTTTTCCCTGCAATACACCGTTGATGGCACCCACAACCGCGTAGTGATTCAAAACGTTGGTACCGGCAACTCAACCTTCGATATCGGCGGTTTCCATCTGCCCAATGTGGTGGCCATACCTCAGGAAGTCGGTAGCCAGCTGAACTTTGAAGATGACGGCCCTACCGTCGCCGGGCTGCCCGTAACTGCACTGGTGGATGAAGACAGCCTTATCGGTGGCATCGACGGCGGTACCGGCGACGCCGGCCTGCTGGTTCCGGCATCGGCCTCGGGCACCATTTCCACTGTGTTCACATCAGGTACCGATGCTCCGGCAAGCTACTCCTTGTCCAACGACACCTCCGGTGTGCAAGTGTTTGACAGCGCCGCAACTGCGGTAGCCTTGGCCTCCAAGGGCGAAGCGGTGAAATATGACGTAATCGGCAACACCCTCTGGGGCTATGTCGGCGCCGGGGCTGAATACGTCGCCGCAACCGACCGCGCCGTATTCACACTGGAACTGACCAACACCTCTGACGGCAGCTACACCTTCACCCTCCTCGATCAACTCGACCACCCGGATACGGTGGGCGGCGACAACACGGAAAACGATCTGCAACTGCAACTGGGTTCGGTGCTGAAGATCACAGACAAGGACGGCGACTCTGTGATGGCTACGGCGCAGAAACTGGTGATCACTGTCGATGACGACACCCCGATCGCAAGCGTCAATCAGCTCACCGGCACAGTGGATGAAGACGGTGTACTGGAGGGCGCGGCTAACGCTGGGCCCGGCGACGGTATCGCGGGCGGTACCGGCGACGTGGCGGGCGAAATCGTGCTGGCCAACGGTAATGTCAGCACCCTGTTTGCCTCCGGTGCAGACGAAGCACTGAGCTATTCGCTGACCACCAATGGCATGGCCGCACTGGGCCTGAAAAGTGGCGGCGTCACAGTGACCTATGCGGTCGCCTTTGACGCCATCAGCAGCACCTGGATGCTCACCGCCTCGGCCGGAGCAGGCAATACGGTGTTTACCTTCAGCCTGCACGCAGCAACCGGCGCTTATGCCTTCACCCTGGTCGATCAACTCGACCATGCGGCGGGCCTTAACGAAAACGATCTGACCATTGCCCTGGGCACGGCGATCAACGCCACCGACTTCGACGGTGACACAGTAACGGCAGCTGCCAACGGCCTGGTCATCACCGTGAACGACGATACGCCGATTGCCACGGTCAACCAGCTCACGGGCACGGTGGATGAAGACGGCGTTGTGGAAGGCACGGCTAACGCAGGCTCCGGCGATGGTATCGCCGGCGGTACGGGTGATGTGGCCGGGGAAATCGTGCTGGCCAGCGGCAATGCCAGCACCCTGTTCCAGTCCGGTGCAGACGAAGCTCTGAGCTATTCGCTGACCACCAATGGCATGGCCGCACTGGGCCTGAAAAGCGGCGGCGTCACCGTGACCTACGCGGTCGCCTTTGACGCAGGCAGCAATACCCATCTGCTGACGGCTTCGGCCGGGGCAGGTAATACGGTGTTCACCTTCAGCCTGCACGGAGCAACGGGCGCCTATGCCTTTACCCTGATGGATCAACTTGACCATGCGGCGGGCCTTAACGAAAACGATCTGACCGTCGCCCTGGGCACAGCAATCAACGCCACCGACTTCGACGGTGACAGCGTCACGGCGCCGGCCAACGCCCTGGTGATCACGGTGGACGATGATTCGCCAATTGCATCCATCATCCAGCTCACCGGTACGGTGGACGAAGACGGTGTGGTGGAAGGCGCGGCTGATGCTGGCCCCGGCGATGGTATCGCGGGCGGTACCGGCGACGTGGCCGGGGAAATCGTGCTGGCCAGCGGCAATGTCAGCACCCTGTTCCAGTCCGGTGCAGACGAAGCGCTGAGCTATTCGCTGACCACCACCGGGATGGCCGCACTAGGCCTGATGAGCGGCGGTGTAGCCGTCACCTACGGGGTCGCCCTTGACGCGGGCAGCAACACCTGGATGCTCACGGCCTCGGCCGGAGCAGGCAATACGGTGTTCACCTTCAGCCTGCATGCAGCAACCGGCGCTTATGCCTTCACCCTTGTCGATCAACTCGACCACGCCGCCGGGCTGAACGAGAACGATCTGAGCATTGCCCTCGGCACTACTATCAACGCCACCGATTTTGACGGCGACAGCGTAACGGCGGCGGCCAATGGTCTGGTGATCACGGTGGACGACGACACGCCGACAGCCTCTATCAACCTGCTTACCGGCACGGTTGACGAAGACGGTGTACTCGAAGGCGCGGCCGACTCGAGCCCCGGCGATGGTATACCCGGTGGTACGGGCGACGTAGCCGGGGAAATCGTGCTGGCCAGCGGTAATGTCAGTACGCTGTTCCAGTCCGGCGCGGACGAGCCGCTGAGTTATTCCCTCACCACCAATGGCCTGACGGCGCTGGGCCTGAAAAGCGGCGGCGTCACCGTGACCTATGCCACCCTCTTTGACGCAGGCAGCAACACCTGGCTGCTGACCGCCTCGGCCGGGGCCGGCAATTCAGTGTTCACCTTCAGCGTCCAGGCGGCAACCGGGGCTTACGCCTTTATGCTGCTCGATCAACTCGACCATGCCGCAGGCCTGAACGAGAATGACCTGAGCATTGCCCTGGGCACGGCGATCAATGCCACGGACTATGACGGCGATACCGTAACGGCCGCCGCCAACGGCCTGCTGATCACGGTGGATGACGACTCGCCAGTGGTCACGGCCAAGTCCAATGTGGTCTATGCCAACTCCAGCAACCCAACCCCCGGCGGCACTGGCGTGTTTGCCTATGACATCGGTGCGGATGAGCGGCTGGGGACTGTCTACAGCTCCGCAAACAGTGACTTGGCCGTGAGCATGGGCGACAGCACAGTGGGCACCACTGCCATCACCAACAAGCTGGTGACCTGGGCCTCGGAGTCAGACACCAGCGCGGTGTTCAATGTCTCCTTTACCTATGTTTCCAACAACCCGACGCTGGGCGCGCTGACCAACGCCACCGGCACCATGACCTTTGACAAGGTGGCTGACACCTACACGCTGAGCCTGGCGGACGACATCGACAGCTTCAGCATTCTGAAAACCTCCACCGCACAGGGCTTCACCGGCTATAACATCGGCGGCACAACGCCGATCAACCAGCAACCGCCGGTCTCGGTGGCCAAGCTGGCCGATGATTTCTTTGTGCAGTTCAGCGGCTTTGCCGAACAGGGTTCTGGCACCGGCGCCAATAACATCATGGCCGGTGGCAACAACGCCTTTACATCTGGCGAACTGTTCTCTGCAGCCACCTCATGGGTCAGTGTTTCCGGGTCCGCCGCTGGCGTGGCCGGTGACACCATCCAGCAAGGCGAGGTGATGGACCTGGACTTCTTTACCGCCAACCCATTCGGTTTCACCTCCGCCCCCCCTACGGCCACCAGCAAGGGCATCTACGTCAAGTTCGACGGTATCGGCAGCGAGGACCTGGTACTGGTACTCAAGCTGATCGATCCTGACGATAACAGCCTGACTACCCGGGCGATCATTATCGACAGCGAAGACATCATCATAAAAAATGCCTCGACTTCACCCAATAACTTCCATCCGATTGCAAACCCGGCGGCTTACGGGATCACTCTGGATCAGAACGACGGTGCGGTGATTATCGAGAGCAATGACTACAACTTCGGCAGCGAGAACTATCTGATCCAGGGCCTGCAGGTACTGGATTCCACCGAAGGAGTGACCGGTAGTGGCTACAACCTCAATGGCAATGTAGGCGTCAGCGGGGCCAGTACTGGCAACCTGTTGACCTTCAGCAATGAGTCTGGCGAAGGCAGTAAAAGCAACCCGGTGGAAGCCGGTGAGGCTGGCACCTGGGACAGTGATGTGGTCAAGATTACCGACCTGGGCTTTGTCACCTCGACCACCCCGGATGCCCATCTGGCCTTCAATGTCGTGGTGACGGATGCGGATGCCGATGCAACGGCCAGCCAGACCCTGACTGTGACCATCGAGGGGGACAAGACCTTCACTGGTGGCGTGGGGGCTGACACCTTCAACTTCAGCGGCCTGGATACCGACGGAACACTGACTGCGGCAACGGCAGTGATCTCTGCCGGTTTCACTTCCGGGGTCGATACGCTGAACTTCCCGACCGCAGCTACAGGGGCTAACTACATGGAAGTGCCAGTCGCGGCTGCCAACGTGGGGGCCTTTATCACGGCGGCCGATAGCGCGCTCAACGGCACCATAAACTACTACTTCGGCGTCGTTGGAGGCGACGGCTATCTAGCATACGACGGTGACGGTGCAGGTATCACCAGCATCATCCAGTTGGTGGGTGTAACTGATATTGCCCCGCCTGACATTGTCTAATTGTCGCAACAGGCAAAAGGCCTGGCTCCCATAGGGAGTCAGGCCTTTTTTATGGCTGGCGGTTAGTTGTTGTCAAACAGCCCATGCTTGATCGCGTACATCAACAAGTCGGTACGGTTGATCAGGTCAAGCTTCTGATAGATGTTGCTCAGATGGTTGTGCACGGTGTGCTCGCTGATGCCCAGGCGGCCAGCGATACTCATGTATTTGGCCGCAGGCTCGCCGACGATGGCACGAATAAGTTCTCTCTCGCGCATGGTCAAGCGCGACTGTTTCTCCTGCTCCAGGTTGTGTTTAAAGGCCGTATGCCCGTTCGCTGCATAGTCGCCAAGCCCGCCGGTCCAGGCCCTGCTCAGCCCTGTGTCACGATGGTGGACCTTGATGATGGCAAGGATGATTGATTCGGTTGGGTCTTCCGCCAGTACGATGCCACGTGCACCCGCTTCTATGGCCTGGGCAGCGGGTATGACGTCGTACAGACCCTTGAGCACCAGCACTTTCATCCCGGTGCCACGGGTGAGTTGAGCGATGACTGCCAGCGGGTTCAGCGCGTCCGGAAAGAAGCTGAAGAATATGACATGGGGACGCAACTGATCGGCAAGGTCGAGCGCATGGGTATAGGTGGTGGCCTGGCCGCTCACTTCCATTTGAGGCTTCCTGGCATTGATCAAGTCGTGAAGACCTCTGAGAACGAGGGGGCGACAGTCGATCAGCATCACGCGTATGGGTTTTCTGAGGGGCGGCATTACCTTCCTGACTCCCTTGAAACATCAATCAGACCCCTGCCCGATGCCCGCTCGGGTAGTGGCATTTACTGCACCGGCTCGGGTTGCAGACGCCTCCAGAAACCGCGCAAAGCCATTCAAGCAAAAAATAAACAGGAATACTTATCAATAGCTTGCGCTTGTTGATGTTCTCCCCCGGGCTGTCAGGTAAGTCTAGGACAGTCCTGCCTGCTGTCCGACTGCCGATTCGGCAGTCGGGCAATCAGGCGTTTTCAGGGCCCCCGGCCGATATTCCCCATAATCTGAGCAACCCAGAGAAATCAAGGCCTTAGGTTCGCGGCAGGGAATGTGCTGGAAAAGTATGACAAGCATCATGATCGTCAAATAACCGACAAATGGTGTAAAGCCCAGTTAACACATTGCAATAAACGTCAATTTACCGACGCCATCATGGCGATGGAATATCCTGCCCGGGACTGCCAGGGTTCAACCACAGATTCACGCTCGCGACACTTTCACCCGGCGGCGTGCCCGCCCAGCGGTTAAGCGTGATGACATTGGTGACAAAGTCGTACTGGGTCTTGAGCAAGTCACGATGGGCCCGGTATTCGTTGCGCACACTGGTCAACACATCGACGGCATTGACCATTCCGTAACCGAAGGCTTTCTCTGCGGCTTCCCGGGACAGCCGTGCCGAAGCCAGGGCATTGCGACTGGCGCTGATTTTTTCGGCGCTGGTGTCGGCGGTCAAATAGGCACTGGTGATTTCCTTGACCACCCGGCGCTGCACCGACTCCAGCTGCTGCTCTGCGGCAATCTGATCCTGATACAGCCCGCGCACCCGCGCCGAGGTCGAGCCGCCGCTGTAGATGGGCACCTGCAGGCCGATGCCGGCCACATAGCTATCGGTACGCGGCACCAGGGCATTGTTGTAGCCTTCGTTGGATTGCTGGGCGCTCAGGGTCAGGCTCAGGGTCGGATAGTGCCCGCCTTTGCCGCCGCGCAAGGCTGCGCCGGCCACTTCCACCCCGCTTTGATTGGCCTTGAGCGCCGGATTTTGCGCAACCCCTTCGTTCACCCAGCTTTCCAGGCTCTGCGCCGAGACCCGTAACTGCACATCGTCGCGCACGCGGCTGAGCTTCTCCTTGACCGGCCGCCCGACGATCTCGGCCAGCGCCGCGCGGCTGACGCTGACCTGGTTGCGGGCGTCCAGTTCCTGTGCCGCCAGGCCGTCGACCCGGGCCTTGAGGTCCAACTGGTCGGTAATCAGGGCCAGCTGTTTTGCATACAACGCATTGACCCGGTCCAGGCTTTTTTGCGTGGTGCGCAGCTCGGCCCTGATCAACTCCAGTTCATCCTCGGCCGCCAATGCCGTAAAGTAACGCCGGGCCAGTTCCACCGTGGCCTCGGACTGGGCCTCAAGGGCTTCAGACTCAGACTGTTTGGCCATGCTTTTGAACTTCTGATAGTTCTCCCAGGCGGTCTTGTTGTAGAGATACTGGCGCAATACCAGGCTATAGATTTCACTGTCGAAGCTTTGCTGTACCAGCTCGTTTTCCTGGTGAATACGGTTCGCCCCGGCGTTTAGTGATATCTGCGGAAAAAGTGTGCCCATGGCCTCGCGCTGATACTCCTGCCCTGCCTGCGCCCGCGCACGAGAAGCAATAATGCGCGGGTCTTCCAGACGGGCCTCGCGATACAACTGCATCAGGTCGGTGGAGAATGTCGAGACACTGACCCCGTCTGGCACCGGCACGGCGGCTTGCGCAACGCCAACCCCCGCAGCAAGCCCGAACAAACCGCCCAGCACACGTGCAGTCACTTGCATGGTCATTCCTCGATCATCGATTGTGAGATGGCATTGCGCGCCGGTTGCATCAGGTAGTGCAGCAATGTGCGCTGCCCGGTGATGATCAACACGTCCGCAGGCATGCCCGGCAGCAACTTACGTTCACCCAATGTGTGCTCGCCGGCTTTGGTCACCTTGACCCGGGCCAGGTAATAACCGGCCCCGGTTTTTTCATTAATCAGCCGGTCGGCCGAGACACTGCTCACCTCGCCCTCGATCACCGGCGTGGTAGCACTGTTGAACGCGCCAAAACGGATATCGGCACGCTTGCCGACGGCAATACGGTCGATATCCACCGGCGCCACCTGGGCCTCTATGACCAGCCCTGACACCGACGGCACAATGTCCAGCAGCGGTGTCGCAGGGCGTACCACACCGCCGATGGTATGCACGGTCATGCCGATCACCATGCCGGCTTCGGGCGCACGGATAACGATATGCCCCAGACGATCGGCAAGGGCGGAGGCCCGCTCCTGCAGGTCGTAGATTTTGCTCTGGACTTCGGCCAGCTGCTTGACCACCTCGGCATTGAAGTCCTTGTCGATTTGCAGCATCTGCAGCTGCGTCTCGTTGACTTGCAGGCGGGTGGTGGTAATCGCAGAGCGGTGCTCGACGACTTCGGACCTGAGCAGTTGACGCTTGCGCTCCTGTTCGAGCAGGCGCTGCTTGTCGACAAAACCCTGGGCCAGCAGGTCGGTCAACTCGACTATTTCGCCACTGTACGACCTGTCCAGATGGCCCTTGGCGCCGATAATCGCCTGGGTACCATTGATCTGTTCATGCAACTGGTCAATACGCTCTTGCAGCACAGCAATCTGGCCCAGCCGCGATCCGCGTTGGGCGTTGAACACCCGCACCTCGCCCTGGCGTGCCTCGGTGCCGCGCAAGTTGTCGGCAGTGGCCAACGGCTCAAATGCAATTTCGGGCAGATTGTCCCGTTCAGCAATCAGCCGGGCTTCCATGGCTTGGGCCGCAACCAGCTGACCACGGGTCATCTGGTATTCGAAGCGCAGCGGTGCATCGTCGAGAATGATCAGCGGGTCATCCTGTTTGACGATATCACCGTCATGTACCAGCACCTCTTTGACGATACCGCCTTCGAGGTGTTGCACCGTTTTGCGATAAGCCTGCACGGTCACCACACCCGGCGCGTACGCTGCACCATCGAGTGGCGCGAATGCTGCCCAGGTGCCAAACACTCCGAAAGTCAGCAATACAATGGCAAAACCCAGGCGCCGTATTTTTCGATCGGAGGTAGTCAGTTCGACAAAGTTGTCAGTTGATGGAAGTGGGGTCATGCGGTTCATCAAAACCGTCCTTGCCGTTAGCCACCGAAGCCATGTTTGTCTCTGCCTGCATGGCCTGCTTGGGCGCCTGCTGTGCGTTGAGCTCCGTCAGCACGAGCTCACGCGGCCCGAACAGACTGATGCCGCCGTTGCTCATCACCATGAGCCGGTCAAGCTGGGACACAATGTTGGTGCGGTGGGTAATCACAAACAGGGTTGCACCTGAGAGCCTGATTTTGTGGATGGCGGCCATCAGGGCGCGGTCACCGACTTCGTCGAGGTTGGAATTGGGCTCGTCGAGAATGATCAGCCGCGGGCTGCCATACAGGGCTCGGGCCAGCCCGATGCGCTGGCGCTGGCCGCCGGAAAGCACCACGCCGTCACCACCAATTACGGTGTCGTAACCATCGGGCAACAGCAGGATCATTTCGTGAACACCGGCCGTGGTGGCCGCAAGAATGACTTTCTCGGAGTCGACCTGAGTGAAGCGGGCAATATTCTCGCTGACGCTGCCCTCGAACAATTCGATGTCCTGGGGCAAGTAACCTATATGGGGCCCGAGCTCATGCTTGTCCCAGGCGCTGATATCCGCGCCGTCGAGGCGGACCACGCCCTGCAGCGGTGCCCAGATGCCCAGCAGCGCCCTGGCCAGGGTGGACTTACCCGCCGCACTGGGGCCGATAATGCCCACCACGCAACCGGCCGGCACGCTGAAGCTGATGTTCTTGATGATGGGCACATTGGAGCCGGGGGCCGCGATAGTCAGGTTCTCCACCTGCACGTCGCCCTTGGGTGCCGGCAATGGCATGCGTTCAGGCTGAGCCTGCTGTTTGGCGAGGATGGCGTTGAGCCGGGCGTACTGCGAGCGAGCGGCAATAAACCCCCTCCAGCTGCCGATAATCAGATCGATGGGCGCCAGTGCGCGACCCAGCAGTACGGACCCGGCAAACACCATCCCTGCCCCTACCTGATGATCCACGGCCAGGTAGGCGCCCAGCCCGAGAATCAGCGACTGCACCAGAATCCGGAACGACCTGGACAGCGTACTGATCATCGCCCCTTTGTCGCTGGCCCGCGATTGTAGCAACAGCACGTTTTTTTGCCGGTTCCACCAGCGATCCATCAAGGTTTCCAGCATGCCCATGGATTCAATGACTTCGGCATTGCGCAGGTTTTTCGTGGTGTAGAGCGAGGCGCCGATATGTTCCTTGTTGGCCTGGGCCAGAGTCGGCCCGGTCAGCCTTTCGTTGACAAACGCCAGCAACAGCAACAGCAGCGCACTGCCCGTTGCCACCCAGCCAAACCAGGGGTGAAACATAAACATCACGGCGATATAGATGGGCAGCCAGGGGGCATCGAAAAAAGCAAACAGGCCGTTACCGGAGAGAAACTGGCGCAGGCCGGTCAAATCGTTGAGTGGCTGAGCCGAGGCGTCCATCCCGCCGCTTTCCAGTGCCCGCTTGAAACTGGCTTTATAGACCTGACGGCTGAGCAGCATGTCCAGCCGGTTGCTGACCCGGACCATGATCCGTGATCGCGTCCACTCAAGGCAGCCGAGAGTAATCACCAGGCCGGTCATGATCAGGGTCAACATGGTCAGGGTGGTCAGGCTGCCGCTGGTGATCACACGGCCATAGACCTGCAGCATATAAAAAGTGGGGACCAGCATTAACGCATTGATAAAGAAGCTGAAAAAACCGACGGAGAGAAAGCTTTCCCGGCAGGCTTTCAACGCAGTGTGCAGGCTGTTTTCAGGAGAGCTACGCATTGAAAGTTCCAGCTTTGAAAGCCTTCGTTAGTGAAGCGTAGATCATGCTTGGCGGGTGTGTGGGGCAAATGGATCAGCAGTGCGCAGCCGTGTACTCACATGCTGTTTTTGCTGTTGCTGCGGAAACTCGATTGCCCAAACATCAGGAATGCCGATCACAGAGGCCGAGCAGCACAAATGGTAAAAACTGGTAAACAGCATTGATTATCATTTGCGAGAATGCAAAACTTTGTAACCAATTCTCGTTTACAAAGTTCCTGCCTGGAGTATTCGCAGATCATGCGCCCACTGTTCACCCTGCCCACCTCAGCCCTCACGCTGATCGCCCTGGGTATTATCAATACCGCCGCGGCCGATGAAAACACCCTGAACCTGCCGTCCACCAGCATCACCTCCACGGCCAGCAGTGACGAGTCGCCACCTGGCTATCAGGGCAAACCGAATGCCTCCACAACACGGTTGAACCTCACCGCCGGGCAAACACCCCAGGGCGTGACCAGCATCAAGCGCGAGCAACTGGATGACTTCAAGCTCAACAGCATCCGCGATGTGCTGGACAGCACCCCTGGAGTCAACGTGCAGAAAGTCGAAACCGATCGCACCTACTTCACCGCCCGGGGTTTTGATATCACCAACTTCCAGTACGACGGCATGGGCATGCCCCTCAATGGCGGCGTTCTGGTAGGCGACATCGATATGGCGCCCTACGAGCAAGTCGACATCCTGCACGGTGCCAACGGCCTGATGACCGGCACCGGCAACCCTTCGGCAACGGTCAACTTTATCCGCAAGCGCCACACCTACGAGCCAGAAGCCAAGGTCAGCCTCAGCGCCGGTTCCTGGGACAAGCGCCGGATCGACCTGGATGTGTCCGGGCCGCTGACCGATTCGGGCAATGTCCGTGGCCGGGTGATCTACGCCAACGAAACGGGCAACTCCTACCTGGACCGTTACTCCCGAGAAAAGAACATTCTCAGCGCCATGCTGGCCTTCGACCTGAGCGACAACGACACCCTGACCCTGGGCTACGAAGACCAGAAGAGCAACGCCAACGGTGCCAGCTGGGGCGCACTTCCGCTGACCGACAGCAAAGGCAACGCCATTCACTACAGCAGCACCAGCTCCAGCATCGCCCAACCCTGGGTGTACTGGGACGTGCAAACCACCCGCGCCTTCGCTGAGTGGCAGCACAACTTCGCCAATGACTGGAAGTCGACGCTGACCCTGACTGCCATGGAGCACCGCGAAGACACCAGCATGTTTTATATCTACGCTAACAGCGCCTCGAACACCGGTTACACCGGCGTCGCGTCCAAGTACAAGGGCAAGACTCGTGAGCTGGATGGCGATATTTCCTTCAGCGGCCCGTTCATCCTGGGCGGCCGTGAACACCAGTTGACCTTCGGCGCCAACGTGGCCCGTTCGCGCACCCAGGAAACATCACGGTTCGGCAGTTCGTCGTACTACACCCCGGTATCACTGGAAGATGCCCTCAATGGCGCCATCCCCAAGCCCACCTACAACATCGCCAACGCCAACGGCACGTCGAACTACACCGACCGCCAGAAAAGCCTCTACGCCGGGGCCCGCTTCAGCCTCACCGACGACCTGCACCTGATCTCCGGTGCGCGCATGCTCAGCGCCGACAGCGATGGCGAAAACTACGGCAGCGGCCGCGATGTGAGCATTCATGGCAAGGTCACACCGTACGCAGGCCTGGTCTACGACCTCACCCCGCAGTACTCGCTGTATGCCAGCTACACCAAGATCTTCAGCCCGCAGTACTACCTCAACACCCAGGGCAAAGTCATCGAGCCGCTGGAAGGCAAAAGCTATGAAGCCGGGATCAAGGGGCATCTGCTGGACAAAAAACTCGATGTGAGCGCCGCGGTGTACCATACCAAACAGGACAACGTCGCCACTTACGCAGGCTATAACCCCCTGCTGGGCGGCGACCTGTATGACGGCATGTCCTACAAGAGCAGCGGCCTGGAACTCGAAGCTTCGGGCGAACTGGCGCCAGGTTTGCAAATCAGCGGCGGCTACACCTACGTCTATATCACCGATGCTGACAACAACCGCGGACGCAAGTTTATCCCGCGCAATGCCCTGACCTCCTCCATGACCTACAAACTGCCAATGGCACCTCAGGTCAAGGTAGGCGGCAACCTGAAGTGGCAGAGCAAAATCGAGAACGACGACAGCCCGGCCGCCAACCAGGCGGCCTATGCATTGATAGGCCTGATGGCCAGCTACGACATCGACCCGCACTGGAGCACCCAGCTCAACCTCGACAACCTGACCAACCAGAAGTACCTGCAAAGCGTGCGCTATGGCCAGAGCAACTACGGTACGCCGCGTAACGTGACGGCATCGGTCAGCTGGAAGTTCTAAACCTGCACAAAACCTGTGGGAACCGGGCTTGCCCGCGATGCAAGCGCTGCGGTTGGTCGGGTAAACCGCGCCGATACCATCGCGAGCAAGCCCGCTCCCACAGTTCAAGCCTTCAAGCCACCAGAAACTCGCTCAGGGATTGCCCCAGCGCATCGAACATCAGAGCGATGCGCTGAACCCGACGCAGGTCCTGATGCATGGCAATCCAGATATCCACCGAGAAATCCACGACTCCGGGCAGCACCCGAACCAGATCGTAACGCTGCGCCAACTGCCGTGAACACACCCCGATGCCGAGCCCCGCACGCAGTGCCGCCAGTTGCGCAAGGTGGTCGTCAGTACGGATCGCCGTTCGTTGCGCCGAGCAATCAAAACCCCGCTCACGCAAAAACTCCACCTCCACCAGATTGCGGTCAGGCCCGATCAGCGGATACCCCCTCAAGGCATCAGCGCTCCCCGGCATGCCCTGCTCCTCCAGCAATTGCGCAGTCGCATACAGACCAACCTGCAAATCCCCCACCTTGCGCGCCACTGCGCAATTCTCGGTCGGGCGGCGAATACGCACGGCCACATCGGCCTCTTGCCGGGCCAGGGTTTGCAGACGATCCGACACATTCAGCTCGATAGCCAGCTGCGGGTAGCGGCCACGCAAAGTGCGCAGCATGGGTGGCAACACCTCGACCCCGAGCAGCTTGCTGCTGGTCAAACGCACCGTCCCCCCAGCCAGCGCGGCATCAGCAGACGCGGCGCGGTTAAAGGCATTGGCCGCCAGGGCCATGGCCTCGACATGGCCGATCAGCTCTTTGGCCGTTTCCGTTGGCAATAAACCGGCAGGTGAGCGGATAAACAGGCTGACCCCCACCTCGCGCTCCAGCGTCTCGATCCTTCGTCGCGCCGTGGCCTGGGCAATGCCCAACAAGCGCGCCGCTCCGGAGAGGCTGCCAGTGCGCAACACCGCCAAAAAGGCACGCTGGGCTTCCCATTGCAGTTGAGATTCAAGTTGAGGGGGGGTCATACATTTCCTGTGAGCTGCTGGGCAGTTTTGGCCAATTCTCTTTCGCGGGGTGCTGCGTCATGCTGCGCCAAGAATATCGTATGGAAGGACTTTCGAATGACACTCAGCGGAAAATGTCGCTGCAACGCCGTCAGCTACACCTTGAACAATGATAGGCCACTGGCGATTTACGCCTGCCATTGCAAGGACTGCCAGACCTGGAGCGGCAGCGCCTTCGCCCTTCACGTCCTGGCCCCCGTTGACGCCATCAGCCTTGACGGCCCACTGAGCGAGTACGCTTATGAGGCCAACGGCCAGCATTCGCGACATCATTTGTGCTGCCGGTGCCACACGCGCCTCTACAACACCACCAGCGCTGCGCCGGGTATGCTAGTGCTGCGCGCCGGTACGCTGGACCACAGCCCGTCCTTGCAGCCCGTGGCGCATATCTGGACAAGCCGCAAACAAGGCTGGCTGACATTACCCGAGGATGTTGCAAGCTGGTCACAAAGCCCCACCCCACAGCAATTCGCACAGGCATTAATGAAGCAGGGCTAGTCCTTGGTAGTGTTTCTGTGGGAGCGAGTTCACACGAACATAAATGACCTGCACACTGGCGTGTCTGGACCACTACGCCAAGCAGGTATGCCATGAATTACCCTCGCATTGCACTGATTGCAGTCAGCCTGAGCCTTGCATTCACAGCACAGGCTAGCGATATGCCCATCCCCAAGGTCCTGCTGATCGGGGTGGACGGCATGCAATACCAGAAACTGCAAACAGCCATTAAACAGGGTAAGACCCCCAATATTGCCCGCTTGCACCTGTACAAAAGCTACACCGGCGGCGTAGTCGGCACCTCCACGGAGCAACCCACGGTCAGTGGCCCGGGCTGGACAACCATCCTTACCGGCAGTTGGGTTGACCGCCATCAGGTCAACGCCAATGACAAGGCCCTGCGCAATCAGGCGCCCAGCCTGTTCAAACAGCTCAAGCTGGCCTTTCCCGAGCGCAAGACAGCCAGCATTGTCAGCTGGAACGTTATCCACGAGAACTTTGCCGAGGATATTGCCCAGGGCTATGTCGACCAGGCCATCAAGTGCTCGGGGGTTGATCCATGTGTCGTCGAGAAGGTCAGCCATGAACTGGAACACGGCCAGCCCGACCTGTTGTTCGCCCACTTCGATGAACCCGACATCACCGGCCACAGGCTCGGCTTTACCCCCCAGTACCAGCGAGCAATCCATACCGTGGATGCTCAGGTCGGGCAAATTCTCTCAGCGCTGCAACACCGTGAAAAGGCACATCCCGAAGAAGACTGGCTGGTTATCGTGCTGCCCGATCACGGCAGGCACTTACCCGAGGGCAAAGACCACGGTGAGCAAACCCTGAGCGAGAAAACCACCTTTATCGCCATGAACAAACCCGGTAATGCACAACTGAGTACCCCGATCGGCAAACCGGCCAACCCTGGTTTCAAAGGCCTGTACGGCTTTGCCAGCCAGGCGGACATTACCCCGACCGTGCTGGCTTACCTTGGGGTACAACCGGACATTGCTGGCTACACAATGGATGGCCTGCCCCTGATCGGGCCTGTGGGTGTCAGGCAGCTTTCAGCGCAAGTACAACCCGAGCGCCAGCAAGTTACCCTGACCTGGCGCACGGCCGCCCCGACTGGCAAGCGCGTGCAGATTTATCGCAATGGCCAGCCCATCGCCCAGCTCGGCGACCATGAGCACAGGTATGTCGACAAGGATATCCGGGCCTTGAAAGGAGCAGTCAATTACACCCTGGTCATGGACGGTGTACCGGTATCTCGCCTGGTGAGCCTGTAACCAGAATCGGCAAGATCAAAGCTCCTCACCACGCCTCTCCCGGAGGGAGAGGCGACTAAAAGCAAGGCGCTGCCGGTCTTTACGCCAGGCTTTTGCTCACCACTTCAAACACGTCGCTGGACAACTCACCGGAGTTGCGGATGCGCTCCAGCTCCGCCTTCATCAACGCCTGACGGGCGCTATCGTACTTGCGCCAGCGGGTCAGGGGCGCCAGTTGCCGTGAAGCAATCTGCGGGTTGAAGCCGTTGAGCTGGATCACCAGGTCCGCCAGGAATCGATAGCCCGAACCATCAGCTGCATGGAAGTTGATCAGGTTCTGCCCGGCAAACGCACCGACCAGCGCCCGCACCTTGTTCGGGTTCTTGATATTGAACGCCGGGTGTTCCATCAGCTCGCGCACGCGCTGCAAACCGCCGGGCATGGTGCTGCCGGCCTGTACGCTGAACCACTGGTCCATCACCAGCGGGTTGTCCTTGAAGTGCTCGGCAAAACTGGCCAGCGCTGCCGCTCTTTCAGCCTCAAAAGGCGAGTTCACCAGCACGGCCAAGGCCGTCAGGCGCTCGGTCATGTTGTCGCTGTGCTCGAATTGCTCCAGGGCTGCCGCCAGAACCTCAGGCTTGCCGGTCAACATCAGGTACGACAGCGCGATATTTTGCAGGGCGCGGCGGGCAAAGTGTTCGGCTTCAGCCACATACGGGGTGACTTTCGACACCTCGCGATTGGCCTGGTAGCGCGCCCACAAACCGTCGAACAGGCTATCAGCCAACTGCTTGCGGGCAAACTCGCGGGCAAAGTGGATCGCTTCGACATCGGCCACGTCGCTGATTTCAGTCAGGTAGGCTTCGCCCGGCAACGACAGCATCTCAGCCACCATCGCCTGATCCAGTTCGGCATTGCCCAGCACCGAGCGCAAGGCCTCGACCAGACGCTGGTCCATGACCAGGGCTTCGCCGCGCTGATGCTGAGCGATCAGCTCTTGCAGCACCTGCACCGACAGTTGCTGGCCGGCATCCCAGCGGTTGAAACCGTCGCTGTCGTGCTGCATCAGGAACATCAATTGGTCACGGCTGTAGGCAAAGCTCAGCTTCACTGGTGCCGAGAAACCGCGCAGCAGCGAAGGCAGCGGTTTTTCGTTGATGCCGGTGAAGCTAAAGGTCTGTTCGGCTTCGGTCACCGACAACACACGGCTGGTACCGGATGCAGCAGTCTCACCCGCCAGTTGCAGGGCAATTTCAGTGCCCTGGGCATTAAGCAGGCCCAGTTCCACTGGAATCACGAACGGCAGTTTTTCGACCTTGTCCGGAGTAGCCGGGCAGCTTTGGGCAAAGGTCAGGCTATAGGTTTTCTGCTGCGCGTCGTACTGCTCGCTCACCGCCAGACGCGGCGTACCGGCCTGGCTGTACCAGCGCTTGAACTGGCTCAGGTCGGCGCCATTGGCATCTTCCATGGCCTTGATAAAGTCGTCGCAGGTCACGGCCTGGCCGTCATGACGCTCGAAGTACAGATCGCTGCCCTTGCGGAAGCCCTCGGCGCCCAACAGGGTGTGGATCATGCGCACCACTTCCGAACCCTTTTCGTAAACGGTCAGGGTGTAGAAGTTGGAGATTTCGATAAAGCTTTCAGGACGCACCGCATGGGCCATGGGACCGGCATCTTCGGCGAACTGGTGGGTGCGCAGATAGGCCACGTCCTGAATGCGCTTGACCGTGCGCGAGTTCATGTCAGCGGAGAACTCGGAGTCGCGGAACACGGTGAAGCCTTCCTTGAGCGACAGCTGGAACCAGTCGCGGCAGGTCACGCGGTTACCCGACCAGTTGTGGAAGTATTCGTGCGCGACAATGGCTTCAACCCGCTGGTGGGCGGCATCGGTGGCGGTTTCGGCGCGGGCCAGCACGGCGCTGGAGTTGAAGATATTGAGGCCCTTGTTCTCCATCGCCCCCATATTGAAGTCATTGACCGCGACGATCATAAAGATATCCAGGTCGTATTCACGGCCGTAGGTTTCTTCGTCCCAACGCATGGAATTTTTCAGGCTGACCATGGCGTGCTGACACTTGTCGATATTTTCCGGCTCGACATAAATGCGCAGCGCCACGTTGCGGTTGCTCATGGTGGTGAAGCTGTCTTCAACGCACCACAAATCCCCGGCTACCAGGGCGAACAGGTAGGCCGGTTTCATAAACGGGTCTTCCCAGGTCGCCCAGTGCCGGCCGTCTTCGTCGGGGCCACTGGCAATCGGGTTGCCGTTGGACAGTAGGATCGGGTAGCTGTGCTGCTCGGCCACCACGGTGGTGGTGAACTTGCTCATCACATCCGGGCGGTCAAGGTAATAGGTGATCTTGCGAAAGCCTTCGGCCTCGCACTGGGTGCAGAACATCCCGCCGGACTTGTACAGGCCTTCCAGCGCGGTGTTGGATTCGGGGTGGATCTTGACGCTGGTATCGACCACAAACTGCTCGCTGGTCGGGTGCAGGATCAGATGGCTGTCGCTGAGTTGATAGTCGTCTGTTGCCAGCTCGACATCGTCGAGGCTGACCGACAACAGTTCCAGCTGCTGGCCATCCAGCACCAGCGCCGGCAAGCCTGCACCACGGGCAGGGTTGCGGCGCATCACCAGTTGCGCATGGACCAGCGTGTGGTCCTCGAACAACTCGAAGGTCAGGTGCGTTTCGTCGATCAGATAATCCGGCGCCTGGTAGTCCTTCAGGTAGATCATTTGCGGTTGTTCGGTGCGCATGCTGGTGTCCTTTTACTGATGCACGGCCAGTTG
>Ga0302347_1002043_pt1 | contig 21848 bp, 19 predicted proteins | sample PhyWR1_FD_202178 | JGI IMG/M metagenome (GOLD analysis project Ga0302347, IMG submission 202178) | Leaf surface microbial communities from wheat plants in UC Gill Tract Community Farm, Albany, California, United States - DLSL W.R1 (v2)... | ecosystem: Host-associated > Plants > Phyllosphere >...
GATGAGCGATAACAAGCCTCTGCGTCGCGAATCAGCGGATGGGCGACGGCGGGAATGTGGTCACCGAACCGCGCGTGCAGACGCTGTTCGTTGATCAGGATGCTGGGGGTGTGTTCGCAGTGGGCCAATAGAATGGTCGGTACTTCGGCGAACAGGCGCTCGAGTATGCGTGGGTCGTCCACCAGCATATTGCCGGTGGACGCGCCCATGAACACCTTGACCCCGGCCACTTCGCGCGGGTCCAGAGCCGCCACGGTGTCGAGGTTGTCGTTGCTGACGCCAAAATGAAAGCCATAGTTGGCCACCGAATGCAGGCCGGCGCGGCGCTTCTTGTCGGCCAGGGCTTCGAGGGTCAGCGTGGCCGGGCGGGTATTGGGCATGTCCATGAAACTGGTGATGCCACCGGCCACCGCCGCCCGTGATTCGCTGTAGAAGCTGCCTTTTTCCGGCGCACCAGGTTCACGAAAGTGCACCTGATCATCAATCATGCCCGGCAGCAGCCACTGGCCCCGGGCGTCAATCGCCAGGGGCGCGTTACAGTCCGTGATGCTGCCGGCGATTTTTTCGATGCGGCCATTGGCGACCAACACATCGGCGTCGAATGCCTGGCCTTCGTTCACCAGGCGGGCGTTGCGGATCAACAGGCGGGTCATGGTTCAGAACTCGTTTTGCAGGGCTTTATAACCTCGCACCAGATCGACATTGGTGCGGGCCACGTCTTCGGAAAACTCCGAAGCGCTGACACTCACCGGCGGGAATTGCGACAGGTCGGTGTTCGGCCCAATACGGGTGGTGGAGGGCACGTAGAACGCATCGGGCAAATCGCGACCGTCGACCACCGAGTTGTGGCGCACCACGCAGCCGTCGCCGACGACGCAATTGAACAGCACGCTGTTGAAGCCGATGAACACGCGGTCGCCGACCGTGCAGGGGCCGTGGACGATGGAGCGGTGCGCGATGGACGTGAACTCCCCGATGGTCACCGCCGCACCGGATTTGGAGTGGATGACCACGCCGTCCTGGATGTTGGAGTTGGCGCCAATGGTAATCGGGTCCATGGCGCCGCTGGCGTCGACTTCGTCGGCGCGGATCACGGCGTAGGGGCCGACGAACACGTTCTCGCCGATGATCACTTTGCCGCAGATGATTGCGGTCTTGTCGACGTAGGCCGATTCGGCAATGACCGGCAGGTCGCCTGAGGGATTTTTACGGATCATGGTGTGCTCAACGCTGCGCAAAGCGTATTGAGGTTGTATTCGAACAACCCGGTGAAGGTGCTGGCCGGACCTTTGGCCGCCAGGGCGTCGGAGTACAGCGTGCCGCCGATCTGCGCGCCGCTTTCGTCGGCGATCTGCTTGAGCAGGCGCGAATCCTTGATGTTTTCCATGAACACGGCCTTGACCTTGTCTTTGCGGATCTGCGTGATCAGCGCAGCCACTTCGGCGGCGGAGGGTTCACGCTCGGTGGACAAGCCCTGGGGCGCAAGGAACTGAATGCCATAGGCCTGGCCCAGGTAGCCAAAGGCGTCATGGGAGGTGACGATGCGACGGTTACCCGCTGGCAGTGCGCCGAACTTGGTCTTGGCTTCAGCCAACAGGCGGTAGATTTCCTTCAGGTAGGCCTGGCTGTTGCGCTGGTAGTCGGCCTGGTTGGCCGGGTCGGCGGCGATCAGCGCCTTGGTGATGTTGTTCACGTAGATTTCGGCGTTGGCCAGGTTGTGCCAGGCGTGCGGGTCGGGAATGGTTTCGCCGTCCTCGTCCATGGTGTGGGAGATCACACCTTTGCTGGCGGTGACCACCGTGGCCTTGGTTTCGGTGCTGGTGATCAGGCGGTCCAGCCATGGTTCGAAGCCCAGGCCGTTCTTGATGATCAATTTGGCCTTGAGCAGCGCCTTGGCGTCGTCCGGCGTGGGTTCGTAGGTGTGAGCGTCGGCGTCGGGGCCGACCATGTTGCTGATCTGGATGTGGTCGCCACCGATCTGGTGGGTGATGTCATCGAGAATACTGAAGCTGGTGACCACCTGGAGTTTGTCGGCGGCATGGGCCATCGACAGCGGCAGCAGCAGGCTGAACAGCACGAGTAGAGCGCGCATCGGGAAACACCTCATTGGGATGTAAGCAAGGGCGGGCGGCGCAGCAGGCCGTGCACCGGACCAAAGACCACGGACAACAGATACCCGCCGCCCGCCACCAGCACGATGGCCGGGCCGCTGGGCAGTGAGTAGTAGAACGACAGCAACAAGCCAAGCCATACCGACAGGCATCCCAGCACCGCCGATATTGCGATCAACACCGGCAGGCGCCGGCTCCAGAAGCGTGAGGCGATGGCCGGCAGCATCATCAGGCCCACCACCATCAACGCGCCGATGGCCTGGAAACCGATCACCAGGTTCAACACCACCAGGGTCAGGAATAAGCCGTGGGCCAGTGGTCCGAGGCGGCTGACGGTTTGCAGGAACAGAGGATCCAGTGTGTCCAGCAGCAGCGGTTTGTAGATCAGTGCCATCGCGAGCAGGCTGAAGCTGGAGACCCAGAGCATGCCGGTAAGGGTGGTTTCGTCCACCGCCAGGGCCGAGCCGAACAGCAGGTGCAGCAGGTCCAGGCGTTTGCCGGCGATGCCGAGGATCAGCACGCCGGCGGCGAGGGAGATGGGGTAGATAGCGGCCAGGCTGGCGTCTTCGCGCAGACCGGTGCGGCGGGTGATCCACGCCGACAGTCCGGCCATGCTCAGGCCGGCGCCGAGGCCGCCGATGGTCAGTGCGGGCAGGCTCAGGCCGGCGAACCAGAAGCCCAGCGCCGCGCCGGGCAGGATGCCGTGGGCGACGGCATCACCGATCAGGCTCATGCGCCGCAGGATCAGGAACACCCCCAGCGGCGCCGTGCTGCAGGCCAGTACCAGGCCGCCAATGAGCGCGCGACGCATGAACACAAAATCGAGAAACGGCATCCACAGGTGAGCGGCAAAATGCATCAAGCCACCTGCATCTGAGGTTGCGCGCGGATCAGCTCTTTGCTCGAGCCGAACACGCAGCCGTTGCTTTTGATCTGCAGCACCTGCTGTGTGTGATGACGCACCGAGGCCAGGTCATGGCAAACCACCACCACCGTACGACCTTCGGCATGCCAGGCGTGAATGTGATTCCAGCACAGCGCCTGGCCTTCTTCGTCGAGGGCGGCGTGGGGCTCGTCGAGCAGCAGCACGGGCGAGTCGGCCAGGCTCATGCGGGCAAGCAGGGCGCGTTGTAATTGGCCGCCGGACAACGCCATCAACGGGCGCAGCTCCAGGCCGCTGAGGCACCAATCTTCGAGCACCGCTTGCAGGCGTTCGCTGCGCTGTGCAGCAGAAAGCCGCGCGCCCCAGAAACCGGCGGCGACCAGTTCCTGCAGGTTGATCGGGAACTGGCGGTCGAGTTGTTGCTGCTGGGGCAAAAACGCCAGGCCGCCACGACGTGACACGTCCACGACGACTTTCCCGGCCAGCGGTTTCTGCAAGCCGGCGATGACTTTGAGCAGGCTGCTCTTGCCGCAGCCATTGGGGCCTATGACGCCGGTGAGGCTGCCTTTTTCCAGGGTGAAATCGATCGGGGGTGTGAGCGGTTGGCCGGGGGCGCCCCAGCGCAGGGCAGTGCAGGTGATCATGCAGGGTTTCTCGTCCAGCGGCTTTCGGCCACGGCATCGTGCGCGTGCAGGCTTTCGGCGTGGATCACTTTGAGGTGGAAGGCTTTGACGGCGTCCGAGCGTTTCAAGGCGAGGTTCAGGCGGCGGGCGGCGTCTTCGCAGAACATCAGGTTCTGCCCATTGGCCAGGGCGAAGGCTTGTTCGTCTGCACGCTTTACGGCGGTTTGTACGGCGGTGCCAAGGGCGGATTCGGCGCCGTTGATCAGGTCCACCAATGGCAGGTGCTCGCCTTGCAGTTCGACATGAAGTTGCGCACTGCTGCGTTGGCTGTGGGGCGTTGCAACGATGCCATTGGCGCTACCGAGCCAGGTCATTACGGCTTCGTGCTGCAGCGGCTTGTCACCGAAGTCATCAAGAAACTGCCCTTGAATCAACTGCCTGGCGAGGGCAGCGGAGCAAGGGCAGGTTGAGGAGTAACTCACGTCAATTTTTAGTTCCACGTGGAACATCTGATTTTCCAGACGTGCTTCGATGCTCACCGGATAGCTTTTCCAGCCTGCCAGAGGGCTGACCAGGGCAGGGCGTTTAAGCAGCAAATCGGTGTGGATGCGCAGGTAGGCGTTCTTAGATAAATCTTCATGACTGTCGAGAAAGCGCTGCAGTACATTGCGCAGAAGTGCAGGCGTGAGGGGTTGCTGGTCGAGCAGCTCCAGGGCCAGGTACAGGCGTGACATGTGAATGCCACGGGCGGCGCCGTCATCCAGACTCACGCCGGCGTCGGCGGTGGCAGGCAGACGTTGGCCGTCGAGCAGGATGGGCAGGGCAATGCCGCACATGCCTACCCAGTCCAGTGGCATGGCCTGGCGTGAAGCCTGCGCGGCAATATCCGGCAGAGTCAGCGCGTTCATGAGCAGGTCCGTCGTTGGAAATATTTAGACATGTTATAGTATAACAACAAAGTCGACGATTAATTTTCTGCTCCAGGTTTTGCTCAGTCATGTCGAGCAGGGACGCTCCTTTATTTGCGGTATAGGTCATGCACAGACGTCAGCTCCTCAACCTGCTCCTGGTTAGCCCGTTGTTTACCTTGCCGTTCTCGGCCCACGCTACGCAGATTCGCAATGCCCGCTTGTGGCGCTCGGAAGACAAACTGCGGCTGGTGTTCGACCTCAGCGGGCCGGTGCAATACAAGACCTTTTCCCTGAGCGCCCCGGAACGCGTGATCATCGACTTGAGCGGTGCCGGCCTCAGTGGTGACTTTTCGCAATTGATGCTCAAGAACAGTGGGATTACCTCGATTCGCTCGGGGCATTTCGGCACCAACGACACGCGGATCGTGTTGGACCTGGCCTCACCGATGCAGCTCAACAGCTTTCTGTTGCCGCCCCAGAACGGCCAGGGTCATCGCCTGGTGCTGGACCTCAGCAGCATCACCCAGGCACCGCGGCAGATCGCCGCCGAACCCGCGCCGCTGGTGGCACCCGTCGATAAAGCCCATCCCCGGCGCGACATCATCGTGGTGGTCGACCCTGGCCATGGCGGCAAGGACCCCGGCGCCGTGGGCTCCAAGGGCCAACGCGAAAAAGACGTGGTGCTGTCGATTGCCCAACTGCTGGCCAAACGCTTGAAACGCGAGAAGGGTTTTGACGTGAAGCTGGTGCGCAACGACGACTTCTTCGTGCCCCTGCGCAAGCGCGTGGAGATCGCACACAAGCACAATGCCGACATGTTTATCTCGGTTCATGCGGATGCGGCGCCGCGTATCACCGCGTCGGGCGCCTCGGTGTATGCCTTGTCCGAAGGCGGCGCCACGTCTGCCACCGCGCGCTTCATGGCGCAGCGGGAAAACGGTGCCGACCTGCTGGGCGCCAGCAGCCTGCTGAACCTCAAGGACAAGGATCCGATGCTGGCCGGGGTGATTCTCGACATGTCGATGAACGCCACCATCGCGTCCAGCCTGCAACTGGGTCACTCCATCCTGGGTAGCCTGGAGGGCATTACCAGCCTGCATCAGAAGCGCGTGGAACAGGCCGGTTTTGCGGTGCTCAAGTCACCGGATGTGCCGTCGATTCTGGTGGAAACCGGGTTCATCTCCAATGCACGGGACAGCGCGCGGCTGGTCACGGCGCGTCATCAACAGGCAGTGGCGGATGGGTTGTTCGAGGGCCTGAAAAAATACTTCCAGAAGAACCCGCCCATGAACAGCTACATGGCGTGGGCCCAGGAACAGAAGAACGGCCAGGTCTAGCAGCCGGTTATGCGGCTGCAGGTGAATTTGGCGCTGGCTCCCCCTGAACTGGAGAACCGGTTGATCGTCGTCCAGCCCACACGCCGCGTGTAGCCCACCCACGCCTCGCCATCCGAGGCCAGCCCGGTAAAGAACGTAAGTTGCCCGTAACGGCTGTTGGTCTGCGCCCAATAACGTTTGCCGATCACTTCGAACCCCCGCAAATACGTGGTGCTGCCCACCGTGGCCACGCTGTAGGCATTGCCCAGCGGATCGACGCAGGCCAGCAGGGTGGCGCTGCGCGTGCAGTTGGCCAGCAGGGTTGGGACCTGTGCGCAGGCCGGTCCCGCCGTTGCCAATAACAGGGCGCACACCAGGTATTTCATGAGGTTTCTCGGGATTGGAGGACGGTGCGCAAGCATTGCGCCCTTCGTCGCCGCAGACAAGGGGATTGGCTTATTTGTGTTGTTATACTATAACATTAAAAACCAGCCCCACCCGTGAACCGCTGCTCATGACTGAACAAGAACTCCTGGCCCAATCGCCTGACGACTACATGAATGAAGCCCAGCAAGGCTTCTTCCGGGCGTTGTTGATAGCTCAACGCGAGGCATTGCAAGCGCGCATCGAAGCCGAATTCATGGTGCTGCGCGAGCAGGAAACCAATAGCGACCCTGCCGATGTGGGCAGTGCCGAAGAACAGCGCCAATGGCAACTGCGTCTGCTTGAGCGGGAAAAGAAGCTGCTGGACAAGATCGACGACGCCCTCGATTTGCTGGCACGCGGCGAATACGGCTGGTGTCGGGAAACCGGCGAACCCATAGGCCTGCAACGCTTGCTGCTGCGTCCCACCGCCACCCTGTGTATCGAAGCCAAAGAACGTGAAGAGCTGCGCGAACGCCATAAACGGGCTGTTTGACCGGCCAACCCTGATGAGGAAAACCTGATGCCCAATCGACTCCCCGTGACCGTGTTGTCCGGCTTTCTCGGCGCCGGTAAAAGCACGCTGCTCAACCATGTCCTGCGCAACCGCGAAAATCTGCGGGTGGCGGTGATCGTCAACGACATGAGCGAAATCAACATCGACGGCAGCGAGGTGCAGCGCGACGTCACCCTCAACCGTTCCGAAGAAAAGCTGGTGGAGATGAGCAACGGCTGCATCTGCTGCACCCTGCGTGAGGACCTGCTCGAAGAAGTCACCAAGCTGGCCAAAGAGGGCCGGTTCGATTACCTGCTGATCGAGTCCACCGGCATTTCCGAACCGCTGCCGGTAGCCGAAACCTTTACCTTTCGCGATGAAAACGACCAGAGCCTGGCCGATATCGCGCGGCTGGACACCATGGTCACCGTGGTCGACGGCATGAACTTCCTGCTCGATTACCAGGCGGCGGAAAGCCTGGCCTCACGCGGCGAAACCCTCGGTGAAGAGGACGAGCGCTCCATCACCGACCTGTTGATCGAACAGATCGAATTCGCCGACGTCATCCTGATCAGCAAGATCGACCTGATCAGCAGCCACGAACGCGAAGAGCTGATGGCCATCCTCGAACGCCTGAACGCCCAGGCCGAGATCATCCCGATGGTCATGGGCGACGTGCCGCTGAACAAGATCCTCAACACCGGCCGCTTCGATTTCGAGCGCGCGGCCCAGGCCCCAGGCTGGCTTCAGGAGCTGCGCGGCGAGCATGTGCCGGAAACCCAGGAGTACGGCATCGCGTCCACCGCCTACCGCGCGCGTCGCCCGTTTCATCCGCAACGCTTTTTCGACTTTATCGACCGTCCCTGGGTCAACGGCAAACTGCTGCGCTCCAAGGGTTTTTTCTGGTTGGCCAGCAAGCATCAGGATGCGGGCAGTTGGTCCCAGGCCGGTGGCTTGATGCGTCACGGGTTTGCCGGACGCTGGTGGCGCTTCGTGCCGAAAAGCCAATGGCCCCAGGACGAAGAAAGCGTTGCGGCGATCATGGACAACTGGCAGCTGAGCACCGGCGATTGCCGTCAGGAACTGGTGTTTATCGGGCAGAACATCGATTTCGCACAGATGCGTACCGAGCTGGATGCCTGTTTGCTCACCGACGAAGAAATGGCCCTGGGCGTCGACGCGTGGCGCTTGTTGGCCGATCCGTTTGGCCCTTGGTATGAAGAGGCCGCCTGATGCTTGCGCCGACCCTCCAACTGCGTCCCGTGGTGCGCCAGACGCGCGGAGAAACGCCGCTGGCGTTATCCGACATCCTCGAAGACGGCGTGAACCTGGCGCTGTGGCAGCGCCAACTGCCGCTGCATATTGCCGAGTTCGGCGCATTGCTGGTGGCGCTCGATGAGCCGCTGGCCGATGCCATGGTCATCGAACTCAGCGATGAACATGCGATACCGAACTTGCAGGGTTTGGCGTCCAGCTGCTGCGATCTGGAAGGCTATGAAGGCTTTATCGCCGATGTGTCATGGCTGGTCAGCGCGTTCGCCTGCCTGCTCGGCGCCAAGCGTATCGGCGTGCGCCTGCGGCTGCTGGACAAGGCCATGTGCCCGCGCTTTCACGTGGATCATGTGCCGGTGCGCCTGATCACCACCTACGCCGGTGTCGGCAGCCAATGGTTGCGCGAGGGTGTGATGGACCGGCGCGCACTCGGCCAGCCGGAGGCCGAGCCCGGCGAACGCATCGAACAGGTCCAGTGTGGCGAAGTGGCCCTGCTCAAAGGCACCAAATGGCATGGCAATGAAGCGCACGGTCTGATTCATCGCTCGCCCGCCCTCAAGGCCGACGAGCGCCGGTTGATCCTGACGCTGGATTGGCTGGCATAACCGCGTAGGATCAAGCGCTCCACACGGTCTGAACGATGCCCACGATGCTGCAGAACATCCCTACCCACGTGATCGCCGGCCCCCTGGGCGCCGGCAAGACCAGCCTGATCAAGCACCTGCTCGCCCAGCGTCCGGCCGATGAGCGTTGGGCGGTGCTGATCAACGAGTTCGGGCAGATTGGCCTGGATGCCGCGTTGCTCACCCAGGACGACGACGGCATTGCCTTGGGCGAAGTGGCGGGCGGCTGCCTGTGTTGCGTCAATGGCGCGCCGTTTCAGGTAGGCCTTGGCCGCCTGTTGCGCAAAGCCAGGCCGGACCGGTTGTTTATCGAGCCCTCAGGCCTGGGCCACCCGGCGCAGTTGCTCAAACAACTGCGCGAAACGCCGTGGCAGGACGTGTTGGCGGTTCAACCCTGTGTGCTGGTGCTGGACGCCCAGGCGCTGGCGGCGGGCAAACCCCTGCCGCCCGCGCAGCAAGAGGCATTGGCCAGCGCCGGTTTATTGGTGCTGAACAAGGATGAGGGCCTGGAAACCGGGCAGCGTCAGGCCATCGAGCGGCAATTACCCGGTTGCGCGCTGTATTGGACGCGCCAGGCGCAGCTGCCGATCGCGCAACTGCCCGGTTTGTACGCGCAGGCCAAAGCAGCTGTGGATAACTTTGAAGTGCCCAAAGGATTGGCGCAAATACCGGCGATCTGGAGCGATCCCGCGCTGCCGATTTGCTTGAGCCAGGGGCAGGAGGGTGGCTGGAGCATCGGCTGGCGCTGGCACCCGAGCCAGCGCTTTCACGCTGAGCGACTGCAGCATTGGCTATCAGGTCTGGACTGGCGGCGCGCCAAGCTGGTTATCCACAGCACGCAGGGTTGGGTTTCGGCCAATGCTGTGGATAACGACGTGCTTGCCTGGCAGCCCAGCGAATGGCGCCGGGACTCGCGTATCGAATTGATCTTCAGTGAACCACAGGCAGTCGCCGCGTTGCAGGCTGCGCTTGCGGCCTGCCGTTATTGACGGTTCTTGGCCGGGTGATCCTGGCGCCATTGGCTCAGCTCGATCACCTCGGCACTGGGCAATGGCTCTTTGGCCTCGAACGGGTAGGGCGCCAGCTCGATCTGCGCGCTGTGGGCGCCGAACTGCGTGATGACGCCGGCGTGGCGGGTTTCGCCGGTCACGGTAAATTCGAAAGCGTAGATCCGCGCCAGACGTCGTCGGCCGTTGGCGTCCTTCACAAAACCGATGCGCTTGAGCGCCACCGCACCATCGAGCAGCTCGATGTCGAGCCGGGCGCAATGCTGCTTGACCCGCGCCAGCGCTCGTTCGCGCAAGCCGTGGTTGTGCCAGACCCAGGCGGCGCCGGTCGCCAGCAGCATCAACACGAAGATGTTTCCCAGGGTCAGCATGCGATGAACTCCAACAAAGTGAGAGCAGCTTAACTGTGTCGCCGGTCTGTCGTACAGGCTGCGTTTAGTCGCATACTGCGCGGCCGGAATTTCAACGGCTTTATGGACATTTCCTGCATGAAACGTACACCCCATCTGCTTGCGATCCAGTCTCACGTGGTCTTTGGTCACGCCGGAAACAGCGCCGCCGTATTCCCCATGCAGCGGGTCGGGGTGAATGTGTGGCCGCTCAACACGGTGCAGTTCTCCAACCACACCCAGTATGGTCAGTGGGCCGGCGAAGTGCTGGCGCCGCAGCAGATTCCGGCGCTGGTGGAAGGTATCGCGGCAATTGGCGAACTGGGCAACTGCGACGCCATTCTCTCTGGCTACCTGGGCAGCGCCGCTCAGGGCCGCGCGATCCTCACTGGCGTGGCGCGCATCAAGGCGATCAACCCCAAAGCCCTGTACCTGTGCGACCCGGTGATGGGCCACGCGGAAAAAGGCTGCGTCGTGCCCCAGGAGGTCAGTGATTTTTTATTGGATGAAGCCGCCGCCATGGCCGATTTCCTCTGCCCCAACCAGCTTGAGCTGGACAGCTTTGCCGGGCGCAAGCCGCAGTCATTGTTCGATTGCCTGGCGATGGCCAAGGCCTTGCTGGCGCGCGGGCCAAAGGCTGTGTTGGTCAAGCACCTGGATTATCCGGGCAAGTTGCCGGACGGCTTCGAGATGCTGCTGGTAACCGCCGACGGCAGCTGGCACCTGCGTCGGCCGCTGCTGGCATTCCCGCGCCAACCGGTGGGCGTGGGCGACCTGACCTCGGGGCTGTTCCTGGCGCGGGTGCTGCTGGGCGACAGCCTGCTGGCGGCGTTCGAATTCACCGCTGCGGCGGTGCATGAAGTGCTGCTGGAAACCCAGGCTTGCGCCAGCTACGAGTTGGAGCTGGTGCGGGCGCAGGATCGAATCGCCCACCCGCGCGTGCGGTTTGAGGCCACGCCGATCAGCCTGTAAGCACACAACACCAATGTGGGAGGGTTTACAGCGTGGGATCAGGGCGCATCGGCCTTGATCTCCTGATAACGCTTTTCCAGCTCCTGGCGAATCTGCCGGCGTTGCTGGGCCTGCATGAAGCGGCGCTTGTCTTCGCTGTTCTGCGGCTGCAGTGGCGGTACGGCGGCGGGTTTGCGCTGGTCGTCCACCGCCACCATGGTGAAGAAACAACTGTTGGTGTGGCGCACCGAGCGTTCGCGGATGTTCTCGGTCACCACCTTGATGCCCACTTCCATCGAGGTATTGCCGGTGTAGTTGACCGACGCGAGGAAGGTCACCAGTTCGCCGACATGAATCGGTTCGCGAAAAATCACCTGGTCGACCGACAGGGTGACTACATAGCGGCCCGCATAACGGCTGGCACAGGCGTAGGCCACTTCGTCGAGGTACTTGAGCAACGTGCCGCCGTGGACATTGCCTGAGAAGTTGGCCATGTCTGGGGTCATCAATACCGTCATCGACAGCTGGGCGTTTCCGGGTTCCATAGCACACTCACGGTTGTAGGCGTTGGTTGGGTAGGCACCTCTGCGGGTGCTGGAATCATTTGCAGCGCTATCGGTAACGGGACGCCGGCGGGCGGCTTGCCGTCACGCCCGCAGCGATTGTTTCCATATATTGCACCGGCTTTTCGCTGGAAGTCGCGGTGTTAACCTTCAAACGCCCATCTCAGGGCATTTCTTACGATCAAGGTAGACTTTTCCTTCCGCTCTTGGCGACTGTTCAGCGGCGTGGGCGGAAGTGGGAAAAGCGCCGGTACCCTCAAGGAGCCCCTCGCCATGCACGCCATCAGCTTTATTCAGGACCTGGCCGTGATCATGCTGGTGGCTGGGGTGGTCACCATCCTGTTTCACCGCCTCAAGCAGCCGGTGGTGCTGGGCTACATTGTCGCCGGCTTCATCATCGGCCCCCACACCCCGCCGTTCGGCCTGATCCATGACGAAGACACCATCAAGACCCTCGCCGAGCTGGGGGTGATCTTCCTGATGTTCTGCCTGGGCCTGGAGTTCAGCCTGCGCAAGTTGTTCAAGGTGGGCGCCACGGCGTTTATCGCAGCGTTCCTCGAAATCATCCTGATGATCTGGATTGGCTACGAAATCGGCCAGTGGTTCGACTGGAACACCATGGACTCGCTGTTCCTCGGTGCAATCCTGGCCATTTCCTCGACCACCATCATCGTCAAGGCGCTCAATGACCTGAAAATGAAAAACCAGCGCTTTGCCCAGCTGATTTTCGGCGTGCTGATCGTTGAGGACATCCTGGGCATCGGCATCATCGCCTTGCTGTCGAGCCTCGCCGTCAGTGGCACAGTCAGCTCCGGCGAGGTGTTTTCCACGGTCGGCAAGCTCTCGTTGTTCATGATCGTGGCGTTGGTGATCGGCATTTTGCTGGTGCCGCGTCTGCTGGCCTATGTGGCCCGGTTCGAAAGTAATGAAATGCTGCTGATCACCGTATTGGGCCTGTGTTTCGGCTTCTGCCTGCTGGTGGTCAAGCTCGAATACAGCATGGTGCTGGGCGCGTTTCTGATCGGCGCGATCATGGCCGAGTCCCGCCAGTTGATTAAGATCGAACGCCTGATCGAACCGGTTCGCGACATGTTCAGCGCCATCTTCTTCGTGGCGATCGGCTTGATGATCGACCCGCAGATCCTGTTGCAATACGCCTGGCCGATCGCGGTGATCACTGTGGCGGTGGTGCTGGGCAAAATGCTGTCCTGCGGCCTGGGGGCTTTTATCGCCGGCAATGACGGCCGCACCTCACTGCGCGTGGGCATGGGGCTGTCTCAGATTGGTGAGTTTTCCTTCATCATCGCCGCGCTGGGGATGACATTGCAGGTGACCAGCGACTTTCTTTACCCGGTGGCGGTGGCCGTATCGGTAATTACCACCTTGCTCACGCCTTACCTGATTCGCAGTGCCGACCCACTGTCACTGAAGATTGCCGCCATTATGCCAACGCGCATGAGTCGGGTATTCGGCCTTTACGGGGAGTGGTTACGCAGTATCCAGCCGCAAGGCGAGGGCGCGATGCTGGCGTCGATGATCCGCAAGATCATCCTGCAAGTGGGGGTAAATCTGGCGCTGGTGATCGCGATTTTCTTCACTGGCAGCTTTTTTGCGGGGCGCATCGGGGGGTATCTGGAAGGTTGGATTAGCGATCCAAGCTGGCAGAAGGCTTTGATCTGGGGTGGGGCGTTGCTGTTGTCGCTGCCGTTTCTGATCGCGGCGTACCGCAAACTCAAGGCGCTGTCGATGTTGCTGGCGGAGATGAGCGTGAAGCCGGAGATGGCCGGTCGGCATACCCAGCGTGTGCGGCGGGTGATCGCAGAGCTGATTCCGATTCTGTCGCTGCTGGTGATTTTTGTGCTGCTGGCAGCCTTGTCGGCCAGCATATTGCCTACCAACAAGTTGCTGGTGTTGATTGCCGTGGTGACGGCGGCGGTGGCGGCGGTGCTCTGGCGCTGGTTCATCCGCGTGCATACGCGGATGCAGGTGGCGTTGCTGGAAACGCTGGATAACCATAAGGATACGTCGGAGCACTGAACCTAGTGGTGGGGGGCCGCTTCGCGGCCCAACGCGGGGCAAGCCCTGATGCCGTTCAGTTAAGCGGACGCAATGCTCAAAGCGACGAAGATCAATGTGGGAGCGGGCTTGCCCGCGAAGGCGGTGGGTCAGTCAACGTCACTGTTTGCTGGGCAGACGTCTTCGCGGGCAAGCCCGCTCCCACAGGGAATCTGCGCTTAACTGAACGGCATTAGGACAAGCCTGCTCGCCACAGCAAGCTCGACTGCCCACCGCAAACCCACTCACCACTAACGGGTCGTGGCATCAGCTTTCCAGCCAGACGTCCCGCGCCCAGTGCCACACCGATTCCCAGGTTTCTTCCTGGACCAGTTCTTCTTCCGCCGACCACAGCACCACGGTGCCGTCCTCCTCGACGCAGTAGTAATCGTCACCGTCCTGGCAGATCGGAATCAGGCTGCGGTCCACGCCGGCATCCCAAGCATTGGCTGCCACGTCCGGCAGGTAGGTGTGCGATTGGGGATCGGTGACAGTCACCGGCTCCAGGCTGCCGTAGACCACGTCGCTGACGGTGAGCAGGAATTCACGGAAGACGAACGGGATGTCGATGAACAGTTGTTCCTCGATTTCCACCAGTTGGTCTTCGTCAGGCAGTTCCAGAGGAACCGGTACGGGCTCGTTGGCTTCACGCAGTTGTTCGATGATTTCTTCCACGGCCGGGATCCTCTTGCTAGATGGCGCGGTTAATAGGGGCGTTTTATACAGTAGCTCGCTATAAGTGCAACCGTGAAATAGAAAACCCCGGACAAGTCCGGGGTTTTTATTACCGCATGCTCAAACGCGCGGGTATCAGCTGTTCTGGCGGATACCGGCGACCAGCCATGGCTGGTTCTCGCCCTGCGGACGTTCCATGTTCCAGCTTTCGCTGAACGCCTCGCCCTGGTCGAAGCGGGAGGTCTTCGACACACCGCTGAAGGTCAGGGTGGCGATGGTCTTGTCGGCGCGATCATCCACACCGTCCAGCTGGACGCGCAGGTCGTCGATGTAGGTCGACTGGAACGCGTCGCCAATCTCGGCACGTTCGCGCTTGAGGAACTCAAGCAGTTGCGGGGTCACGAACTCGGCGATCTTGTCCATTTCGTTGGCGTCCCAGTGCTGCTGCAGGGACTGGAAGTGGCTGCGGGCCGCTTCGACGAAACGCTCCTCGTTGAACCAGGCCGGTGCATTGATAACCGGACGAGCGGGAGCCTGGGCCGCCGAACCACCGAAGATCGAACCCATTGCCGCTGGCTTCTGCTCGAACACTTCACGCTGCATCGGCGCGCCGGCCGGGGCCATATGCTCCTGCTGCTTGCGGCGACGCGCGGCGATGAAGCGGAAGATCACAAAGGCGATGACCGCCAGGATCAGGATGTCGAAGATCTGCATGCCCTGGAAGCCGCCGCCCATGAACATGGAGGCGAGCAGGCCACCGGCTGCGATACCGGCCAGAGGGCCGAGCCAGCGCGAAGCACCACCGGCCTTGGTCGCCGCGCCTGCGGCACCGGCTGCGCCCGCAGTGGCTGCAGCGCCGCCAGCACCGGCGGATGGCGCCATTTGGCTGGTCTGGTGGGTCGGTGCCGCGCCCGAACTTTTGCCGCCACCGAAGCGTTTGGCGTTGGCGTCGATGCTCATCGTCAAACCGATGCACAACGCCATGGCGATGCTAAGAAAACGTTTCATAAAGGGAATTCCCATTTGTGGATTGCACGCGCGCCATGTTGCACAGGTGTTGTGGCAGTGGCTAGCGGCAGAGTGTTTCGGGCTTTTGCGTAGGACCTATCTCGAAGGGTCTGTAGGACTAATTACAGATATTGGCCCGCGCTCGTTAAAAACAAGGGCGGGCCAATAGCCTTCATGTAGACAAATGTGTCAGACCGCTTCGAGCTTCGCGTAACCCATCATCAGCCACTTGCTGCCTTCGGCGAAGTTCACCTGCACACGGGCCTGGGCTCCGGCACCCTCGAAGTTGAGGATCACCCCTTCGCCGAATATCGAGTGCCGCACCTGCTGACCCAGGCTGAACTGGGTTTCGGGAATCTCGGACCCTGCAAACAGGGTGCTGCTGTTCTGCTGCTGACCACCGCCGAACGGGCGGCTGACGCTGTTGGACAGGCGCACTTCCTGGATCAGACCCTTCGGCACTTCCCGTACGAAGCGTGACACCTTGTTGTAGGTCTCGCTGCCGTACAGGCGCCGTGTCTCGGCGTAGGTCATCACCAGGTTCTGCATCGCCCGGGTGATGCCTACATAGGCCAGGCGCCGCTCTTCTTCAAGACGGCCGGGTTCTTCCAGACTCATCTTGTGCGGGAACAGACCTTCCTCCATGCCCACCAGGAACACGTAGGGGAATTCCAGGCCCTTGGCGCTGTGCAAGGTCATCAGCTGGACGCTGTCTTCATGTTCGTCGGCCTGGGTATCGCCGGCTTCCAGCGATGCGTGGCCGAGGAATGCGGCGAGCGGTGTAAGGTCTTCTTCGGTCTCGGCGTTTTCGAACGCCCTCGCGGCGCTGACCAGTTCCTCAAGGTTTTCCACCCGGGCCTGGCCTTTTTCGCCTTTTTCCGCTTCGTGGTAAGCGATCAGGCCGGACTGCTCGATCACGGTCTGGGTCATCAGGTGCAGGGGCATTTCCATGCACTTGGCGGCAAGGTTGTCGATCAGCTCGACAAACCCGCCCAGCGCCCCGGCAGCGCGGCCGGTCAGGCCTTTGTTGGCGATGAGCAGGCGCATGGCTTCCCACATCGACACATCCGCATGGCGCGCGTGTTCGCGGATCGCCTCGACGGTCTTCTCGCCGATGCCTCGCGCTGGCACGTTGATCACCCGCTCCAGCGCGGCATCGTTGCCACGGCCTTCCAGCAAGCGCAGGTAGGCCATGGCGTTCTTGATTTCCGCGCGTTCGAAGAAGCGCTGACCGCCATAGATGCGATACGGGATGCGCTCGCGCAGCAAGGCTTCTTCCAGCACCCGCGACTGGGCGTTGGAGCGGTACAGAATGGCGATGTCGCTGCGCGCCAGGCCGGTTTTCAGCGCGCTCTCGATGGTTTCCACCACATAGCGCGCTTCATCGTGCTCGTTGAACGCGGCGTACAGGTTGATCGCTTCGCCTTCGCCGCCGTCGGTCCACAGCTCTTTGCCCAGGCGCCCGGTGTTGTTGGCGATCAAGGCGTTGGCGGCCTTGAGGATACCGGCGGTGGAGCGGTAGTTCTGCTCCAGGCGGATGGTGGCCGCGTCCGGGAAGTCATCGGAATACTGATAGATGTTCTCGATCTTTGCGCCGCGCCAGCCGTAGATCGACTGGTCGTCGTCGCCCACCACCATCAGGCTGTCGCCGCCCTTGGCCAGCAGGCGCAACCAGGCGTACTGCACGGCGTTGGTGTCCTGGAACTCGTCCACCAGGATATGCCGGAAGCGCTTCTGGTAATGGGCCAACAGGCCTGGATTGTCGCGCCACAGGTCGAGGGCGCGCAGCAGCAGCTCGGAGAAGTCGATCACGCCGGCACGCAGGCAGGCGGCCTCGTAGGCTTCATAAACGCTGCGCATGGTGGCCAGGAACAGATCGCCGCTGGCCTGGATATGCTGCGGGCGCAGGCCTTCGTCTTTCTGGCCGTTGATAAACCACTGCGCCTGGCGCGCGGGCCAGCGCTGTTCGTCCAGGCCCAGCTCGCGCATCACCCGCTTGACCAGGCGTTGCTGGTCGTCGCTGTCGAGGATCTGGAAGGACTGGCTCAAGCCCGCTTCCTGCCAGTGCGCGCGCAACAGGCGGTGCGCCAGGCCGTGGAAGGTGCCCACCCACATGCCGGCCGGGCTGATGCCCATCAACTGCTCGATGCGGTGGCGCATCTCGGCAGCCGCCTTGTTGGTGAAAGTCACCGAGAGGATGGAGTGCGGCGACGCGTTTTCGACCTGGATCAACCAGGCGATACGGTGCACCAGCACGCGGGTTTTACCGGAGCCAGCACCGGCCAGGACCAACTGACGGCCAACGGGGGCCGCTACGGCCTGGCGTTGGGCATCGTTGAGGGAGTTCAGCAGAAGGGAGAGATCATCGCGCATCGACGCATTCTAGGGTGCCGGGGGGAGTCGGGCAAATCCCAATGCCGCCCGGTCGACGGAAAACCCGCGGCGTGCCGCTGCCCGGTAAATAATCTTTCGGGCGGGATGACCGGTAAGTCACGGCCACAGCCCGCGCTGCGTCTCGCTGAAGGCCGCTGGGCCCAAGCTTTGCGCGCCAATGGCCGGTGATTTTTATCACGCTGGGCGGTTTGGCCTGGGCACTGGCTTGTGTATGCTCCGCGAACGTTCGGGCTCACCCTTATAAGAACATCGCCTATGACCCTCAGCACTGACCTGTCTGGCCTCACGGCCGCGCCCGCGCAGGTTATCCGCAAGCACTACGCCACCGAGATGGCGGTCGAGCGCACCCGTCTGCTTTATCAGGGCTCGCTGCTGCCGACTTTATTGATGTTGGTGAACGGTCTGGTCTGTGCCTGGCTGCTGTGGAACCCCCGACAATACCTGCTCGACAGCCTATGGATGGTCTGGTTGCTCGCGCTGGTGGCGATGCGCGTGATTCAGGTGGCGGCGTTTGATTCGGCGATGCCCAGTCGGCAGGCGCAACCGGTGTGGCGGCGCATGTTCATGCTCGGCTCGGCGGTCAGCGGCCTGACCCTGGCCACCGCCGCCATCGCCTTGGTGCCCACCGACAGCTTCATGCAGCAGGCCTGGGTGTTCGGCCTGCTCGGGGCGGCCACCTTGTCGGCCAGCGTGGCCTACGCCGTGAGCCTGTCGGCGTTCCTCTCGTTCGCTTTGCCATGCCTGGTGCCGGCCATCGCCTATCTGCTCTGGGACGGCGCGACGCAGCAGCGTGGCTGGGCGGTGCTCGGGCTGATTCTGCTGGCATCACTGAGCCTGGTCGCCTGGCAGGTCAACCGCCTGATCCAGCGCGGGCTGGTGCGGCGCTTTCAGAACCAGGCTTTGATTGAGCACTTGCAACAGGCCCGTCAGCGCAGCGAGCAGTTGAATCAGGACCTGATGCGTGAAGTCGAGCAGCGGCGCAAGGTTGAACAGGACCTGCGCGAGGCACAAGTGGGCCTGCAGGACCGCGTGGTGCAACGCAGCCAGGAACTGGATGCCGCCAGCCTGGCCCTCAATAAAAGCGAAGAGCGCCTGGCCATGGCCTTGCAAGCCAGCGAACTGGGCCTGTGGGACTGGAACCTGCAGACCGACGAAGTCCACCACTCTCAGCTCAAGGAGTTGTTCGGCCTTGAGCCCGAGTACGTCACGGCCATGCTCAGTCATCTCAAGCCGCGCCTGCACCCCGAGGACTTGCCGTTGCTCAAGCGCGCGCTGGTGGATCACCTCAAGGGCCGCAGCGAGGATTATCACGTGCAATACCGCGTGCGCCATGGCGATGGTCACTGGGTATGGATCGAAGATCGTGGCCGCGCGGTGGAGCATTCCGCCAGCGGGCGCGTGACGCGCATGCTCGGCACGCGCCGTGATATCAGCGCCGACAAGGTTCTGGAGGAGCAGCAGCGGCTGGCCTCGACGGTGTTCGAGGCCGCCAGCGAAGGCATCGTGATCCTTGACCCGAATTACGCGTTGATCGCCGTCAACCAGGCCTTCAGCCGAGTCACCGGCTTCGATATAGATGACATGCTGGGCCGCAACGTTGTGGAGCTGCCCTGCAGCCGCGACGCTCGACGTCACTTCCCGCTGATCCATCAGGCGCTGCTCAGCCATGGCACCTGGCAAGGGGAACTGGTGGAAACGCGCAAGAACGGCGAGTTGTATCCGCAATGGCTGCACCTGAACGTGGTGCGCGATATTCGCGGCAACGTCAGCCATATCGTGGGCTTCTTCGCCGATCTGTCCGCCAGACGCGAGTCGGAGGAGCGCATGCGCTACCTCACTCACTACGACGAATTGACCGGGCTGGCCAACCGCTCGCTGTTTCGCGAGCGCTTGCGCGAGGCGCACCAGCGCGTGCGTCAGGGCGGCCGCAGCCTGGCGCTGCTGCATATCAACCTGGACCGTTTCAAGTTGCTCAACGACAGCCTGGGCCATGAAGTGGCCGACCAGTTGTTGCAAAAAATGGCTCGCCGCTTGATCAACGCCTTGCCCGAGGCCGACACCATTGCACGCCTGTCCGGTGATGAATTCGCCGTGCTGTTTGACGCCTACGGCAACCTCTCCAGCCTGGCCCGGGTGGCCACGCGGTTGTTGGCCAAGCTGCGCGTGCCGGTGACGGTGGAAGGGCACGAATTGGTAGTCAGCGCCTCAATGGGGGTCAGCCTGTTGCCGGATAATGCGCGGGAAATTTCCGCACTGGTCAGCCAATCGAACATGGCCATGCAACACGCCAAGCATTTGGGCGGTAACAACTTCCAGTTCTACACCGACAGCCTGCAAGCCAGCACCCTGGAGCGTCTGCAGCTGGAAAACCACCTGCGCAAGGCCATCGAGGAGCGCCAGCTCACGGTGTTCTATCAGCCCAAGCTGTGCCTGGCCAGCGGCACCCTCAATGCGGCCGAAGCGCTGGTGCGCTGGGAACATCCGCAATGGGGCATGGTGCCGCCGGGAGATTTTATCGGCCTGGCCGAAGAGACCGGGCTGATCGTTCCGCTGGGCGAATTCGTGTTGCGCCAGGCCTGCTGGCAGGCCTGTGAGTGGCAGCGCCAGGGGCTGGCGCCCATCCGGGTGTCGGTGAACTTGTCGGTGCATCAGTTGCGCCAGGGCAAGCTGGTCAGCCTGTTACGACAGGTGCTCGAAGAAACCGGCCTGGACCCGCAATATCTGGAGCTGGAGCTGACGGAAAGCCAGTTGCTCGACAGCGTCGAGCACATCATCGCCACCTTCCAGCAACTGCGCGACCTGGGGGTAAAGCTGGCGATAGACGACTTTGGCACCGGCTATTCGTCCCTGAGCTACCTCAAGCGCATCCCCGTGGACTACGTGAAGATCGACCAGACCTTCATCCGTGGGCTGGGGCAGGGGCGCGAAGACGCGGCCATCACCCGCGCAGTCATCGCCATGGCCCATGGCCTGGCGCTCAAGGTGGTGGCCGAGGGCGTGGAAGATCAGCAGCAGTTGGATTTCCTGCGCGCGCAACAGTGCGACGAGGTACAGGGCTACTTGATCAGCCGGCCGATCCCGGCCGAACAGCTGGCGCAATTGTTGCGCAAGAATGCGGATTTTTCTTAACGACGCCGGGGCCGCCGCTGTTGCTACATGGTGTGTGGCCTTGAATTCAAGGGGGAAGAAGGCGATTTAGTGAAGGATCACGCGGGCAAAACGGCAATTCTTGTAGTATAACTACAAGCTTGCTACATCCCTGGCATCTGCCAATAACAAGAGTCCTGCCCTGTGAACCTGTTGCAACATATCGCCCAGTCGCGCCACCTGTTACGCAAATCGGAACTCAAGGTTGCCGATCACGTGCTGCTTGACCCTGCGGCTGTAATGCACAGTTCCATGGCCGACCTGGCCCACAGCGTCGGCATCAGCGAGCCGACCATCGTGCGCTTCTGCCGCGCCATCGGTTGCTCGGGGTTCCAGGACCTGAAACTCAAATTGGCCCAGAGCCTGGCCGCCGGCGCGAGTTTTGGCCAGTTCGCGATCCACGAAGACGATTCGGTCGCCGACTACAGCCTGAAAATTTTTGACACCACCCTGCACACCCTGATGGAAGTGCGCGAGAAGCTCGATCCGGTGGAGCTGCAAAAAGCCGTGACCGCAATGTCCCAGGCCCAGCGCGTGGAGTTTTACGGCTTTGGCGCCTCGGGTGCGGTGGCGGCCGACGCCCAGCACAAGTTCTTCCGCTTGCTGCTCACCGCAGCGGCCTACAGCGACCCGCACATGCAGGCCATGTCGGCGGTGACCTTGAAGCCTACCGACGTGGCCATCTGCATTTCCCAGTCCGGCCGCTCCAAAGACCTGCTGATCACCGCCAACCTGGTGCGCGAAAGCGGCGCCTCGCTGATCACCCTGTGCCCGAGCCAGACACCATTGGCAGAACTGTCCACGGTCAACCTGGCGATCGATGTGCACGAAGACACCGAAATCTACACGCCGCTGACCTCGCGCATCGCCCACCTGGTGGTGATCGACGTGCTCGCCATGGGCGTAGCCATGGCGCGTGGACCGAGCCTGGTCAACCACCTCAAGAGCGTGAAGCGCAGCTTGCGCAGCCTGCGGTTGTCGCCCAAGTCGGTCAAAGCCCT
>Ga0302347_1002046_pt1 | contig 21811 bp, 17 predicted proteins | sample PhyWR1_FD_202178 | JGI IMG/M metagenome (GOLD analysis project Ga0302347, IMG submission 202178) | Leaf surface microbial communities from wheat plants in UC Gill Tract Community Farm, Albany, California, United States - DLSL W.R1 (v2)... | ecosystem: Host-associated > Plants > Phyllosphere >...
ACGCGGAGGCCCTGATTGGCGTCGACAACAGGCGTTGCGTCTACAGAGTCTCTCGATATTACTCGGCGGGTACGACCGGAAGCTTCGCACCTTGGGTGAATTGCATCATTCATGTCCCCACTACTGTCCCCACAGAGACAGTCGGATGTATACCTTGGGGATGCGCCACCGACCGTGGACGGGTTGTCGCCTATTAGTCAGCTGTGCCACAACGAGAAAGCATAGAAGCGCGAGCGATCAACTGCCGCGTGGCAGTTTAGCCGCCCACATGTTGTCGACCAGATTAGGATAGCGCCGCCCGTTTTCCTCGGCGCGCTGACGGGCCGCGCTCTTCTGCGCCTCGGAGAGCGGCTGCGACTTCTTCTTCCCATTGGGACTGGGCTTCTTCCAGGGCGGTGTCTGGGACTGGCGCATGGACGATCTCGTATGGGCGGGCGCTGGATTCCAGCTCAGCGGGTACAGCGTACAAGAACGCCCGACACGTGATCTCAACGTGCCGGGCGCGCATGGCGGAGAGCGACCTGCGACTTACTTCTTCAGGAAGTCCAACAGTGCCTTGTTGAACGCATCGGCATGGCTGGCATTGCAGCCGTGCGGCGCGTCCTTCAGGACCACCACTTCACTGCCCGCGATGGCCGCATGGGTGCGCTTGCCCGAGCCCTCGAACGGGACCGTGCCATCGCTGTCGCCGTGCAGCACCAGGGTCGGCACCGTGACCTTCTTGAGGTCGCCGCGGAAGTCGGTCGTGCCGAAGGCCTTCATGCATCCCAGCGCGGCGGTCTGATCGGACTGCTGGCACAGCTTGATAGCCGCCTGGCGCTCTTCCTCGCTGACCTTGAGCTCGCCGTTGGCGCTGAAGAAATCCTTGGTGAAGCCATCGAAGAAGGTGTCACGGTCCTTCTCCAGGCCTTCGCGCATTTCATCGGCCTTTTCCTGGGTCAGCGGGCCCTCGGGGTTGTCGCTGGTCTTGAGCATGTAGGGCGGCACCGCCGAGGCGAACACCACGCTGTGCAGGCGCGACTCGCCGTGCTTGGCGACATAGCGCGCCACTTCACCACCGCCCATGGAGAAGCCGACCAGGGTGGCGTCCTTCAGATCCAGATCCTCGAGCACACCGGCCAGATCATCGGCGAGCGTGTCGTACTCGTAGCCGTCGGCCGGCTTGTCCGAACGCCCGAAGCCACGGCGGTCGTAGGCCACCACGCGGTAGCCCGCCTCGCGCAGCGCGGGGACCTGGGCCTTCCACGATTCGGCCGACAGCGGCCAGCCGTGGATCAGCACCACCGGGCGGCCGGTACCACCGGAATCTTCAACGTGCAGGCGAACGCGGGAAGCAGCCATGGGAACTCCTTGGAGCGATGGGGAAGGAAGGTTCGATCCTAGGGAGAGGGGGTTGGGTGAGCCGTGAAAGAAAGCGCGATGTCGCTGACGTGACGTGCACAGGGCTGACTGATACCGGCCGGTGCGTTCAGCGGTGAGAGGGAGGAATCAGAGGCCACGATCTCAGGATCTGCGACACCCCAGGACGATAGTTGCGATGGGGCATCGTCGAGGGTGGGAGCCGGTACATGGATTGTCATGAGATCACACCGGAGGCTGCGCATCGTGTCGAACCCAGCGCGTCCGGAAACGCCTGCTGTGGGCTGGCACTTACGTTGTTGTTGCATGGCCTTGGTGCGCATCCTGCAGCCCATGCGGCATTGCGTGCTGCTCTGCGGCAGAGGCCGGAGAGCGAGTGCCGTGCCAGCTGCGCGCTGTTGCGTGGCCATGACACCCCATAGATGCGTGCCGGCGACGTGGCCGCGGTGGAGCCATGGTTCGCCGCGCAGGCCGGCCATTACTAATTACATAGTTGACATGTCCGATCCGTCGGGCGCACGATGCGGGCATCAACTAACGAACCAGTAGATAGCCATGGCCCGCCCCGTATCGCCTGCCCTGACCGACGCCGAACGCCGCATTCTGGAGGTGCTCTGGAAGAAGAAGGAGGCGTCCGTACGTGAGGTCACCGATGAGCTGTCCAGGAAGAAGCCGGTCGCGTATACGACCGTGCTGACCATGTTCAAGGTGCTGGACAAGAAGGGACTGGTCCACCATCGCAGCGAGGGTCGCGCCTTCATCTACAGCGCCGCGATCACCCGCAGCGACGCGCGCAAGCAGGCGCTGGAGAATCTGCTCAAGTCCTTCTTCAACGATTCGCCCAGCGTGCTGGCCCAGCACCTGATCGATGAGCACGACATGGACGCTGACGAGCTCAAAGCGCTGCAGCAGCGCGTGGACGACGCATCTCCTTCGAGGACGCCCAAATGACCGTGCATTGGACCCAAGCCCTGGCGACGATGGCCGTGCAACACCTCTGGCAGAGCACCTTGTTGTTGGCGCTGGCTGCCCTTGTAGTGGGGCGCAGCCGGATCAATGCAGAAGCGCGCTCCTGGGCACTCTGCGTGGCCTTTGTGCTGGCCGCGGCATCACCGCTGTTGGTGCTGCTGCCTCGCACCGCGCCGACGACTGTTGAGGTCGCGCAGCAGGCCGTACTGCCCTTAGCGACTGAGGCTCCAGTGCCGGTTGTCGCGCAGAAAGTGGACGGCATCACCAACACGATCCCCGCCTCCACCACGCCGACCCTGCTGCACGGCGCCGTGCTGATCTGGTTGCTCGGCACGCTCTGGGGCCTGACCCGCCTGGGCCAAGGCGCATGGCAAGCGCGTCGCCTGCATCGCAGCGCGCGGCATTCGGCCCAGCACGAAGCGCTGCTGGGTGGAGAACTGCCTGCAGGTGCCAGCGTTGCACTGTCCGATATCGCCCCGGGGCCGATGGTGGTTGGCCTGTGGTCGCCGCGCATTCTGGTGCCGACCACGATGGCATCCACCCTGCCCCCGGCCGCGCTGCGTGATCTGCTGCTGCATGAAGCCGCGCATGTTCGTCGGCATGATCTGTGGATCACGGCTGCACAGCGTGCACTGCTCGCCGTGTACTGGTGGAGCCCGTTCCTGCACCTGCTGGGCCGTCGACTGGATCTCGCCCGCGAGATGGCTTGCGATGAGCAGGCGGCGTTGCGCACCGGCAGTGGCCGCGGCTATGCCGATTCCCTGCTGGCCAGTATCGCCGGATTGATGACTCAGCGGGGGCACAGCGCGCCACTGGCCGTCGGCATGTCCGCCACCCGCAGTGGCTTGAGCCAGCGCATCGATGGGCTGCTGCGCCTGGACACGCGCTCAACCCGCTGGACAACGCGCTTCGGCTGGGGCGCACTGTGTGCGGTTGCGCTGGTCGCGCATGTTGGTGTCACCGTGGCCGCTACGCCGCGGTTGGGCAACGCGATCATCGTTGCAGAGAACGAAACCGCCACTACGTCGCGTACCGTCTCGCCGCACGCCGAGCAGCTTCTCAGCGCGGCCAGCAGCGGCGACATCTCCCGCGTGCAGCAGCTGGTCAAGACGGGTATTGCCGTGGACACGCAGGTCGGTGGCGACGGCACCGCGCTGATCATCGCCGCCAAGCAAGGCGAACTGGCGATGGTCGACGCCCTGCTCGTGCTCGGCGCGCAGCCCGACTTGGCCTCTCGCGGCGATGGCAATCCGCTGATCGCTGCGGCACGTCGCGGTCATCTGCTGGTCGTCGAGCGTCTGGTCGGCGCCGGGGCCGACGTCAACCGCATCGTCGCCTACGACGAAACCCCGCTGATCAACGCTGCGCGCTCCGGCGATGTAGAGACCGTGGCCTATCTGGTCGAGCACGGTGCCGATGTCAACCTGGGCGTGGTGGCGGATTTCGGGCAATGGCGCTCACCGCTGAACCAGGCACGGAACGATCGCGTCCGTAACTACCTCACCCAGCGTGGTGCCGTCACCGGCAGACGCTGACCGGACGCATTGCCCAAGGGTGACGCTGATCGGTGCGATGGCCTTCGTCGCCATCGCCCGCCACGCAGTACCCTCTTTCGCTGCGACGTATCGCCCCTCACTGCGGCGTGAACGCGCACGCCTGTCTTTCGCGCATCGCCCGAGGTATCGCATGACCGATGGGCTGTCTAGCACCGAGCAGATTGCAAGTGGTGATCGGCCATTTGATCGCAGCCGCTGAGTAAGCGAACTCGCTTCATGAGCTTCGGGATCAACTGCTGTGAGCAACGCCAGGGTGGGAGAACTCTGAATATCTTTGGCATTTGACCTTGATCACTAATCTAGGCCTCGGCATCGGTGACCCTCACACCTCCATTCAACGAAATGTGGAGGTTTCGACATGAACATGAGAAGGGTTGCAGTGGCATTCTTACTATCGTTGGCTATGGCTGCGCAGGCCTCAGCTGCCGAGTCTTCATCCAGCACCGATCAGTTTGTGACCGATGCCAATGGAGATACTGACGTCATCAGACGTAGTCAGTGGAGCGACTTCAATGGGGCATCTGTGGCCGTCGATCAGCTGCTGAAATCGGATGGCTTTGGTCGCCTTATCTATCGTTACGATGAGCAAACAGAAGCGACGAAACTGTATCACCAGGCGATCTGCGAATCGGTTGGCATGACACCCTCTTCAGGTGAAGGGATTGCAGGCGGCTCAGCTAGTGGCTGGGCGTGTGAAGGAGAATCCGCGGAAGGCGAGCTTGGTCATCAGATAGCTCCTAGGAGTGTTGACTGGGTTACAACGACCGCACCTAGTGGGCAGGTTCCCGTCGGCGTTACCTATCACTCTACTGGTCAAATGAGGATGCAGAGCTCTGTAGGGGGCCAACGACGAGCTACTGTTGGCGTCGACAATGGTCGTTGCACCTACACAGACGTCAAACACTTCTCAGGGGCGTTCACCGACAGCGGCCAAGTATTTGTGGCCTGCATCGTGCACCAATCGAGGTTTGTAAACACCTCCATGGATGTGTGCATTCCCAGGCGCTGCGGGTCTCACAGGGGCACGCAGTTTGCTCGGTAGCTCAGACACACCACACGCTGGCGCGGGCCGAGCAGGCCAAAAGAAAGCGACATTGAGTGCAAAATTGAAACCGGCCGCAGAGTGCGGCCGGTTTTTGTTCTAGCCGCAGAGAGTTACAGCGCAATCCGCGCAACAGACTCTTCGCTGCCCTTCGGCTCGCTGTCACCGTTCTTGACGGTCACGTACAGCACGTTCTTCTTGGCATCCAGCGCCAGGCTGTTCGGGTGCGTCGGCACCGCGTACGTGGCCACCTGCTTGTAGGTATCGCTGTTGTACGCCGTCACGGTGCCGCCATCGCGGTTGGTCACGTACAGGCGCTTGCGCGGTGCGTCCAGGAGGATGCCCAGCGGGCCGGCGTCGGTCGGGATGCTGGCCAGTTCCTTCCCGGTGGTACGGTCCAGCACCAGCACGCGCTGGCCCGGATGCTTCGATTCAAAGCCCGAGCTGCTGGCTTGGTACTTGCGGATCATCTCCGAGCCCTGATCGGTCACAAACAAGCGCTTGCCGGCCGGATCCAGCGCGATGTTCATCGGCTGCTCGGCACTGACCTTGAAGCGCTGCTCGACCTTGCCGCTGTCGGTACCGACGGTGACGACCTCGGCCAACAGGTTGGAGGTGTATACACGATTGGCCTTGGCATCCAGCGCCAGACCCGGCGCCTTGGCATTGCCCAAGCCCGGAATGGTGTTGATGACCTTCAGCGACTGCGTATCCACCACGAACAGCACGCTGCCCTCACCCGAGTGACCGGTGACGTACAGGCGGCTGTTGGCGCCATCAACGACCAGCTCGCGCAGATCGTGGGTGTAGGCCGCCTTGCCATCCTTGCCGACCTTCTTTTCCATCAGCTGCACGATGCCGACCGATTTATTGGTGGCAGTGTCGACCACGGTGACCGAGGTATCGACGGTGTTGCCGACGTACAGGCGGTTGTTGGCATCGTCCAGCACCACGCCGAACGCCTTGCGCTCCAGCGGGATGGCGGTTTCGATGGCCAACGTTTCCGGGTTCAGACGCAGGACCTGGGACGGACCAGCGGCGTCGCCGAAGCCGCCCGAGGACGCAACGAACACGGCGTTCTGCTTGGGGCTGAAAGCCAGTTCATAGAGGCCCTGGGCGACGGCTTTGCGCTGGACGGCGTTGGCGCTGGCGGACGCGTTCGCCTGGTCAGCGGCGAACGCGGACGGGGCGCCAAGGCTCAGGGAGATGGCGAAGGCCAGAGCGGCCGAGCGGATTACGGAATTGCGGAACATGCGAGCTTCCTTGAAGGGGGCACGGGAGGGTGTCCTGGCTCGCTGGGCCGTACATGTGACGGCCGGCCCCGCATCTGTCTGCGCTGGGTGGGCTGGCTGGGTTTGCGGGGGAATGGTAGCAGGATGGGCTGCGGGTATGGCCTGCACCGTTATCAACACCTACAAGCCCGGGACGCTTGTCTACCAACCCTCTGTCATCACTGGTTTCGCCTGCTCCGGATCAAACGGCATCACGTACAACCCCAATTTAGCTTCACGCGCGAACACGGGCAGGCACTGAGAGAACCCGGTGTGCAACGGATACACGTCGTTGGGCGCGGGCACTCAGCCGGCGCGGCGCTGCAGTTTGCGGGATCTTCTTGACCACCGGCACGGGCCGCTCCACCACCGTAAGGGTAATGATGCCGTGGGTGGCCTCCACCTCCAGGCGGGCGCCTACGTCGAAGCCGAGCTTGTCCAGCCATCGGCCGCGCAGCTTGAGGTAAGGAACGATCTCCGTGGGACCGCACTCTTCGCGGTCCGGATACGTCAGCGCGCCTACGCGGTAGCTGCGTGCGGGGCGGGCGTAGGGTTTGCGCTTGGGGCGCGCGTCATCGGGTTCGTCTTCCCAAGGCGTCAACATGTTGGACCTCCTGCAGGGCTTGCCCTTGCCGGGATGGCTAGGGCGTCGGGAGGTTAGAAACCGTCTAGCAAGAACCGGCGGGCGTATTTCCACAGGGGGTGTTGTATTCGCCACCCTCCCGACATGGGGACGTCCAACATTGTCTTGCTAGAAGAGTTTCTACGCTCCGATGAACACCATGCGCGTTGGTGCGGAGGATTGGATCGCTTGTTCCTGTTGATCTGGCGGGGGTTGGTTGGCGGCGTCTACGGTGCGACGCAACTGGCCCGGCTCAGTCGCAGGCCTTGGGACGGCGTGGCGGCATCCTCTCTGGCCTATCGGGAGGACCACAGATGACCAGGATTGACGGGGATTGGCTAGAGGCGTTCGACGAGGCCATGTTGGGCTTCTTCGCTATCGGCCATGCGGATGCTGGCATGGATCAGTACCTGTTGGAGTGCTACTCGGACTTGCCGGCCAGGGAGGCTGCGTTGGCGTTTGGGGAGGACTATGAGCTTTGTCGGGTGGATAATTTTTGGCCCCCGCATAGGCTGGTTCTCAGCAGCTGAGGCTATTGGCGACACGCGGTTACGCGTCCGACATACTTTGGACCTGTCGAATCTGCGATTCACATAGCACCAGCAGCCCGCGCGCCGGCGCGGCCACCAATTCTTTCGCAACGCATCCTAGATGACGTCGTTCTCGAAAACCTCCTCTGCCAGTAGTTTCTCTAGGCGCGTGTCCTCAGCTTCCAGGTCCTTGAGCCGCTTGGCGCCGGGCACGCTGCTCATGCCGCCGAACTTGCTGCACACACGTAGTACGAAGACTCGCTGCAGCCGTGCTGGCGGCACAGGTCTTTGATGTGCATGCCGGCCTCAGCTTCGCGCGGGAAGCCGATGATCGGTTCTTCGGTAAAGCGCTCCTTCACGTCTAATCACCTTGTCATTGAGGATTGGACTCCAAACCGGCTCGCTACTCAATCTCGTGGGGACGTCGCATGGATCGCTGCACCAGCCACAGCATGTTGATAACGATTATGCGGCCCCCTCACGCCCCCAGCTGAATACTCCAATCATCGCGATATAGGAGGTGACTGGTGGCCGATACATTGACGAAGGTACTGCGTAGCGAGCGCATGTCTCTAATCAAGGGGAGTGACACAAAGCCGGAATTGGCTGTGAGGCGCGGCCTTCACAAGTTGGGATTCAGGTTCCGACTTCACGCGCGAAGCTTGCCCGGGAAACCTGACATTGTGCTTCCGAAGTATCACGCAGTCATCTTCGTGCATGGGTGCTTTTGGCACGCACATCGCTGTCAGCAAGGGCGCGTTCCTCAGACGAATTCTGCGTTTTGGAAAGAGAAGTTCCTGAACAACAGAAGGCGGGACGTGCGTGTGGCCCGAGCACTCCGGAAAGATGGCTGGAGGGTTTTCAAGATCTGGGAGTGTCACCTGAGAACTCCCGCGCTTTGCGAGAAGTCAATCGCCAAGGTGGCGCGCCTACTACGCGCCACTCCGCAATGACCCTTTATCTACCTAGGCATCGAGGCTGTACCTCGCAAATTGGACACGTAGCTTTCCACTTCCCGTCTTAATGAGGGCGTCTCCTTTTCCGACGAGCTGTTCCGCTCCGCCCTCGTCCAAGACAATTCGACTCTCGACAAGAGTATTCACCCGTAGGGCGATCTTACCCGGGAGGTTGCCCTTAACTACGGTATTAACAACCGTCACAACCGGCTTCTGGGTCGAGACGATCAAGTGTATTCCCGCAGCTCTGGCCTTCTGGGAGATCCTCTTCAAATTCGACTCGATCTTTTTCCGCTCATCGTCGTCATTCGTCAGATCCGCATACTCGTCCAAGACGATGATCCACCGCGGCAGCATCTTCCCGGAGGCAATGTACTCCGCAATGCTACGCACGTTTCCAGGCGCCGACTTGAACAAGGCATAGCGGCGCTCCATCTCCTGGACGCCCTCCTCCAGCAATGCAATTGCATCTTCGGGCATAGTGCCGATGGGGCCATCCGTATGCGGAAGCTCCTCCAATGAATTGAGCTCCGTACCCTTCGGATCGATCAATTTCAGCTTCAATTCTTCCGGCGAATAGAAGTATGCAGCACCATGAAGGATGGTCAGGAGAGCCTCGGACTTACCACTACCCGTTACACCAGCCATTAGCAGATGGGGAGAGTTTGAACTGGAGAAGTCGATTTCAACGATCTCCCCCGAAGAGTCCTCGCCCACCGGAACGGCGAATCCCTTAGACGGTCGCTGCCACCTATTCCACATTTCCTCGGCGTCCACGAAGTAGCGTTCAGAGTCAGATTTCGGCACCGTGATGACAACATTGCCATTGTGAGTGGAACAACCAAGCTGCATGTCTGCGGCAAGGCGCATCCTCAGCTTCAGATTCTGAACTTGCGCCTCAATCTTGCTCACCGAGACTCCGTATGCAGGAACAACTGCATATTCAACGAAAGCAGGGCCCTCCTTGTAGGGTGACTCAGCTTTTGGCCGGTTTACCTTCACGTGAAATTCTGACAAATACGAGATCAGCTTGTCATATCGCTTTTCCAAGGTCTTCTCATCGATCTTGTTGGGTGGCGATGACCGTGGGGTTGCGGCTTCCACCTGGCGGCCAATCTCTTCAGCCACTTCAACGGGGCCCGAGTTCAAGACCGAATCCGGCTCGGGTGCAATGTCATGAATGATCTTCGATTCAACGAGACGCGCAGGATCTTCCCCAGATGGAGCTTCCGCCTGTGTCGAAATTAGACTTGGACTGGCTCCCTGACGGCACAGGTCTTCGACTGAGTGTGCAAGAGCAGCTCCCAGCACTCTATGGCACTCAGCGTCACCGTTTTCCCCCCAGAGCACGGCGTCGTATACGGTGGGGTCAATCCGAACCTCAATGCGCCGATCTCCCTCGTCATCGTACTCTCCACCAAACTCATCCCAAGATGCGCTTTCGCCCTGATCAGTCCTTGCCCAAGCCTGATACCAGATCAGAATTCCCATGCCAGTGGCGAATTTTGCCTTTCCTTCGGCTACAGAACGAAGGATGCCAACTGCGTGCTCGCTACTCTTGCTATTCAGCTGGAGGCCGGCGTCAAGCACGGCCAGAAGACGTTGCCCAAGAATGGACGCTTTGCTTCCTGCGGCCGAACTGACGTTTGAGCACAGCTCTACTAGCTGCTTGCTGTAGTCCCTCAGCTGTTCGGCATGCTCCCTTAGGCGTTCCTCACCGGCTCTTGGAAACGCCGTCTCGACCTCGGACTTCACTAGGCCGTAGTGTTTTATTTCAATTGGAATAAGGTTGACGCACGAAAAGTCATCGCCGCTGCCAACCGCGCTTATTCCCAGCAGGTCAGCGCGCCGCCTACTGTCACCTCGCGCGTAGCCAACGGTGTCCCGCAAGAACGGATCCACTGCGTCTACAGGCACGATCAGCCGCAGCTCGCCTGGGGGCGCTTCATCTACCCATCGCTGCAGCGATCTGAGGGCAAAGAAGAACCCTATTGCCCCGGTCGCCTGATGATGACCGATTGACAGCAAAGTGTTGAGACCGATTGCTCGCCTCGCGAGAGTTGACACCAGAAGCCGAGCCCTTGAATCGATCTCCCCGTTCGTCGCCGCAGGGTTGAGACGCTTAAGCCGCTCTCGTATAGCTCCACTGAGCGCGGCTGGGACGTTCGCGAGAACGAAATAGGGCTGGACGCGCGCCTCTTCACCGCGGAATGCACCTACCGTGGTTGCGGGCCTCCAGTCCCATAGAACATAACTACCACCGACATGGCTGGACGCAGCAAGTGCGAGTGCCTGGGGGTCCACCCCAAAGTCTCCAGCGACTAGCCAATTGGGAGTTGCCTTACCCACTGCGAAGTTCGCCATGACGTTGACCATGTAGGCCTCACCCAGAGCTCCTTCGTAGCACGTCAACAAAGTAGAGAGCTCAGAGTCTTTTTCGTCACTGTGCTCAAGGCTGTAGTCCAGTGTGGTGAATCGACCGGGGCTTCTTCTGATGGGCGTACGTCGCAACGGAAGGCTCGGCAACCAACCCTGCGAGCGGCCGCCTTTAACCAGTACCGCCTTTGCGGCGCCGCCTTCAACGAAGGTGATATGGCTTTCGCTGGTGTCGCCATCTGGGGCTGAGCGCCAGGTGAGATTGAAGCCCGGCCTCGCTGAAAGGAGGCCCTCGTCGAGCCTACCGAGCGCCGGAATATCACCAAGTCGGTGCTTCGAGTCTCTGATCGTGACACCCGCTACCCCTGCAAGCTCTGAGCTCGAAGCAGCGAGGTCCTTCAGCTTGACAATTAGCCCTTCGTCCATCGCAGCGGATCTACGGGACTGTGTCGCGCTTGTTAAGGCGATCTGCAGTGTCTGCACTTCTGGAGAGACACGCAAAAAGTCGTCGACCGCAGACGAGATAGACGAAGGAGTCAGCGTCGACAGGCCTTCGGCCGGAAACCGCTCACCCTGCAACCAGTCAGGAATCACTGGAGACCCGTCCAGGATTGGAACGCTTACGTGCCAACCGATGTATAGATCCTTTGGTCGCGCGTCCACGGGAACGGGCAAGAACGGGGTCTCTTGATCGAAAACGTTCAGTGCCGCCACGAATGCAGGGAAATTCGTTCCGTCGAGTAGGGACAGGGTAGCCGCGGGCAAGGCGCCGTCAGCATATGCCTCTCTCAGACCCACCTGAACCTTCCAGGTCCATGCAAGCCTAATGGGATGGAGTGGGCTGAGCAGTACCGCAGCTGCGCTCTGAAGGCCGCTCTTCTCGGAAAACGCAACGGCACTGAATGGATTCCGTGCCCAGAACTGATCCGATGCGGAAAGTTCGGCTATGGATCGGAGAAGCACTGAGTAAGCGGCAAGAACAGAGTGCACACGGCTCTTGTCGAGGGCATCAAGCGGAATCCGAGAGACAGTGAGCTCGCCAGATCGCTCTCGCTGCTCGATTGTGGTAACTAGCTCGAACACGCCTAGATCTTGGTATGCGTTTCTGAGAGAGGCGTACGCCGGCAGGTTAAGGAGATCGACACTGGGGGCACTTGGGTAAAGATCCAGCCTATCCTGGAGGCTAATTGCAGACTTACACCCTGGAATTGAACCGCCATAAGCTTCCGCCTGCTTGGAGGTGGTCGCGGAGATGGCTCCCAGTGCATGCCTAGGCCCAAGCTCCGCGAGGATATGCTGCATCTCCAGCTCGAGCTGGCCCAAAACGGAGGGTTCAAGTAGCTTGTCCGTCGCGGGTCGCGCACCGCTTGCTGCTGCGGTAAAGGGCGATATCGGTCGACTACTGGTGGACGCAATGTCTAGAGCGAAGCAGATGTTGGAGTTCGCCTTGAGGTCCACGGAGGAGGTGAGGTCCTCAATAGCACTAGCGAACTGGCCATTAGTCCCACCCCACGCCAGACACTCCATCGGCTGGCCGTCCAGCGACCAGCCAGTTTGACTAAGCTCCAGATCGCTACCCCAGGCGGCATACATCTCGTACCGAGACGGCTTATTAATCAACGCAACCGTCGACTCGTTTGCCCGGGCCTTACAAACCCAAGGTCCAAGCGCGCGGCCACGGCCTCGGCCAGCCGACTCTTCCCTAGCCCAAAAAAGACATTCGTCCGGGCGTACCTGGACCAAGATGAGCGGCTCTACTGCCCGCACGTACTCGGGACCTTTCACCTTGATCGCCAAGCTGTTTGGCTTTGCCTTGCTAGGGGTCAGCGTTAGATCGCCAACCAGAGTAATGGTTCCTGCAGTGACCTCATACTTCTTGACTTCAAATGAGGCTCGGCAAGTACCCACGCCCGACACCTGAATTCGCGGAACCCCCTTCCCGTCCCTAAGTGAATCAGGAATTTCTTTATCCTGTTCCAAGGGAACAACGAGTTCTACCCCAACATAGATGGACTGACGGGAGACTTCATCGTGGAAATCAGTGGCCGTCGCTACCAGCACCGGGGGCGACTGCGGGAACGGGCGCGGCAATGGAACCCCAGTTCGTTGAAGGATCAGTTGAGCACGATCGTCGACCACGGGCGCACTGAACGCGGTCTGGTCGAGTGCGGCCCATCCTTCTGTCTTCAACTTCTGGTCGGCTCGCGAGGCTAGCGCGACTCTAGCTACTGCCGAATCACTATCGTACTGGGCGTGCTCAACCGTCGCTGCCCAATCAATCCGGTCGAGCGGACTCGTCTCTTCGTCTTGCCCAAGCCCGGTTTGCAGCCGTGCAAGTTCTGCACTGATGCCATCAGCATCCACCCATCGCTCTTGCAAGATCTTGACGTAGTTCTTTGGCTTGATGCCCAGCGTCTTCTTGCGGCCTGGATTTGGCAGCCCGGCTGCGCCGTAGAGGAACGCGGCCGTATCCGACCCACGATTACGGGCATGGGCGATCACATTATCCACCCAGCTTTCGACGTGGATCCACCAATCCTTAGCAACGCTCGATTGACCACCGCTAGTGATCTCGTAGACATCAGCCAAGAACTTCAGGATCTCCTGCGTTACGGAATCTAGCTCCTCGAGCTCGATCTCCAGTTCGGCGCAATGCTCTAGCAACACGGCGGCAGTAGCGGCCGACAGATCAACAAGCGTGGCGACGCCTGCGCCCATCTCGCCGGACTGAGTAGACGGGAATCCGGCACTCAGTAGAAGAGGATAGACGCTACTGTAGGTGGCCATACCTCGATTCTTGCTGGCATACGTCACCGCAAGATGCTGCCCTTGCCGATACATCGCCAGCTCGCGGAAGTCTACTCGAGGCTCAACTCCCACGAGATCGTCCACCTTCTCGTGCACGAGCATCGCGAAACTAGGCACCTGATGGAAAGTCGAATTCGCGCCCTGCAGAACATCCTTGATGAAGTCGGGCGGCAGATCATCGGGCAACTCAAGCATGAGTTGTCCGCCCATTTTTGCAGCGACAATCGCAATGGCCTTGCCGATCAATGGCATGTTACTTCCCCCCGATTCCAAGATTGATCTCGATCCCCTCGTCCCCGTCAGCGGCGCCCGCGCAGAGACCCGCGCGTTCGAGCTCTGACAGCAGGAAATCGATTCGCGGCTTCAAGCCTAGCGCGTCCAGTTGCCGCTGCACATCACCCAGCCGAAGCTCACTACCTGGTGAACTCGACGACATTGCCGCCATGACAACGATCCACTCGGGTCCGGGCGATACGTGCGTGAAGTTCCGGTTGACTCGCCTGAGGAATGCATAGTGGTCGGGAACGTCAGATCCCGTACGTGCAATCAGCGAGTACCTCACTGTCTCTACAAGGTTCGTGGTGCCCGAGTCATCACCTGCCTCCAGCCGCTCCTTCAGTTCTTTCGAATGCTTGGTTCGCAGCAGGGTGATGACGTCAGCGAGCTGCTTGCAGTCTGCCTTCTCGTCTTTCAGCACAGCCTCGATTGCCTTGCGACAGGTCGAACCATGAATCAGGCTCTGCCTCATGCTTGGCATGACGTCCATCTGGGCAATGCTACCCTTTTGGTACGGGATCAAAGGCCGGCTTGGCAGCAAGGAGAGTCGCGCCACATTAGCAGCGTCGCGACTGCCATCTCGGACTCCACGAGCAAGCTCCGCGAAGAAGTTTGCCTCCCAGAGAAAGGCGAAGCCAAGCGCATTGCGCAGCACACACACCGCCCAGGCTGACCACTTCCGTGGCGACAGCGCGGTGTACCACTGCTCGGAACACAATCTGTCCCAGCTATCGCGGAACCAGGAGAACGGAGTGCCAAGCTGCTGGTTCAAGACGTCAGCCGTCCACCAATCTGGCAAAGTCGTTGATTTGGCCCCTTCAGCCAAGATCGCCTTACCCTGAGGCCAGGCCTGGGGAAGGTACTCCGACAGAGACGTGCTCGCGAGAGCCTCCTCAATACGGCTGAGTACAGGATCCCCGGCATAGTGAGACGCAACGTCGAACCAGCGCTCCGCGGCTGAACCACGCCCTCCCCCCAGCGCATACATCGTATTGAGCAGGCTAGCGAAGTTCGGAGGATTTGCCGCACCGAGGCCGCCAATCGGGTCTTGAAGGAGCGCGCCGCAAAGGCCAATCGCTGAAGAAGTGTATCCGACCCCTTTATCTGGCCTAACCCCCACCAGCGAGTCCGCTATGGCATCGACTACGAGCGAAGGAAGTTCGCCGTCCTTGGTTCGTACGCCCGCTTTCAGCAACGCGGCGGTAAAGCTCGCTAGCTCATCGCCATCTCTGGGCTTTGTCTGTCGGATCTGTACACGTTTCGCCTTGCCTTCCTTGCGAACATAAATGAGGCCGGCGTCCGGAGCGCTGGAGGGCCGCTCAACTACCGACCATGCCAAGGCGGAGAGTAGGATCTCGGGACTAGAAGGGTATTGCGGCCGCTTTAGCTCAGGGAAGTAGATGCTGTTCATATCGCAAGTTCCTCATGCCTTCCATTGGCGACCACTGCCAGTGTTTGCTGCGCATGGTCAATTGCTGCGATGCTTGATGACCTACAGCGCTCAATTCGCGGCTCAATGTACGCCGTAGACTCCGTTTGCCCAGAGCGATCCTCGCTGAACGACTGCGCCTCGCGCAGAAGCGCGAAGTCGAGTGCGAGCTGTCCAATTACGCCCGAATTTTCCGAGGTGTAGCACTCAATGAGTAGGCGCCCACCCATCGTACGAACCCTGAGGGATACAGCACTGATTGGCACCACCTCAACAAGCCGGGGGTGAACCTGATCCTTCAAGGATGAAATAGGCTCGGCACGGACAGAGAATGCTGGCATCAGCATGCTGTTCGCTGGTCCATCTGGGTGCTGCGGGAAGATCAATGAGCGTATCGATCGTTCCAGGTCGCTCGGCAGGGCAACCGGCTTGTTCGCACAGCTACGCTTGCACCTACGCCATTGCTTAATGATCTCCGCATTGCCGTAGGTACTCGTGCCGATGCCCACTAACCTGGCCACGTAAGCCCCGTACCAGGAGACCAGCCTGCGGCGCTCGATATCTCCGCAGCTCGGTGATTCCAAGAACTCCAAGAGCGTCTCCTCGAGGTAGGCGTCGAACGGAGACCATGCCAGCGAACCGGAGAGAAGGCCGAGAGCATCCCCACTAGGGAGATCGCCCATCGCGACACGCTGCATGGCAGCCTCAACCGAGCGCGAGTCTGTAGATCTCCATACGGCGGGATCTACAAGAGCGAGTCCGGCGTGGATTGGAGTCGCGGGCGGGTACTCTGTCCCCAGCGCCCCGACTATGGGCGATGGGGCTCGGAACAGAGCGCTGTGAGCCCTGAGCCGAGAGAGTCGAACGAGCGCTGCTAGACGCGTGCTCAGCTCCGCTTCTCCGGCTGCCACCCCGAGCAACTCGTCTACATGATCAAGCAACTCTCCATGCACTGATCCGTAGTCAACGCGCGGGCCCAGCACGGAAAGGGCCGCCGCCCCCCATACGTCCCGGTAGCTATACAGTCGACCAGACGCGATCTCAGCGGACGACAGCAACTCCTGCCAAGCTTGAATACCCTCGCCTGTCTGCCATTGTTGAATGTTTGCACGGATAGGGCAGAGCTCTGGACGCTGATCGCGAACTGCGCCGAATCGACTAATCAGCTCACTGAAAAGTGCCTGAGCGCGGGATGTCTCGGATCCATCGAGTGCGAAGAGCGAATGTGAGTCAACTGCCAAGGCGATTAAGCGAATCTGCCTTCCGTCCAAGTTGAATTCGATATTGTGGGCAGCGTGGCTACCGTCGGCTCCCGGGGAGCAGAGATCCTCTGCCCCAAGCGCTTCAAAATGCTCCTCCTCAGGATTGGCGAGCCAACGCAGGATTGAGAGGGAGAGCAGATGCGCACTGCCGGCCATCTGCTGCAATGCACGAATTTCGTCAGAGATGATCCCTCGATTAACGCAGCAGAAACTGCGTACCGGGGTATCTTTGGAGAAACTCCACCACTTAGCCAAATCCTCCGCAAGCGCGGCATCTTGGTTCTCGTAGTCCTTACTGGGGGCTATCGTAGCGTCATTCAATAGATGGAACTCAGCACCCTTGATTGAGCCTGAGTAGATCCGGTGTGCGAGGGAATCGGACGGGTGGCTCTTCAGGCCCAACTGGTCTCCCAGATACCTCGCCGCAAAAGACTTGCCATTGCCCGCGCCGCCGACGAGGAATACCACTTCAAGGGCAGTATCCGCAGCGCTGTTCGCGATAAATCTATCAATCGCCTCTTGCACCCCCGGGACTAGCGGAGCCCGGGGCCACCAAGTGTCGTCTTCGGCGCTAGGCCTGACGGCTACGTCCTCTCCGCCGAATGCACGCCGTTGTAATCGGTTGACCCCATCTCGAACCGACTCTTCATCCCCGCCTCGTTCGGCATCAACACTAAGAGTTCCCATAATTCCCTGTTCCTCAGTCCATGGAAGAGCGACGAATCATCGCAACCTAACGATCGCAGCGTAGAATTCCGGCCAGGTTTTTACCAATTGCGCGTGCAAGCGGCACTGGTACTGCGTTGCCAATCTGGGTGTACTTAGGCAGCTCGCGGAAGTGAATTCCTTCCAGCGGATTTCCCGCCCTTCGGATTCCCCCGGTGGTGCGCTTGCCACGGAACTCATACCAGTCCGGGAAGCCTTGTAAACGTGCCCACTCGCGCACGGTCAGAGTCCGCGGCTGCTTGAAATGCACGTAATCGTCGGGCAAAGACGTTGCAGTGATCATGGGTCCGTTTCGCCCCCAAGTCGCCGGCAAAAGGCGCTGCGCGAACTTCTTGGTCCCGACGTAGTCCTCTTGGTTGATCATCGCCTGGAACTTTGCCCGGACGTGATCACTGTGCTTGCTGTACTCGTGGTCGGTGATTGGCTCACCCACGCCCGACAGCTTGCCCGCGAGATTTGTCCGCAACTGAATTTGGACATCAGTCAATGCGGGCTTGGGATAGAAATCCGTTCGCCCACCATTGAAGTGCGATGGATCTACAAGGTCGCCCAGCAAATCAACCAAATCAGGGGCGCCACCAGTAGGGCGCGGAAGAAAGCCAAGACCGACCGCCGTGTCATCTATTAAGTCGACCTCGCTAACGCGCGTCGCGAGACCGGCGATGTCGTCTCGAATGCCGACCAACATGATTCTTGGCCGATTCTGGGCAACGCCGTAGTCCTTCGCATGTACGAGCTGAGAAGCAAGTCTATAATTTCCGATCTTTGCGAAGGCTCGCTTTACTGCGTGCCAGATTTCGCCGCTCTCTCCATCCGGGGTCCAGCGACTTGTGAGCAGGCCGCGTACGTTCTCAAAAACAAAAGCTCGCGGCTGCAGATGACGAACGATGGTCGCCATGTCTTTGAATAGGTGATTCGAGGGAACGTCGTGCTTGTCCACCGCATACGATCGCCGATGGCCGATGCCAGAGAAACCCTGACAGGGTGGCCCGCCTACTATTAGGTCAATCTCGCCGTGTGTTATCCCGAATGTCGACTGAAAGCGGCTCTCGAGCTCGTCCAAATAGGACCTTTTCGTCATCTTCCTTGCATCAGAAGAGCTAAATGGATTCAACCAGCGCGTCTCATCCATGCCTTGGCGGAAGTGCGCGTAGCGATCGCGCCTGTTCACCAAATAGGTGCTTCGCGCATCGTCGTTCAGCTCGTTTACGAAGATCGGCGTGAAACCTGCCTCCTCCAGCCCTAGCCCAAACCCCCCGCACCCAGCAAAAAGGTCTACTACGCTCAAAAAATTCTTCTGCAAGGCCGTCCCCAGTCAGTTCGCCTTGAGCGAACCCCACAACACTCCATCACCCGCCTACAAGGTACGGCCGAAGCTGAGGACGAAGGGAAGAAGCTTCCGCTCATAGAAGCGTTGCGCGCCTCGCACCCGGTCCAGCCTATACCCCAAGGTACCAGCGTGTGCCGACCATCGACTTACCTCGGGTCTGGCTCCACACATTCACGACCATTTTGACAGGACACGCGAGGCAGATCTACATGTCTAGCTACTTTTGCCCCCCCTCCCGCCAAGAGACGTTGTAGGTCGATGCAGAAGCGGCTGGCCTCCAAGATAGACTGACAGTGCGTCCCGATCGCAATGTAGGGCTGCGGCCGGAAGTTAGGTTTGGGCAAACCTCATCACGCTGGAATCTACGAGCCGCTCCCTCAACTGAAACGGAGCACACAGAGCCTCACGCTCGAAGGTCGGGGACGCACACAATTAGGTCGCAAGCACCTAACGACTCAAAATCAGATCATATAGATCCTTTTTAATCTTCCCCAACATCTCGTCCTTGTAGTTTCCTGAGTTAAAGCCCAGCAAATCTGACTCACTGAGTTGAAACTTCAAACCCTGACTTAGTGACGCCCTCGCATCCTGATGCGTCACGTACGCCATCACCCGTGCAATGAAAGAGTCAAGGTAAGCGGAATTGACTGCGAACCTTCGATTTAAAGCGAAGGTTTCAATTGACCGCTTTCCCTGAGCCAATGACGACTGGACGTCGAACTTGAGCTTATCCAAGCCTCGCTCCCTGCCGTCCAAGTAATCACTCAGATCAATTGCAACCTCAATTTCTCCATCGACTGACTCGAATGGATGAACATGCCGATCCAAATAGAAATCCTTTACCCCTTTAAGTTGACTGTTACATGTATAGCACGACGGGACCAAGTTAAATATCGAAAGACTCAGGAATGGATAGTTTGACTTTGGATAATAGTGATCAAGGGTTGGCCTAAACCCACCTACCGCATCACGGACCAGCGTATGCGCGAAGGATTGGTGGCAATAAGGGCACATTGAGTATCTAGACTCAGCGCACAGTGCATACGCCCCCCATTTTGGAATGGGTCGCCGACTGAATGCTTCGTAGTCGAGCACAGCTGCGCAGTCAAGGTGGAACGCCTTATAGTCTAGGGACGAAACCGCTGACTTAAGCAGATCCGCTGACTCAATCAATCGGCGCAGCTCATGCGGTCGACCTGCGGCTATCACTCTGCAATGTCCTCTTAGGAACGCTCGAGCGAGACGCCCGATTGCTGGCTTCTTACGGAGCGCCTCTGCGATCAGCCCTTCAACGTATGCAATTTGGGACGTTATGGCTCTTCCCGACCAGTTATCCTGGATGCTGATCACGCACCAAGATCCTTTTCAATTCGGAACGAATGATCCCATCGTCGATTTGACTTAACAAATATTCATCAATCGGGCGCTCTCCGCGAATAATCTCTCTAATTCTATCCGCCGCAAACTCCCCTATTGAGCCAGCCTCACCAGTTGTGCTTACGATCCGCTCGAGAGGGGCTCCGAATGTGCAGATGGGCAGTTCTTCCTCGCCGATCCTGAGGACGTTGTCACGCGGGACATCCGACATCAAAATAGGGGAGTGGGTCGCCAGAACTACCTGTACGTAAGCGAAGCGATTGCGGATCCGCTTTATGAATTCATCCAGGAACTTCACATATTTTTGCTGCCACTCGAAGTGAAGAAACGCATCACCCTCATCAATAAGCAAGAACAGCGACCTCACTTCCGAGGGGACATGCTTGATTGCATCGTATATCTTTGAAAATTGATCAAGTAGTGCTGCGGATCCTGAACTTGATGGGCCAATAGCGAGTGAAATGACATCTGAGTTTGGATCAAACTCGTAGGCTGCCGTCTGCGGAACTTGCACCCCCCGTCCAGTTAGAATATCAGAACCGTAGTAAGCAACTTCGCGCTGGACGTCGCCCAGGGCAACCGCGAACTCCGAGTTTAGGATATCTTCGCGCTCGGCAATATCGAATACATGCTGAACGTAGGCATTCCTCTTTCTCTTGTTACGCTTGATGCATAAATCTAAAGCGTGCATGAAGAGCTTAAGATCGACGCCGAGATACCTGCGAAGCCATCGCTCGACCTCCCTGCCAATAGCGCGCTGATGACGCACCATCTGCTCTCGCAGAAACTCAACGCCTTCCGCGCCTGCCTGCGAGGAGTTACTCACCCATTGCCTGGATATCTTTTGATAGTCACCAAGAAGCCCGTCCAGTTCCATGCTGGCGGGGGCCTTCACTTTCATGGGGATTTCATACAGGGCTGCACATACGGCTCGCACTGCAGACCTAAAGTCAGTCGATAGTTTTACTTCGGGGCGGCCTGAGGTCGAGAACGCAGCTGCTATCGAGGAGAGGAGATCCGGATCGGGCTTAGCCGCTTTGCTTCTGGGCCCTAACTGGCGCATATGTCGGGCAGCTGCAGGCCGAGCTCCAACGAACGGCGACGAGGTGTAGAGAATTACGTAAGGAGGAGATTCGTCGGTGTTGCTTCGCACAAGCTTGTTGCTGCGCACCCTGACCAAATCTCCCGCGAGGGCTGAGAGGAAATGAGTCTTGCCGGCGCCATTTTTCCCAACAACAAGGGTAAAGGAGTCCGCCGAGAACAGATTCCTCTCGGGCTTCCTTCTGTGGGCCAAGGGGACGAGGTCAATTGCAACACCCTCATCCAAATATGAGTAGATCACAACACCTCCAAAATGTGTCGCCGTCCATTCAGAGAAAAGGCGGCCTCGGCCGCCTTTTCAATTCACTTATTTGGAGAATCAAACCCCAACCGGATTAGCCTTCTCAGGATCAATCTTGTACTGCTTGATCGCCCGCGCCACATCCTTACCGGTCATCTTCCCTTCCTTCGCCAGCGCCGCAATCGCGGCATGCGCGATGTAGTACCGGTCAACCTCAAAGAAGCGACGCAGGTTCGCACGCGTATCCGAGCGACCAAAGCCATCCGTACCCAGCACCGTGTACGACATCGGCACGAACGCACGGATCTGGTCCGCATACGCACGCACATAGTCGGTCGCGGCAATCGCCGGGCCCTGGCGGCCTTCCAGCAGCTCGGTCACGTAGGCCTTGCGCGGCTCGGCTTCCGGGTGGAAGCGGTTGTAGCGCTCGGCATCGAAACCATCGCGGCGCAGTTCGTTGATGCTCGGGCAGCTCCAGATATCGGCGGTGACGCCGAAGTCCTTGTCCAGCAGCTCGGCCGCAGCAATGGCTTCGCGCAGGATGGTGCCCGAACCCAGCAGCTGCACGCGCAGCTCGCCC
>Ga0302347_1002047_pt1 | contig 21808 bp, 13 predicted proteins | sample PhyWR1_FD_202178 | JGI IMG/M metagenome (GOLD analysis project Ga0302347, IMG submission 202178) | Leaf surface microbial communities from wheat plants in UC Gill Tract Community Farm, Albany, California, United States - DLSL W.R1 (v2)... | ecosystem: Host-associated > Plants > Phyllosphere >...
TGTCGGCATGGGCCAGGGTAAGGAAGGCTTCGGCACTGGCGTTGTGGCTGGCGGTATCGGCAAGAACCTGGCCGCTGGCGCAAACCAGAGCAACCGCGGTACAGATGGCACGAAGACGAGTCATCGAGTTTCCTTTCTAGCAGGCGAGGTAAAACCCCAAGGGCGACCATTCTGCGCCTAAAAAACCTTATGGCTCAACCCCGGGCCTTGTCAGGCAGCAATTGCCCGATGAAAAGTCTTTTAGGGAACCCCCAAGGTCCATCAAGGCCTAAACTGCGCAAACGAACCTGAAGGAGTGTGCCCGATGAGCCGTATCGAAACCGACAGCCTGGGTGATGTAGAAGTCCCGGATGACGCTTACTGGGGCGCCCAGACCCAACGTTCACTGGTGAATTTCGCCATCGGCGAACAGCGCATGCCCCTGGCGGTGTTGCACGCCCTGGCCCTGATCAAGAAGGCCGCCGCGCGGGTCAACGACCGCAACGGCGACCTGCCCGCCGACATCGCCCGCCTGATCGAACAGGCCGCCGACGAAGTGCTGGCCGGCCAACATGACAACCAGTTCCCCCTGGTGGTCTGGCAGACCGGCAGCGGCACCCAAAGCAACATGAACGCCAACGAAGTGATCGCCGGCCGCGCCAACGAACTGTCGGGCAAACCCCGTGGCGGCAAGAGCCCGGTGCATCCCAACGACCATGTGAACCGCTCCCAAAGTTCGAACGACTGCTTCCCCACGGCCATGAGCATCGCCGCCGTGCAAGCGGTAAACCAGCAGTTGCTGCCGGCGATCGCCAACCTGTCCGGCGGCCTGGCCGAATTGGCCGCGCGCCATATGAAACTGGTGAAGACCGGCCGCACCCACATGATGGACGCCACGCCGATCACCTTCGGCCAGGAGCTGTCGGCGTTTATCGCCCAACTCGATTACGCCGAACGCGCACTGCGCAGCGCCCTGCCCGCCGTGTGCGAACTGGCCCAGGGCGGTACCGCCGTGGGCACCGGGCTCAACTCGCCGCATGGTTTCGGCGAGGCGATAGCCTCCGAGCTGGCGGCGCTGTCGGGCCTGCCCTTCGTCACCGCACCGAACAAATTCGCCGCCCTCTCCGGCCACGAGCCGCTGGTGACCCTGCACGGCGCCCTGAAGACCCTGGCCGTGGCCCTGATGAAACTCGCTAACGACCTGCGCCTGCTGGGCTCCGGCCCACGCGCCGGGCTGGCCGAAGTGAAACTGCCGGCCAACGAGCCTGGCAGCTCGATCATGCCCGGCAAGGTCAACCCGACCCAGTGCGAAGCCCTGTCCATGCTGGCCTGCCAGGTGCTGGGCAACGACGTGACCATCGGCATCGCCGCCAGCCAAGGCCACTTGCAGCTGAACGTCTACAAGCCGGTGATCATCCACAACCTGCTCGAATCCATCCGCCTGCTCGCCGACGGCTGCAACAACTTCCAGGAACACTGCATAGCCGGCCTCGAACCCGACGCCGAACAAATGGCCGAACACCTGGAACGCGGCCTGATGCTGGTAACTGCACTCAACCCCCATATCGGCTACGACAAATCCGCACAAATCGCCAAAAAGGCCTACGCCGAAGGGCTGACGCTACGCGAAGCCGCACTGGACCTGGGCTACCTGACGGACGAAGAATTCGACCAATGGGTACGCCCGGAAAACATGTTGGAAGCCGGGCATTAAGAGGCTGTTGATCTGCTGTTGATCTAAGGCGCCCCGTAAAACACGCTGGCCGCACGCAGGCTTGAAACCGTGGGTAACCCGGCAGGACGCCGGGTGTTGGGGCAAGAGTCTTTTGGGTTACTTTTGGGACTCTTTTCCAAAAGTGACCCGCTGTAAGAGCGGAACCATAACTAGCCGTTACCTAAACAATGGATTTGTACACAGACAAACCGCTATCGGGGGCAAGCCCCCTCCCACATTTTGAACCGAGCGCAACCTGAAAAACCTAGGAGGCCATGCGCAAGCGCCGGGCCTTGAGACCAGCGAGTAAAGATGGCGCCAACGCCACGGTCGCCGACCCCAACACCACCACCAACGCCCCCACATACCCCAACACATTAATCTCCTCAGCCTGCACAAACTCCGGCCACAACCACGCCGCCAACGCCACCGCCACAAACGTCACCAACGGCGTCAACGCCAACGTCGCACTCACCCGCGACGCCTCCCAATGCGCCAACGCCTCCGCAAACGCACCATACGCCACCAACGTATTCATACAACACGCCAGCAGCAACCAGCCCTGCAACGGGCTCAACTGCAGCGCTTCCAGAGGATGCGCCCAAGGCGTCAGCAGCAACGCGCAGGTCAGATAAATCACCATCATCACCTGCAACGAATTCCACACCGTCAGCAATTGCTTCTGACCCAGGGCGTAAAACACCCAGATCGAAGTGGCCAGCAGAATCGTCAGCACCCCGGCGGTGTAGGCGCCCATGGACGTGAGCAACTCATCCAGACGCTGGTTGAAAAACAGGCCAAACCCAACGATCAACACCAACAACCCCAGCACCTGGCCGCGACTGAAGCGCTCCTTGAACACAAACACGCTGGCGACCATCAAGAAGATCGGCCCCATCTGCACCACCAGTTGGGCAGTGCCAGGGCTGAGCATTTTCAAACCGACCAGGTACAACACATAGTTGCCCACCAACCCGCACACAGCCATCGCCACCAGCCAACCGCCCCTGGGGCCGAGCACTTTACGGCTGGGTAGACGTTTGGTGAGCGCCAAATAGATGAACAGGCAACCGCCGGCCACGGTCAGGCGAAACCAGGTGACGGTGATCGGGTCCATCACCTGCAACACCTGTTTGAGCTTGATCGGCAGAATGCCCCAGAGAAACGCGGTCAGCAGGGTCAAGCCAAAGCCATAGACCCAGCGGCCGGAAGAGATGTGCATGAGTGCCCCAAATGCCAGAGGAAGTGGAGCGGCATTCTAGGGGCAAGTCACGGGATTGGGCTACGCTGGGATTCAAATGTGGGAGGGGGCTTGCCCCCTCCCACATTAATCAGCGCACGGCTTCGAAGAGGCCGGTGGCACCCATGCCGCCGCCGACACACATGGTGACGATGCCGTAACGCAGATTGCGCCGCTGCAACTCACGCACCAAATGCCCGACCTGCCGCGAGCCAGTCATGCCAAACGGGTGGCCGATGGAGATCGAACCGCCGTTGACGTTGTACTTGGCATTGTCGATTTCCAGGCGATTGCGCGCATACAGACACTGGGACGCGAACGCCTCGTTGAGTTCCCACAGGTCGATATCCGCCACCTGCAAACCCTTGGCCTTGAGCAACTTGGGCACCGAGAACACCGGGCCGATGCCCATTTCGTCCGGCTCGCAACCGGCCACGGTAAAACCACGGAAAAACGCCTTGGGCTTGAGCCCCAGTTCCAGGGCTTTTTCCAGGCTCATCACCAGGGTCATCGAGGCGCCGTCGGACAGTTGCGAGGAGTTGCCCGCCGTTACCGAGCCGTCTTCGGCAAACACCGGCTTCAAGCCCTGCAGGCTGGCCAGGGTGGTGTCGGGGCGGTTGCAGTCGTCGCGGTCGACCACGCCTTCGAGGATCTGCACCGCGCCGGTGTTCTTATCCTCGACCCTGTACTTGACCGCCATCGGCACGATTTCATCGTCGAACAGGCCATCGGCCTGCGCCTGGGCGGTGCGCTGCTGGCTTTGCAGGGCGTAGAGGTCTTGGTCTTCGCGGCTGACGTTATAGCGGCGCGCGACGATTTCGGCGGTCTGGCCCATGGGGAAGTAGATGCCCGGCACCTGCTCTTTCAGCAGCGGGTTGATCAGGTTGTCGGTGTTGACGCTTTTCATGGTCAGGCTGATGGACTCGACGCCGCCGGCAACAATGATGTCGCTGCACCCCGAGGCAATCTGGTTGGCCGCGATCGCAATCGCCTGCAGGCCCGACGAGCAGAAACGGTTGAGGGTCATGCCGGCCGTGCCCGTGCCCAATTGCGAGAGCACCGCCACATTGCGCCCGATGTTGTAGCCCTGGGCGCCTTCATTGGAGCCTGCGCCGACGATGCAATCCTCGACGCTGGCCGGGTCGATGCCGTGGCGGGCCAGCAGCGCGTTGACGCAATGGGCCGCCATGTCATCCGGGCGGGTCTGGTTGAACTTGCCGCGAAAGGACTTGGCCAGGCCGGTTCGCACGCTGTCGACGATCACTACTTCACGCATGGGCTACCTCGATCTTGTCGTTGTTGGGAGATGGACCGAGGATAGATCCAGGTCCGCCCGACCGCGACGATCATTCATCCGGCGTATGCAAAAGCATGGCGAGCAGGAGCTATTTCTTTTTCTTCTTGTCGTGCTTGTCGGATTTGTCGAACGCCTCCTCCAACGCGCGGTTGATGGTGCGCAACACCTTGACCCGTGCCCAACGCTTGTCGTTGGCTTCCACCAACGTCCAGGGCGACACCTCGGTGCTGGTGCGGTCGACCATGTCGCCGACGGCGGCGCGGTAGTCGTCCCATTTGTCGCGGTTGCGCCAGTCGTCTTCGGTGATCTTGAAGCGCTTGAAGGGGATGTTCTCGCGAGCCTGAAAGCGTTCCAGCTGGGTCTGTTTGTCGATGGCCAGCCAGAACTTGACCACGATCACGCCCGCGTCACGCAGTTGCTCTTCAAAGTCGTTGATCTCGCCATAGGCGCGCATCCAGTCGGCCGGGGTGCAGAAGCCTTCGATGCGCTCCACCAGCACGCGGCCGTACCACGAGCGGTCGAACACGGTGAACATGCCGCGCGCGGGGATTTTCTGCCAGAACCGCCACAGGTAGGGCTGGGCGCGTTCGTCTTCGCTCGGCGCGGCAATCGGCACGATATGGTACTGGCGCGGGTCCAGCGCGGCGGCCACGCGACGAATCGCCCCGCCCTTGCCTGCTGCATCGTTGCCCTCAAATACCGTGACCAGCGCGTGCTTGCGCATGCGTTTGTCGCGCATCAGGCCGGAGAAACGCGCCTGCTCGGTGATCAGCTGTTCTTCATAATCGTCCTTGTCCAGGCGCAGGGTCAGGTCGAGGCTGTCGAGCAGGCTCTTCTTGTCCACCGAGGCGATCAGCGGCGCCGGGTTCATGCCGCTGGCCTTGGCCTTGGGCAGCTTGAGGGCGTTTTGCAGGCTTTCAAGCAGGATCTTGCCCACGGTCAGGCTGCGGTAATGCGCGTCCACGCCTTCGATCACGTGCCACGGCGCGTAGTCGCGGCTGGTACGGCGCAGGATGCGCTCACCGAAATGCACAAACTTGTCGTAGGTTTCGGACTGCTGCCAGTCCAGTGGGCTGATGCGCCAGCTGTGCAGCGGGTCATCGGCCAGGGCCTTGAGGCGTGCCTTCATTTGCTTCTTGGAGAGGTGAAACCAGAACTTGAAGATCAGCGCGCCTTCGTCGCAGAGCATCTTCTCCAGGCGTTCGGCCCCGGCGATGGCCTGGTCCAGGCGCGCGTCCTTGATCTGCCCGTGCACCCGGCTTTGCAGCATCTGGCTGTACCAGTTGCCGAAAAATATGCCCATGCGGCCCTTGGCTGGCAGCTGGCGCCAGTAGCGCCAGGCCGGTGGCCGGGCCAGTTCTTCGTCGGTCTGCTGGTCGAAGGTGCGCACCTCGATCAGGCGCGGGTCCATCCATTCATTCAGCAGCTTGACGGTTTCGCCCTTGCCCGCTCCCTCGATGCCATTGATCAGGATGATCACCGGGAAGCGCTTCTGCTGTTGCAGCTCGTACTGCACCTCCAGCAGGGCTTCGCGCAGGGCCGGCACTTCGGCGTCATAGGTGTCTTTGTCGATGGCGTGACCGATTTCGGCGGATTCGAACATGGGCAGCTCCGTTTCAAGATGGATCAAGACTAGCGGATTGGGCAACAACACGCGGGAGGAAATTCCACCCGCGCTTGCCATGGGTCAATTCAATCGCGGTTGATCGGCTAGAATGGCCGCCTTGTGTTTACCGAGCCGCCCATGAACCCCATCTCCTACGCCCAGCTCGACTGGGACGACCAAGGTCGCCCGCACTCGCGGGTCTTCGATGACGTGTACTTCTCCGACCAGTCGGGCCTGGAAGAAACCCGCTACGTGTTCCTTGAGCAGAACCGTTTGCAGGAACGTTTTGCCGCGCTGGCGGACGGCGGACGGCTGGTGATCGGCGAGACCGGCTTTGGCACCGGGCTGAATTTCCTGTGTGCCTGGCAGTTGTTCGAGCAGCACGCGGTCAAAGGTGCGCGCCTGCACTTTGTCAGCGTGGAGAAATACCCGCTGAGCCACGCCGACCTGCAGCGCGCCCTGGCCCTGTGGCCGGAACTGAAGCCGTTGGCCGAACAGTTGCTGGCCCAGTACATTGCTATCCACCAAGGCTTCCAGCGCCTGGTGCTGGATAACGGCCGTGTGACCCTGACCCTGTTGATCGGCGATGCCCTGGAGCAACTGCCGCAACTGGATGCGCAGATTGACGCGTGGTTTCTCGACGGTTTCGCCCCGGCAAAAAACCCCGACATGTGGACCGCCGAGCTGTTCGCCGAACTGGCGCGGCTGGCGGCGCCGGGCTCGACCATCAGCACCTTCACCAGCACCGGCTGGGTGCGCCGGCTGATCAACGCGGCCGGCTTCAAGATGAAGCGCACGCCGGGCATCGGGCATAAATGGGAAATCCTGCGTGGCGAGTTCCTTGGCTGGCCGGCTGAAACACCTGAGCCGGCCGTCAGCAAACCCTGGTTCGCGCGCCCTGCCCCACTGGCCGGTCCGCGCCATGCCATGGTGATCGGCGGCGGCCTGGCCGGTTGTGCCACGGCCGCCAGCCTGGCAGCGCGCGGCTGGCAGGTCAGCCTGCTGGAACGTCACGGCGCATTGGCCCAGGAAGCTTCCGGCAACCCGCAAGGGGTGCTGTACCTCAAGCTGTCAGCCCACGGCACGGCGCTGTCCCAGCTGATACTGAGCGGCTTCGGGCACACCCGACGCCTGCTTGAACACTTGCACCGAGGCGTCGACTGGGATGGCTGCGGCGTGCTGCAACTGGCGTTCAACGCCAAGGAGGCCGAGCGCCAGGCGCAGTTGGCCGAGGCGTTCGCGCCGGGCCTGCTGCACCTGCTTGAGCGTGAACCGGCGCAGCTCCAGGCCGGCATTGCGCTGGAGCACGGCGGGCTGTTTTACCCCGAAGGCGGCTGGGTACACCCGCCGGCATTGTGCGAATGGCAGGCCACGCACCCGCGGATCACGGTGCTGCAACACCATGAAGCCCTGGAGTTGCAGCGGGTCGACGGCCAGTGGCAGGCCCACGGTCGCGAGGGCCTGCTGGTCAGCGCGAGCGTGGTGGTGCTGGCCGGCGCCGCCGAGATCAAACGTTTTGCCTTCAGCGCCGACTTGCCGCTCAAGCGCATTCGCGGGCAAATCACCAAGCTTGCGCAAACCGCGCAAAGCCAGGCGCTCGCTACCGTGGTGTGCGCCGAGGGCTATGTGGCCCCGGCCCGCCTGGGGGAGCACACCCTCGGCGCCAGCTTCGACTTCAAGAGCGACGACCTCACGCCCACCGCCGCCGAGCACGCCGGCAACCTCGATATGCTGCGCGAGATTTCCCCCGACCTGGCCCAGCGCCTGGGCGCCGACCATATGGCCCCCGAACAGCTCGAAGGCCGCGCCGCCTTCCGCTGCACCAGCCCCGACTACCTGCCCATCGTCGGGCCGCTGGCCGAGCGCGGCGCTTTCGATGAGGCCTATGCGGCGCTGCGCAAGGATGCCCGCCAGGCGCCGGACGTGGCCTGCCCCTGGCTGGACGGTTTATACGTTAACAGCGGCCACGGCTCGCGAGGGCTGATTACTGCCCCGTTGTGTGCAGAACTGCTGGCTGCATGGCTGGAGAATGAGCCGTTGCCATTACCCAGGAGCGTGGCCGAAGCCTGCCATCCATTGCGATTTGCAGTGCGCACGTTGATTCGCGGCAAGGGCTAGATCGGGCACTGCAGCGTCAGCGGTTTATCCGCATCCTCCAGCGCTGTGCGGGTCAGGCGTTCCACCAGTTGCTCGCGGGCTTGCTGATGGTCGGTCTGCAGCTCGAGCGCCTGGGCCAGGTAGGTGCCGGCGGCAACGTCCAGCGCGTTGTATCGGGCGTCGAAGGCGTGGCTGACGCGGGTGAATTCGGCAGCGAACTGACGCTTGAGGTACTCCAGCCAAAACCCCTGGCGTGCCAGGAATCGCCCCAGATCGGAGCTCAATTCCCGCGAGGTGACTTGCACGATCGCCTCGGCCAGGTCCTCCTGGCTCACACCACCGACGTCACGGTAGGTGATGCTTTCCGGCTGCCCCGGCAGGTCCAGGGTCTTGGCCAACCCGCTGCGGTACACCAGGCGCACGGCGAGTTGGTCGGCAATGTTTTTACGGCGGCTGAAGACGTCGGAAATACTGTCTACTTGCTCCAGGCGAAACAGCCCACGCCCCAGTTTGAGCAGAATCGCGACACTGGGCCGGGTCACGCCGGCTTCTTTCATGGCCTTGTCGAGCATCACCGTGACTTCCATTTCACTGAAGCTGTAGGCCGCCGCGTCCACGCAATTGGGCTCGCCCCGCGCCAGGTTGAATAACAACTCGCGCAGTTCGTTGTCCTTGATGGCCGCGTCCATCACCTGCCACACCCGCCGGATCAGGTCTTGGCGCACCTGCTTGTATTGCGGGGTATCGACCATCTGCCGCAGCACGCCGAAAAAATCCCCGGAGCGCCAGTCATCCTTGAGCAACTCCCATTTGGCCCGGCGCTCGAGATACACATCGGCGGTCTCTCCTTCAAGCCAGGCCTGGCTCGAGCGCAGTTCACTCAGCAGGGCGATGTCGTCGTCCTGCACGCCCATGCCCACGCCTGTGCGGCGGCGATATTCGTCGAGGTCCTGGCGGCCCTGCAGCGAGATCGGGTTGAGCCGCAGGTTGATTTTTTCGGTCACCGCGACGGGGGCGGTGAACAGCTGCGAGGGTAATTCGACAATGAGGTTTTCCCGCAGGTTGGCGTCTTCCAGGTGCAAGCGCGTGAGCAACCCCTCGGGCAATTCCCGGGCGCGGGTGTCGCGCAGGTTGAGGTGCTGCAACTGGTCCATCTGCTCGACCGACGGCGTTTCACCCAACGGGTTACTGCTCAAATCCAGGGCGCGCAGACCACGCATGGCTTGCAACTTTCTGGTGGTGGCGTCGGTGAGGTTGAGCCGGTTGTGTGCCAGGCTCAGGCGCTCAAGCGCCGGCATGTGGGACAGCACTTCGGGCAACCAGGTGAGCTGGTTGTTGTCCAGTTCCAGTGCGCGCAGCCCTTTGAACGCCTTGAGGAAATACGCGACATCGGTGTCCAGCTGCATGTTTTTCAGGGACAGCCGCTGCACATGGCCAAAGTCGATATCTTCCGGCAACGTCGGCAGTTGGCCGACGCGCATGTCGTCCAGGCTCAGGCCATACACCGAGGTACGCTGTGCATCCTTCAACCGGGTCTGGTGGCGCCAGGCACTGCGCAAACGGTCGGCCACTTGTTGACGGCTATGGCGATAGTCCTCGAGGCGGCCGGGGAGCGTGCGCATGTCCGCATCCTGTTGCACCCAGGCCTTGAGCAGTGCTTGCAGCTTGGCCAGTTGCTGTTCGCGTTGGCGCACGGCAGTGGCCCGCGACACATCGTCATCGCCCAGGCTCTCGATCAGTTCACGGGCCTGGGGTTCGGTGAAGTAGGGGTACAGGCCGATGACCTTACGCACCAGGGTTCGCTGCGCACGTGTCAGCGGCGCCGGCGGCACAGGGTCGATAACCTGGCAGGCCCCGGTCGACGCGACCGGTTCGGCAGGCACCTCGCTGCGCACCGTCAGCGCGCGGTCGAGCAGTTGATAACGCAGGCGCTGGGCATCTGATACGCTGCTGCCGCCAATGTCCAACGCGGTGCGCATGCTGACGGGCAACGCCTGCAACGTCGCGCGATAGAATCCTTGCGGGCCGCTGAAGAGTTCGCCCAGGGCCCGCCCGTCGCGCTCAAAGGCCGTGTATTGCTCGGCGTTCCTGACCACGATGCGGGTGTGCGTGGTGATCGCATCGCCAACCCGTTCCAGCACCGGGCCATTGATCGCCCCGTCGCGCAGTTGCAACTGAAACCCCGACGGCCAACCCGGCAATTGCCGTAACAGGCGCAAGGAAAATCCATGGGCCTGGGCGTCTGCCAACTGCGGCAAATGAAAGCTGGCCGTAAGGCGCTCGTGCTGGATCTGCGCCAGCGCCTCGCGCGCCGACTGGGCCAGCGCCAACGGCACACGGCGCTCGTCGCGCAGGTGAATGCGGTCGACACTGCTGGCGTTGGCGATCACTTCTTCGGCGATCTTCGCGGGCAGGCCCGGCACCTGCTCGATCAGCCGCGCCTGCTCGGGCCCCGCGACCTGGTCATAGGCCGCGTAGAGCCGTTGATGCAGGGGTTTGCAGTCGGTTTTCAAGGTCTGCGCCAGGCGCCGTGCCAACGCCTCTTGCGGGGTTTCGCCGGAGGTGGCAGGCGCGTCGCCCATCAGCGCGTCGAGCTCATTCTGGTACACGCCGTCGGTCACGCCCAGCAGCACTTCACCTTCTTCCAGCCGATCATGGGTGATGGGCACGCTCAATTCATTGTCGATGCGCGCATCCGCCGGGAACGTTGCCGCGACGTGGCCTTCGGCGTCCAGCACCTCAAGGTAGCGCCCACGGGGCCAGCCCGGCATCAGCGGCAAGGCCTCCAGTTGCAGGGCGAGGTTTTCCCGGGTGAAGGGCTGGCGCTTTTCCAGGCGCCAGATCAAGTCCTGAATCTTCTGGTCCAGGCCGAACCGCTGGATGCTGTCCTGCACACTGCCCGGCAGCCCGAGGTTTTCCCGGCCCCACGCCTGCACCTGGGGCAGTTGCACATCACTGGCCTGACAGATCTGTTCCAGGCGTGCATCGCTCAGCACTGCAAGGCTCGGGTCGAGGCGGCGCAAACCATACAGGTTGGTGTTCCAGGATCCCGGCCGCTCATGAACCGAACGCCAGCCGCCGCCACCGTTATGCACCACCGGCGGTGAATAAGCCTGCAAGCGTCGCGGATGACGGATACGCCACTGCCCTTTGAGCGGGTCGAAACGTACGGCGTAGGCACGCTCGTCGATGCTGATCCACGGTTGGCCGTCATGCCAGGAGAACCCCTGGGCATCCGGTTTTTCAAGCGCGACCGGCTGTTCGTAAGGCTTGAGGCTGGGGCGCCACAACCGGGGTTGGCCATCCATGTTCTCAATCGCCTCGACGTCATCGAACGCCGCCGGATTGTCCCGAGCTACACGCCGCAGCGCGCCGACAATTTTGCCGCCGAGTGCAAACGCTGCCATGGAAGCCACCCCCTCCAGCACCGTGCGTAAGTGCGCCAACGCCCGGCTGCGGTCCTGATGGCGCCAATCCTGTACCCCTTCGTAGATTTCGCCGAGCATCTGCCCGACCGCCACGCCCAGCATCAACTGGCCGATCACCGGTACAAAAAAACCGGCGAGGTTGAGCAGGTCCAGGCCCAGCGACTCATAGTCCCGCCAGCGCTGGTCGCGCAGCGCCTGGTCGACATCCGCCGTGGGCACCGCCAGCACCCGGCTGTCCTTTTGCAGCTTGCCGACGGTGCTATTGAAGAAAAACTGAAACAACCCGGCGTTGATCGCCAGGGGTTTGATCAGCCCCAGGGATTTGCCTGGAGAAAACCGGTTGAAAAAATCCACCCGCGAGGCTTCATCCAGATAGCGCGCGAAAAACTGCGCATAACTTTTTACTTGCAGCTTCAAGGTCAGGTATTGCTGAAACGCCGCAAAGGTCGGGTATTCGAAGATCGGCCGATACGGCTCCCCTGGCATATAAACGATGCAGCGGGTTTGCGGCTGCGTGTCGATCGCCGCCAGGGCAAACACCACCACGCCCCACAGGCAGCACTCATGCACGTCCAGGCCATGGCAGAGCAGCGGGCGGTCATCCAGCGTCAGGCTGCCCAGCGTCGATTGGCTGAGGTTGGGCCCTGCCCGGGTAAGCCCCAATAACAGCTTGAACGCCGCCTCGCCGATGTCTCCGCGCATGTACGCCAGGTACACATCCGCCGCCATGTCATAGACTTTCAGTTGCTTGATCTGGCTGGCATCGGGGTTGTGCAGCCACTCATCAGCCAGCGGCAAAGCCTGGTTCAACCCTGCCTGCAAGTGCGCCTGGTAGCGGCGTCCCAGATCCAGCTCGCGGCAGAACCCGGCAAACGCCGGCACACTCAGTTCCGGCACCTGCGCCCCAGTGCCGCCCCGATGCACGGCGCTGTCTTTGGGGAACCGCTCCCCTTGCGCCTCTTGTTCGGAAAAATTCTGCATTGCCGCCTGCAGTAACACCCGGGTTTCGACGACGATCTTCGGCGCATGCGGGGAGATCGGCGAGGGGGCGGGGTCGAACCACGGCCAGGGCAGGTGCAGGTAATCGCGCCTCACGTCCAGGCTTACGCCAAAGCGGTTTTGCAGCCCCTGGGTCAGGGCTTGGGCGCAGAACTCATCGAGGTTTTTTATGCGCTGCAAAACGGCCTTGACCTTGGGTTCTTGAAGCCCGGCCAGCTCATGAAGCTTCTCCAGTTGCTCGACCAGTTCGGGTTTGGCGTTGAGCAGCCAGGCAGGGACCTGTTGTTGCAGCACATCGGCTTTATCCAGGTCGCCCGTCAGTTCCAGCAAGGTGGCCGATAGTTGCTGCGGAGTCAGTTGAACGGGGGCGGAATGGGGATCGGGCATCGGCAATATCCTTGTTGCGCAAAATGAAGCGCGCACCATAACCAGCCACCGCCGCCAGCCTCACATAACTATGTGGCACCGACGTGCGGGGCCCCAAGACGCCTGCTTATAACCGATTGATCTAAAACTCCGCCGATTCACCCGTGTCAGTTTCCGGGTAGCCGCCGTTTTGGCGCGGCTGTTTTTGCCCCCTCCCCAACGGAAAAACCGGTAAGGACTTTATGTGCGGATTAGCTGGCGAGTTACGCTTTGATCTTCAACCTGCAGACCTTGCAGCCGTGGAACGAATCACCCATCACCTCGCCCCTCGTGGCCCTGATGCGTGGGGTTTTCATGCCCAAGGGCCAATTGCCCTGGGCCATCGTCGCCTGAAAATCATGGACCTGTCGGACGGCTCCGCCCAGCCGATGGTCGACGCCCAACTGGGGCTGTCCCTGGCGTTCAACGGCGCGATCTACAACTTCCCGGAATTGCGTGAAGAGCTGGAAGCCCTGGGCTACGCCTTCTATTCCGGCGGCGACACCGAAGTGCTGCTCAAGGGTTATCACGCCTGGGGCGAGGCACTGTTGCCCAAGCTCAACGGCATGTTCGCGTTCGCCATCTGGGAACGTGACGCCAAGCGCCTGTTCATCGCCCGTGACCGCCTCGGCGTCAAGCCGCTGTACCTGTCGCGCACCGGCCAGCGCCTGCGCTTTGCCTCAAGCCTGCCGGCGTTGCTCAAGGGCGGCGATATCAACCCGATCCTCGACCCGGTGGCGCTCAACCATTACCTGAATTTCCACGCTGTGGTACCCGCGCCGCGCACCTTGCTGGCCGGCATTGAAAAACTGCCGCCGGCCACCTGGATGCGCATCGACGCCGATGGCACCACCGAGCAGAAAACCTGGTGGACCCTGCCCTACGGCCCGCATGACGATGAAAAACACCTGACGCTGGAAGACTGGACCGACCGCGTGCTCGACAGCACCCGCGAAGCCGTGGCAATTCGCCAACGTGCCGCCGTGGATGTCGGCGTGCTGCTGTCCGGCGGCGTCGATTCGAGCATGCTCGTCGGCCTGTTGCGCGAAGTGGGCGTGCAAGACCTGTCGACCTTCTCCATCGGTTTTGAAGACGCCGGGGGCGAGGCCGGCAACGAGTTCCAGTACTCGGACCTGATCGCCAAGCACTACGGCACGCAACACCATCAATTGCGCATCGCCGAAAGCGAGATCATCGAGCAACTGCCGGCGGCGTTCCGCGCCATGAGCGAGCCGATGGTCAGCCACGACTGCATCGCCTTCTACCTGCTGTCCCGGGAAGTGGCCAAGCATTGCAAGGTGGTGCAGAGCGGCCAGGGCGCCGACGAACTGTTCGCCGGTTACCACTGGTACCCGCAGGTGGACGGCGCCAGCGACCCGTATGCGGCCTACCGCGAGGCGTTTTTCGACCGCAGCTACGACGACTACGCCGCCACCGTCGCGCCGCAATGGCTGACCGCCAACGACGCCGCCGGTGACTTTGTGCGCGAACATTTCGCCATGCCCGGCGCCGAGGCGGCGGTGGACAAGGCCCTGCGCCTGGACAGCACGGTGATGCTGGTGGACGACCCGGTCAAACGCGTCGACAACATGACCATGGCCTGGGGCCTGGAAGCGCGCACGCCGTTTCTGGACTACCGCCTGGTGGAACTCTCGGCCCGCGTGCCGGGCAAGTTCAAGCTGCCGGACGGCGGCAAGCAAGTGCTTAAAGAGGCTGCGCGCCGGGTCATCCCCAGCGAAGTCATCGACCGCAAAAAGGGCTACTTCCCGGTGCCCGGCCTCAAGCATTTGCAAGGCGACACCTTGAACTGGGTGCGCGAGCTGCTGCTGGACCCGAGCCAGGACCGCGGCCTGTTCAACCCCGCCATGCTCGACCGCTTGCTCACCGACCCGCAAGGCCAATTGACCCCGCTGCGCGGCTCCAAGCTGTGGCAACTGGCGGCGCTGAACCTGTGGCTCAGCGAACAAGGAATCTGATTGATGAAACCCCACGCAGCGGCTTACAACCAACGCTTGCTCAAGGGCCAGGCGCCCTCCTACGAGCGCCTGCAAGCCCGACTGGCCGAAGATGGCAGCCCGCAAAATGCCGAACCGATTGCCGTGCATTGCGGCTGGGGGCGCTTGTTGATCGGGCATACCTTCCCCGACCCGTCGAGCCTGGCCCTGGAGCTGCTCAACGAGCAGGCCGGAGAACGCGATATCGCGCTGTACGTGGCCGCGCCCCAGCAGATCCTCGGGATCGATCCGCAGCAACTGTTTCTGGACCCCTCCGACACCCTGCGCCTGTGGTTCACCGACTACCGCCCGGCCACCCGCGTGTTTCGCGGTTTTCGGATTCGCCGGGTGCAGACCGAGGCCGACTGGCTGGCGGTCAATCAGCTGTATCAGGGCCGTGGCATGTTGCCGGTCGACGCCGAACGCCTCACGCCGCGCCACCAAGGCGGCCCGGTGTACTGGCTAGCCGAGGATGAAGACAGCGGCGCGGTGATCGGCAGCGTGATGGGCCTCAACCATCAGAAAGCCTTCCACGACCCGGAAAACGGCTGCAGCCTGTGGTGCCTGGCGGTGGACCCGCAATGCACGCGCCCTGGCGTGGGCGAAGTGCTGGTGCGCCACCTGGTGGAGCACTTCATGAGCCGTGGCCTGAGCTACCTCGACCTGTCGGTGCTGCACGACAACCGCCAGGCCAAGAGCCTCTACGCCAAGCTCGGCTTCCGGGCGCTGACCACCTTTGCGATCAAGCGCAAGAACGGCATCAACCAGCCGCTGTTCCTCGGCCCGGGGCCGCAGGCGGGGTTCAACCCGTATGCGCGGATCATCGTCGAAGAGGCCCACCGTCGTGGCATTGATGTGCAAGTGGATGACGCCGACGCCGGCCTGTTCACCCTCAGCCATGGCGGCCGCCGTGTGCGTTGCCGAGAATCCTTGAGCGACCTGACCAGCGCGATCAGCATGACCCTGTGCCAGGACAAAAGCCTGACCCACAAGGTATTGAAAGCCGCCGGTTTGAAACTGCCGTCGCAGCAATTGGCCGGCAGCGCCGATGACAACCTGGAGTTTCTCGACGAGCACCAGCGCATCGTCGTCAAGCCGCTGGACGGTGAACAGGGCCAGGGCGTGGCGGTGGATTTGCAGAGCATCGAAGAGGTGCAACAGGCCATCGAAGCGGCGCGGCAGTTCGACAGCCGCGTGTTGCTGGAAAGTTTTCACGAAGGCCTGGACCTGCGCATTCTGGTGATCGGCTTTGAGGTGGTCGCCGCTGCGATTCGCCGCCCTGCCGAAGTCACCGGCGACGGCCAGCATTCCATCGGCGCCCTGATCGAAGCCCAGAGTCGGCGGCGCCAGGCGGCCACTGATGGCGAGAGCAAAATCCCGGTCGACGGCGAAACCGAGCGTACCCTGGCCGGCGCCGGCTACGACTACAGCAGCATCCTGCCGCGTGGCAAAACCGTGGCCGTACGCCGCACCGCCAACCTGCACACCGGCGGTTGCCTGGAAGACGTCACCGCGATCCTGCACCCCACGCTGGTCGACGCCGCCGTGCGTGCAGCCCGCGCCCTGGACATCCCCATGGTCGGCCTGGACCTGATGGTGCCCGCCGCCGACCAACCCGAGTACGTGTTTATCGAAGCCAACGAACGCGCCGGCCTGGCCAACCATGAACCGCAACCGACTGCGGAGAAATTCGTGGATTTGTTGTTTCCCCATAGTCAGCCGACTGCTTGAGAAGTGTGTTGCCTGAGGCGCCGCTATCGGGGGCAAGTCGAATCGTCGCACCGCCCCTCCCACATTTAACTGCGATCAACCTGTGGGAGGGGGCTTGCCCCCGATGAGGCCCTCAAAAGCACCACAAAGTCACAATCCAACAGGAGTCCTTATGAGCCGAACCATCCCCGAACCGGATCTGAACTACCTGCAGAAAGTCCTGCTGGAAATGCTCGCCATTCCCAGCCCTACAGGCTTCACCGACACCATCGTGCGCTACGTCGCCGAGCGCCTCGAAGAACTCGGCATCCCGTTTGAAATGACCCGGCGCGGCACCATCCGCGCCACCCTCAAGGGCCAGAAAAACAGCCCCGACCGCGCCGTGTCCGCGCACCTGGACACCATCGGCGCCGCCGTGCGCGCGATCAAGGACAACGGCCGCCTGACCCTCGCCCCGGTGGGCTGCTGGTCGAGCCGGTTTGCCGAAGGTAGCCGCGTCAGCCTGTTTACCGACAATGGCGTGATCCGTGGCAGCGTGTTGCCGTTGATGGCCTCCGGGCACGCGTTCAACACCGCCGTGGATGAAATGCCGGTGAGCTGGGACCACGTGGAATTGCGCCTGGACGCCTACTGCGCGACCCGCGCCGACTGTGATTCCCTCGGCATCGGCATCGGCGACTACGTGGCCTTCGACCCGCTGCCCGAGTTCACCGAAAGCGGGCACATCAGCGCGCGCCACCTGGATGACAAGGCCGGCGTCGCCGCGCTGCTCGCCGCGCTCAAGGCCATTGTCGACAGCGGCGAACCCTTGCTGATCGACTGCCACCCGCTGTTCACCATCACCGAAGAAACCGGCAGCGGTGCGGCAGCCGCCCTGCCCTGGGATGTGAGTGAATTTGTCGGCATCGACATCGCCCCGGTCGCCCCCGGCCAACATTCCAGCGAGCATGCGGTGAGCGTGGCGATGCAGGATTCCGGCGGGCCGTATGACTATCACCTGTCGCGGCACCTGCTGCGGCTGGCGGCGGATAACGAACTGCCGGTGCGCCGCGACCTGTTCCGCTACTACTTCAGCGACGCCCACTCGGCGGTGACCGCCGGCCATGACATCCGCACCGCGCTGCTGGCGTTTGGTTGCGATGCGACCCACGGCTACGAGCGCACCCACATCGACAGCCTCGCTGCCCTGAGTCGCCTGCTCGGCGCCTACATCCTCAGCCCGCCGGTGTTCGCCAGCGATGCACAACCGGCCCAGGGGTCACTGGACCGCTTCAGCCATCAGATCGAGCACGAAACGCAGATGGAGAGCGACACCCGCGTGCCGTCGGTGGACAGCCTGGTGGGCAACAAATCCTGATACTGGCAACTGAGCGCCCGGCGCAGTAGCATCGCCGGGATTCTCTACTTGAGGCTTGTATGCTGATTCCCTACGACGCACTTGAAGTCGACACCCTGACCCGCCTCATCGAAGACTTCGTGACCCGCGACGGCACCGACAACGGCGACGACACGCCCCTGGAAACCCGCGTGCTGCGCGTTCGCCAGGCGCTGACCAAGGGCCAGGCGCTGATCGTGTTCGACCCCGAAAGCGAGCAGTGCCAGTTGATGCTCAAGCACGACGTGCCCAAGCATCTGTTCGACTGACCGTGTCGCTCAGGGGTTGGGAACTGCCACCGGATGGGTGGCAGGGCCCTGGTGCTGGAGGATTTTCTGGTAGACCTCGGCACGGTGCACGTGCACCCCGGCCGGCGCGACTACGCCGAACTTCACCTGGGTGCCGTTCACTTCGAGGATATGCACGGCGATGTCATCGCCTATGGAGATGATTTCGCCTATAGCGCGGCTTAAGACCAGCATGGCAGTTGTCCTTTATGCAATGACAGGACCTCCACCCTGCGCGCTGGGCTGACACCCATCAATGCATTGCGATGAAATCAGGCAATGCCTACCTACATAGGTAAATTGCCTTACAGACAGATCAGTTTTTAACGGCCTGCGCCTTGGCGCGCATCTTGTCCGCCATGCTGGTCATCTCGTCGTACAGCAACTGCGGATTTTTCTGCTTCAAGGCCCAGGCCATCCGCCCTTGCTCATGGGGCAGGATCATGAATTCCCCTTCCGCCACGCGCTGATAGATGTAATCGGCGATGTCCGCCGCCGAAATCGGCGAGCTTTCGAGCAACTTGCCGACTTGCGCCTTCATCGCCGGGGTCGGCCCACGGAATGAATCCAGCAGGTTGGTCTGGAAGAACGACGGGCAGACCACGTGCACCCCGACTTCCTGCTGCTTGAGCTCCACCAGCAAACTCTCCGACAACGCCACCACGCCAGCCTTGGCCACGTTGTAGTTGCTCATGGCCGGGCCCTGCATCAGCGCCGCCATGGAGGCGATGTTGATGATGCGGCCCTTGCTCTGTTCCAACAGCGGCAGGAACGCCTTGCAGCCCTTGACCACACCCATGAGGTTGATCGCGATCTGCCAGTCCCAATCCTCCAGGGACAGCTCGGCGAAGAACCCGCCCGAGGCCACGCCGGCGTTATTGACGATCACATCGATGCCGCCCAATTTGACCTCGCAGGCCTGGGCAAACGCGGTGAGCTGGCTGTAGTCGCGTACGTCACAGCGCTGGGTGAAACCATCGCCGCCAGCTTCGCGCACCAACCTCAGGGTTTCCTGCAAGCCCGGCTCGCTGACGTCCGACAAGGCCAACTGCCAACCCTCACGGGCCCAGCGCAGAGCGATTTCACGACCCAGGCCGGACCCGGCGCCAGTGATCATCATGCGATTTTGCATAAGAGGTAGCCTTGTGGTTCACAGAAGAAGTGACCGGCAGTGTAGCGAAGGTTTTTCCTGCACCCACGCACCATCAGAGTGATGAATGCCCCAGGCAAACCGCAGGCCGGGTCGGATGCGCGCCTATAGCCTAAGTTCAATCTTTTTCAACTAAGTTGAAGGGTTTGCGAACGCATTAAAAGAAATAAGCCTGTTTGCGAAATGCTTTAAAAAAACACGGAATTTTTTACCCGGCCGTACAGTCGGAGTTGTTAAGGCGTGCGCAATTAATCAGCGGCCGCTAACGTTAAACCATCAGTCCTTGCACAAGGCCTATAAGGAAATAAAACCATGAGCCTCATTCTGATTATCATCCTGATCCTGCTGCTGGTCGGCGGTCTTCCAGTGTTCCCGCACTCGCGCAACTGGGGTTACGGCCCGTCGGGTATCCTCGGTGTTGTACTGGTGGTACTGCTGGTCCTGTTGTTGCTCGGTCGGATATAACCGACGCATAAAAAAAGAGGCCTTATAGGCCTCTTTTTTATTGCCGGTTAATTAGTCCGGCTTGCCGTTTACAACACCGGCGGTGTTATCCAACAGGCTCTTGGTAGCGGTCTGCAGGAACGATTCGAGCTTCTGTTTCAGCGCGGCTTCGTCCGGCGATTCTGGAATCACTTTACCGGTCGGGTTGGCGCCCAGTTCGTATTCCCACAACTTCGGTGGCATTTCCTTGGGCAATACCAGGATGCGGTCTGCGGTAACCAGCGCAACAGTCTGGTCGCTGCCCGACGGCTTGATTACGCCAAAGCCTTTGTCGCCTTCCGGCAGGTTCAGCAGGTCGCGGCCCCAGCACTGGTGCAGGGTATCGCCACCGAGGCGGCCCATGATGGTCGGCACGATGTCGATCTGCGTACCCACGGTGTGGTCCCGCTCGCCGAACTTCTCCTGCATGCCCGGCGCAATCATCAGCATCGGCACGTTGAAGCGGCCCAGGTCCATCTCGGTGATCTGCTGTTCGTTGCCGAAGCCGTGGTCGCCCACGATCACGAACAGGGTTTCCTTGAAGTACGGCTCCTTGCGGGCCTTTTCAAAGAACTGGCCCAAGGCCCAGTCGGAGTAGCGCATGGCCGTCAAATGCTCGTTGAGGCTGCCACGGTCGGTGACTTTCTCGACCGGCAATGGCGTCGGCAACGCGTACGGCGTGTGGTTGGACAGGGTTTGCAGCAGGGCGTAGAACGGCTTGCCGCCTTCGCGGGCTTTCAACTCTTCCAGGCCACGGTTGAACATGTCCTGGTCGGACACGCCCCAGGTCGGGTCGGAGAACACCGGGTCGACGAAATCGTTACGGCCGATGAAGTTGGTCATGCCCTGGTTGCTGAAGAAGCCCGACTGGTTGTCCCAGGCGAAGTCGCCGTTGTAGACATACACGTCGTTGAAATCACGCGCGCTGAGAAGCTGCGGCAGGCCCGACAGCTTGTGGCTGCCTTCCGGGGTCTGCATCAGGTATTCGAAGCCCGGCAGGTTCGGGAAGCAGGCCATGGTGGCGAACATACCCTGGTGGGTGTGGGTGCCGTTGGAGAAGAAGCGGTCGAACAGCAAGCCTTCCTTGGACAGTTTGTCGAAGTACGGCGTGATGTTGCCCGGGCGGCCCAATGCGCCGACCGAGTGACCGGCGAAGCTTTCCATCAGGATGACCACGACGTTCTTGATCGGCAGCGTCTTCTCGGCCGGTGGCGTGTAGTCACGGCGCACGGCGGCGATATCGGTGTCCACCAGCTTCTCTTGCGGCAACACCAGCATGTCGCGCACGGTCTGGGTGGCCAGCGGTTGGTCGAGAGTGGCTTTCCAGACGTTCGAACGGTCTTCACCGAAGCGCGCCTTGGCCGCGCCGATCAGCGACAAGGTGCCATTGAGGCCCAGCTGGTTGGCGAAGTTGGAGTCAGTGGTGTACACGTCACCCCAACGCAGCGGCGGGCCCTGGCGCAGGGTGCCACGCGCGGCAACCACGGCGATCAGCAGGCAGACCACGAATACCGCGATGCGGCTGTACCACGGTGCAACCTGGCGCGTGCCGATGCTGCCACCGCTGAACGGGCCGCGTGGGCGCGTGGCGCGGTCGGCGCCTTTGAACGCGATGCTCAGGATCAGCGTACCCACGGCCCAGGCCAGCAGGTAGCGCACCACCGGGAAACCGTACCAGAGCATGCTCATCACGGTTTTCGGGTCTTCCTTCACGTACTGGAACACCAGGCCGTTGAGGCGCTGGTGGAACTCGCGGTAGAAGTCCATTTCCATCAGGCCCAGGAACAGGGCGATGCTGGACGCAATGGTCAGCCAGAACCGGAAGAAGCCACGCGCGGCCATGGCCCGTACGCTGAACAGTGCCAGCAGCAGCGGGATCAGCAGGTACACCACCAGGCGGATATCCAGGCGCAGGCCATTGGCGAACGCTTCCAGGAAGGTCGAGGCCGGCGTGTCGAGGATCATCTCGCGGTTGTACACCAGCAGCGCCAGGCGCAGCAGGGAGAACATCACCATCATGACCAGTGCGCAGAGCAGCGTGTAC
>Ga0302347_1002050_pt1 | contig 21794 bp, 20 predicted proteins | sample PhyWR1_FD_202178 | JGI IMG/M metagenome (GOLD analysis project Ga0302347, IMG submission 202178) | Leaf surface microbial communities from wheat plants in UC Gill Tract Community Farm, Albany, California, United States - DLSL W.R1 (v2)... | ecosystem: Host-associated > Plants > Phyllosphere >...
CGCGCAGATGCTCTTCGTGGCCTTTGGCGCGTTGGTGTTGATGCCTTTGATTACAGGCCTGGACCCTAACGTTGCGCTGTTCACGGCGGGTCTCGGGACTCTGCTGTTCCAGATCGTGACCCGGCGTCAGGTGCCGGTCTTTCTGGCTTCGAGTTTCGCTTTCATTACCCCGATCATTCTCGCCAAGGGTCAGTTCGGCCTGGCTGCGACCATGGGCGGCGTGATGGCAGCCGGTTTCGTGTACACCTTTCTCGGTTTCGCGGTAAAGCTCAAGGGCACCGGTTTTATTGATCGCCTGCTGCCACCTGTGGTGATTGGCCCGGTGATTATCTCGATCGGCCTGGCCATGGCACCCATTGCTGCGCATATGGCCATGGGCCGTGCCGAGGATGGCTCCGAGCTGATCCACTACCAGACCGCCATGATGATCTCGATGCCAGCCTTGCTGACCACCCTGATCGTGGCCGTATTCGGTAAAGGGATTTTCCGTCTGGTACCGATCATTGCCGGTGTGCTGGTAGGTTTTGGCATGGCGTTCTACTTCGGCGTCGTCGATACCGCCAAGATCGCCGCAGCGCCGTGGTTCGCCCTGCCGCACTTCACCGCACCCGAGTTCAACTGGCAGGCGATTCTGTTTATCGTCCCCGTGGCACTTGCCCCGGCCATTGAACATATCGGCGGCGTGATTGCCGTGGGCAGCGTGACCGGTCGCGACTACCTGAAAAAGCCCGGCCTGCACCGCACGCTGTTTGGTGATGGCATCGCCACCACCGCCGCTGGCCTGCTCGGTGGCCCACCCAACACCACCTACGCCGAAGTGACTGGCGCAGTGATGCTGACCAAGAACTACAACCCGAAAATCATGACCTGGGCGGCGATCTTTGCCATCAGTCTGGCCTTTGTCGGCAAGTTCGGCGCATTGCTGCAGAGCATTCCGGTGCCGGTAATGGGCGGGATTCTGTGCCTGCTGTTCGGTTCGATTGCGGCGGTGGGCATGAACACCCTGATCCGCCATCAGGTCGACCTGAGCGAAGCACGCAATCTGGTGATCGTCTCGGTAACCCTGGTATTCGGAATTGGCGGTGTGCTGATCGGTACGGGGATGGGGCCTGAGGACTTCGGTCTGAAAGGCATCGCGCTGTGCGCCATTGTGGCGATTGCGCTGAACCTGATCCTGCCGGGCAATGACAGCTGGAAGCACAAGAAAGGTGGCGGGCCGGTTATCTAAATCGGCAAGCCTCCTGCAGATCCTGTGGGAGCGGGCTTGCTCGCGATTGCATCACCTCTATCTGACAGATAGACCGAGTCGACTACCTCGCGAGCAAGCCCGCTCCCACACGGGTTCCTGCTATACAGCTACAGCGCCAGCGGCGCCCTTTCACACAATGTATTCAACGCCTTTGCCCACTGCGGGTTGTCATTCAGACAAGGCACCAGCAGCAACTCCTCGCCCCCCGCCTCGATAAACTGCTCGCGTCCGCGATCACCGATCTCTTCCAGGGTTTCGATGCAATCGGCCACAAATGCCGGGCACATCACCAGAATCTTCTTCACCCCCTGCTTGGCCAACGCATCAAGACGCGCCTCGGTGTAGGGCTCGATCCACTTCGCCCGGCCCAGACGGGACTGGAACGCTACCGACCACTTGCCCTCAGGCAGCCCCATACGCTCGGCAAACGCCTGGGCAGTGCGCAAGCACTGCGCCCGATAGCAGGTCGCCAATACGGCGGGCGACGCATTCTGGCAACAGTCGTCATTCTTGAAGCAGTGGTTACCGGTCGGGTCGAGCTTGTGCAAATGCCGCTCGGGCAAGCCGTGAAAGCTCAGCAGCAGGTGATCATAATCCTGCTCCAGATGCGGCCGGGCGCTCGCCACCAGAGCATCTAGATACTCAGGCTGATCGTAGAACGGCTGCAGGATGGAGAACTGCACAGGCAGTTTTTTGGCCTTTACCACCCGCTTGGCTTCTTCAATCACCGTAGTCACGGTGCTGTCGGCAAACTGTGGGTAAAGCGGCGCCAGGGTGACCTTTTTGATGCCCTGGGCAGCCAGACGGGTCAGCACGGTTTCAATCGATGGTTCACCGTAGCGCATGGCCAGCTCAACCGGGCCCTCGGTCCACTCGCTGGTCATTGCCTTCTGCAAGCGGCGGCTGAGTTCTACCAATGGCGAGCCTTCCTCCCACCAGATCGAAGCATAGGCATGGGCCGACTGCTCCGGGCGCTTGATCAGGATCAGCGATACCAGCAAACGGCGTACCGGCCACGGCAAGTCGATCACGTACGGGTCCATCAAAAACTGGTTCAAGTAGCTGCGTACATCGGCTACCGAAGTAGACGCCGGCGAACCCAGGTTAACCAGCAACAGCGCGTGGTCGGTCATGCAACATCCTATTTCAGGGGCGGGCGGGCTACATCATCGAGCGCCGCACGCAAATCGGTGAACTGAAAAGTAAAACCGGCTGCCAGCAACCTCGCAGGTATCGCCCGCTGGCCACCCAACAACAAACCGGACATCTCGCCCAGCAGCACGCGCAATACAAATGCGGGCATGGGCATAAACGCCGGTCGGTGCAACACCTGGCCCAGAGTCCGGGCAAACTCGACATTGCGCACCGGATGCGGCGCGCAGGCATTATAAGGACCGCTGGCGGCATTCTCATGCACAAGAAAATCAATCAGGGCGATTTGGTCCTGGATATGAATCCATGGCATCCATTGCCGACCATTGCCTATTGGCCCGCCCAATGCCAGCTTGAAGGGCAACAACAGACGTGACAAAAAGCCGCCCCCGGCTGCCAGCACCAGCCCGGTGCGCACCAGCACCACGCGGATACCCAAGGCTTGGGCACGTTGCGCAGTCTCTTCCCAGGCGATGCACAGGTGGCTGGCGAAATCTTCGCTCACAGGTGGCGAGTCTTCAGTCAGCTCGCGCTCACCGCCGTCGCCATACCAACCCACGGCCGAACCGGAGATCAGCACCGAAGGCCGTTGCTCACGGCTTTCCAGCCAAGCCACGAGGGTTTCGGTGAGGGTGATGCGACTGTTCCACAACAAGGCCTTGCGCTTGCGCGTCCAGGGTCGATCGGCAATCGGCGCACCGGCCAGATTGATCACCGCATCAATGGGTTCCTGCCCAAGCTCTTCCAGCAGGGCAATGCCCTTGACCTGGGCACCGCATAAACGAGACACCTGTTCAGGGCGTCGGCTCCATACACTGAGGCGATGACCTTGCGCCAGCCAGTGACGACAGAGCTGACGCCCTATCAAGCCTGTACCGCCGGTCAGCAATATGTGCATGAGTTGATCCTCGCAAGGAGTTTTATCGGGAGCACTGGTCTATTTTTATATAAAGACCTTTTATCGATCTTCGACCTGATTTAAGAATAGGCCACATGGATCTGGAAGAAGCACTAAAACCTATACTAAAAAACAGAATTGTACAGGTATTGCCGACGGCGTAGTCTGTGCAAACAGAGATCGGGGGCCATAATGACTGTACCTATCGCAATTATCGGTGCCGGCATAGCCGGGCTGGCTGCTGCAAACTCCCTGCACAAGGCGGGGCATGCCATTCAACTTTTCGATAAAAGCCGTGGCAGCGGCGGGCGCATGTCGAGCAAGCGCAGCGAAGTCGGGGTACTGGACCTGGGGGCTCAGTATTTCACCGCACGTGACCGGCGCTTTGTCGATGAAGTCCAGAATTGGCAAGCCCAAGGCTGGGCTGTCGAGTGGGAACCTCATCTGTACCACTACAAAAATGGCCAACTGACGCCCTCCCCTGACGAACAGACCCGCTGGGTCGGCACGCCGCGCATGAGCGCCATCACCCGTGGCCTGCTGGGGCAGTTGCCGATCAGCTTTTCCTGCCAGATTACCGACCTGATTCGCGGTGAAAAGCACTGGCACCTGCTGGATGCAGAAGGTGAAGAGCACGGCCCGTTCAGCCACGTCATCATCGCCACACCGGCGCCCCAGGCCACCTCCCTGCTGTCCAGCGCACCGAAACTGGCAAGCACGGCTGCGGGGGTAAAAATGGAGCCTGCCTGGGCCGTAGCCCTGGCCTTTGAGTCACCACTCGATACGGCCATGGAAGGTTGCTTTGTGCAGGGCAGCCCGCTGGACTGGCTGGCCCGCAACCGCAGCAAGCCCGGACGCAACAGCCAGCCTGACACTTGGGTGTTGCACGCGACCAGCGCCTGGAGCAAACAGAACCTCGACCTGCCTAAAGAGGCGGTTATCGAACAACTGCATGGTGCCTTTGCCGAGTTGATGCACTTCCCTACCCCAGCACCGATTTTCAGCCTGGCACATCGCTGGCTCTACGCCCGGCCTGCCGCAGCCCATGAATGGGGTGCATTAGCAGATTCCGACCTGGGCCTGTATGCCTGTGGCGACTGGTGCCTGTCGGGCCGCGTGGAAGGTGCATGGTTAAGCGGGCAGGAAGCGGCGCGCCGGCTGATCGAGCATCTGGAGTGAACCGCATCAACCCGCGCAAGTTGCTGCTGTCAAAATGGACAGCAGCTGTGCCACAAAACCGTGAAAAACACTTTCTGGTCACCCGGCTGTTTTGCGACGAAGAAGGCACCGTGCTCGATATCGAACTGCAAGCGGTGCTTACCCAGCGCAATCAGCGTTTGACGTGGCAAAGCCTGCAGGATGTGAGCGAATGGAAAATGGGCTGGCAATAATCCTCCGCGCAGCACTTCAAATATCTGTACAAGAAATTTGACTTGTACAACATCAGGCATATGATGAACTCAAGTTGTACATCAACAAAAAGATGTACAAGTAATTCTTGGAGGTTCGTCATATGGCCAGCACCGTCTCTACCCGGCACAAACCGAAAATCGCCATCAGCGCCTGCTTGCTGGGAGCCGAAGTCCGGTTCAACGGTGGGCATAAAGAGTCGCGGCTGTGCAGCCAGGCCTTGAGTGAACACTTTGACTTTGTGCCGCTGTGCCCCGAGGTCGCCATCGGCCTTGGTATTCCTCGCCAGCCAATACGCCTGATAGGCAACCCGGCCCAACCGCAAGCTGTAGGCAGCGTCGACAGCACCTTGAACGTAACCTCACCCTTGCACAATTACGCCGTGGAAATGGCCGCGGCGCATACCGATATCTGCGGCTACATCTTTATGCAGAAGTCGCCGTCTTGCGGCCTGGAGCGGGTCAAGGTGTATCAGGACGGCGGGCGCCCTGCCGAGTTGAGCGGGCGCGGCATTTACGCCCGAGCATTCTGTGACGCTCATCCAGACTTGCCCGTCGAGGAAGACGGTCGCTTGAATGACCCGGTGCTGCGCGAAAATTTCATGACCCGGGTCTATGCCTACAGTGCCTGGCAAGACCTGCTCAAACAGGGCATCACTCGCCGCTCACTGACCGAGTTTCACGCCCGCTACAAATACCAGCTGATGGCCCATCATCCGGTGCAGTACAAAACTCTCGGGCATTTGCTCGGCAGCCTTGGCAAGCAGGACCCGCGCAGCATCGCACCGCAGTACTTCAGCGAATTGATGAAAGCGCTGAAAAAATGCGCCACCCGCCGCACTCATACCAATGTGCTGCAACACATCAGTGGCTACCTCAAGCAATCCATCAGCCCTGAAGACAAGCAGGAAGTGCAGCAACTGATTGGCCAGTACCTGCACGGTATCGTGCCACTAGTGGTACCGCTGACCCTGCTCAAACACCACTTTCGCCTACACCCGGACCCTTACATCTCGCGCCAGGTTTACCTGCAACCGCACCCGGAAAACCTCAGCCTGCGCAATGCGATCTGACCATGGATGATGACCTGATCATGTCCAATACCCCTGACACCGACTACAGCCAGGCCCTGGCTGAAGGCTGGCTGCCCATCCGCGAAGTGTCACGTATCACTGGCGTTAATGCCGTGACCTTGCGCGCCTGGGAGCGCCGCTATGGCCTGATCGTGCCGCACCGCACGGCCAAGGGCCATCGACTGTTCTCAACCGAACATATCCAGCGTATCCAGCACATTCTGCTGTGGCTCAACCGCGGGGTGTCGGTCAGCCAGATCAAGCCGCTGCTCGACTCCCCTGCCACTCAAACCGAAACGCCTGACAATGACTGGCTGGCGTGGCGGCAAACCATGATCGAGTCCATCAGCGAGCTGGCCGAGCGCCGCCTGGATGACTGCTTCAATCAGGCCATGTCGCTCTACCCCGCCCGCCCGCTCTGCGAGCAACTGCTGCTGCCCTTGCTGAACGATCTGGAGCAGCGCTGGCAAGGGCAATTCGGTGCGCAACTGGAGCGCGTGTTTTTCCACTCCTGGCTGCGCAGCAAATTGGGCGCGCGGATTTATCACAACAACCGCACGCTCAAGGGCGCACCGGTATTGCTGATCAATCAGTCGGATCTGCCTTTCGAGCCGCAGCTGTGGCTCACCGCCTTGCTGGTCAGCAGCAGTCACTGCCCGGTCGAGGTGTTCGACACACCAGTGCCCAGCGGGGAACTGGCATTGGCCGCCGAACGTCTCAGCGCTAGCGCCGTAGTGCTCTTTTCAAGCAAAACCCTCAACACCCAGCAGTTGCCAAAACTGTTGAGCGGCATCCATTGCCCGATCCTGATTGCCGGACCAACGGTATGCATCCACTTCGATCTGTTGTCCGTAACTACAACCGAGATCGCAGGATTGTGCCTGGCCCACGACCCGCTTGAGGCCCATCTACGCCTCAGCCAACTCGGCCTTTTATAGCAAGGAATTGACATGCAACTGATCTGGCTGCGCAGCGACCTGCGCCACATTGACAATACCGCTCTGAGTGTCGCGGCCAAGCGCGGCCCAACCCTGGCCGTGTACCTGATCAGCCCTGAGCAATGGCTGGCCCATGACGATGCGCCGTGCAAAGTCGACTTCTGGCTGCGCAACCTGCGCACCCTGAGTGACAGCCTGCAACAGCTCAATATCCCGCTGCTGATTCGTACTGCACCCACCTGGGAGCAAGCACCTGCAGTGCTTCTTGAGCTGTGCCAACAGCACGGTATTGAAGCCGTACACGCCAATCAGGAATACGGCATCAACGAAACCCGTCGTGACACAGCCGTGGCGCAAACCCTTGAATCCCAGGGCATCGAGTTTCATGACTATCTGGACCAGTTGCTGTTCCAGCCGGGTAGCATCCTGACCCAGTCCGGTTCGTATTTTCAGGTGTTCAGCCAGTTCCGCAGAATCTGCTACAACCGTCTGCATATGGCCTTGCCACAACTTGTCGCCAGCCCCAACGCACAAGCATCGCTGAATATAGAACGCGACAGCATTCCTCAATCCGTGGCCGGTTTTGCAACGCCTGGCCAATCGCTGCAGGCGCTTTGGCCAGCCGGTGAGGCAGAAGCCCGCCAGCGCCTGGCGAACTTCGCCGATGAGCAGATCCATTACTACCAGGATGAACGCGACCTGCCCGCCAAACCCGGCACCAGCCAGCTGTCGGCCTACCTCGCAGCGGGGGTGATCTCACCGCGCCAATGCCTGCACGCCGCACTGCAAAGCAACAACGGCGAATTTGAAAGCGGTAGCCCTGGTGTATTCACCTGGATCACGGAGTTGCTGTGGCGCGAGTTTTACAAACATATTCTGGTGGGTTACCCACGAGTCTCGCGCCATCGCGCCTTTCGCCCGGAAACCGAATTTCTGCCCTGGCGTAATGCCCCGGATGAACTGGCCGCCTGGAAACAGGGGCGCACGGGTTTTCCGATTATTGATGCGGCCATTCGCCAACTGCTGGAAACCGGCTGGATGCACAACCGCCTGCGCATGGTAGTGGCGATGTTCCTGACTAAAAACCTGCTGATCGACTGGCGCGAAGGTGAGCGTTTTTTTATGCAGCACCTGATCGACGGTGATCTGGCCGCCAATAACGGCGGCTGGCAGTGGAGTTCATCCACCGGTACCGACTCGGTGCCGTATTTCCGCATTTTCAACCCGCTGACCCAATCAGAGCGCTTCGATCCCGAAGGTAAATTTATCAAGTACTGGCTACCTGAACTGGCAAATCTGAATAAAAAACACGTACACAACCCGGCTTCAATTGGCGGCCTGTTTGGCGTAGCCAACTACCCGGCCCCCATTGTCAACTTGAGCCAAAGCCGCGACCGTGCCCTGAGTGCGTTCAAGAACCTGCCCTCCCGGCAGATGCTCGAGGTGAGCCATGGTTGACCCACGGCGGATCTGGCTCACGGGCGCCAGCAGCGGGATTGGCGCGCAGATGGCCGAGGTGCTGCTCGACAGCGGCGCCCGGCTAGCGCTGACCGCCCGCACACTGGAGCCCCTGAAGGCTTTGTCCGACCGTTACCCCGGACAGGTCCTGCTGGTGCCCGGCGACCTGACCGATAGCCTGCAGGTACGCGAAATTGGCAAACGCATCGCGCAGGCCTGGGGTGCGCTGGACACCGTAATCCTCAACGCCGGCACCTGTGAATACGTGGATGTTCGCCAGTTCGACGCCGCCCTGATCGAACGCGTGGTACGCACCAACCTGCTGGCCAGCAGCTATTGCCTGGAAAGTGCTCTCCCTCTGCTGCGCGCAGGTTCACGCCCGCATCTGGTGGGTGTCGTCAGTTCGGTCACCTACTGGGCGCTGCCACGGGCCGAAGCCTATGGCGCGTCAAAGGCCGGCCTGCGCTACTTGCTCGAATCGCTACGGATCGATCTGGCCCAGGAAGATTTAGATGTCACCCTGGTCAGCCCCGGTTTTGTCGACACGCCGCTTACCGAGCACAACGACTTCCCGATGCCCATGCGCTGGCCCGCGCAAAAGGCGGCACGGCATATTTGCCAGCGCCTGGAAAAACGCCCGCTGGAAATTGCCTTCCCCACCCTGTTTATCGCCACGTTGCGACTCTTGGCGAATCTGCCAAAACGCCTGCAAGTCGCACTCGGCAAACGCCTGGCTCGTACCTCTGACGGTAAACCATCATGAAGATCGCAATCATCGGCAGCGGTATTTCAGGGCTGACCTGCGGCTACTTGCTGCACAAGGAACACGATATCAGCGTGTTTGAAGCCAGCGACTGGGTCGGTGGTCATACCCATACCGTCAATGTCAGCGTCAGAGGCCAGTCCTATGCCGTGGACACCGGCTTTATCGTGTTCAACGACTGGACTTACCCCAATTTCATCAAGCTGATGGATCAACTGGGGGTTAGCTCCAAAGCCACGCAAATGAGCTTTTCAGTACACGACAACGACAGCAATCTCGAATACAACGGCAACACCCTCAACAGCCTGTTTGCCCAGCGCAGCAACCTGTTATCGCCCGGTTTCTGGGGCATGCTGCGCGATATCTTGCGCTTTAACCGCGAAGCCATCCGCGACCTGGACGAGCAACGCATTGCCAGCGACACCCGGCTGGACGACTACCTGAAGCAGCGGGGCTATGGCTCACGTTTTATCGAGCACTACATCGTGCCGATGGGGGCCGCGATCTGGTCCATGTCCCTGGCCGACATGCTGGCCTTCCCTGTGCAATTTTTTGTGCGGTTCTTCAAGAATCACGGTTTGCTCAGCGTCAGCAATCGCCCGCAATGGCGTGTGATTGAGGGCGGTTCCAGCAGTTATATAAAACCGTTAAGCGCAGGGTTTGCTGACAAGATCCGCCTCAACTGCCCGGTGATCCAGGTCGCGCGCAATGAAGAAGGCGTTCTGGTGCATAGCGTTGGTGGTACTGAAGCCTTCGATAAAGTGATCTTTGCCTGCCACAGCGACCAGGCCCTCAAGCTGCTGGCCAAGCCCTCGACTGCCGAGCAGCAAATTTTGGGCGCGATGCCCTATGCCGACAACGACGTGGTGCTGCATACCGATACCCGTTTGTTGCCAGCTCGAAAACTGGCCTGGGCCAGCTGGAATTACCGCCTCGGCGGTGCAGGGCAAAAACGCGCTGCCGTGACCTACGATATGAATATCCTGCAAGGGATTGAGAGCGAGACTACCTTCTGCGTCAGCCTCAACCAAACCGCCGCGATTGACCCGCTCAAAGTGCTGGCCAGTTACAGCTATGCCCACCCGCAATACAGCCTTGACGCCATCGCCGCACAAGCGCGCTGGCAAGAACTGGTGGGCGCACAGCACAGCTACTTTTGCGGTGCTTATTGGGCCAACGGCTTTCATGAAGATGGCGTGGTCAGCGCATTGCGCGTGGCCCAGGCCTTTGGCCAGCAGCTATGAACAGCGCCCTGTACAGCGGCTCAATCGCCCATCGACGCTTTGCGCCGACCAGCCATGCGTTCCGCTACCAGATCGGTTTGCTGTATCTGGACCTGGACGAACAGGACGCTGTACTCGGGCTTTCACCCCTGGCTGGCAAAAGCCGCTTGGCACCCTTCTCCTTTCGCGAAACCGATTACCTGAAAACCTTCACCGCAACCGGCATGCGCCTGATCGATGCGGTGCGCCAGCAAGCAGGCATTGCTTTGGGCCATACACCGCAAGGTCCGATCTGCTTGCTGACACAAGCACGCAGTTGGGGCTTGTCCTTTAACCCGGTGAGTTTCTTTTACTGCTACGAGACTGACGGGAAACTGGCCGCCATCTTGTGCGAAGTCACCAATACGCCCTGGCGCGAACGTTACCACTACGTGATTCCGGCCCAAGGCGACAGTTTTCAACATGCCAGCGTAGCCAAAGCCTTTCACGTATCGCCCTTTCTGCCACGGGACCTGGAATACCGCATGAGCTTCAGCCCGCCCGGCCCACGGCTCGGAGTGCATATGGCGGACTGGCAAGGCGAACTGAAACTGTTCGATGCCACCCTCAACCTGCAACGCACCACGCTGGACCGCGCCGGCCTGCACCGCTACCTGCGGCAATTTCCGTGGATGACCGCGAAAACCTGCCTGTCTATTTACTGGCAAGCCATGCGCCTGTTTCTCAAACGCACACCGATTTTTTCCCATCAGGCCGCCGACGGCGCCTTTCGCATTGCCGCCCTGCAACCCAAGGATCAACGCCATGAAGAGCCCTAGCCTGGTGAGCAAAACCTCACTCTCAACGACTCATAATCTGACCAGCGCGCTACTGCGGCGCGGGGTCATGCGCCAACTTGGCCAACTGAAAAACGGCCATCTGGTCGTCATCGAAAACGGTGAACGCCTGATGTTTGGTGATTGTGGCGCCGGACTGGTGGGCGAAGTACAGATTCACGACACCAGTGTCTGGGGCATGATCGCCAGCAACGGCTCGATCGGTGCAGGTGAGGCCTTTATTCATGGCTATTGGAGCTCGCCCGACCTGACCAAGGTGATCCGGGTGCTGGTCAGCAATATGCAGGTGCTCGATGCCATGGAGGGTGGCCTGGCCCGTCTCGGCCGTCCGCTGATCCGCGGCTTGCACTGGGTCAATCGCAATACCCGCAAAGGCTCGCAAAAGAATATTGCCGCCCACTACGACCTGGGCAATGAGATGTTCGAGCAGTTTCTCGACCCGACCATGATGTATTCAGCCGCACAGTTTTTAAAGGCTGACGACACTCTGGAGCAAGCGCAGCTCAACAAGCTGGAACGCATCTGTCAGAAACTCGACCTCAAGCCTGAAGACCATTTGCTCGAAATCGGCACCGGCTGGGGCAGCATGGCGTTGTTCGCAGCCCAGCATTACGGCTGCAAGGTCACCACTACAACTCTGTCCAAAGAACAATTCGACTACACCCAGGCCCGTGTCGAGGCCCTGGGTTTACAAGACCAGGTGACTTTGCTGCTGGAGGATTACCGCGATCTGACCGGGCAATACGACAAGCTGGTGTCGATCGAGATGATCGAAGCGGTGGGGCATCACTTTCTGTCGAGCTATTTCAAGCAATGCTCCCACCTGCTCAAGCCCCACGGGCTGATGCTGCTACAAGCCATCACCATCCGAGAGCAGCGTTATGAGCAAGCGAAAAGCAGCGTGGACTTTATCCAGCGCTACATTTTCCCCGGTGGCGCACTGCCCAGTGTGCAAAAGATGCTCGAAATCGTCGGCAAGGACACCGACATGAACCTGATGCATATGGAAGACTTCGGCCTGCATTACGCCAAGACCCTGCGCCTGTGGCATGAGAACTTTCGCCGCGCCCACGGTCGTCTGACGGAATTGGGCTACGACGAATACTTTCTGCGTCTGTGGGAGTTTTACCTGTGCTACTGCGAAGGTGGCTTTCTCGAGCGCAGCATCGGCACCGCACAACTGTTGCTGGCCAAACCGCAAGCCATGCCCGAGCCATTGCTCGGCCGCTTCAATGCTTAATAATATGGCCAACGCCGGGCTGTTCCAGCTCGGCTGGTTTGCCTGTGTACTGGGCGGCAACAGCCTGTGGTTACTGCTGGCGGGCGGCGCCCTGCTGGCTCACTTGCTGTGGATAAGTCGCTCGCTGGCAGAGGTACGACTGGTGGTGGTCGTATGCGTGCTGGGCAGCGCGGTGGACAGCCTGCTGCTCAATGCCGGGGTGTTCGCCTTCCAGCAGCCCGGCATCTTGATACCGTTCTGGCTGGTGCTGCTGTGGGCACTGCTGGCCATCACCTTGAATCATTGCCTGGCCTGGGCCGCCAAACCCTGGTGGCGGGCTGCCTTACTGGGTGCCATCGGCGGGCCGCTGTCGTATTACGCGGGGCAACGTCTGGGGGCGGTGCAATTCCCCCAGGGGCTGTGGCCGACTTTGCCAGGGCTGGGACTGTTGTGGGCGGCATTGTTTCCCTTGTTGCAATGGATTGCAGGCAAATATCGATAACTGCGTTCATCAGCACATTCACACCTGATGGCGGCGCTGCCTTACACTGCGCGCCTATGACCAACATCCCCCTGACCGAAATTACCGAACCCGCCGTCACCTGTTCGACTTGCGCGGCGTGCTGCTGCCAGCTGGAAGTGATGCTGATCACCGACACCGGCGTGCCCGAGCGCTTTATCGACAACGATGACTGGGGTGGCGAGGTGATGCTGCGCCTGGATGATGGCTGGTGTGCGGCCTTGGACCGCAACACCATGATGTGCACCATCTACGAGAAACGCCCGCTGATTTGCCGCGAGTTCGAAATGGGCGAAGTCGAATGCCTCAATGAACGTCAGGGTATTGCAACGGCGTATCGTTGAGTGGGAGCGGGCTTCCACGGACTAACACACATCTTGTGGGAGCCGGGCTTGCCCGCGATGCAAGCGACGCGGTCTGGCAGGTAAACCGCGTGGATACCTTCGCAGGCAAGCCAGCTCCCACAGGTTTGGCAGCACCCACACAATTCGAACCTTGCAGGGAACATTGTGGGTTCAGTGGTTAAAGCGCCATCGTGTAATGCAGCGCATAGCTTTCTACGCCGTCATTGGTGCTGGAAATCCCGGCATTGGAGTAGTGAGTTGCACGCACCCCGATCTCATGCCCCCCCGCAAAGCGCAGACCAAAGCCAATTCGGTCTTCAAACTGGAACGCCGTGCCCAGCTTGTTGCCTTCGACTTCGGTATGGGAAAACAACGCCACCCCGATCCCGGCCTCAACATAGGGTTTAACCCTTTCACCGGCAAATTCGTACACCAGCACAGGCGAGAACGACAGGCTGTTACTCGCGGATGACTTGTCACCTTCCCAGTAGGTGTAAGCCCCATCCCAATAACCAGTAAGACGCCCCACATCACTTTGCAGCCAGCTTTTATCCCAATCGGACTTCAAGCCCAGACGATAGGTCATGGTTGATTCGCTGGTGTGGCCTACCCCAAATTCAAGCCCGGCAGCCTGTGCCGTCAAATTTTGCCCCAGTGCTGTGGCTGCTAGCGCAGCCAAAAAAAACAGTCGCTTCATAAGAAAATCCTATTTTCATATGCCCATGTCGGTAGTTATGCGCTTCACCAGGCAGGCGTAATGACCCAGAGTTCAGGTTTTTTACAGACCGAAGCTTCGCACAACACCAGATTTATTCCACAACATAGGTAGGATATTTCCCAAGTGTTCAGGTGAAGCACTGGTCCAGAACCTGGTTTCAGCAGGCGGGCCAACTGCCAGCAGCTCTTGCTCGGCCAACAAGCGCTTGAGCTGGCGGGCCACGGCGGCGCCGGTATCGATCAGGGTGATCGAAGATGGCAGCATCTGACTCAGCAGAGGCTTGAGGAAGGGGTAATGGGTGCAGCCCAGAATAATGGTGTCGCAACCCGCTGCCAGCAACGGTTCAACATAGCCGCGCAACAAGGTGCGCAAGGTTTCGCTGTGCAGGTCGCCCGTTTCGATCAGTTCCACCAGGCCCGGGCAAGGTTGGGTAATAACCCGCACATCACTGGCAAAACGATCGAGCAAGGCGGCAAATTTGGCGCTTTGTAACGTGCCAGTGGTAGCCAGCACCCCCACCACACCGCTGCGGGTGGCCGCTGCCGCCGGTTTGACCGCAGGTTCCATAGCGACCATGGGCCAGTTCGGGTAACGCTGACGCAAATCCGCCACCGCTGCCACTGTCGCAGTGTTACAGGCCAGCACCAGCGCCTTGGCGCCTTGCTGCTGGAAAAAATCAGCCATCACCGCGCAGCGCTGACGAATAAATTCGGGGCTTTTTTCGCCATAGGGGATATGCCCGCAGTCAGCCACGTAAAGCAGCGTCTCGTTTGGCAATAGAGCGTGTATCTCCTTGAGAACCGACAAGCCGCCGACACCGGAGTCGAAAACGCCAATTGGCGCCTCACTCATGGCCAGTCCCGCACACGCTGCAAGCAGGGTCGCGTTTGACCCGCAACTCGCGAAAGCGTGTGCTCAAGGCATCGACCAGCAACAGCCGGCCCACCAACGGTTCACCAAAACCCGCCAGTACCTTGAGTGCTTCAAGGGCCTGCAAGCTGCCGATCACCCCCACCAAGGGGCCAATCACTCCGGCTTCGCTACAGGTCAGCTCCTCTTCGCTACCGTGCCCGTACAAGCAGTGATAGCAAGGACTGGCGCTCTGGCGTGAATCAAATACCGACAACTGCCCCTCAAGGCGAATCGCCGCGCCGCTGACCAAAGGCTTGCGCGCCGCAACACAGGCCCGGTTCACCGCCTCACGGGTGGCAAAGTTGTCGCAGCAATCGAGCACCAGATCCACAGCAGCAACGGCGTCGGCCAGCGAATCGGCATCCAGCGCCGAGCGATGGGCAACCAGTTTGATCTGCGGATTGATCAGGCGCAGCCGGCGCAACGCCGAATCGACCTTGCTCTCGCCGATATTGGCAGTGTCATGAATAATCTGACGCTGCAAATTGGTCAGGTCAACACTGTCGAAATCGGCCAGGTGCAGCTCGCCGACACCGGCGGCTGCCAGGTACAGCGCAACGGGGGAGCCAAGCCCGCCCAGGCCGACAATCAACGCCCGGCTGTTTTTCAGCTTCAACTGGCCGTCGATATCCACCTGTTGCAACAGAATCTGTCGGCTATAGCGCAACAGCTCCTCGTCGGTCAGCACGGCAAGCGACCCAAAGTGATGCGCTCGTGGCCGCCCAGATCCTTGCGGCTTTCAACCTGAGCGAAACCTGCGTCCTGCAACAGTTGGCGAACAGCGGCTGCCTGGTCGTAACCGTGTTCCAGCATCAACCAGCCACCTGCGTTCAGATGCTGCGCAGAGGCGCAGATGATCTCGCGAATATCGTCCAGCCCATCGGCTCCGGCAACCAGAGCGCTTTCGGGCTCGAAACGCACATCGCCTTCAGCCAGATGAACGTCACCGGCCGCTATATAAGGCGGGTTGCTGATAATCAGGTCAAAACGCTGATCGGCCAGTGCGCTGAACCAGTGGCTGGTAAACACATTGACGTTATCCAGCTGCAAGCGCTGGCGATTGCGTTCGGCAAGGGCCACGGCCTCAAGTACGCGATCGACTGCGGTGACATGCCAGGCGCCACGTTCACTGGCCAGGGCCAAGGCAATTGCACCGCTGCCAGTGCCCAGATCCAGCACCTTGGCCGGGGTTGCAGGCAGCAGGTCCAGCGCGGTTTCCACCAGCAACTCGGTGTCCGGGCGCGGAATCAGAGTATGCGGTGCCACTTCCAGATCAAGGTTCCAGAAGCCCTGTTGGCCCAGAATATAGGCCACCGGCTCACCAGCACGGCGACGCAGCAAGTACTCGGCGAAGGTCAACGCCGCTTCGCTGCTGACAATTTTCTCGGGCCATGTGTGCAGATAACTGCGCGACTTGCCCAGGGCAGCGGCCAATAAAAGCTCCGCATCCAGACGGGCCGTTGGCGAGTCAGGCAGGTCGGCAGCACGCAACAAGCTGGCAATAATAGTCATTTATTCACCCAGGGCTGTCAGTTGATCAGCCTGAAATTCCGCCAATAGAGGCTCGATAACGGCATCAACGCCGCCAGCCAGTACGTCATCCAGGGAATACAGGGTCAGGTTGACGCGATGGTCAGTCACTCGCCCCTGCGCGAAATTGTAAGTGCGGATGCGCTCGGAGCGATCCCCCGAGCCCACCAGCAACTTGCGCTCGCTGGCAATGGCATTGGCCGCGGCGCTGGTTTGCTGGTCATTCAATTTGGCCGACAGCCAGGACATCGCCCGCGCCCGGTTTTTATGCTGGGAACGCTCTTCCTGGCACTCCACCACAATGCCCGAAGGCAAGTGAGTAATACGGATCGCCGAGTCGGTCTTGTTGACGTGCTGACCACCTGCACCCGAAGAGCGGTAAGTATCAACGCGCAAATCGGCCGGGTTGATCTCGATGGCTTCCTGCTCGTCCGGCTCGGGCAACACGGCCACGGTACAGGCTGAAGTATGGATACGACCCTGGGATTCGGTGGCGGGTACACGCTGCACGCGGTGCACACCGGACTCGAACTTCAGCTTGCCGTAAACATTCTCGCCTTCGACACGGGCAATGACTTCTTTATAGCCGCCATGCTCACCGATGTTCTCCGACAGGATTTCCACCCGCCAGCCACGACGCTCGGCGTAACGCGAGTACATGCGAAACAGGTCACCGGCAAAAATCGCCGCCTCGTCGCCTCCGGTGCCGGCGCGAATTTCGAGGAACACGTTGCGCCCGTCGTTAGGGTCCTTGGGCAATAGCATGCGCTGCAGGTCTTTTTCCAGCTCGATCAGCCGCTCTTTGGCTTCACGAACTTCTTCGACCGCCATTTCACGCATGTCCGGGTCATTGTCCTTGAGCAACGCCTGAGCGCCTTCAAGGTCGGCCTGCACTTTGAGCCACTGTGCGTAAGCCGCAACAATGGGCTCAACTTCGGCGTATTCCTTGGAATAGGTGCGGAATTTGGTCTGATCAGAAATGACTTCGCCATCGCCAAGCAACGCGGTCAGTTCTTCAAAACGGTCCTGGAGGATGTCCAGCTTATTAAGCAGTGACGCTTTCATTACTATTTTTTATCCGCAGAGCTATGCGATGAGCCCTCACCGAGGGCAAAAAGTTCTTGGGCCATGGCCAGCGCATCGAGGCGGCCTTCGGCAGAAAGCTTTTTCAACTGGACGCTGGGGGCGTGCAGCAATTTATTGGTCAGGCCGCGCGCCAGTTGTACCAGCACCTCTTCAGGGTTGCTGCCGTTGGCGAGCATGCGCTGAGCCTTTTGCAGTTCCTCGTCGCGCAGGCGCTCACTTTGCTGGCGGTAGGCTTTAAGCACATCCACAGCCGCCAGTTCACGCAGGCGCACCATAAAATCGTCAGCGCCGATGCTGACCAGCTCTTCTGCCGCCTGGGCCGCGCCCTGACGACTCTTGAGGTTTTCAGCCACCACTTCATGCAAATCGTCGACGGTATAGAGGTAAACGTCGTCCAACTCGCCGACTTCAGGCTCGATATCACGGGGAACGGCAATATCAACCATAAAGATCGGCTTGTGCTTGCGCAGCTTCAGGGCGCTTTCGACCGCACCCTTGCCCAGAATCGGCAACTGGCTGGCCGTGGAGCTGATCACGATATCGCTGTGTACCAACTCTTGAGGAATATCCGACAGCAATACCGCGTGGGCGCCAAACTGCTCAGCCAGGGTGCTGGCGCGCTCAAGGGTGCGGTTGGCCACCACTATACGCTTGACTCCCAGGTCATGCAGGTGACGGGCGACCAGGGTAATGGTCTCGCCTGCACCGATCAGCAAGGCCTGACTGCGTTGCAGGTCACTGAAGATCTGCTTGGCCAGGCTAACGGCGGCAAAAGCGACCGAAACCGGGTTTTCACCGATGGCAGTGTCGGTGCGCACTTGCTTGGCCGAATTGAAGGTGGCTTGAAACAAGCGCCCCAACAACGGCCCGACAGTACCCGCCTCACGCGCCACGGCGTAGGCCGACTTCATCTGGCCGAGGATTTGCGGCTCGCCCAGTACCAGTGAGTCCAGCCCCGACGCCACGCGCATCATGTGACGAACGGCAGCATCGTCCTCATGGATATAGGCGCACGCACGCAACTCATCGAGGCTCAGATTGTGATAGTCAGCCAGCCACTTCAGCACGGTGTCGGCGCTGAGGTGGTCCTGCTCTATATAAAGCTCACTGCGATTGCAGGTGGAGAGGATCGCAGCTTCGCGACTGTCGGTTAGGCGGCAGAGCTGCTGCAAGGCCTCAACCAACTGCTCTGGAGTAAAAGCCACGCGCTCGCGGACGTCTACTGAAGCAGTCTTGTGGTTAATACCGAGTGCAAGGAAGGCCATTCAATATCGCTGATGATGACGAGAAGCCGACAATTGTCCTACTTCGCCAGATTGAGAACAACCATTGCTGACTATTGTCTCTATAGTTAACGTCTGTTGAACACATCATCAGCCCCCCGGATATCGATAGTCGCACCTGTTATGGTTTGCACCATCGCATGTGTCATGATGCCCAGACCGCAGGTAAGTCGCCCATCTCTTATATGAATAGATCCTCCGCGTTGCTCCTCGCCCTCGTCCTTCTCAGTGGCTGCCAGGTCCTGGCCCCCACGTCCCCGGATGATTCATCCGCGGCCGAAGACGTCACCTCCGTCCCGGAAAAACCCACGGTCTACAGCTCGTTCAGCGAAGAAACGCTGTACAGCCTGCTGAGCGCCGAATTGGCCGGTCAGCGTAATCGCCTGGATATCGCACTCGATAACTACGTGACGCAGGCGATCAATACGCAAGACCCCGGCATCTCCGAGCGGGCCTTTCGTATCGCCGAGTACCTGGGCGCCGACCAGGCCGCACTGGATACTTCGCTGATCTGGGTCAGAAATGCCCCGGACGATATTGAGGCGCAACGTGCTGCTGCCATTCAATTGGCGCGTAATGGCCGTTATGACGAATCCCTGGTGTACATGGAGAAAGTCCTGCAGGCCAAGGGTGATACTCACTTCGATTTCCTGGCCCTGTCGGCTGTAGAAACCGATGCAGAAACCCGTGCGGGCCTGCAAAAGAGTTTTGACAGCCTGCTGGCCAAACACCCGGACAACGGCCAGCTGATTTTCGGCAAGGCCTTGTTGATGCAACAGGACGGCGATGCCGAAGGCGCGCTGAAACTGCTGGAAAAGAACCCGCCGCAAAACGGTGAGGTCGCCCCGATCCTGTTGCGCGCGCGCTTGCTGCAAAGCCTCAACCGTGGCGAAGAAGCGTTGCCACTGCTGAAAAAAAGCATCCGCCAATACCCCGACGACAAGCGTCTGGGCCTGACCTATGCGCGCACTCTGGTCGAGCAGAACCGCATGGCCGAGGCAAAAGTTCAGTTTGCCAGCCTGGTGGAGCAATACCCCGAAGACGATGAACTGCGATTCTCGCTGGCACTGGTTTGCCTGGAGGATAAGTCCTGGGACGAGGCCGAAGGCTATCTGCAAGAGTTGCTCGAGCGCGACAGCCATGTCGACTCGGCGCATCTGAACCTGGGCCGGATCGCCGAAGAGCGCAATGATCCCGAGGGCGCACTGATCGAGTACGCACTGGTAGGCCCCGGTAATGAGTATCTGCCTGCCCAACTGCGCCAGGCAGACATTCTGGTCAGTCACGGCAGAGGTGCCGAGGCGTCAAAAAAACTGGCAGCAGCCCGTGGCGAACAACCTGACTACGCCATTCAGTTGTACTTGATAGAAGCAGAAACCCTGGCCGCGAACAATCAGACCGAGCGTGCCTGGAGCACTCTGCAACAAGCACTCAAGCAATACCCCGACGATATGAACCTGCTGTACTCACGGGCCATGCTGGCCGAGAAACGCAACGATCTGGAGCAGATGGAGCGCGATTTACGCGCCATCATCAAGCGCGAGCCTGACAATGCCATGGCATTGAATGCACTGGGTTATACGCTTTCGGACCGGACAACCCGTTATGCCGAAGCAAAAACGCTGATCCAGCAAGCCTACGACCTGAGCCCCGATGACCCGGCAGTACTCGATAGCCTGGGCTGGGTGAATTTCCGCCTGGGCAATCTCGATGAGGCCGAACGTTTGCTGCGCCAGGCGCTGGAACGCTTCCCGGATCAGGAAGTAGCCGCTCACCTGGGTGAAGTCCTGTGGGCAAACGGTAAGCAGCGTGAAGCGAAAAAAATCTGGGGCACTTTTCTTAAAGAAAATCCTGACAGCCCTATTCTGCGCAAAACCATTTTGCGCCTGACCGGATCAGAGACTCTTTAACTCATGTTTTTTCGTCCAATGCGCCATCTTGTTGTTTTTAGCCTGATCGCCCTGCTCGCCGGTTGCGCGGGCTTTGGCGCCCGCGAGTCCGTTGAAGGCCACGGCAGCCCGGCCTTGTGGTCGGCGCACAAAAAACAGCTGACCCAACTCGACGGCTGGCAAATCAACGGCAAAGTCGGCATTCGCGCCCCGAAAGACTCCGGAAGCGCCACGCTGTTCTGGCTGCAACGTCAGGATTATTACGATATCCGCCTGTCCGGTCCGCTGGGCCGAGGTGCCGCGCGTCTGACCGGACGCCCGGGCAGTGTGCTGCTGGAAGTCGCCAACCAGGGCCGCTATGAAGCACCAACTCCTGAAGAATTACTCGGCGAACAATTGGGCTGGAGCCTGCCCGTGTCGCATCTGGTCTGGTGGGTACGCGGCTTGCCTGCGCCCGGCAGCAAAAGCCGCGTGACACTCAATGGCGTTAGCCGCCTGGCCAACCTGGAACAGGACGGCTGGAAAATCGAATACTTAAGCTACACAGAGCAAAACGGCTTCTGGCTGCCAGAGCGGGTCAAGCTGCATGGGCCGGATCTGGACGTCACGTTAGTGGTTAAAGATTGGCAACCTCGCTTGTTGGGTCAATGAAATGCAAGGCCATTTAGATAAAAACCCCCTGGTATTGCCCTCCCCGGCAAAGCTTAACTTGATGTTGCACATCCTCGGTCGACGCGAAGATGGCTATCACGAACTGCAAACGCTGTTTCAATTTCTCGACTACGGCGATGAAATGACCTTTGCCGTGCGTGAAGATGGCGTTATTTGCCTGCACACCGAATTTCCCGGGGTTGCTCACGACGACAATCTGATCGTGAAGGCGGCAAAAAAACTCCAGGCGCAATCCGGTTGCACCCTGGGGATCGACATCCGGATCAAAAAAATCCTGCCCATGGGCGGCGGTATCGGTGGCGGCAGTTCAAATGCGGCGACCACCCTGCTCGCGCTCAACCATCTTTGGCAACTGGCCTGGGATGAAGACCGGCTGGCAGCACTGGGCCTGACTCTGGGGGCCGACGTCCCGGTTTTCGTACGCGGCCACGCCGCATTTGCTGAGGGTGTCGGGGAAATTCTTACGCCCGCAGAGCCGGAAGAACCCTGGTATCTCGTGCTTGTCCCGCAAGTATCTGTAAGTACTGCAGAAATATTTTCAGATCCGTTGTTGACACGTGACTCTTTGCCCATTAAAGTGCGCCCCGTTCCCAAGGGAAACAGCCGAAACGACTGCGAAGCA